>Ga0210380_10000286_pt1 | contig 24628 bp, 17 predicted proteins | sample PLM4_5_coexredo_FD_155476 | JGI IMG/M metagenome (GOLD analysis project Ga0210380, IMG submission 155476) | Groundwater sediment microbial communities from an aquifer in East River, Colorado, USA - PLM4_5_coex redo | ecosystem: Environmental > Terrestrial > Soil > Riparian zone | place: USA... | reverse complement strand
ACTCATGACGATGTGTGCGCCAAGGTCCTGCAGAATCTTGGCGCCTTCGTCATGGTCGCCATGGCCATGGCTGATGAGGACATATTTGATCTCACGCGGATCCATCCCCAGCTTCTTGATGCCGTCGACGATCTCCGGCTCGACCGAGTAATGGAAAAGCGTGTCGACCACGATGAGGCCGGCGCTCGTCTTGATCACCCACGAGTTCCGGCTGTTGTTGCCGACCCAATAGAGGTTGTCGAAGATCTGCCGCGGCTCCTGGTACCACTGGGCACGGGGAGGCACGACTTCCTGCCGCGGAGCCGCGGCTGCAGGGGTCAGCCCGTTGACGCCGCCGGCGCGCCGGCGACTCGCGGCTGCGTCGCCACCGGTTGGCGGAACGATGCAGACGCGCGCCAGCAGGCCGGGAAAATCCAGGCCGGCCGCCTGCTGTGCCGCCGCCAGATGGATATTCACAGGATCAGTTGTGGGATCGACCGCCGCGGAAGCGCTCGTCATACCGAACCCGGCTGCCAGAACAAAAGCCACACCACACCGCCGCTTCATGGCATCTCCCTTTTCTAATGTGATCGGGTCGGAGGCAAGTCAGCCAGCACGACAGAAACGCGGCCCATCATCGCGCCGCTTCAAGACGCCTGTCAAACGATCACCCTGAGCACCACTCGATCATCAGGGCCGCTTGAGCTTCACGTCCGCGCCTGGCTTACGAAGGTCTTGGAGGGGCCGCCACGCGAACCCATCAGTTTGTTGAGCTGGTTCGAACTGCCGCGAGAGCGCACGCGGCATATCGAGAAACTCAGAGGAAGTTTTTACCGCCGTGCATCGGTAACCATCTGAGCCGTTACCGCGGAAGAGTCTGCCATGGACGTGTACTGTCTGCTGTTGCACCGCGGTCGATGCCGCCAACGCCCGTAGCGTTCAACTGGCGAGCGAACATGGCGCGCCGCTTGCTCCCTGCTGGCTCATGGCAACCTCGGACCATACCCAGGGGGGTCGGAGTGTTTGTTAGGCACCGCTGGGCTCGATCCTTTCACAAAGGCCTTACCCGCCTTGACTCGGCAATAGCAAGGGCCGGCGCATCATCGCGGTTCTGATTAGGTCTCGCTGTGGCTGTCACCCACCAGAGTCGTCAGCCACAACCGTCGAGAGATCTGTCCACGCTGCCTTCGAGCGGGGTCCGGACGAGCGGCAAATTCCTGCATGTCCACGGTGCGCCATTTCTCGTGCGCGGTGTCGCGTACGGGACCTTTGCGCCCCGGCGCGACGGGCATCAATTCCCCGAACTCGCGCGCATCACGGCCGATTTCGACCTGATGGTGACAGCGGGCATCAATACCGTACGCACGTACACGGTTCCCCCAATTGATGTCCTGGACGCCGCCGCTGATCGCGGTCTGCGAGTCGTCGCGGGACTCGCGTGGCCGCAGCACATCGCCTTCCTGGACGCACGCCGAACGCGCAGGGACATCATCAGCCACGTCGGCCGCCAGGCCGCCAGCATCGCCGGCCATCCCGCCATCCTGCTCGCGGCCCTCGGCAACGAGATCCCACCCGCAATCGTTCGGTGGCACGGCCGACGCCGCGTCGAACGTTTCCTGCGCCACTTGTTCGACGAGGTGCACGAGCGTGCGCCCGGAACGCTCCTGACCTATGTGAACTACCCCCCGACAGCATTTCTCGAGTTGCCGTCGGCCGATGTGCATGCGTTCAACGTATACCTGCACGACGAGCCGGCGCTTCGCGCGTACGTAGCGCATCTCCACCACGCGACCGACGGGAAACCACTGTTGCTGACCGAGTGCGGGGCAGACAGCCAGCGACTCGGCGAGGACGGCCAGGCCGCGCTGGTCTCGATGCAGACACGAGTCGCCTTCGATGAGGGCGCGTGTGGCGCGATCGTGTTCGGGTGGACGGACGAGTGGTGGCGTGGCGGCGCAGCGATTGACGACTGGTCGTTCGGGCTCGTCGATCGCGAACGACGACCGAAGCCGGCGTATCGTGCCGTGGCGGACGTCTTCCACGCGGCACCCTTCCACACGGTCGACCAGTCACGCTGGCCGACCGTGTCGGTCGTCGTCTGCGCGTTCAACGCGGCGGAGACGATCGGTGACTGCCTCGCCTCGCTCGAACGCGTAGACTATCCGTCTCTAGAGGTCATCGTCGTCGACGATGGCTCGAAGGACGAGACAGCATCGATCGCCAGGTTGCATCCACGCGTACAGCTCATTCAGACGCCGAATCGCGGGTTGAGCGTCGCGCGTAATGTCGGGCTGCAGGCGAGTACCAGCGACATCGTCGTGTACGTGGATGCAGACGTGCGCGTCGAACCGTCGTGGCTGGCTCATCTCATCCAGCCGTTTGCCGCACCGACGGTCGTCCTGGCTGGCGGTCCCAACGTCGTACCGCATGACGATGGCTGGTTTGCGCAGTGTGTGGCACGGTCACCCGGGGCGCCTGCACACGTCCTCCTCGATGACCGGATCGCCGAGCACGTACCCGGTTGCAACCTCGCGATCCGACGGACCGCGCTGCTCGAGATTGGCGGGTTCGATCCGATCTATCTCCGCGCCGGGGACGATGTGGACGTCGGCTGGCGCCTGCAGGACCGCGGCGGAGTCCTGGCGTTCTCGTCGTCGGCACTGGTGTGGCATCACCACCGCGATCGACTGGCCGCGTACTGGCGGCAGCAGGTGGGGTACGGAGAGGGAGAGGCCTGGCTCCGCGCCTCTCACCAACATCGTTTCGCGGGATTGCGTATCTCCTGGCGAGGCCGGATATACAGCCGTCTTCCTTTCGTCCGCTCGCTGAGCGCGCGCCTGGTGCATTCGGGCCGATGGGGCACCGCATCGTTCCCAAGCGTGTACCACGTCGGCGTGCACCCGCTGCAGGCCATGCCGCACATGTTCGAGTGGCAGTTCGGCGCGCTCCTGCTCGTGCTGGTGGCCGGCCTGAGGTCTGCGACCGCTGGCAGCGGAACAGCGGCATTGATCGCGGGGGCGACCGGCCTCGCCGCACTGGGTCTCACGGTCGTGAAATGCGGCGTGTATGCCTGGCGCTCCGACATCCACTCGCTGCCGCCAATTGGCCGGTGGGGCGCGCACGGCAGTCGCGTTATCTATCGCTTGACAATTCTCTTTCTGCACGTCGTGCAGCCGGCCGCACGAACCTTCGGGTATCTGCGGGGGACGTTCAGACCACCTGCGCTGAAACCGGAGCCACGCCCCGCCCTCGACGCGGTCGCCTCGCCCTTACCCACCCGCCGTGGAGAGCGGTTGGGCCTGATGCTCGGCTTCCCGCGCCAATGCCGTTTCTGGGGAGAGACCTGGACGAGTGCCGAGGTCCTGCTCACGCGCCTCGTCGACCGCCTGCGCATGGCTCGCTTCACACAGCACATCTGGGTCGATGACGGCTGGCAGTCCGATCGCGACATCAGTGTGGCGCTGGGCCTGTGGGCGTGGGCGCATCTGCAGGCGGTGGTCGAGGACCATGGCGCGGGGCGCTGTCTGCTTCGAGCTCGCGTGTACCTGAGGCCCCGGGCCGCCGCGTGCGCCCTTGCCGCACTCCTGCTGTTGGCAGCCACGATCGGCGCCGCGTCGGGCGCGCCCGCGATCGGTGCGGGGATATCCGTCGCGGCCGTGGTCCTGGCTGCATGCGGTGCGTGGGCGGTCTCGCGTGATGCTCAGCGGATGCTCGACGTTGTCGCGTCTGTGGCACGCGAGCAGGCCCTGGTGCCCCTGACGTCGCAGACCGCTCGTGCCGAGGCAGGCGCCGCGATCCATCCGCCCCCCGAGGCGAATCTGACACGAGCCAATTGACCATGGGTTATCTGCTCCGCGTCCTGCCCTACCTGCGACCCTACGTGAGACTCGCGGTGGCGAGCGTCGCCGTGACGCTGCTGTCGGTCGGCATCGGGCTGCTCGCCCCGTGGCCGCTCAAGATCGTGGTCGACAGCGTGCTTGGCTCGGAACCCTATCCGAACGCGCTCGTTAACCTCGTTCGCTCGAGGGATCGCGTCGTGATGCTCGGAGTGGTCGTTGCGGGTGGTCTCGTGCTGACGCTGCTGGCGAACGCATTGTCGGTACTCAACAGCTATCTGCAGACGCGCCTGGAACAGAGCATCGTCCTCGATTTCAAGAGCGATCTCTTTCACCACGCCGAGCGGCTGTCCGTGGCGTACCGCGATCAGGTCAGCACGGGTCGCCTGATCTACGGGATCAACTTCGAAGCGGCCGCCGCCGGCGGCCTCATCATGGCGCTGCAACCGATTGGTCAGGGTGCACTGACGATCCTCGGGATGAGTTGGATTTCCTTCCAGATCGACCCGACGATTGCCCTGCTGTCGATCACCGTCGTGCCCTTTCTCTACTACGCCACCGGCTACTACACCACGCACATTCAGAAGCGGCTGATGGAGGTCAAAGGCATGGAGGCGGACGCGCTGTCGATCGTGCACGACGCCATGTCGATGGTGCCGATCGTGACGGCGTTCGGACGGGAAGAGCACGAGCTGCGCCGATTCCGCCGTCAGAGCGACACAACGCTGCTGGCACGCGTGCGACTGACCATCCGCCAGACGCTGTTCTCTCTCTGCGTCAACATGACCACCGCCACCGGCACGGCGCTCGTCCTGGGCTTCGGGTCGTACCAGGCGATGAGGGGACGGCTGACTGCAGGTCAGCTGCTCGTCGTCCTGTCGTACGTCACGGCCGTGTACAAGCCGCTCGAGTCAATCAGCTACACCCTGGGGTCGCTCCAGGACAAGCTGGTCGGTCTTCGCATGGGATTCCACATCCTGGACACCGCGCCCGCCATCCAGGATGCACCCGACGCGACACCTCTGCGTCACAGCCAGGGAAGAGTCACGTTCGAGCACGTGTCCTTCAGCTATCCAAACCGTATGGATACGCTCAAAGACATGTCGTTCGACGTGCCGCCAGGCCACGTCGTGGCCGTTGTCGGCCCCACAGGCGCGGGCAAGACGACGCTCGCGAACCTCATTCCGCGGTTCTACGATCCAAGCGCAGGGCGGATCCTGATCGACGGCCGGGACATCCGCACCATCACGCTCAACACATTGAGGCACCACGTCAGCCTGGTGCCACAGGAGCCGCTCCTGTTCTCGGGCTCGATTGGCGACAACATCTGCTACGGCCGGCTCGATGCGACCCAGGACGAGATCGTCGCGGCGGCTACCGCGGCCAACGCACACGATTTCATCGCCCGCCTCGCGCACGGGTATGACACGGCCGTCGGAGAACGAGGCGCGCGGCTGTCTGGTGGCGAGCGTCAGCGGATCTGCATCGCGCGTGCGTTCCTCAAGAACGCGGGCATTCTGATTCTGGACGAACCGACGGCGTCGATCGATTCCCGCACCGAGGCCGTGATTCTCGAGGCGCTCGATCGCCTCATGATCGGGCGCACGACGTTCATGATCGCTCACCGGCTCTCGACGATCCGGCATGCGGACCTGATTCTCACGGTGGATCACGGCCAGATCGTGGAATCGGGCACCCACGACCAGTTGCTGCGCAGCGGAGGGCTGTACGCACAGCTTCACGAGGTGCAGACCCGTCAGCGTGAACGCCGGCTTAGGACGGACATCGAAGCGGTCGCCAGAGGGTTCTCATGACGCGGGCGCCGATTCTCGTCCTCGGGGCCATGACACGGTACCCCGTGGCCGGCATGGTCTGGCTCACGCTCCAGTACGTCCTCGGATTCCGCCGCCTCGGCTACGAGTGCTACTACATCGAGAGTCACGGCAGCACGCCGCGGGCGTTTGTCGACGAGGACGATGGCAGTCTCGGCGCCGCCGCGTTTCTGGCACGGCTCATGGACCGGTTCGATCTCGCCGATCGGTGGGCCTTCCATGCGCTACACACCGACGCGCGCTGCTATGGGCTGTCACACGCCGAGCTGCAGCGGCTGTATGGATCGGCGGCGCTCATCGTGAATCTGCACGGCGCCACGGTGCCGCTGCCCGAGCACGCCGCGACAGGGAGGCTGGTCTATATCGGCACCGATCCCGTGCTCCGCGAGATCGAGCTGCACCAGGGTATCCGTGCCGCGTTCGATCTGCTCGAGCCACACGTCGCGTTCTTCACCTGGGCTGCGAACTACGGCAATTCCGATTGCCTCCTTCCGGTATCGGACCGCTTTCACTTCCAGCCGAGCCGTCAGCCGATTCTTCTCGACCTCTGGGATGACGATTCACCGGCCGACGATCGCTTCACGACGATTGCCGGCTGGAGGCAGCTCTGGAGGGAAGTGACTTTCGAGGGCGAGGTGTATCACTGGAGCAAGCACTACGAGTTCCTGAAGTTCCTGACCCTGCCATCAGCCTGTGACGGGAGGTTCGAACTTGCATTGAGCAACTACGAGCCGCCAGACCAGGCGCTTCTCGAGGAGCACGGTTGGCAGGTTCGTGATGCCGGTCCGCTGTCGGCCGACCTCGACCTGTATCGCGAATACATCCGCCAGTCGCGCGGAGAGTTCACCGTCGCCAAAGACCAGAACGTGCGGCTCCGCACCGGATGGTTCAGCGACCGCAGTGCCGCGTACCTCGCCGCAGGGCGTCCCGTCGTCACCCAGGAGACCGGCTTCAGCTCGTCGCTGCCGAAGGGCTGCGGACTGTTCGGGTTCTCCTCGACCGCGGAAGCGGCCGCTGCTGTCGATTCGATCGCCTCGGATTACGAACGTCACCGGACCGGAGCCCGCGCCATCGCCGCCGAGTACTTCGACCACAGCGTCGTCCTCCCGGAACTGATCAGCGCGTGCGGAACATAGCCATGAAGACAGGTACATCCACCGAACAGCACGGGAAGACACGGCCCGCAGCCGTGCTCCCCCGCCAGCGACGGAACGGGACGGAGTCGCTGGTGCTTGCGACCCGCAAGCCGCCAGTCGGCGGCAGGCATGCCAGATCCGTCGATGACATGGCCCGCCCGGCAATCTCGTACGGGTCGGCACTCGAACGCGCGCTGCGCGAAGTGCCGAGTTCCCAGGTTGGTGCGCTGGGGCCGCAGGCCGGGGCGGTGGCTGATTGGCTCGTCCAGTCGGGACACGAGGCCGCGGCGATCACCCTGCCTGCCAAGACGACGCGGCGTCCACGAACGCGTGACGGCGGCGATCGCCGGTGGCAGGTATTGGTGGCAGTGAACTGCTTCGAGCACACGGGCGACCCCGAGCGCTTCCTCGAACACATCAAGCCGCTGCTCGCGCCGGAGGGACGGCTGATTGCGGTGGTGCCCAACATCACGCACGCGAGCGTGCGCCTCTCGATTTTGCGCGGGCGATACCCCACGATGACCACGGGGCACGGCAACGGTATTGGCCGTCCGCTGTCGGCGCCGGAAGTCGAGCAACTGCTGAACAACGCCGGCTTCCTGGTGATCGGTATCGAGCGGCAGATGGATTCACGCGAGACGCTGGACGAGCTTGGTCGCGGTCTGCCCGAGGCTGTGTTGAATGTGCTTGCCGGGGACCGGGACGCCCTGACGTCGTCGTTCGTGTTCATCGCGCAGCCGATCGGCCCGGTTGCCCTTGGCGCGCTGCAGCGCCGCCTGCGACACCTGGCTGACGCTCAGGATCTGACGGCATGCGGAACGCGCCACCTGGAGCAGCGTCTGTCCGACCTCGAAGAGAGCCTGCGTCTGAGCACCGATGCGCAGCGCACGGCGCTGACGACCATGCACGGGCGCCTCGATGCCCGCGACGCGGCGGGAACACAGTCGCTTCAGGCGGCGCGTGAAACGCTGCTGTCGCGCGGCCGAGAGGTCACGACCGTCATCTCCCAGATCGAGCGCTCTCGATATCGCGGTGTCGTCGCCCGCCTGCGACGCCTCGTCGATCGTGACGTGCCCAAAGGGGCGACGGTTCTGGTGATCAGTCGCGGTGACGCGGAGCTCCTTCAGTTCGACAACCGTCGCGGCTGGCACTTCCCACAGGCCGACACGGGTGTCTACGCGGGCCATCATCCGGCGGACAGCCGTGCGGCGATCGCTCACCTGGAGGCGCTGCGGCGGCGCGGCGCGCGGTATCTGGTGCTTCCGCGGACCTCCTTCTGGTGGCTGGAGCACTACGCAGAGTTTGCCAAGCACCTGAACGCCCGGTACCGCTGCCTCGTGAACGACGCGTCGACAGGGATGCTCTTCATGCTCGAGTCGAGGCGCCGATGAGCCACAACGTCGACGCCGCCCTCGATCGGCTGCACCGGTTCAACCCGTGGTTTCGGTCGGAACGTCCCACGACGGCTGAACCTGGCGGAGGCGTCCGTGGTGTGCGTGTCAGCGGCTACTTCAGGGACGAAAGCGGATGGGGTGCCGCCGGTCGCGGGTACGCCCGGGCACTCAAGCATCTCGGCGTTCCGATGGCGTTGCATGATGTCTCGGCGCTCACGGGCAATCGATCTGACGATCGCAGTCTCGTCATCGAGAGCGGAGACGTCGCGGCGGACGTGAACCTGGTGTGCGTGGACGCGGGGCAGCATTTCTCACTGCTCTCCGACGTTGGCGATGCGTTTTTTGCCGGGCACTACAACATCGGCGCCTGGGCCTGGGAACTGCCACGTTTTCCCGAGACCTGGTACAACCGGTTCGCTTACTACGACGAGATCTGGGTCGGCACGTCGTTCATTGCCTCCACCCTGGCGCCCATCGCGCCGGTACCGGTCATCCGCATCCCGCCGGTCATTTCCCCGCCGTCCGGCTCGCGCGGCCAGGGCCGCGCTCACCTTGGCGTCGATGGCCGCGACTTCGTCTTCCTGTTCGTGTTCGACGTGCACAGCCACCTCGCGCGTAAGAATCCGCACGCGATCATCGCGGCCTTTCGGAAGGCATTCCCCCACCCGACACACGTCCGGCTGGTACTCAAGTCGGTCAATGCCAGTGCCGACGCCGAAGGATACGCAGAACTCCATGCATTGGCTGCCGATGCCCCCGTTGACTTCTACGACGGTTACTGGCGCGTGGAGGAGGTTCACGACCTCATGGCCGCCTGCGACGCGTATGTGTCGCTCCACAGATCGGAAGGAACTGGTCTGACGATCGCCGAGGCGATGGCGCTCGGCAAGCCGGTGATTGCCACCGACTGGTCCGGGAACACCGACTTCGCCGACGCGTCCAACAGCTTCCCCGCCGGTTACGTGCTGACGACCATCCCGCGCAATGTCGGACCGTATCGCGCCGGCGAGACATGGGCCGAACCGGACATCGACCACGCCGCTGCGCTGATGCGCACGATTGTCGACGACCCCGCGACGGCGAAGCGTCGAGGATCGGCCGCCCGGTGCCGGATGCTGCGCGACTATTCCGACGACGCCATCGCCGACCTCGTGAGAGCGCGACTGGACGTGATCGGCAGTCGCGAACGCCTGGGCACACTGCGCCAGGAGGTGTCGGCGTTTGTCGACGGGTATCGCGACCTGGTCGGCTCGGTTCGTCGCATCGTCCGTGCCGTGGTGCCGCCCGGCGAGACGGTCGCCGTGGTGACGCGGGGCGATGGCGAGCTGTTGAAGATGGGCGACCGGCCGGCGTGGCATTTCCCAGAGGCCAGGCCAGGCGTCTACGCCGGCCACCATCCGGCCGACAGCATGGCGGCCATCACGGCGCTCGAGGCAGCGCGCACGCGGGGCGCGGCCTTCCTTGTCCTTCCCGGCACCGCGTACTGGTGGCTCGACCACTACGAGGAATTCCGACGATACCTCGACCTTCGGTGCCACTGCGTCTGGCGTGACGCCCAGTGCGTGATCTTCGACGTGCGAGGGGAGGTGGCGACATGCGCCCGAAGCCACTGATCGTGCTGAGCAGCGTCATCGCGAACAAGCCGCTCAACGGTGGCAACGCGCGGATGGTGCTCAACTGGCTCGAAGGGCTGGAACGGCTCGGTGCCGATGTGTTCCTGATCGAGCAGCTGGCCAGCGAGACGTGCGTCGACGATGCCGGCGGTCCGACCGTTGCGGGGGAGAGCGCGAACCGGAGGTACTTCGAGTCGGTTCTGCAGGCTCATCGGTTCGGCGATCGCGCCGCGCTCGTGTGTGACGCAGGCGACACGTTGGCCGGTGCCACCATTCACGGCTCGACGGCCGCGGAACTGGACGACCTGGCTCGTGACGCCGACCTGCTGATCAACATCTCAGGACACCTCTCCGTGCCCTCGCTCCGGCAGCGTTTCCGGCGCAAGGCCTACATCGACCTCGACCCGGGCTACACGCAGTTTTGGCACGCCGGATCGGCAGGTGCCGCTCGTCTCGAGGACCACGATGTCTACTTCACGGTTGGCCAGCGCATCGGCACCAGCGACTGCACGATTCCCACCGGTGGCATCGGCTGGAAGCCGATGCGCCAGCCCATCGTGCTGGATGACTGCATGGTCACCCAGCCGACCTCGGTCGATCGGTTCACGACCATCGCTAGTTGGCGAGGCGCCTTCGCGCCGGTCACCCACGAGGGAGAAACGTACCGGGTGAAGGCGCACGAGTTTCGAAAGATCGTCGAGCTGCCGCGCGTGTCGGACTACAGCTTCGAGGCGGCGCTCGACATCCATCCAGGTGATTCGAGAGACCTGAACGACCTGCGCGCGGCTGGGTGGGACGTGGTGGACCCGCGAGAGGTTGCGGACACGCCGCGACGTTACTGCACCTACATCGACGAGTCGGCGGCGGAGTGCTCGGCCGCACAGGGCATGTACGTACAAACCCGGAGCGGATGGTTCAGCGACCGGACAGCCAGGTATCTCGCCGCGGGCAAGCCGGTTCTCGTGCAGGACACCGGGTTCACGGTTCCCGGCTCCGGAGAAGGGCTGCTCGTCTTCGCAACGCTGACTGACGCCGCCGCCGGCGCCGACCGTATCGCGTGCGACTACCGCGCCCACAGCGAGGCTGCGCGTTTCCTGGCGGAACGCTATTTCGATTCGACGACCGAACTCGGCCGGTTGCTCGAGCAGGCCGGGGTCTGATCGCCATGCAGGAGCACCAATGATCGACCGACTGCCTGAACTCACAACCGACGCGGATGTGGATGCGTTGATGAGGCGGTTGCGGGCGAAGATTGCGGCGCCTCAGACATCTCCCGCGAGTCTCGCGCGCCCGGGCGCGCAGCCGCCGTCTCTTCCGGCCTCCGATGATCCGCTGCGTGACTTTCTGGCGGCGCAGGGAGAGCTCAACGCCAGCGTTGTTCGCGCCCTCCAGGCCGTTTGCGAAACGCTCGACGAGTTGACCCAACACGCCTCGACAGACACCGCTCGGGTGATGGGACTTCAGGCTGGCGAGACACGCGCCCACGTGACGCCGGCGGAGATACCCGCCAAGCGCGGGCGTGCGACACGCACCAGGACCTCGAAAGCGCCAAGGAGGACGCGGCGGTGACAATCGGCCTGATCACGCCGCAGATGGCAAGTGGTGAGCGCGGCGGCGCGGAGGCGCTGTATCGCGGTCTGCTCGATGGACTGCGCGACGCCTCACACGAGGCAGTCGAAATCCCCGTGCGTGCGGATGAGTCCTCATTCGAGGCGGTGCTGGAGACCTACGCACGCTGTTCCGCGCTGGACCTCCACGAGTACGACCTGGTGATTTCGACCAAGGCGCCGACGTTCATGGTGTGCCATCCCAATCATGTCGTGTACCTGCTTCATACGCTGCGGGTGTTCTACGACATGTTCGAATCAGAGTACGGCGTGGGTACCGCGTATCAGCAGGCGCAGCGACGGACGGTTCATGCGCTCGACAAGTTCGGTCTCAGGCCCGGGCGCGTGCGGCGCCACTATGCGATTGGGCATACCCCGTACCGCCGCCTGTTCGAGGCATCGCCCTGGTGGCAGCAGGTTGGGTTCCAGGCGCTGCACTGTCCGCCGGCACTCGCCGGCTTCAGGCGCCCGGGCGGCCAGGACCACATCCTCGTCCCTGGCCGCCTGCACCGCTGGAAGCGCGTCGGACTCGTCATCGAGGCCTTCAAGCACGTGAAGCGGAACGTGCCGCTCATCATCACCGGAACGGGAGAAGACGAAAGAGCTCTTCGTGCATTGGCCGGTGACGACAAGCGGATCAGGTTTCTTGGCGGTGTGAGCGACGACACGCTGCTCGACTTGTACGCCAATGCCCTGGCGGTTCCCTTCCTGCCCAGGCAGGAAGACCTCGGGTTCATCACGATCGAGGCGTTCAAGAGCCGCAAGCCAGTGCTCACCTGCACTGATTCAGGTGAGCCGCTCGAGTTCGTTCGTGACGGGCATACCGGGTATGTCGTGGCGCCAGAGCCGAAAGCCATCGCTGCTCGTCTTACGCACCTGATCGACAACCGGCCGCTCGCGGCACGCATGGGGCAGAACGGGTTTCGGAGCGTATCTCACATCGCGTGGGAGCCGATTGTGCGCGCGCTCGTCGGTGAGTCGCGTCCCTCCGTCGCTGTCGCGAATAAGACAACGACGCGACGCTCCCGGTCGAACGCACAGCTCGATGTCGCCGTCCTCGACATGCAGCCCATCCATCCGGCGGTTGGAGGGGGTCGGCTGCGGTTGCTTGGCCTGTACCACGCGCTTGGCACCGACATGCCCACCACCTATGTCGGCACCTACGACTGGCCTGGCGAGCAGTACAGACGGCATCGCCTCAGCGAGACGCTCGAGGAAATCGACGTGCCGCTCGGCGAACAGCACTTCACGTCGGCCGCCGAATGGCAGGCGCTTGCCGGCGGTCACACTGTCATCGACAGCGCGTTTCCCCATCTCGCACACCGCTCGCCGGCGTATGTGGAGCAGGCCCGCCGGCGGGCCGCGGCCGCCGATGTGGTGGTCTTCTCGCATCCGTGGATTCATCCGCTCGTGAAAGACGTCCTGCGCCGGCGGCGACAGCTGATCGTGTACGACGCCCACAATGTGGAGGGACTTCTCCGGCTGCGGCTCCTGGGTGACACACCGTTCGGACACGAGGTCGCGACTCGCGTCGCCTTGCTGGAGCGCGAACTCTGCCAGGCAGCCGACCTGGTCCTGGCGTGCTCTCACGAAGACCGCGTGCTGTTCAACGAGCTGTATGACGTGCCGTTCCAGAAATGTGCGGTCGTGGCCAACGGCACATTCACCGAGGCCGTCACGCCAGCCGGCCCTGACCGGCGGAACGACGCGAAGCGCGCGCTGGGCCTCCCCTCCGCGCCCGTCGCCTCGTTTCTGGGCAGCCTCTATGGACCGAACGAAGAGGCCGCCCGTTTCATCCTCGACACCCTCGCCCCGGCGCTGCCGGGCGTGACGTTTGCAATCTGTGGCGGCGTTGGCGCGGCGTTCGATGCCAGCGCGGTCCCCTCGAATGTCCGGCTCACATTGCAACTGGACGAGGCCGACAAGCGGCGGTACCTCGAAGCGACCGACGTGGCAATCAATCCGATGTTCTCGGGCTCCGGCACCAACATCAAGATGTTCGACTTCATGGCCGCCGGCCTTCCCATCGTAACGACCGCCATCGGCGCGCGCGGAATTCGGACGGGTGCCGACAGTGCGTATATCGCGGCGTCGCGCGATGACTTCGCGCGCCAACTTCGACGCGTGGTCCACGATCCCGGACTGGCATCGCGGACGGCCGCCGAGGGCCGGCGTGTCGTTCGCGAGTCGTATTCGTGGGAGCGGCTGTCGCCGGCGCTCGGCCGACTTCTCCGCCGACATCACCAGGGCCTGAGGCAATCTCGTCCGAGCGTGAGCGTCGTCATTGCCACCTACGAACGTCACCATGCGATGGACGCGCTGGTGGAGTCGCTGTCGCGTCAGACGTTACGGAACTTCGAGGTGATCGTCGTCGATCAGAGCTCTGTGCCGTGGGCGCCCGCCACGACTCCACCGTTCGAATTGATGACCGTGCAGACCGACATCAAGGGTGCCGTGCACGCGCGCAACCTCGGCGCCTTCTACGCCCGCGGTGACGTCCTCGCCTTCACCGACGATGACTGCAGACCGGACGCCGATTGGCTCGAGGCGGGGCTCCGCCACTTTCAGCGGTCCGACGTGGTCGGTGTCGAGGGGTTGATCGTGTCCGACCGCGTGGATGACCCGGGATATCGGCCCGTGACCAACGTGGGCTTCGAAGGCATCGGCTTCATGACGGCAAACCTGCTGCTCCGCCGCAAGATCTTCCTTGCCATCGACGGCTTCGATGCCCAGTTCGACCATCCCCACTTTCGCGAGGATACGGACCTCGGCTGGCGGGCGCTGGCCTGCGGGAACATCCCGTTCGCGTCGGACGTTCGCGTCTACCACCCGCCACAGCGCCGGGCGGTTTCGCGGGAAGGCGTCGCTGAGCGCCTGGCGTTCTTCGAGAAGGACGCGCTGCTCCTGAAGAAGCATCCCGAGCGCTATCGCACGCTCTTCCTGCGCGAGGCGCACTACGCCAAGACCCGGGGCTTCACCGATCACCTGCGACGGGGAGCCGCCAAGTACGGAGTCACGCTCGACGAGTTCTATCTCGCGAGGTGCGCCCGGCATGACTGACGACTTTCTGGCGCGGTACTTCGCTGGCTTCGACACCATCCCGGGATGGTTCTCGCCGGATGCCTGCCTCATGTTCATGGCGTACCGCCAGCTTCTCGCCGACGAGGGACTGTCTGGGGACGTGCTCGAGATCGGCGTGCACCACGGCCTGTCCGCGATCGGCGCCGCGGCGCTCCGAGGCGAGGCCCGTACATTCGTCGCCGTCGATCTGTTCGATGACCTGCAAACGGAAAACGTCTCTGGCTCGGGTCTGGGCAACCGCGAGGCGTTCCTGTCGAACATGCGCCGATTCCATGACGACCTGTCGTTCCTCCGGGTGATCACCGGGCCATCGGCCGCCCTGCGGGCCGAGGAGCTCGGAAACGAGTTCTCGTTCTGCCATATCGATGGTGGCCATTCCGACGCCGAGGCATATGCGGATCTCGAATTGTGCGCCGCCATCTCGAAGCCGGGTGGCCTGGTGGCTCTAGACGACTACTTCAATCCTGCTTTTCCCGGCGTGGGGGAAGCCGCCGTCCGCTTCCACCTTGATCGACCAGGCGTGCTGCGGCCGATCGCCATCGGATTCAACAAGGCACTCTTTCAACGTGAGCCCGCGCCATTCGATCTGAATGTCCGATTCGGCGAGGTCTTCCCCACCGTGCTCTCGAGCACGGCCGCGTTGTGGGGCGAGCCGGCTCGCTGGTTCGACGCGGCCTTCGGCGCCTTCTTCGATGTGGCGCGCTCGACGCCCCGTCGCCTGACCCTCGCCGCAGGACCGAGCGTGGGCGCCGTGATCGAGCCGAGCCAGCAGCTCGTGACCGCCACGGCAGGCGACAACATCCCGGTCTCGGTCCAGGTGACCAATCTCTCCAGGTTTCCGATGGCCATGGGGGTCAGGCCCTTCGCGCTGGCCTACCACCTGTTGACCGCCGACCATCAGCTGCTCGGTTACGACAACGCGCGGCAGTGGTTCACCGAGCCACTCCTTCCAGGTGCCACCCGTAACGTCATCGTTCCGGTGCAGGTACCTGCGACCCCTGGCTCCTATGCCCTGGAGTTCGACGTGGTGTGGGAGGGAGTGACGTGGCTGAGGGCGCAAGGGAACGCGGCCCCTCGCATCACTCTCGACGCAGTTCCGCGCGACACGCCGACCGCCGCGCTGGCGATACGGGAGACGTCATGAGGTCGCGCCTCACGATCTTGTTCGCCGGCATGATCGCCGCCGATGCCGGTCACGGCGGGGCGACGTGGGCTGTGTTGCAGTATCTGCTCGGGTTCAGGCGGCTCGGGCACGATGTCTATTTCGTGGAGCCGGTGCCGGCGGCCAAGCTCGCACCCGAGGGCGTGGCGCTGCCGTTGACCACGACCGCGGCGTATTTTCAGCAGGTCGTCGCGTCGTTCGGATTCTCGTCGTCGGCCGCCCTCCTCGTTCAGGGGACGACCGACACCATCGGCCTGACACACGCCGAGCTCGTGAGCGTGGCTCGACGGGCTGATGTGCTGGTCAATATTTCAGGCATGCTGACCGATCCCGCGTTGCTTGAAGGGATTGGCCGGCGTGTCTACCTCGACCTCGATCCCGGGTTCAACCAGGCGTGGCATGTCGAAGCCGGCATCGACATGCGATTCGACCTGCACACGCACTTCGCGACGGTCGGGCTCGCGATCGGCCGCGCGGAGTGTCTCGTTCCACTCTGCGACAGAAGGTGGATCACAACCTGCCCGCCGGTCGTGCTGGGCGAATGGCCGTACGCGCGACGGCTGGCGCGAAACGCGTTCACGACCGTGGCCAACTGGCGATCGTATGGCTCGCTGCAGTTCGAGGGCCTGTTTCTGGGCCAGAAGGCGCACGCCCTGCGCCCGCTCATGGAACTGCCGCAGACGACGACCACGAGATTCGAGCTGGCGCTCACGATCCATGAGACCGAGCCGGATCTGGTGGCGCTGCGCCGTGCTGGCTGGGGCCTCGTCGACCCGAACGAGGCAGCAGGCACTCCGCGGAGGTATCGACGGTTCATCCGCGGCTCGCTCGCCGAGTTCGGGATCGCCAAGAGCGGATATGCCGCCGTGCGGTCTGGCTGGTTCAGCGACCGTAGCGCCTGCTATCTCGCCTCGGGTCGCCCGGTGCTCGCGCAACGGACGGGTTTTGATCACGTGCTGCCGACGGGTGAAGGTCTCCTGTCGTTCGAGACAGCGGACGACGTGCTCAGCGGTGTGGAGGCCATCGCCACCAACTACCCCCGTCATCGCGCAGCGGCCCGGGCGATTGCGGAGCAACACTTCGATTCAGATCGCGTCTTGACGCGCCTGCTCGACGCGGTGGGAGTCTCATCATGACAAACCTTGCGCTGGAAACGACCGACCTCCGAAATCCGCCGCTCGCCACGTCGCACCTGATCGCGGGGGTCGTGGACACGTTGGAAGCACGTGTAGGCGGGCGCCAGCACATCCGTCACCTGGAGTGCCGTCCGTCAATGTACCGCTCGAGCTTCCTCATCGAGGACATCGACGTCGAGCTCGACGACGGTTCCAAGCTCAAACTCGTCGCGAAGCCGACAGCCTGGTCGGCGATGTGCCCTGAGGCCAGAGCCGCCAAGCCATCGTTCGCGTGTGATGAGGAGCGTGAGTGTTCGGTCTATGAGCTGATCTTGCCGAATCTCGACGTGAGCGCAGTCCGCTATTACGGCTCGTTCGTGGGTCACGCCGACGTTCGGTTTCTGTTGCTCGAGCGAAGCGAGGGTACCCCGCTCTGGCAGGTCGGAGACTTCGGAGCCTGGCGCGAGGCAGCGCGGTGGCTGGCCAGGCTGCACACGCACGCCCGACGAGCCGGCGTCCACCGGGGCCACACGGCACAGCATCTACTCCGGTACAACCGAGAGTTCTACGACTGCTGGATGCAGCGCGCGCTGGAGTTCCGGATGGGCACCCGGAAAGAACTGGAGCAGCTCGACGGCATATACACCCGCGTGGTCAACGTGCTGCTGGCCCAACCTCTCGAGTTCATCCACGGCGAGTACGACTGCGACAACATCCTCGTCGAGCGCTACGTCGATGTGCCGTTCTTCGTTCGGGCGATCGATTGGGAGATGGCGGCGGTCGCGCCGCCATTGATCGATCTGGCCACGCTTCTGTGTGGGAACTGGACCGACGAGGCACGCGCGGAGATGGCCGACGCCTATCACACCGCGTGCGCTGAATATGGCAGCGACGTGCTGCCACGCGATCGCTATCTGAAGACACTTGATTGCTGCCTGATCCACCTCGCCGTGAAGAATCTCGGCTGGTCGGGGGCATGGACACCCCCTGCGCGCTCCGCACACGACTGGCTCGGCGAAGCGCTCAGGCTCGGTGAGAAGTGGCAGTTATGACCAGATCATGTGTTCGGCTCGTATCCACGTTGGTGGTGTGTCTGCTGCTGGCAATGCGAGTGGGCTCCGCACAGGGAGTTCTGGAGTTGCAGGGCACGGTGACGGACGACGCCGGCGCCCCCGTGCCAGGCGCCGTCGTGACCGTGCGCGACGGTCAGCAACGCGTGCGCAGCGTCACGTCTGGCGCTGACGGCGCCTATGCGATCCTCGGCCTCGCCCCCGGCGCGTACACGGTGTCTGTCTCCATCCAGGGTTTTGCGGGAGTCGAGCGCGCGGTCAGCCTGAGTCCCAGTGGTATCACGCGGTTGGATATGACCATGCACGTGGCGACCGAACAGCGAGTCGAGGTCATTGCGTCGCTCGAGGACCTGCGCCGCATCAGCGGCCTGGGTCCAACAGGATTGCTCATTGGCCCCGAGCTGCTGGACATCCTGCCGAACGATTCGGACGTGATGCTGCACGTCCTCAAGGAACTGTCGACGACCTCGGGCCGTCCCGACCAGGTCGTCGTCTACGTGGACGGCGAGCCCGTGGGCGTGCGGATTCCGCCCAAGGCGACGATCCAGAGCATCCGCATCTCCACCAATTCGTATACGTCCGAGTACGCCGACCCCACCGCGGGCGTCGTCGAGATCATCACGCGACCAGCCAGCAAGGTGTACCAGGCCGAAGGCCAGGTGACCCTGAGCGACCCGACGCTGAACGCGCGGAATGCCTTCGACAAGGAGAAGGACTCGACGAGAACCGGCTCCTTCAGCGGCTACGCGGGAGGACCGATCGTTCCGAATCGCTGGAGCGTGTTGGGATACGCCGGCCGGTGGAATCGTGACGACCGCCTCGTCGTGAATGCGACGATCGCCAGGCCTGGAGAGACGGTCGCGAGTCCCTATCTCGCCCGCCTTCCCACGCCCGTCCATACGGATTCGCGCAGCCTACGATCCGACGTTGCCGTCTCGTCGCATCACGTCCTGTCGGCGGAACTCGTTCGGTTCGACGAAGTGGCACGCAACCAATCCTTGGAAAGCGGGCTGGACCTGCCCGAGCGTGCGACCAGTCGGGACACGGGCGAGCGCACCGTGCGCACCTCGTTGTCGTCGGTCCTCGCCGACGGTACCACGGCGCAATCGATCTTGCGTGTGAGCCGCCGGCACGTCCGTGAGGCCGCAGTGTCGGCTGCCCCCGCGGTCATCGTGCTGGATACGTTCAGTGCGGGTGGAAACCAGGCGGCGCTGGGTCAGGATCGCGAGACCCGGAACATCCTGTTCACAGACACAGTGGGGCACACGGCCGGACCCCACGATGTTCGAATCGGACTGAGCGCCGAGGTGTTCGAGCATGACGAGCAACGCCTGACGAATCTGGGTGGCACGTTCACGTTCGGGTCCGTCGTCGATGGGACCGGGGCCGTCGTGGCCACACCGTTCGAGCGCTACGTCCGCACGGTGGGTGGCGTTCCTGGATATAGGCCGTCCTTCTTCTCGATCGCGCGCGGCGCACCCGAGATCAGCTTCTCCGACTGGTACACGTCCTGGTTTGTGCAAGACGACTGGCGGGTGGCGCCGAAGCTGACGGTCTCGCTCGGGCTGCGACACGACATGCAGCAACAGGCGCGGTCGCAGCTCAATTTCGCGCCCCGCGCCGGGCTGGCGTGGTCGCCGACGGGCGACGTTCGTCACCTCGTGCGCGTCTCGAGCGGCGTCTTCTACAGCCGTATTCCGGCCGACGTGACGCTGGACACCCTTCGCTACGACGGCACGGCCGTTCGTGAGCTGGTGGTGCGCGAACCGACGTTCTTTCCAGACATTCCGCCGGCGCTCGACTCTGCCGTGGAGGGGCTGCCCACGGTGCGTGTCAAAGACCCCCTCGACGCGCCGCGTTCGATGGCCGTCACGTCGACATACGAATGGCAGGTCAGCAAGCCCCTCTTTGCATCGGTCAGCTACACCTACCGACGTGGAGGGCACCTGCTGCGCACGCTGAACATCAATCAGCCCGACCCCTCGTCCGGCCTGCGTCCACGACAGGACCTCGGGCCGGTGCTGGAGTTCGCGTCGACGGGCCGATCGATCACGAATGAACTCAGCGTCTCGGTGCGGAGAGCGCTGAGCCTCGTGTCGGTCTTTGGCACATACACGCTGGCGTCGGCTCGAAGCGACACCGACGGGCCATACACTGTCGCCGCCAATTCACGTACGTTGCAGGGCGAATTCGGCCGCGCGATCGATGATCAGCGGCACCGGGTCGTGTTCGGCGGCTTCGTCTCGCTCCCAGACGACTGGTCTCTCAACGGGGTATTCATGGCGGGGTCCGCGCGGCGGTTCAACATCACGACCGGCCGCGACGACGATGGAGATCTGCTGCTGAACGATAGGCCAGGAGTTGGAGTGCCCGGGGATGAGGGAACAATCACCACCGATCTGGGCGACTTCGACCTGCTTCGCACCCCGGGCCAGCCCATGGTCGTGCGAAATGCGGGAGCGGGACCCTCGGAGCTAGTGGTGAATGTCGGCGCGTCCAAAAAGTTTCGACTGGGTGGAGCGGGGACATCGCTGGGGCAGTCCGGCCCCTACGTCACCTTGAGTATCAGCGCCGTGAACATCCTCAACCGGGTCAATCTGACCGACTTCAATGGAGTCGTGACGTCGCCGCTCTTCGGCACATCGAATCGTGCGATGACGCCGAGGCGCATCGAACTCGGGGCGCGCGTGGGGTTCTGATCCCGCGCTGCCACCCTACTGCGGCCAGGTGGCCGTACCGTCGACGTTGATGATCGACTGCGCCGGCTCCGTCGGCACCTGAGGACGCAGATAGGGCTTGCCCGATGCCTTGTGACACGCGTAACAGGATTCCAGCGTCACGCGGTACGCCGCGGCGAATGCCGCTGAATTCTGGGCCTGGATGGCATCGGCGATCATCTTGAACGCGCTCGTGTCGATGCTTTCGAAGATCGGCACCAGGTTCACATCGCCGCCGTCCGGCCCCTTCCGCACGGGCCTCAATCGGATCGTCCAAAGGATGTGGCTGCGCGCTTCCTCGAAGTAGAACATGGCCAGCGGCCAGTTCTTTTTCTCGCCGGCGAACCAGAGATTGGTCCAGTGGTAGCCGACGTCGGACATCGTGTGCGACTGCGATGGCGCGTTGGCCTTCAGCTTGGCGACATCCGAGGGCAGCGCGCTGAGATCGCCTGTGGCCCCACCACCTTCGGCGGCGCTGATCGCCCTCGCGCCAGCGGGCGCCGTGACATCGTTTCGATGTAGATACGCCACTGCGCCTCCGCCGATCAGCCCTCCGATGACCGCCGGAAGAATGACCCGTACGAGCGCATTCGATGCTGGCATGGCTCCCTCACTGACTGCCAGCCAGAGTCGGCCGGCTCACCTGACCAAGCGCACGGACGTTGTACACTCGGTCCCCACTTTCACCATCATGTGGCGGTTGGCCTCGACACTCCTCATCGCCACCTTCCTGTCGGTATCGTGCGACAGCACCGCTCCGGCATCGCGCGTATCGCGCATCCGCCAACGCGGCTTCCTCGTCTGCGGAATCCTCCCGGGGATCGCCGGTTTCGCCCAGGTCGACGGCCAGGGCCACTATGCCGGCTTCGACATCGACATCTGCCGCGCCGTAGCGGCCGCCATCGTCGGATCCGCCGAGCGGATTCGGTACGAGCCGATCGCCACGATCGATCTCCTGCAGCGCCCCAGCGATATCGACATCGTCTCGCGCCGCCTGACATGGTCGCTGCGTCGTGAAGGCCGCGTCCTGTTCGGTCCGGTCACGTTCTACGACGGTCAGGGATTTCTCGTCCCCGAGCGACTCCAGGTCGAGCGCGCGTCGGAGCTGGCAGGCATCCCCGTCTGCGTCGCCGAGGGTTCGGAACACGATGTCACGCTGACCGCGTACTTCCGGCGGCACCAGATCGCGTTCAACAAGGTCGGCGTCGCGGACGGCCCGGCCGGTGGACGTGCGCTGGCGGAAGGGCGTTGCCAGGCATTCAGCGCCGACGTGTCCGAGCTGGCCTCGGTCCGCAGCACGATGGACCCTCCGCGAGGCTTCCGCATTCTCGCCGATCGGATTTCGAGCGAGCCGCTCGCGCAGGTCGTGCGCCAGGAGGACGTCGATCTGCTCAACGTATTGCGCTGGACCATTTTCGCGATGATCGCCGCCGAGGAGCTGGGCGTCACGTCGGCCAACGTCTCGGAGATGGCGGCGCGGGACGATCCTGAGATCGCGCGGCTGCTCGGGACGAGTCCCGGGAATGGCGCCGCGCTGGGGCTCGACGAGGCGTGGGCCCGACACGTCATCGCGGACGTCGGCAATTACGGCGAGGTGTTCGAGCGCAACCTCGGCATGGGCACGCCCATCGCCTTGGAGCGCGGGTTCAACGCCCTGTGGACCCGGGGCGGCCTATTGTTCGCGCCACCGCTGAAATAGCCGCCAGGCCAAAGCAGGTCGCCAAAAAGAACATCATCGGCTTTGCCGAGTCGGTGGGCGCGCTGCTGCCGCCACCCGTCGCACCGGGCTCACTCGCCGTCGCGATGGGTGGGCTGGCGACTGGGTTGGCGGCGCTCGCCTTCGGCTCCATCCTCACGTTGAGCTCGACGATGCCCTTCGCCTGGCGAGGGATGTTCCTAACCTTCACGGTCTGATAGCCCGCTGCACTGACGATGATTTCCAGCTGCTTGGTATCGATGGGCTGAGTCGTGACCTCCTTGACCGCGGCGCCGATGTCCGGGCTCCTGAAGTGTCCCGGACCATCGCCCTGAAAGGGAATGTAAATCCCGCTGAACGGATCGACGATCGTGACGTACGGCGGCTTCTGGATCGGCCGGCCCGTTCGGGCGTCCTTCACGCGGGCGAAGTAGACGAGGTCCACCGGCCCCATGGCCGCGGGAATGAAGAAGGCCCCACCGTTTGCCAAGAGCGTTCCTCCGCTCGCAAGGACGAGAGAGGCGACACTCGCAACGAGGACGGCTGAGATCGGCTGCTGTTTCTTCATGTGCTCCTCACTGTCTACGACACAAACCACCGACGCTCGTAAATCAGCATCCCCACGACCGCCGCCGTCGGGATGATCCACGCCCAGCCAGGCCAGAGGCGCTCCGCGATGTTTTTCGGCACCGCGAACGCGATGGCCGCACTCGCGAGCGTCGAGGTGGCGATCCAGCCGTACCACAGAATTACCACGCCGAGGCCGTCAGTGCGCAGCCAGTGGAATTGCCCAACCTCAGGGTAATACCGGAACAGCGCCAGATCGTAATAGAAACAGACGAGATAGAACACGCCGAACACGATGGAGAAGATTGTCAGCCTGGAGCCACTCATGGCAGCAATCCTCTCGTGTTGTTGAGCACATGTCCGACGATGAAGCTCCACCAGACGAAGAACGCGAGCAGCCACGTCAGGTAGCGGCGTGCCGCGGCGGTGTCCGGTCCGCTCGGCTTCCGCCAGAACAGCCAGTACACCGGCAGCAGTCCCAACCCGATCGCCACGAGGTGCTCCTTGATTTCGAACACCCCGTTCGCGGCGGCGTTCTGCGTGTCCTCGAGGGCCGGCCGCACGTCGACCCGGTACTGGGGATACAGCAACGCGCCGCCGACGGCGGTGACGACAAACAGCACCACGACGGGCGTCGTGTACGCGGTGGCGTCGACGCCTCGGAATCGGTTGACAAACGTCCACTTGCCGCTTGCCCCGGGCGCGATCGCGAGCACGCTGAGCGCCTGATGCGTGATCGCCCCGAGCAGGGCGACCGCCAGCAGCCCGTGAAGAATCAGCAGGGCCACTATCATCGATGGGGACCTGCCTCGGGTTGGACGCGAACCACGGGCGCATTGTATCGAATGATCCCGGCACCGTGAGGATGGTGACGTGATCGAGGGTCACCGACCGCGCTTGAAGATCCGGGACCAGAACCCTCGCTTCGGCTGCTGCTGTTCCGGTTGATCGGGTTCCCGAGACGCCGCGAGGGCGGTATCGGCCGGCGCAGTCGCGGATGTCGCGACCGGCGCAGAACCGTTCGTGGGCGCTGGTGCATCCGCCGACGGCGGGGACGGCACCACTTGAACAGGCGCCTGGCCCGCCAGCGCAAGGACCGTCGGCGCGCTGGAGCCATGCTCGCAGTACTCCGTAGGCTCGGTCCCATGCACGAAGTACTCGGTGTACACGGCCGGACGCGTGCTGCGGCTTCCGTCTTCATCGAACACCACCGCGTTGCGACAGGCGTCGGTCGCCAGTTTGCCGGTCAGGCGGCAGATTGTCGCACCGCTCACGGTCGCTGGAGATGCGAACCCTTCCGGTTTGTCGCCGCGCGTCGCGGCCGCCATGAAGCGTCCCCACAGCGGCACGGCCAGATCGCCCGCGTAGCCGTTCCCGATGATCGTGCGCGGCTGGTCGTAGCCTACCCACACGCCGGTGGCGAGACTCGGCGTGTAGCCCACGAACCAGGCGTCCTTGTAGTCGTTCGTCGTGCCGGTCTTCCCCGCCGCGGGAAGCGTGAATCCAACATTCCTGGCCTGCCATCCGGTGCCCGCGTTGATGACGTCTGACAACATCGACGTCATCAGAAAGGCTGTCTCCTCACTGACGCCACGTACGACGCGCGGCGTGGCGCTGAAAAGCACGTGCCCGTCTGCGGTCTCGACCCGGCGCACAAGGGTGGGCTCGGTCAACATGCCGTGGTTGGCGAACGCCGCATAGGCCCGGGTCATCGACAGCAGCGTCACTTCACCGGAGCCGAGCGCGAGCGACCAGACGCCCGGCACGTCACCGACGCCGAGCCGCCCGGCCGACTGCACCGCTGCTGGTATTCCGATCAGCTG
>Ga0210380_10000285_pt1 | contig 24654 bp, 21 predicted proteins | sample PLM4_5_coexredo_FD_155476 | JGI IMG/M metagenome (GOLD analysis project Ga0210380, IMG submission 155476) | Groundwater sediment microbial communities from an aquifer in East River, Colorado, USA - PLM4_5_coex redo | ecosystem: Environmental > Terrestrial > Soil > Riparian zone | place: USA... | reverse complement strand
GCGCACCCGGCTCGAGTCGATCCGAAACGGCAACACGCCCTGGGGTCGGATCGGAGACTTGACCTCGTCGTAGCTCACGAGCGCCGGAGACCCGCAAAACTCGCAGTTCTGCCCCACACGCGCCGGGTCGAACACCATCACGGCCTTGCAGCTCTGGCACTGCACCGTGTGCCGGGCCGTTTGCCAACCCCGTGCCTCCTCAGGAAGCTCGCGCAACGCCTTGACGAGGTCGAGCTCGATGACCTTGCCGGTGTCGCGATCGAACTGGTACGGCGACTCGGTCCCGCAGAAGGGACAAACGAGCTTCTGCTTGGTGGGATTCCACTCCGCCTGCGCGCCGCAGGCCGGGCACTCATGCTTGTCGAGTGCGGGGATCTCTGCGGTCATCACGAAATGCAAAATTCAAAATGCAAAATGCAAACACTCTTCAACGACCGCACGTACCGTTTGCATTTTGCATTTTGCATTTTGAATTGCGCGTTACAGCCCGTCTATGACATGTAGCTGGTGAGCGCCGCGCGGGAGATCCGCCAAGCGGAGCCGATCTTCTTGCCCTTGAGTTCGCCTGACTCGAGCACCGCCATCACGTCTGCCTCGGATACGCCGAGCGCCGTGGCGGCCTCGCCGGGACTCAACAACTCTGGGAGCGCGGCGCCGGATGCCGAGGCCCCCGATGCCGGCGCCACCGTCGGCATCGCGTGGCCTCCGGGAAACCCTTCCTTCATCATCTGTTGCGCAAGGCCGAAGCCGACGGCGAGTTCGGCCGCGGCCCCGGCTGCCCCGCCGCCACCGCCGGCCTCAAATCCCTTGCCCATCTGATACTTCACGAACTCGTTGAGGTTGCCGATCGCCGCCATGCTCGACCGCTTGTCGATGGCCGCCTCCACTTCGGGCGGCACCGACACGTTCTCGACGATGAAGCTCATGATCTCGATGCCGTACTTCGTGGTCACCGCGGGGTTGATGAGCGGCAGCAGTGCCTCTCCGAGCTCGCCATAGCGCGACGCCACGTCGAGCACCGGGATCTTCGCCGACGCGATGGCGTCGGTGAAAATGCTCACGATCCTCGAGCGCATGGTGTCGCTGAATTCGTCGAGGCGGAAGTTGTGGTCGGATCCGGCCACCTCGCGCAGAAACGTCCGCGGCTCGACGATCCTGAAGTCGTACGTCCCAAACGCCCGCACGCGCACGATGCCGAAGTCATCGTCGCGCAGCATCACGGGGTTGGACGTGCCCCACTTGTTCCCGGTGAACAGCCTCGTGACGACGAAGTAGACGTCGGCCTTGAAGGGAGAGTTGAAGCCGTAAGGCCACGACTTGAGCTTCGTCAGGACCGGGATGTTCTCGGTCGTCAGCGTGTGCTTTCCTGGCTTGAACGTATCGCCAAACTCGCCGACGTAGACGAATTGCGCCACCTGCGACTCGCGCACGATGAGCTGTGCGCCGTTCTTGACCGCCTTGTCCTCGTCTGGATACCGCCACGACAGGGTGTCCCTGGAGTCGTCGGTCCACTCGATGACGTCGATCAGCTCGCCCTTGATGAAATCCATGATGCCCATCTAGTCCCCCTTGTCCCCTTTCAACCACTTCGCCACGGCGAGCAGGCCGGCGCCAACGATGCCGGACGTGGAGACGTTCTGCCACCAGAGAGCGTCCCGCTCAATCCCCTCGAACGCCCGTTCGGTCTCTCGCCGGGCGCGCAGCAGCTCCAGCGGAAGCGCAGGGTCAACAGGCCGGTGCTCGCGCGCGTCGGCGCGATGCAGCTGCGAGACGAGTGCCTCGGCCTGCTTCATGTCCAGCATCGAGAGCGGCGATCCGCAATGGGCGCACGCCGCGCCCGTCGCCACATCGACCTTCGCGCCGCAATTCGAACAGTTGACGGCCTGGACGTTTTTCAGGAGATCGGCAAGCTGTTGCGACGTGAGCGGTCGAACGAAATCCTTCTCTCGCAGGAAGTCGAAAAAGGTCGTGAGGCGCCCATGGCCGTTGGGGCAGCCCAGATACGAAAACCTCGTCGCGTGCTGCATGTCGTGCATCGCGCGCAGGGGCGCCCGGCAGCGCGGGCACAGCGAGGCGTCCTCTGCCGAGAGGAGCCGCGGGGCGGCCGCGCGTTCGCCAATCGTTCGGAAGAGCGTCAGCGTGGAACCCGGCGTCAGACTCAAACTCTCGCGCGCGTCGAACCAGAAGGACTGGCACGACATGCAGATGTCGATGACCACCGGCCGGCCCTGGTGACCCTGGTGAGCCTCGAGCGTCTGCGCCTGCATCGGGGAGTGACAGCGCGGACAATCCACGAACTGGATTGTAACCGGCGGCGTGCGGGCAACGACGACAAGGGTATCGAGAGTGCGAAGGTGCGACGCACCGCCGCACCTTCGCACCGTCGCACCTTAGTCCTGTTTTGCTTCAGCCGGGACGACCGTGAGCGTGCGACGCTCGCCTCCGCGCAGTACGACGACGGGCGCCCCGATGCCGATGTGCTCCTCCGTCAGCAGTCGATGCAGGTCGTCCACACCCGCGACGAGGTGCTGAGCGAACGAGAGAATGATGTCGCCCTTCTTGAAGCCGGCGACGGCGGCCGGGCTTCGTGCTTCGACCGACGTCACGAGGACGCCGGATGAGACTGCCAGCTGACTGGTCCTGGCCGCGGCCCGCGGAACGTCCACGTTCTGGCCTCCGACGCCAATGAGTGCCCGCCGAATACGCCCGTCGCGAATCAGCCTCGACGCGACGAAGCGGGCGGTATTGACGCCGATGGCGAAGCAGAGACCCTGGGCCTGCCGAATCATCGCCGTGTTGATGCCGATCACCTCTCCACGTGTCGTGACCAGCGGCCCTCCGGAATTACCCGGGTTGAGCGCGGCATCTGTCTGGATGACATCGTCGATCCTCCGCCCGGACCGCGAGCGAAGAGATCGACCGAGCGCGCTGACCACGCCTGAGGTGACCGAGTGTTGGAAGCCATACGGGTTGCCGAGGGCAATCGCCACCTGTCCCACGCGCACACGTCGTGAGTCGCCGAAGGCCGCAAAAGGAAGCGCTGTGGCGTCCACGCGCAGGACCGCCAGGTCCGTGCCCGCGTCCCGGCCAATGACGTCGGCCCGCAGCGTACGGCCGTCCGCTAGAATGACCTCGACGCGCTCGGCGCCGTCGACGACGTGGTGATTGGTCACGACGAGACCGTCGGGGGTGAAGACGACGCCCGACCCGCCGCCGCGATTGCCGCGTTGCACGTTGACTACGGCGGGACCGACGAGCTCTACGGCGTGAATCACGGCGTGCGAATAGGCATCCAGCAGTTCGGCGTCTTGGAGTTGTGGATCAACCGACATGATGAGATCTTCGAGACAGAAGGTGGACGCCGCACCACCCGATTGGGTAGGTAAACATGTGTGACCTCTCACATCACGATCATGGAGACTTCGGCTTCATTGTTGACACGCCCGAGATCAGGGCGTTGATCGATGAGACGCGGCGGCTTACGGACACGATTCACGACCACGCCGCACGCGTCGAGGCGCTCAGGCCGGCGTTTGCGCGCCTGCTTGCGGCCGATGGATGGCTTCCCGACGAGTTCGCCCGTCCGGATACGACGAGCGGCATGGGGGGCGGCATCGGCCAGTACGCGCTGTACCGCGACGAAGGCGGCACGCTCTGCCTGTTCTCGCTCGTCGTCCCGCCCGGGTCGTCAACGCCCGTGCACGACCACCTGGCATGGGGCCTGGTGGGCGTCTACCGCGGCACCCAGCTCGACACTACCTATTCCCGCCTCGACGATGGGCATGACGAGACGCGGGCGACGCTGCAGGTCGCGAGTCAGCAGACGGTGGACGCCGGCGGCTTCTACACGCTGCTGCCGCCCGAGGGCGACATTCACTACGTGAAGACCGTCTCGGAGATGCCGTCGGTGTCGATCCATCTCCTGGCCAACGACACGGCCTGCGTGTGGCGCCACAAGTTCGATCCGGACGGCGGGACGGTCACGCCATTCAGATCTGGATACTCCAATGTGAAGTGCGAGGGTGCGACAGTGCGATAGGTGCTCCTATCGCACCGTCGCACGGTACCGATTCACCGCGTCCATGTCCCAGTCCAGTCCAACGCCAGGTTTGTCCGTCACGATGGCGTGGCCGTCGCGGATTTCGATCGGCTCCTTCAGGATCGGCGACGCCCAGTCCACGAACTCGAGCCAGTCGCAGGTGGGCGTCGCGGCCAGCAGGTGCGCGCTGACCTCGGGATAGAGATGTGACGACATCGGCAGGCCGGCCGCCTTCGCGAGCGACGCGGCCTGCATCCAGCCAGTGACGCCCCCGATGCGTCCGAAGTCGGGCATCGCCAGGTCGCAGGCCTCGTTCGCCAGCGCGTCGGCCATCGCCAGCGGGCCGTCGAAGTTCTCTCCGATCTGGATCGGCGTCGCGAGTGCGCGCGCGAGGGTCGCAGCGCCGTGGTAGTCGTCGTGGCGAATCGGCTCTTCGATCCAGGCCAGTCCCGCGTCGTCTAGCGCGCGGCCGCGCGCCAGCGCCTCGTCCACGGTGAGCGCCTGGTTGTAGTCGGCCATGATCACCCCTTCGCGGCCCACGCGCTCCCGCACCGCACGAACGGCGGCCACATCCTCCTCGAGCGTCGGATATCCAAGACGGACCTTCACGGCCCCAAAGCCCTCTTCGAGCAGCTCCTCCGCCTCGTCTGCCAGCGTCTTTGCGAATCCCGAGTCCTGAGTCCCGAATCCCGACTGAACGCTCAGTCCGTTGCTGTTGTACGCGCGCACGGGACGGGCGGTGCCTCCGAGGAACGTCACCAACGGCACACCAGCCGCCACGGCCAGGGCGTCCCAGCAGGCACCGTCGAGCCCGGCGAGCGCCATCGTCACGATGCCGCGCACGCCAAGCAGTCTGAAATGCCGCGCCAGCGACGCCGCCAGGTCGGCTGGAACGACGCGCTCGCCTCTGACTCGAGCCTCGGCTTCGCGAAGGATGGATTCAATGCCGGGCATGGCCGCCGTCACGTAGCAGAACACGTACGACCGGCCGACGATCCCTTCCTCGGTTTCGAGATCCACCAGCACGAGCGGAGCCACGTCCATGCGACGCGCGCTCGTGCCGAGCGGGCGCCGCATCGGCACCTGCACCGCCACGGTTTGGAGGCTACGGATCGTCAACGGCATCAGCAACTCTTCAGCGGTGCGAGGTGCGATGGTGCGAGTGGTGCGACGGTGCAGCGGCGCCCTCGCACCTTCGCGCCTTCGGACGCACGTCGCACCGTCGCACGATTCGCACCTTAGAGTGTCGTGCCCTGTTCGTGGAGCGCCAGCAGGTCGGCGACCGCCTGATTCATCGGTGTCGGTACACCCACACGCGCGCCCAACTCGACGACGCCGCCGCTGAGCCATGCGACCTCGAGTCGCCGGCCGCCGGTGAGGTCGTGGTGCATGGATGAAGTCATCATGTCGGGAAGCCCGTCGACGAACACGAGGCGCTGCTCGGCATAGTCGGGCGGCAACGCCACGCCCATCGCGCGTCCCACCGCCACGGTCTCGCGCATCAGCTCCAACAGAAACCGGCGGCTCCTCTCGTTCGATCGGATAGGCCCGATCGTCGAGCGCATCGTCGTCGTCGAACCCGACAACCCCACGAGGAACACGAACTTCTCCCAGATGGCCTTGCGGATGTCTTCGCTCAACTCGACCGCGATACCGCCCCGCACGCAGGCCTCGAGCAGCGCCTCGGCGCGCGGCGAACGCGTGCCGTCGTACTCGCCGAAGAGCAGGCGCTGCATGGTGCCGGTGTGCCGGATCACGCCGGGGCTTTCGATGGTCGTCGCGATGTACGCGACGCCGCCCATCACGGCCATCTCGCCGAAGGCCTCACGAAGCACGTCGTCTTTCTGGACGCCGTTCTGAAACGAAATGATTCCTGTGTCGGGGCCGACGACCGGCGCCATCGCACGCACGGCGGCTGGCGCGTCCCAGAGCTTGACGCACAACCATATGATGTCGGCCGTCCCGAAATCGGCAGGGGATTCGCTGACCGAGACGGTGGGCAGGCGGATGTCGCCGAGCGGACTGCGCACCGTGAGCCCCTCGCGCCGCAGCGCGTCGAGATGCGCTCCACGCGCCACGAACCCGACATCCGCGCCCGCCTGTTGCAGGCGCGCACCGAAATATCCGCCAACGCCGCCCGCCCCGATGATGAGAATTCGCACGCCCACCTGTCCGCCGCCGGCTGCACGCCTCCGGCTGCTCGCTGCCTACTGACCGCCGGCTGCGGGCTGCGAGCGACCGGCCGCCAGTGGCATCGTCTCGGCCACATTCGGCTGCAGCCGCAACGCCTCGGCAATGTCCGCTCGTGCGCCAGATTCATCGCCCTTGGCCCGTTTCGCCAATCCACGCCCGTACAGTGACGAAGCGCGGCGGGCGTTGATCTTCAGCGCGGCGTCGAAGTCAGCGAGCGCCTGATCGGCGTTGCCCTTCCGCAGCCAGGTCGCGCCCCGGTCGTCGTACACGATCGCCGACCCGGGGTTGATCGCGATCGACTGCGTGAAACTCTCGATCGCGCGGTCGTAATCGCCGCGCAGGGCGAAGACGAACCCACGGTTGTCCATCGCGATCGCGTAGCGCGGATTGAGGGCGATGGCCTTCTCGAAATCCGCGAGCGCCTTCTCCAGATCACCCTTGTTCTTGTAGGTGTTTCCCCGATTGTTGTACAGCGGGGCGAACGCGGAATCGAGCACAAGTCCCGCGTTGAAGTCCTCGAGCGCCAGATCGTAGTGGCCCAGTCGGTCGTGCGCCAGCCCGCGCGCCATGAACCGCTGGGGCTTGGTGTCGTCGATGGTCAGGCTGGCGTCCAGATCGGTGATAGCGCGGGCGAAGTCGCCGGTGATGTAGAAGGCGTTGCCGCGGTTGAAGAGCGCGGCGGGATCGTTCGGATCGCGCCTGATCACCTCGCTGAGATCCTGAATGGCCCTCGGCAGATCACCTTTGCCGATGTACGCAATGGCGCGGTTGTAGTAGACGTTCGCGAGGTTGAACTCGACTTCCTGGCTGGCCCCGATGAGGGCGGTGCATCCGGCGATGCTCGTGTCGGGGTCGTCGTCGAGGCAACGCTCCCAGTTCTGCTGGCGCTCGGGGCCTTGTGCGCTGACCGGGGTGGCCAGCAGCCACCCCGCCAGCACGATCGACAACGATCGCATTCCTACCGTGTGGTCACCGGTGCTCCAAGCAGCGCCGTGAGATCCATCTTGTTGACGTCGTCGATGATCTTTCCGAAGACGTGCGCCGACTGCTCGAGGCCGGCGGCCGGCACGGCACTCAGCGTGTCCATGTCGGTGTGGTACACCGTGTGGTCGATGATGTGGAAGCTCGGCGCATCTTGGTACAGCTGGCCGAGCTCGCCACCCGGCCGTCCCTCGGGCCGCGAGTACAGCGCCATCCCGTAGTCTTTGAAGTTCTTCATGACGACGGTCTTCAGCTGGTTGCTGCCGCCGATGTACCACCGGCGCGCGCTGACCTGGTTCGACGCGTAGAGCGCCTCTCCGATCAGGAACGTCGCGACCTGCGCTGTGTGCTCGCAGTTCACGATGAGCGCGGTCTTCGCGAGCATGTCCTTCATGTTGTTGTGGACCCAGCGGACGCCGGCGTCATCGCCCGACGGCGAGTGGTGCGCCGACGTGGTGAGGAACGTCATCGTTCTCCGGCGCTGCGCCTTCGGCACCTTTGCATAGTGTTCCGCGAGCGCCACGAGCGTGGCCACGCCCGAGGCGTTGTCCATCGCGCCCTCGAAGAACGCGTCGGTGTGCGCCATGATGACGATGTTCTCGTCGGTGGCGCCGGGCAGCACGCCCCAGACGTTGGCGGTCTGCTGACCCGTGCGCAGCTCCACTGCGAGACGCGCGTGGATCTTCGGCGACTGGCCCGTCTCGATCATCTGGCGAATGACCGTGCCATCCTGGTTGCCGAGCATGAAGATCGGCATCTTCGCGGGATCGGTGGTGCCCGCGGCCGTCGGTTCATTCATCACGTTGCCGGGGAAGCCGAGCACGATGATCAGCGCCGCCGCGCCCGCGTCGTCCGCACGGCGCACCGTGCCGTAGGTGAGCGCCGTATCCTCGCGGCCGCCCGGGTTCGGGAAGCCGAAGGCGATCACGGCCTTGCCACGCACGTCGCGCCCCTGAAAGTCGGCAGCCGTGCCCATGCCCACCCACACGGCGTCGAGATCCACCGTTCCGTTGATGCCGGCCGAGTGGTACAGCGGGAACGCCGTCTTGAGCGCGACGGTCTTGCCGCCTCCAGCCACCGACACCTCCCACGACGTCGGCCACCACTGCTGCGGCTTCAGGGTGAACTGCTGCGCGCGGACTTGCTCGAGCCCGATGCGCTTGAACTGCGCCTCGACCCAGTCGGTGGTCATCTTGTCGTAGGGCGAACCGGTGATCCGGCCCCAGTACTGATTGCCATCGTCACGGCTCTTCCGCGAGAACGCCGTAATCTCGTTGATGTAGCCCTTCATCTTCATGCCGTCGAGATCGGCGTACGCCGCGTCGCCCGCGGGATAGGGCCACTTCGGGAACATCTCGTCGCCCCACCAGAGCGTAGGTTGGAACGTCCCCCGGCCGACAGGCTGCTCGCCATCGCCACCAGCGCCGCCCTGCCGTGGTCCAGCCTGCGTCCCCGCGCCGGCGGCGCCACCACCGCGTTGCGCATCCATCACCGAGACGCCGAGGACCGCCGCGACGGCCAATGCGGCCAACCCGACTTTCATTCGCATCATCATTGAAACCCCTCCCACCGCCCGGTCATTATGCTCCCGCTCCCTTCGTGCGCGAAACGGGGACGGCTGCGGGAGTACCAGTCGACCGCGGGTACACTCGCCGGCGTGACGACCGCTGAAGCCGCCGTCGAGACGCTTCTCCGCCACGGCATCGACACCGTCTTCGGCCTGCCCGGACTGCACAACGACCCACTTTTCGACGCGCTGTACGGCGCGCGCGATCGCTTGCGTGTCATCCACACCCGGCACGAGCAGGGCGCAGCGTACATGGCCCTTGGCGCCGCGCTCATCACCGGGCGACCGCAGGTCTGCGCGCTCGTGCCCGGCCCTGGACTGTTGAATGCCGGCGCAGCGCTGCTCACCGCCCTGGGAACGAACGCGCCAGTCGTGGCACTGGTCGGCCAGATTCCGCACGACGCCATCGACCGTGGCCTCGGCTACCTGCACGAGATTCGCGACCAGCCAGGGCTGGCACGCCACTTCGTGAAATTCGTCGCGAGAATCACGTCGTGCGCCGACGCGCCGACGGCGATCGCGGACGCCTTCAGGCACGCGAGATCGGGCAGACCAGGTCCGGTGGTCGTCGAGTGCGCGATGGACACGTGGGCCACCTCTGGCGCAGTGAGCTTCCCGCCAATGCCGCTGCCCATTGTCATGCCTCACATCGACGAGGCATCGGTCGCGCGCGCGGCGGCCGTGCTCGATCGCAGCGCCCGCCCGCTCATCGTCGTCGGCGGCGGGGCGCAGGGCGCCGCTGCCGAGGTCACCGCACTTGCCGAAGCCCTCGAGGCCCCAGTCGTCGCCTATCGCCGCGGACAGGGGATCGTGCCGCCCAGCCACCGGCTGCACGTCAACCTGCCGACCGCCCATCGGCTGTGGCGCGACGCCGACTGCGTGCTCGGCATCGGCACGCGGCTCTTCATCCAGCAGACGCAGTGGGGACTCGATGACCGACTCGACGTCGTGCGCATCGATATCGATCCCGACGAGCCCTCGCGCTGGCGCACGCCGGCAGCGGTCATCATCGGAGACGCGGCGCCGGCGACCGACACCCTTTTGAACGCGCTTCCGAGACGTACACGTCCTTCGCGCGGCGCCGAGATCTCACGACATCGCGAGGCGGTCGCCGCTCAGCTCGCCTTGCTCGAGCCTCAGGTCTCCTACCTCAAAGCTATTCGCGCGGCGCTTCCCGACGCCGGCATCTTCGTGGACGACGTGTCGCAGATCGGATTCGCAAGCCGGCTGGCCTATCCCGTGCTCGAGCCGAACACGTATCTTTCGCCGGGCTATCAGGACACGCTCGGCTGGGGGTTCGGCGCCGCGCTCGGGGCGAAAGCGGCGCGACCGAACCTTCCTGTCGTCGCGATTGAAGGTGACGGCGGCATGCTGTTCCAGAGCGGCGAGCTTGCGACCGCCGTCCAGCATCGTCTCGGCGTGGTGGCCGTGGTTTTCGACAACGGCCAGTTCGGCAACGTTCGGCTGCAGCAGGATCGTCACTACGGCGGCCGTCGCATCGCCGCCGATCTCGTCAACCCCGACTTCGTCCGCCTCGCCGCTGCCTACGGCGTCGATGCCGTTCGCGCCGAGACGCCCGACGCGCTCGAGCACGCGCTCGCAGCTGCCGTCGCGCGCGCCCTCGAGCACCAGCGCCCCGCGCTCATCCATGTGCCGTGCCCGGTCATGCCGAGCCCGTGGGAGATGATCCTGATGCCGCGCGTTCGGGGCTAGAATCGTAAGGCCTTCGCATGCCACTCGGGACTTACCTCGACGGTTGGGCTGACTGGACACTGACGCCAGGAGGTGCAGCGGGGCTGCGCGCGCCAGTGCACCTGCGGGGGGCGACCACCGGAGAGCCGCCAGCCTTCGACATCGGCACAGACCTGCTCGACATCGAACGACAGGCGGCCGAACCCGCCCGCATCACGATCTGCCGACAGTCACCCAGGGACGCAGGCTACCGCGAAGTCTACGTCTCGCTCGACGGTGAGTCGCTGGTGATGCTGCAGTATGGCGAGTCCTACACGACCGAAGTGAAGCCGGGGCCGCACCGCCTGCGTGCGCACAACACGCTCTTCTGGAAGACGCTCCCGATCGTGTTGCGTCCGGGCGAGCACGCGAAGTTCGTCGCGATCAACCGAACCGGGACGATCTCGTTCGGCCTCCTCTTCATGCTCGGCGCGTTCCCGCTGTACCTGACTTTCGAGCGCGATCGCCAGACGTCGCACGAGCTACTGACAAGTTCCCTCGACGCCCCGAACCCGGACGACGCGGAATTCCGGTAGGGGCGCTGAGCCAGGGGCGTCGGCGGCTCCGCCCGGCATTCGCGCGATCGACATCTGGGCGGGATCCAGGGCGCCGGCCTGCGCCGCAGTGTTTGGCGACGGGAACAGCCCGGTTTTGAAGGTAACGCCCTTGCCGGGAGGGCCACCCACGATCTCGACCTGCTGCCCGACGAAGTCCTTCAAGCCCTTCCCCGTGAGCCGATACTTTGCCCCGCCGTCCTTGTCGAGGAACGTGATCTGACCCGGCGTGCCCCGTTCGCGCGAGATGCAGCCGGTCAACCGGATTTCGCTGGCCTTCTTCGCGCTGGGCGCGGGGGTGGGCGCGGGGGGTGCTGACCCCGACTGGACAGCCAGCGCCGTCGCCAGCAGACCGACTAGGTACGCAGGCATGCAGTTCCTCCCTCTAACTCGGTGACAAATGATCGTACACTGATTGCTGCCATGGTCCCGCGCAGTCGGGTCTCCATCGTGGTCGTGCTGCTCCTCGCCGCTGGCGCGTCGGCGGCCTGGGCCCAGCGCTTCCGCGTCATGGAAGGCCCAGGGATGCCCCTGCGCTTTCCACCACATAATTTCAGCGACGGCGCGTTCACCATCTGCAAGTTGGTTTACACCAGCAACCGCCGCGAAGCCAACGGTTTTGGCTGGTCTACAGACTATCCGTTTTCCGGGCTCAACCTGATGCTGCGATCGTCCGAACTGACCAAGACCCGGATCAGCCGTGACAAGCACGGCGAAGCGAACTACTGGACCGTCCGGCTGACCGACGAGTCGCTGTTCGAATGCCCGGTGCTGCTCGGGTCCGACGTCGGCACGATCGGCCTGGCGCCCATCGAGATCGCTCGCCTGCGCGAGTACCTCCTCAAGGGCGGCTTCCTGTGGGTGGACGACTTCTGGGGCACGCGAGCCTGGGATCAATGGGTAGACGCCATGCGTCAGGTGCTGCCCGAGTACCCGATCTTCGACATCCCCCCCGGGCATCCGATTCGCGAGACGCTGTTCGACGTGGCGCACGTGCCCCAGGTGCCGGGCATCAACTTCTGGCGCGCCAGCGGCGGCGGCACGGCGGAACGTGGCAGCGACAGTCCTGACGCCGACTTCAGGGGCATTGCCGACGACCACGGCCGGATCATGGTCGTCATGACGCACAACACCGACATCGGCGATTCGATGGAGCGCGAGTCCGAGGATCCCGCCTTTTTCGCCGCGTTCTCACCGCAGGGCTATCAGGTGACGATCGACATGATGCTTTACGCGCTCACGCATTGAGATGCGACGACGGCATGCCCTCGTTCTCGTGCTGGTGTGTGCCCTCGTCGCGGCCGCACCGCTGACGGCGCAGCAACCCGCCCCCGCCGATCAACAGGTCAGGACACGGGTCGAGCAGCGGCTCGCCGAACGGCGCGTCCGCGGAATCAAGGTGGCCGCCCGTGACGGCTCGGTCACGCTCACGGGCCCGATCGCGAGCGCGGGCGCCAAGCAGGACCTGATCGCCGACGTGCTCAAGGTCGACGGGGTGCGCGAGATCGTCAGCGAGCTCACGATCAAGCGTCCCGAAAGCGACATGGCGCTCGCCGAACGCGTGGCCGAGCAGATGCGGCGCTCTTCCTACTTCACCGTCTTCGACGAGGTCGGCATCAACGTCGACAACGGTGTGGTCACGCTGACTGGATTCGTGACGCAGCCGATCAAGTCGGAGGATCTCGCCAAACGCGCCTCGCACGTCGAGGGCGCGCAGGACTTCGTCAACCGCCTCGAGGTGCTGCCCGCGTCGATCGGCGACGACCGGCTGCGCAACGTCATCGCCAACACGCTCTACCGCGACCGGGCGTTTTCGCACTACGCCGCCCAGGCCGTCCCCCCCATTCACATCATCGTCCGCAATTCGAGCGTCCTCCTGACGGGCGTGGTCAACTCGGAGGTCGAGCGGCGGCAGGCCGAGATCATCGTTCGCGGCATCCCCGGCATCATCGGCGTGCAGAACGCGCTGCGTGTCGAGCAATAGCGCGGGGAGCGCCGGGCGGGCGGCTGCGGAGACCTATGACGTCGCCGTGCTCGGCGGCGGCAACGCCGCGTTGTGTGCCGCGCTCGCCGCGGCCGACCGCGGCGCCCGGGTGATCCTGCTCGAACGGGCGCCTCGCGCGTTCCGCGGCGGCAACAGCCGTCACACCCGCAACCTGCGCTGCATGCACGCCGCCCCGACCGACGTCCTCACCGACAGCTATTCGGAAGACGAGTTCATGACCGACCTGCTGCGCGTGACGGGCGGCATGACCAACGAGCTGCTCGCGCGCATGGTCGTGCGCGCCTCGGCCGAGGCGCCCGCTCGGATGCGGCAGTTCGGTGTCCGGCTGCAGCCGTCGCTCCGGGGGACGCTGCATCTCGGGCGCACCAACGCGTTTTTCCTCGGCGGCGGGAAAGCGCTGCTCAACAGCTACTACGCGGCGGCGGAGCGGCGGGGCGTCCGCGTCGTCTACGAGGCGGATGTCGTCGGCTTGCGCGTGCAGGATGGACGTTTCGAGTCGGTGACCGTGCGCGCCGGCGGACGCGAACAGGACGTACGCGCTCGAGCGGTCGTGCTCGCCGCCGGAGGCTTCGAGTCGAACCTCGAGTGGCTCGGGGAGATCTGGGGCGAGGCCGCGGCCAACTTCGTCATCCGCGGCACCCCCTACAACACGGGAACGGTCCTGCGCCTGATGCTGGACGCCGGCGCCGACCCGGTGGGTGATCCCACCCAGTGCCACGCGGTGGCCGTGGACGCCCGCGCCCCGAAGTTCGACGGCGGCATCGTCACCCGCCTCGACTGCGTATCGCTCGGTATCGTCGTCAACAAACACGGCGACCGCTTCTACGACGAGGGCGAAGACTTCTGGCCCAAGCGGTACGCCATCTGGGGACGACTCGTCGCCCAGCAGCCCGACCAGATCGCGTACTCGATCATCGACGCCAAGGCCGTGGGGCGCTTCATGCCGTCGGTGTTTCCGCCACTTGCGGCCGCGTCGATCCGAGAACTGGCCACGCTCATCGGTGTGCCGGCCAGCTCGCTCGCCGCGACCGTCGAGCGCTTCAACGGTGCGGTACGCCCGGGCACGTTCGATCACGAAGTGCTGGACGACTGCCGCACGGACGGTCTGCTGCCGAACAAGACGCACTGGGCGCAGCGCCTGGATACCCCGCCGTTCTGGGCCTACCCGCTCAGGCCCGGCATCACGTTCACCTACCTCGGCGTCACGGTTGACGACCGAGCGCGCGTCGTCTTCGGCGGACACCCCGCGCCCAACATCTTCGCGGCCGGCGAAATCATGGCGGGCAACATCCTTGGCAAGGGATACGTCGCCGGCGTGGGCATGACCATCGGTACCGTGTTTGGCGAGATCGCAGGCCGCGAGGCGGCAGCACATCATGCGGGCTGAGGACGCGGGCCGTACAACGGCCGTCCTGGCGCGGGCGCAGCACGAGATGACCATCTGCAACGCCTGCCGGTACTGCGAGGCCTATTGCCCTGTGTTCCAGGCGATGGAACAGCGGCTGACCTTCTCGGCTGGCGATGTCACCTACCTCGCCAACCTTTGTCACAACTGCGGCGAGTGTCTCTACGCGTGCCAGTACGCACCGCCGCACGAGTTCGGGGTTGACGTACCCAAGACCATGTCGGCCCTCCGGGTCGAGTCGTACGAGATGGCTGCCTGGCCCTCGGCGGCGGCGGGCGCGTTCCGCAGGCCGTGGACGACGACCGCCGTGGCGCTGGCCGCGAGCGCGCTTGTCGTCGGCGCGCTCGGGAGCGCCGACGCTCCGGTTGCCGGGACGGCCGACTTCTACGCCGTCGTGCCGCATCGGGTGATGGTGGCCGTCTTCGGCCTCGCGGGCATCTTTGCCGTCATCGCGCTCACGGTCGGCTACCGGCGGTTCGTCGCGGCGACGGCAGCCGCGGGCGTGCGCGAGACGGGGCCGGCGGGCGTCGCGGCGGCGACGCGAGATGCCCTCACGCTGCGACATCTGCACACGGCCGGCGAGGACTGCACCAGCGCAGAGGAGACCCGCCGGCCGTGGCGCCGATGGATGCACCACTGCACGTTCTACGGCTTTGTCCTGTGCGCCGCGTCCACCACCGTCGCGGCTGTCTACCATGTGGTGTTCGGATGGATTGCGCCGTACGCCTACACGAGCCTGCCCGTCGTGCTCGGCGTCGCCGGCGGCATCGGCCTGATCGTGGGACCAGCGGGGCTCTTCGTGACCGACCGGGGTCGCGATCCCGAACTGACGCACGGATCGCAGACTGCGCTGGATGGCGCCTTCCTGGCGATGCTGTTCCTCACGAGTGCCACGGGCCTGCTGCTGCTCGCGTTGCGCGAAGGCCCGGCGATGCCGTCGCTGCTCGCCGTGCACCTGGTCGTCGTGCTCGCGCTCTTCGTGACGCTACCGTACGGCAAGTTCGTGCACGGCATCTATCGCGCGGCCGCGCTCGTGAAGTTCAGAAAAGAGACCACATCCTAAGACGGGTCTCGATCTACTAGAAGCGCGCGCCGAACGAGATCCGCACCGTGCGCCCGCCGTTCTGGCCCACGTATGGCTGGGGGAACTGATTGTCGTTGGTCGCGGTTCCAAAACGCGGGCCCTTGATGTAGCCCGTCGGAATCCCGTTGGCATCCAGCGGCGAGCTGCGGTCGACGGTGACCGTGCGATCCCACGCAATCTGCTTCTGGTTGTTCAAGACGTTGTAGATCTCGACCTTGAACCACGGGGTCAGGCGCTGCCATACGGGATACGAATAGGTCGCCGCGAAGTCCAGCAGGCCATAGCCCTTGAAGGATTGGGCGCCGCGATCGCCGAAGAACACAGTCTGGCGCACGGTGGGGTTGATGTCGTTGGCCGGATATCCCGGGTTGCGCGCCAACTGCGTCGGCGTCAGGGCGAGCCCCGCCGTCAGGCTGTAGGCGCGGCCTGAGTTCACGCGCCAGATCGGCGAGAGATCCAGCGTGCCGCCGCCGAGCGGCTGGCTGTAGATCCCGTACGCACGGAACTTGTGACGCTGGAAGCTGTCGAGTCGGCCTTCCGGCATCAGACGATCGAGCGCCGGGCCGAGGACCTCTGGAAAATCGCCATACGGCGACTGGATGCCCGGCTGACCCGCCGCCTCGCCCGCAAAGTTCCCATCGTCTGCGAGCTGCAGCGTGTAGTGTCCCCCGGCCATGAGCCGGCTGGCGACGCGGTAGTCGGTTTCGAAGACCGCAGCCCTGTAGGAACGCGCGGGGACGTCCGTGTTGTCGAGCACGCGGTTGGTCAGCGGGCCGATGAGCGGCACGTCGACGACGCCGGTCGAGAGGTCGGCGAAGTCCTCAACAAAGTTCGAGGTCGAGCGCCACACATACGTCCCTCGCGCGTGGCCGCGCTGCCCGAGCTGCCGGCCCAAGCCCACGGTGAATTCGCGGACGAGTGGCGATTGCAAACCGTCGGCGGTGTGTACGTTCGCCGTCGGAAAGTTGGCGTACGACACCACCGTATAGTTCGCGGGATCGAAGCCAGGTGCAAAGCTGCTGCCTTGCCCAGGTGCTCCTGTATAGACGTAGTCCACCTCGTTGGGACGGCTGACGTTGCTGTTCGACGAGAACTGCACCTGGCCGTACTTGCCCGAGTAGTGTCCGTAGCTCGCCTGTACGGTCGTTCGCCCGTTGCCCTCGAGATCGACGATCGCGGCCAGGCGCGGCACGATCGTGTTGGTGTCTACGGCTGTGATGTCGCCGGTCGCGTCCGAGCGGACCGCCTCGAACCGGGCGCCGAGATTGAGCGTCAGGCGGCGCGCCACGGTCCAGCGATCCTGTGCGTAGAGCGAGGTCGCCTTGATGTCGATTGTGGCGCCGCGCGTCGCCTGGAAGTTCCAGGCCTGCGAGAGTCCAGGCACGAAGAGCGGAACTGGCGACCCGTTCGCGTCGAGCAGCGGTTTACCTGCTGCGTCGACGGCGTAGTCGCTGACGAACACATAGCTCGTGGAAGACTGGGAATTGCCTCCGATGCCGGTGCTCACGAAGTACTCCGCGCCGGCCTTGAAGTCGTGGGTACCTCCCCACGCCGACGACAGCAGATGCGACACGCTGCCAGTGACCTGCTGGTTGTTTCGCTGTTCCGGATCCGTCGCGTCGAGGTACGGCGCGTGATAGTAGAGGCCAGCCGGGGACCGGGCGCCCAGCGTCACGAACGGCGACTTCGCCAACGCGGTGCTCGTGCCACCGTTGTTGCGAAATCGCTGCTCCTTCTGCGAATACTGCAGCGTGAGGAGCGTGCGACTTCCAGCCACGCCGTTGTACGTCAGCGCCAGCAGGTGATTCGGAAGCTGACGCGTCACCAGCACGCTCGGATCGATGATGGCCGCGGCATTGACGCCCGAGGCGTTCACCTGCTCGGTACTGTTGTTGACGTAGGTCCCCGCGACGGTATCGGCCTGCCGCACCCGTCCGGTCACCTTGATCTCGCCCCGACGATTCCGATCGGTTCGGGTGTACGCCGCGCCGGTCTGCGCGAACGTGTTGGGGGTGTTCGTCGTCTCCCACCGCCCGGCCGCGAAGAACCAGAGCCGACCGGCCGAAATCGGGCCGCCGAACGTGGCTTCGTGCGTCTTGCCGAGCGCGCCGGTGTGGCTCACCTTGTTCGATTTCTCGAGCGGCGTCTCCTCGATCCACGTCGGGTTGCTCAGGTTCTCGCGAAAGCTTCCGCCGAGCGTGGCCCCGGTGCGCGTGACGATGTTGACGACGCCTCCTGAAAAGCGTCCGTACTCGGCCGAGATGCCGTTGGCCAGGACGGTCGTGTGCTCGATGGCATCCTCGATGTAGAGGTTGTTGGCGGTGCCGTTGATCGTGTCGTTCACGTCAACGCCGTCGATCATGAAGACGTTGTCGAAGCCGTAGGCGCCCGAGATCGCCAACTGTCCCACCGTGAACGTATTGGTGGTCAGTCCCGGCGACATCTCCGCGATGTCCACCGGACGGCGCCCAATCGGCAGCCCGTCGATTTCGCCCTTGTTGAGCCTCTGTCCGATGCTGACGTCGGTGAGAGGAGACGGCATCTCCGCGACCACCGTCACCAGTTCGGCCCTGGCGGCCGGCGACATGCTGGCATTGACCGTGACCGTCGTGCCCACGTTGAGGGCAACGTCGGCGTGGTTCGCGCTCTGGAAGTCGGTCAGCTCGAACGCCACCGTATAGGCGCCGGCCGGGAGCCCCCCGATCGCGTACACCCCGTTGACGTCCGTCACCGCGGTCCGCGCCCCAGCCACCTCGTTCAACGTGGCCGACACCGTCACCCCTGGCAGGGCCGCGCCGTCGAACGACGTGACTGTGCCTGTCAGGCCAGCGGTCTGGACGCCCTGCGCAGAGGCCGCCTCCCCATGGAGGATCAGGCTCGCGAGACAGATGATGGCGGGCAACCAGGGCTTCGTCACGTTGGCTCCTTATCCGTCCGCCGGGGTTCCTGGGCTACCGCGTGAGCGGCTGGCGGAGGTTGGCAGGAGTATCGGCCTAGATCGGCTGGATCGATAGACGTTTCCAGCTCTACAGCCCCACGAACTCGAGCCACGGAATGCCGACGACCATGAAGACGACGAAGAACAGTACCCCGAGCAACAGCCCAAGCCACCAGAAATCGCGCCCCTTGATGTACCCGCTGCCGTAGTAGATGGCCAGGTGCGCGCCCCCATACGGCGTGAGGATGCCCATCAACCCCAACGAGTAGCCCAGCAGCAGTGCCCACGTGGTGGGCGCCAGTGTCGGGAGCGCCGCCGCCACCCCCAGAAACACGGGCAACAGCGTCGCGGTGTGCGCCGTGATGCTGGCAAACAGGTAGTGCAGGAAGAAGAACACACCCACGAGGGCGACGATGCTCATGGTCGGCGAAAAGCCCGACATCCTGGGCGCCACCGTCTGGCCGAGCCACTCGACGAACTTGGTCTCGGTCAGACCGCTCGCCAGTGTCACGAGCGTCGCAAACCAGATCAGCACGTTCCACGCCTGCGCATTCCCGACCACCTCCGACCACGACACGACGCCGAAGATCACCATCAGGAACACCGTCAGCACGGCAGCCATGGCCGGATCGATCACATCACCGGCGCCGATCCAGAGCGCCAGGGCGAAGGTCACGAGCACCAGCAGGATCATCTCGGAACGCGAAATCGGCCCCATCCGCGCGAGCTCGTCGGCCGCCCAGCGCGGTGCCTCGGGCGCGCGCGTAATCTCAGGCGGGTAAACCTTGTAGAGGAGGTAGGGCACCACCGCCAGAAGAATGAAGCCCACCGGCGCGAAGCCCTTGAACCAGTCCATCCACGAGATGGTGATGCCGAGCGTGGTGTACATCAGGCTCACGGCGAGCGCGTTCGGCGCGAGCGCGGTCACGAACATGCTGCTCGTCACCAGCGTCGTGGACGCCGCCGTGTAGAGAAGGTAGGCGCCAATCTTTCTGGCGCTCGGATCGTTCGGCAGCGATCCGTACAACTCTGGGATGGTCCTGATGGCCGGATAGATGGTGCCGCCGCTTCGCGCCGTCGTCGAGGCGGTAAAGGGGGCGAGCACCAGGTCGGCGGCCGTGATCGCATAGCCCAGGCCGAGCGTGCTGGCCCCCATCCGGCGAATCAGGTGTAAGGCGATGCGGCGACCGAGACCGGTTTTGGTGTAGCCCAGCGTGAACATGTAGGCCGCGAAGATCAGCCAGACGGTGCTGTTGCTGAACCCGCTCAACGCCCAGGCCGTGGCCTGCGCCGGCGACTCTCGCACGAGCCCCGAAACCGACGCCACGATAACCCCGCAGAGACCGACGGCCGCCGGAGGAATGGGCTCGGTGACAACGCCCACGATCACCGTGACAAAGAGCGCGAAGTAGTACCAGGCCTGCGGGGACAGGCCTGTCGGCGCCGGCAGCAGAGCCACAACGGCGCCTACGGCGATCGGGATCAGGACGCGCCAGACCCGGCTCATGCCGCGGGTGGGTTCGCCCTCCGCGCTCGTGGACGCTACGCCCACGTTGTGGTGATGGCGTCGAGATTCGCGCGCATAGGTGGGAGAACGATACCACCGGGCACGTTGCTTGCCTCGACCAGCGACGATGGTAGGATCCGGCATTCCGCCAGGCTCCGATCGTCGTGGAGAGTCCGTCGATGAGCCCGATCCAGCTGGAAGCCATCGTGAAGAATCTCAACAACCGAGTCGATCGCATCGAGCAGATTCTGCCGACGCTCGCCACGACGAGGGACCTGCTCGCGACCAAACAGGACGTTCTTGCTACCCAGCGAGACGCTCGAGACAAGGCAAGACGTACTTGCCGTGAAGCAAGATGTCTTGGCCGTGAAGCAAGACGTCCTGGCGGTCCAGCGGGACGTCCTCGACACGAGAGAGACGCTGATGACCGCGATCGCCGAACTGCGCGGTCAGATGCTGAAGCTGCACGAAGACAACAAGAGTGACAATCGCCTGCTCGCCGAGCACTTAGCCGGAGTGATGCAGCACCTGGATCGGCTGGAACAACGGTCCTTCCCGCCACCTGCCTGACGCGGAGCCTTCCTTACCTGCCTGCTGGAACGCGCCGCCTCCTCGTTGGCACATGACCGAGACCTCGTCGAAGCCCCCCACGTGAGCGCGATTCCCTCCGATGCTCATCAACCTGGACGATTTCCTTGAAACCCCGGCGGGCAGGATCCTGACCCGTGAGCGAATTGCCGAAGCATGGACCCAGTGTTACGCAGCACTGGCGGTCGCGCTGGAGGCCGCGACCTGCAGGACGACCGTGTACGTAATGGTGGGCGCACAAGCATCCGGAAAGACGACGTGGGCACGTGCAAAGGCAGCCGAGGATCCGGACGCCGTGGTGTTCGACTTCATCCTGGTCAAGAGATCCGAGCGTCAGCCGATCCTGGCAGCTGCCCGCGAAGCGGGTGTGCCGGCAGTCGCCGTCTGGTTGAAGACGCCGCTCGACGTCTGTCTCGCCAGAAATGCTCTCCGATCAGTCAACGAACTCTGCGATGAAGAGGGATTGAGGAATGTCTTCGAGGCGCTGGAACCGCCGTCGCTGGAAGAGGGATTCACGAGCGTTCAGGAGGTGGCTCCCGATGTCGGCGGGGTCGCCGGTTCGATAAGATCTGCAAGCTGAAGACGCTGGTGGATGAAGCCGCGGCCGGCGGCAAGGACCTGGGTGAGATGTCACTCGGGTCACGAGTATCATGGCGGCACACCCCTCACCTCGCGGACGCGCCATCACACATGGTTGGACTCATGTCGAGGACGATTCGGACTCTAGCCGTTGCGCTCGTGGTCTTTGTCTGCACTGACGCCCGGGCGCAGACATTCAAAGTGAGCGAGCGTCGCAACATCGACTACGTGTCTCAGGCGGAGTACCGCGACGGCAAAGATCGCCTAGACCTCTACATACCTGCCGGTCTGACGAATGCGCCTGTGATTCTGTCGCTGCACGGCGGCGTGCTGATGATGGGCGACCGTCGTGAGGAGAGCTTTGTTGGCGAGCGGTTTGCCGCAGCCGGCTATCTCACCGTCGTTCCCAGCTATCGCCTGTCGCCGGACGTGTCACATCCCGCCCACATCCAGGACGTCGCCGCGGCGTTTGCCTGGGTCAAGCGCAACATCCGTCAGCATGGCGGCGACCCGAATCGCATCATGGTCATCGGCCACTCTGCGGGCGCCTATCTGGCGATGCTCCTGGTGGCCGACCCGCGCTACCTGGCGGCGCACCAGTTGTCGACGCGCGACATCAAGGGGGTCGTCCCGGTCAGCGGTTTCTTCTGGGTGGACAGGTCGGGCGTCGCGCCCGATCGTCCGCTCGAGATCTGGGGCACTGATCGCAGATCGTGGACCGACGCGTCGCCCGCGCACTACGTCCGGGCAGATCTTCCACCCGTCCTGCTCATCGACACCGATGGCGACGAAGATTGGAGGCAGGAGCAGAACACCGACTTCGCCGCGGCGTTGCGCGCGGCAGGACATCGGGACGTCGCAGTCCACAAGGTCCTCGGCCGCACGCATATGAGCGTGTGGGCGGAGATGTCGGAGGGAGCGCCCGAGGAGACCTCGTCGGCGATCTTGACGTTCGCCGCGCGCGTCCTCGCCGACAAACCGCGCTGAACGGGAAGAAACGCGCACCACAGACGGGTCCGGGCTTCGTCCATCCACGAACTCGTCAGATTGACTCGACGCGACCAGCGCCCTAGACTGCCGGGCATGGCCAGATCGAAGCGCGCAAACGATTCCAACCAGCCGCAGCTCCAGCGCCGCGAGTTCCTGCAGAAAGGCGCGCTGGCTGGAGCGGCGCTCGTCGGCTCGGTTGGCGGGGCAAACGCACAGGCCCCGGCGGCACCGGCCGCGGCGACGCCGCAGGGGACGACCCCGATCATGACGGCCGCGGGCGAGGCGACGGGGCCCGGCGAGGTCCAGGTGCTGGGCGACAACCAGCGCGCCGGATCCGACTTCATGGTCGATGTCTTCAAGTCGCTCGGCTTCGACTACATGTTCGCCAACCCGGGCTCGAGCTTCCGCGGGTTGCACGAGTCGATCATCAACTACGGCGGCAACAAGAGCCCCGAATTGATCACGTGCATGCACGAAGAGTCGTCTGTGGCCATGGCCCACGGCTACTACAAGGCCGAAGGCAAGCCGGTGCTCGTGGCCGCGCACGGGACGGTCGGGCTGCAGCACGCATCGATGGCGCTCTACAACGCGTGGTGCGATCGCGTGCCGGTCTACATGGTAATTGGCAACTACAACGACGCGGCCGTGAGACGACCCGCCGAGTGGTACCACGGCGTGCAGGACGCCGCGCTGATGGTCCGAGATTTCACCAAGTGGGACGACACGCCGTGGTCGCTCACGCACTTCGCTGAGTCGGCCGTGCGGGCCTATCAGCTGGGGCTCACGCCGCCGATGGCGCCGACCGTGCTCGTCCTCGACGGCATCATGCAGGAAGACGCTGTCCCGGCCACTCCCCGCCTCTCCATTCCGAGGCTGACGATGCCTTCGCTGCCGCAGGGCGAGGATGCGGCGGTCGAGCAGGCCGCACGGATGCTGGTGGCCGCCGAGAACCCGGTGCTCGTCGCGGACAAGCTGGCACGAACGCCGAACGGGATGAAGCTGCTCGTCGAACTGGCCGAGGCGCTGAAGGCGGGCGTCATCGATCAGACGAGCCGCATGAACTTCCCCACCCGACACCCGTTGAACCAGTCGCTGCGCGCCGCGGCCGCCATCGGCGAGGCCGACGTCATCGTTGGACTCGAGCTGAGCGACATCTGGGCCACCGTCAATGCGCTGCGCGACGTGCTGCACCGCACGACGCGGCGCGTCGCGAGGCCGACAGCGAAGCTCATCACGATCACGACGGGCGATCTCTACGTCCGCGCCAACTATCAGGATTTCCGGCGGCTGCAGGAAGTGGACCTGGCGATCGCGGCCGACGGCGAAGCCACGCTGCCGGCGCTCATCGAGGCCGTCAAGCGGCTCACGACCGGCGACCGCAAGCGCGTGTTCGACGAGCGCGGGGCGAAGCTGACCGAAGCCAGCCACGCGGCCGCGGAGCGAGCCCGCGCCAATGCGAGCTACGGATGGGACTCGAGCCCGATCAGTACGGCCCGTCTGTCGGCCGAACTGTGGGCGCAGATCAAGAACGAAGACTGGTCGCTCGTCTCGAGCTACTACACGAGCGATCTCGGCGGCTGGCCGCGCCGGCTGTGGAACTTCGACAAGTCGTATCAGTGGCTCGGCCACGCGGGTGGCGGCGGCATCGGCTATGGCGCGCCGGCGTCGGTCGGCGGCGCGCTGGCCAACCGCAAGCACGGCCGCCTGTCGGTGGCCATCCAGACCGACGGCGACCTGATGTACGCGCCCGGCGTGCTGTGGACGGCCGCGCACCATCGCATCCCCCTGCTCAGCGTGATGAACAACAACCGCGCGTACCACATGGAGCTGATGCACGTGCAGAAGATGTGTAACGCGCGGAATCGCAGCGTCGATCGCGGGCAGCTGGGCAGTCAGATCACCGATCCGAACATCGACTACGGCAAGCTCGCGCAAAGCATGGGCATCTACGGCGAAGGCCCCATCACCTCACCCGCCGATCTCGGTCCGGCGCTGAAGCGCGCGATCGCCGTCGTCAAACGCGGCGAGCCAGCCCTGGTCGACGTCGTCACGGCGGTCCGGTGAGGAGACGGAAGATGCGAGTGCGAGCTCGTGCGTGTCTGGTCGCGACCGGCGTCCTCACGCTCGTCGTGATGGTCGGCGGTTCGGTTCGCGCCCAGCAGGCGCCGCGTGCGCCACAGCCCGGCGCGGGCGCTGCGCAGGCGATCGAAACCGGAAAGGCCGCCTGGGCGAAACTCGCCTGCTCGACGTGTCACGGTCTGGATGCCGCCGGCACCGCGGCGGCGCCGAAGCTCGCGATGACGACGCTCGCGCTGCCGGCGTTCACGGGCTACGTGCGAAAGCCGGCCGGCACGATGCCGCCGCAAGACGATCAGGTGGTGTCGGATCGCGAACTGGGCGATATCTTCGCCTACCTCCACTCCCCAGCCATCCAGCAGGCACAGTCGGCACCCGCACCGGCGCCTGGCAGCGTCGCGGCCGGCGCCGCGCTGT
>Ga0210380_10000284_pt1 | contig 24976 bp, 40 predicted proteins | sample PLM4_5_coexredo_FD_155476 | JGI IMG/M metagenome (GOLD analysis project Ga0210380, IMG submission 155476) | Groundwater sediment microbial communities from an aquifer in East River, Colorado, USA - PLM4_5_coex redo | ecosystem: Environmental > Terrestrial > Soil > Riparian zone | place: USA... | reverse complement strand
GTCCGCCGCCGAAAAAAAATGTATGGTTGGGTATCCCCCCCGGTCTCCGCGTATCTGTATCTCCTGTGTTTTCAATCACTTAGCGTTACGTTACTTTATCGAGCCATTACGTCGATCAACGTAACGCCTGATTCGTTGCGGTCGCAAGTAGTTTGACCCCACTGGTCCGCCATGGCGTCCGCAATCCCGGCGTACGTGCGTGAGCGATTGCGTTGGCGGTCGGGTCCGGGCGGTTCGCGCCAACAGGCGGCGTCGCCGTCGCCCAGGTCACGGGTTGGGACCAACGGCGGGAGATTCTTTAACCAGAGACATGTCGCTTTGCGGAACGGGTCGCCAAACTGGAACGGTTGGACAATCTGGTCGGGCGGACGGAACAACGTGGACAGGCGACCGATTGGGTTTTCGATTGCGATTTTGTCAATGGGAAACTTGAACAACGCGCGAACCGTATGCAACGCCGCTAACTGTGCTTCCTGTCGCCATTCGACGGCGAACCAGCGGGCGCCTGAGACTGTGAGAAACGTACAGTCCGGATGCGCGATCATCAGGTCCCAGGATTCATGCAACAACGCCGCGTCGTACCACGATCCCTGATGATGCGGACCAGGCGTTTCCGTTGGGCGATAGTCGACGGATTTCGCATAATGCCCGCGCGCCGTAAACGCGTCGCGTACCTTGCCGCTAAATTCACCGGCAATGAGGACCCTCATTTATTGAACCCGTACGACGGTCCACACTTCGACCGCGGAACGCGGACCCGCAACGGCAATCGTTGACCGTCGACGATTGCCACTATCGACGCCGGACGGAGGAGTTTCAGAAACTCCCGTTGCGATTGGTTATCGGATCGTCCACCGAATTTCGTCGGCTTTGACGGCATGGGCGCAATACTCCTCGACCTGTTCGGGCGTCAATGTCAAGCGGAAATCAGAGAGTTTGTTCTGGGGTACCGCGTACGTCGGTCCATATCCCAGGTCGACGACGGGTTGGCGTACGAGGTCGAGCGTCTGAATGGCGCCCGCGAATCGGAACGTCGGCCAATTGACAATCATCAGGGCATACCAATCGATCCCGGTTTGTTTCCCTGGGCGCGCAATGACCAACAGGTCGTCGTTCGGTTGGCGTCGCGATTTGACGTCGACGTAAGACCCGACGACGAGACAATCGGCGCCGCCGGATTTGGGTTGAGGACTCAGGTCCGGGTAGACGTTGACCAGTTTGCAAAACGCGAGTTCCGCGCCGAATCCATCAATGTCGACCTCGACCCCTGAGCGATTCCCTGGGCGAACCTTGTAATCGGGAATCCCGGCGGCGCGGGCGACCTCGGAGCGTCGACGCCCAATCCATGCGGCGATCCGGACCTCCTCGTCCGACAACGTCACGATTGCGCCGCGGTCAAGGGTTCTCATTGCCGCCGTCCATAGCGACGCGCGACAACGGCGCCGACGATGACGTTGATCGCAAGGATGATGACCGCGAGTCCGACCAGAATGATCGACGCCGTTTGCATTTGGTCAACGGTCATCTATTCGCCTCTGATAAACCGCAGCCAGCAAGAGAAACAGCGATTCGCCGCGGGCGTATTCGGCGGATGCTTCGCGCACCAATGCACTAGTCCGCAATCCTGACAAGGTCGTTGTTCTACAGGAATCGGTATGCGTTTCATCTATTCGCCTCGCGTTGTTTTCCGCGTATGACAGGGAACGCATAACGCTTGCACGTTGGAACGGTCCCAGAACAACCCGACGTCGCCACGATGCGGGCGAATGTGATCGACCTGGAGGTCCGCCGTGACCTGTCCACACTGGGCGCATTGGTAGTCGGATTCGACGAGGACCCGCAACCGGAGACGTTCCCAACGGTCGGTCTTGTACAGTTTGCGAATCGCGAGATTGCCGCGCGCATGTTCGCGCGTCCGCGCATGGACGACGCAACGTCCGCCGTCGACGAGGGTTCCGCATCCGGGTTGCGCGCAATACCGCATCAGAGGATCACCCAGAGCAACCACAACGCGAACGCCGCCAACGGCAACGCGAACAACGCAATCCACACGTCCTCCCGACGCATGGGTCAAATCAGGTAGAACGTGAGGACCCAAATCGCGAGACCCAACGCGACGAGATTGACGCGCGCCGGATAGTTGAACGTCGCCGCGACGAAACAGAGAAACGCGACGACGTAGAGCAAAAAATGGATCGTCGGGGTCATGGTTGTTTCTCCTGGACGCCGTTGGTTTTGCGTACATGCGGGCGAATGTAGACATACGACGCGTTGCAGCTCGGGCAATCGAGGAGTCCGGACCAGACCTGTTCCCTGTCGCTCCAAATCTCCGCGCGTCCGGGAACTTTCGCGAGGTCCGCGCCGCAATTGCCACAGACCGCCGGTCTCATCATTTGTCCTCCTCCATGCGTTTGTACGTCTGGAAGTACCGGGCAAACGTGCGACGGATTTCCGCGCGGTTCTCATCGTCCGCGCGGCGATAGAGATTCGCGAGGGCGCGAATGAAACTCCCGCCGTACTTGTCCATGTTCTCCAACGTCGCGTCGTCGACCTCAATCGTCATGGTTGATGATTCCGCTCGTCCAGCCATGCCTTGCACCAGGGACAGGTTGGCGCGTCGAGGTCGACGTCCATGTCGTGGCGTTCGTTGACGCGGTACCCACAGACCGCAGTCGTCCAGCCGTAGCGCGTTACGGGTTCGTCCGCCCTGGTGTAATGCGTCCGATCATCTGGTCGAGGAGTCCGGCCATCGTCGCGAGATGCGACGTCGACGTCTGGAGGACCTGGACGGCGGCGGACAACATTTCGTCCTGGTTCTGGATGTAGTCGCTCATCGCCTCTAGGCATTTCTCGATCCCTCCCATGCGTTCGGTCAACGCGACAATGGCAACCGTGAGGTCGACGTACGACGCGGCGACGGCGTCGACGGGAATGGGCGCGGGGTTATGCATCGTCGTTGTCTCCTGTCTGTCGCATTTTCCAATCGGGTAAGCGGGTCTCCGCGGTTCGGCGCGTCAGAACCCGCGGGGTCGTCTGTCGGAGCAACGGACGCCCATGTTTGACTGCGGTCAACGCCTCTGTAATCGACGTCGCGTCGTACGGAATCCGGAGACGCGCCGCCCGGAGCTTGAGCGTCTCGCAGAGGTCCGACAGGGTCTCAAACCGGTCCCGATTGAGGACCTCATGCGTTAAAGCAACGAGGGCGGGCGATTTCGGCGCGGGCATAGCGTTCTTTTCTTCGTCGTTTTTGCGTTTTCCACAGGGGATCGGCGCGTCAGCGCCTGCACTAATCTCCCAATAAAAGAAACGGTACGACGGGAACGTACGTACAAGAGACAGATACTGATACAGATACACGGGGTCAGTTATGCCGCGCGTTACGCCGCGCGTTACGGGGTCTGTTACTCTTGCCGTTACGTTTCAATCCCTCGCGGTAGCGATGTTGCCGTTCGGCGCGTTTCACCGAAACGGCGAGGACTTCGTCGAGCGTTTCGTTATGCCATCCGTCGTTCCGTTTGACGAAATACGGCATGACCGCGCCGCGGATCGCTTTCCATCGACCCGGATCGCCGCATGCCGCCGCAAGGATGCGTTCGTCGTCCGGTAACGCGCCGCCGCGGAGTTGCGCCGCGTCGAGCAAATTGCGATAGGCGCCTTGTTGCTCCAGGGTCATCGTCATTTTCGCGGACGATTTCAACCAACGCGGAATCCACCAAAACAAGCCATCTAACCGCATGGCGTCTACCAGCATGTAATCTGGTTTGCGTCCGGCGGACGCGGTATCCGCCGCGGAATGTGGAACGTGATAGCGAACGCGCCGCGCGTCGCCGCGCCCGCGGGGTACACCCAGTCCTCGTAATTGGGCGGTTCGACGTAATTGAAAACTGGGCGCGCCTCTGATGACGCGGACGAGTAGATGATGTCGTAGATGCCCGCGTTGGTTCCGGACGCGGGCGCCAGCAACATGACCGCGTCGACGGCGTGACCGTTGTACTGGTTCTGTCCAGGGTCCTTGTCGATATGACCCCACATGGTCGAATGTTGATCGTGGAGGGCGGTACAGACGTCCTCGGTGAACAACCCACAACCCGTGACCGTCGTCAAATCCGGATGCGTCTCGTTGAACACGCGGTTGATGATGTCCATGGGCGACCCGCCGGTTTGCGGCGGCGGCGGTTCGGTCGGCGGCGGCGCGGTCGGTTCCGGCGTCAACGTGTAGTCGTCGACCTGGAGACGCGCGACCTTGTTGGACGGTTCGACGAGGAGAAACCCGCGCAATCGCAACGGGAGAAACCCCGTCGCGGAAAGTTCCAGCGTCGCGCCATGCCCGGAGGGCGTCGAGTCCGGGACGTTGCAGACTTGCCCTTGGCGACCCGCGGGGTCGGTCGTTGGGGTTCCAACGACCTGGACGCCGGAGTCCGGCGTCAATGCAACGCGGGCGTCGAGCGGATTGGGAAAAACGGTTAGACCATACGGCATAGGCTTACCTCCATGCGTAGACAATCGGACAGGGACAATCCAGGACGACAACCCGCGCGCCGCAATGGCGACAACCGGGACAAGGGACATAACCCCATGACGGTTTAAGGATCGAATGTTTGTGCGGCAAGCGGTCCCAGACCGCAAACCATGCACGGCAACATGGCGGAATCGCCGACCGCCTGCCGCATGCGTCATCGTCCACACCACAACGGGTCAATCAAACGCCGCCTCGACGAGGCGCCACGCCTGAACAAACGTCATTAACTCAGAGTCCATCCGGAACCATTCGCCGCGGATGTTCAGATGCGCGAATCGTTTGTGGAGGGTTCGTTCGTTCGCGCCGGGAATCCACGCTAACAGGACAATGTCCCGCGGGTTCCCGGTCTGATGCGACCGCCGCCGTTGGCGTTCAGCGGTCGCGGTTTTTCCGATCTTGATCGCGGTACCGTCCGAATGGATGTAGACGCCGGGACCCTTTGTCATGTCGAACAACGCGGGTTGATCAGATGACCGCGCGGGCGTCAGCGGCGACGGGAGGATCGTCCGGACAGACTTCCACAATTCAATTTCACCGTCCGTCATTGACCTATTGGCGGGAACCCATTTCCACGCAGACCAACCGTTTACTTGTTCGTTTTCCAATGCGTCTACCTCACGGGTTCGTCAACGCTGTAGATTTCAATCCCTGGAATCGATCCGGACGATTTCATGGACCGGACGTAGCTGTTGACCTTGACCTCGTCGACGGCGAGAAACTCGCGCGGAATGAGTTTCAAAACCCGTTCGCGGTCGGCGGCGGTTCCCGCGTACCGCCATTTCCAGACCTTGCGGAACTTCAGACCGGAGACGTTGCGGACGGGGTCGGGCAACGTGACCGCTGGCGGCGGCGCGGTAATCGCGTCGTCGACAATCGCCGCGGCAATGTCGGCATGTCCGGCGGATTCCAGGATGGACGCCTCATGGAGGGCGCGGGCATGGTCCTCGCGGCGGCGGCGGTCCTGTTCGGCGCGTTCCAGGGCAAGACGTTGGTCGTCCTGGGCGCGTTTAAAGTTCGCCATGGCGTCCCGGACCAACCGGTCGCGGGCGTCGAGCGGCGCGACAATGGCGTTTTCCCGGTCGCAGATTTTGCGGTGTAGTTGATACGCCATGGACTTGAGCGGCGCGAAATAGTCGACGACGCGTTTTCGCAAGTCGGCAATCCGTTGGCGGTCCGCGACCGCGGTCGTTAACTCCTCGACTGTCGCAATCGTCGCGAGGACGGTCAATTGGCGCGCGTCGGTCTCCAGGTCGGGCGCCAACGCGTTCGCGGTCTCCGGTTGCATGACGTCGAGCACGGGCGCGGTCATCGTTTGGGTCTCCTCTCGCGAACCGGTCCTAATCGGTTGATAAACCACATTGCCGGATCGGTGATTGCCGCGAGGTCCCGACGCGCCCAGGTGATCCAGGTCCGCGGGAGTTCGCCGCGGGCGACCTGTTCCAATTGGCGACGCGTCAGTCGCCATGATGCGATCCAGTCATTGCCGGGTTTAGTCATCGCGTCCCAAAATCCGTCGTTCCCGTTCTGCCTCAAACGCGAAATCGCTGTCCGCGTCGCATGCGTCGCATTGACCCCATTTCCCGCCATGCGGACAGGGCGCCTTGCCGCACGATTCGCAAAGGGCATAGCGCCAGCGGTCGTCGAGCGGGAGACCGCAACGCGCGCAGTAGTGCGTCACGTCCGTCATGCGACCCGTTCAATCCACGCGACCCAACCCGCCGCGAGAAACTCCCGTCGCGCCAGATTGGCGTCCGCAAGGTTGTTGTAATCGACAAGCGTTGAATACCGTTCGCCGCGGTACAGGTAAACCAGTCGGTATTTCGGTTCGGTCATGCGACCTCCGGTATCTCCTCGCGATTCGGGCGTCGCCGCGCGACGATTTGTTGGGCGTCGAGGAGGGTCAGAAACTCGCGGAAATCGGACGGGTTGGTATACGGGTCGAGCGAAAACGTCCCGTCCTTGCGGAGGGCGACGCCGTACCGCCGGAGGACCCCGCGGGTCTTGGCGAGAAACGCCGCGAGTTCCGGGTCGTCCTCTGCCGCCCATTCGGTCGCGAGGGCGTAGTACGCGGCGGTCTGGAGGTCCTTGGCGACGTCCTGGGGTCGACCGGTCGCGAAGTCCAAGAGGACCGGATGCTCGTCGAGGAGACCAAAACAGTCCGCGGTCCCCGCAATCTGATGCCGCCGCGACGCGACCCGCCGTTCGTTGAGGACCGCGCGGAAATGGCGTTGCTCCGTAAACGCGATCCACGCGTGGAGGTACCCCGCGCAGTCCGGAAAGTCCGCGACGAACCGGTCGACGTCGAGGTCGTTTTCGTTGTAGTAGTGGACCGCCCGATGGACGACCGTACCCCGCGCGCGGGCGGTCTCGAGGATGCCGTTCGGAATGGAGGAGAAATCGATCAACCCCGCGCGTTTGAGAACCCCGGTTACGGAGACAACCGGGACCTCGTCCAACAGGTACGTATGGGATGGCTCGTCGAACGTGAGACCGCGCGCCGCCATGATTACTCCGCGACGGGGTCCGTCTCAGATTTGCGGCGGACGACCGGCGGCGGCGTCTCCTCCGAAATGTCCGTTAACTCCTCCAGGGTTCGCAGTCCCTTGAGGACGTCCGGGAACGCGTCGCGCGCGGCAAACGACCGCGCCCGCATCTGCAACATGCGGTCGGGGTACTCCGTCCACGGTCCCTGTTTGTTCAGGAGGTTCGCGCGTTTCGCTTGCGCGACGGAGAACGTCCGGCGGACGGGGTCGTTGCGGTCCTTGCGGACAAACTCACAGACCGCGCGCGTTGCCGGATGGACGAGGGCGTCCGGCGTCAACGCGTCAATCCCGATCATCTCGCCGCCCGCGCCGTCGAGGACCTCAAACCATTCCGCATGCGAGACGTACAGCGGCGAGGTCAGAATGAGCGCAAGCAACCCGTCGCCAAAAATCCCTGGGCGTCCGTTGATGACCGCAATGGACTGCAACGCCGTCATGGGCGGCAATCCGACCTCGACGCCCATCAGGATCGCCGCGAGGACGTCCGCCGGTTTGCCGCGGTAGTCCTTGGGGATAATCGTCGAGTCCGACAACGCTTTCGCCATGCGGTACGCGGCGTCATAGGTCTCTGGCGCGACGCCAAACGCGACCGGGACCTTGTCGGGTCGCGTCGCGAGGTCGGTCGACGGGGTTGGTTCGGGGTTGGTCATTCGGACTCCAGCCATGCGTCCGCGCGAGACAGTGCAAACAAACCAGACGCAACCGCCCGTCCTGGACGGTTTGAATCCATACATGTCCGCCGGTCAACCGGCAGACGAGCTCGGCAATCATCCCGTCCGTCGCGCGGCGTCGGTCGGGTTAATGCGGTCCGCAATCCATTGGTCGACGTCGCTCGCGCGCCAGCCGACCGCTTGCGGTCCCAAGGGCAACGCCCGCGGGAACGTCCCAAGGGCAATCAACCGGTACAGGGTCGGGCGCGAGAGTCCGACGCGCGCGAGGACGTCCGGCAAGCGGAGGATCGAATCGCCGCGAACGGCGACCGCCGGTCGTCGCCTCATGGCGTCCCGCTGAACAACCGCGGTTCCTTTAAAATCTTGGCAAGTCGATCCTGTTCGTCCTGGGTCGGTTGCTGGCGTCCGCGGACAATGCGCGACAACCGGAAAATCGAAATCCGGAGTTTCTCCGCAATGACGAATTGCGGCATCCGGCTTTTGATGATGGCGATTTTGAGATGGACGGACGGACCGGGAGACCGTCGTCGCTTGGTTCGCGTCGCCGCCGCCTGTCGTCCCATACTGTCGTCCTCCGCGCCATAGAGTCCCGTCGACCCCAGAAGAACCGGCATAGTCTCCCGATTTCAGCGGCGGAATTCGGAAAATTTGTCCCCGTCCAAAGAAACCCTGCAACCCGTTGCACTGCCATTAGTTGCAATACTTCAGCTAGCTGCAATTTATTGCAGTTTGTCGCAAGCTTCAGTATGGGCAGCGCGGTATGGGGTCGGACCTATTCCTACAACCAATGGCATTGGGCGCGTATACTGCCGACGCCGTTCGTCAGACGACAATCCCAAGCGTCGCATGGCGAAAGCTCATTTCACGGGTTGGCGGTGTGAACGTTGCGGGTACGAATGGATGCCGCGGGAAAAGGGGTACGCGCCCGCGACCTGTCCGAAATGCAAATCGCCGTACTGGAATCGACCGCGGCGGTTCCCGAAAAAACCGCCGCGCTAATCAGAGGTTGGGTATGCGGGACGACGACGGACCGGTCGTCTGGGTGATAGGCGAATGTATCGGTTGTCGGCGGTTGTTTTCGTTCAGTCCCTCGCGCGTCCCGTCGTTGCCGGTGAACGGGACGCGCGAACCGGTCTGTCGTGACTGCGTCGAGCGGGTCAACCCGCGGCGGGTCGCGAATGGTCTCGCGCCGATTGTCCCGTTGCCAGGAGCGTACGACCCCGACCCCGCTTAGGCGCGGTCGACGAGACGGAGCGTCGACGGCGGCGTTGTGAGGACGGTCAACCGCGCGTCCCACTTGTCGAGGGCGGCGCGTTTCTCCGGACCGTACGCATACAGGTCATAGTCCGCGGTCACGTCCGGGTCCGCATGATTGAGGACCCGTTGCACGTCAAACCGCGAGACGCCCAACGCCGCGAGGTTCGTCGTCACGGTCCGCCGCAAGTCCCGCGGTTTGAATCCCTCCGTCGTTTTCCGGAAGGGTAGATCGACCAGGAACCCGCGTTGCTGCCGCTTGCCGCGAATCCCGGCGAATACGAACGTCTCCGGGTCCAGGTCGGTCGCGCGCGATTCCAGGTCGCGGAGGACCTTGATCGCGAGGGTCGTCAACGGCAACCGGTGTGACCGCCCGTTTTTCGTCTCGCGAATCGTCCACCACGATCCCTCCGGACCCGTCGACCAGGACAGGTCCGCCCATCGCATGGAGAGGATTTCATTCCCGCGCGCCGCGGTCATCAACCGGAGTTTCAACATCGCGCGGTACAGGACCCAGTTGTTCGCAAGGACCTCGTCGAGGTCCGCGGGCGCGGGTCGGTTCAACCAGTCCCAGAATTTCGCGACCTCCTCGTCGGACAACCGGCGGCGCCGTTTCTGTTCGGGCGCGGGTTTCCCCATGCGCGCCGTGACATTCATGGGGACCCATTCATGGTCGAACGCGACCCAGAGCATTTTTGAAATCAGGGAATGGATGCGATTGGCGCGGGTTGGCGCGCCGCGGGCAATGATGGACGCCGTCAATCGCTTGACGTCCATGCGGGTCGTCTCGACGACCGGCGTCGTCGCCCAATCCGCCAGTTGGCGTTTAATGTCCGCCTGATCGTCCTTCCACGTTTTTTTGCGCGGGCGCGCCCAAACGTCGATATAGAGCTTGCCCAGGTCGGTCCATGTCCGCGACGCCTGTTCGACCTGTTTGGCGGCGGCGGCGGCGACGACCGCGCGCGGGTCCTTGCCCGTCCCGGCGACCTTCAGGAGTTCGGTCGCGAGTTCGCGCGCCCGTCCCAGGTCAACAATCGGGTACGCGTACGACCCGGACGCCGGATCGACGACCGTCATCCAGGTTTTGTTTGTCGCGCCGGGTTTCTTATACGTCGCGTACCAGACGCGGCGACCGGTCGCGGAGACGCGGAGGACGAGTCCGACCACGAGCGAATCGAACAGGTCGGCGGTTGCCCGTCCGGGTTGGACTTTGGCGGCGCGGATGGCGCGGTCGGTCAACGCGATCCGGTTGTGGCGTGGCATGGTTGCAGGACCCTCTGAGGATCGGTCAGGGGGTCGACATGACCCCGCCTATCTCCTCGTCGTCTCCTATTTTGCAGAACTCGTTGAGATTAGTCGAGACCAATTGAGACGAGTTGAGACGAGCGGTATCGAGGGAATTGCTCAGGGAAATGGCGAACATGGAGCGGAGGTCTGGCAATTCTGGAACAAAACCGGCGGGACCGGAACCCGAACGTTCCTACACTGGGGGTCAGGGGGTCATCGGTTCAAATCCGATCATCCCGACCAAAATCCCTAACAAAAACGCAAAGTCTCAACCCGACCCGGATTTCTGTCTCCGTCCTGTCTCCCGGTCGAAACAGACGAGACCGGAGACGGGCGTTTAGAACGGGCGCGGGTCCGGACGGTCTGACCCTCGTCGGAATCGCCGTTCGGCCCTCCTGCGGTCTCCTGGGCGCCCGGACGGGCCGTTTAGCGTCGACGCGCCAACCGCGCAATGACCAGGAGTCCCAGGAGGGTCAGAACCGCGAGGACCGGACCCTCCGGCGTCACGCGGGCGGACCGCCGCCGCCGTACCGTTCGGTAAACTCCTCGTCGGTAATCGCCTCAATCGGGACGCCCGTCCGTTTGTTCGTCAGAACCCAGTCGGTCGAGCGCAACGTAAAAAATCCAGCCGTCCCGTTGAGGTATGGTCCGCCGGACGCCGGAAACAGGTCGCCAAAGTCCGGGACCGCGCCGACCGGCAACGTCCCGCCCTCGAGATACTGTTCGCCGTAGACCTGTTGGGGTTTGGTCACGTAGTTTTTCTGTCCGCCTTGTGGAGCAGCCATGGTCCCTCTCAGGTCGTCGGATACGTCCCGCGGCAAAAAAACGCGGTCCCGGCGTCCAGGGTGTGCGGCGCCGTTGGACCCAGTAGTGCGCCGGTCACGGTGACGCCGTAAAAACCAAGCGGTCCACCGATACAGGTAATCAGCGGGACGCCGCCGCCGCCGCCGGTCATCAAATGCATTTGAATATTGGGGCTCTGGCGTCCCGCTAGGGGCGGACTGTACGGGACGGTCGGACCGTTGAATTGATACATCGTCCCAGATCCAAAACTGGTCGTACTGCCGGTCCAGATCGTGAACTCAAAGAAACAGATTTTCCCGATGACGACGTAGATCCCTGCCGACGTCCCGTTCCCGAGTCCGGGACCAATCCCGCCGGACCCGTACCAGGACGGACTAAACGCGAGCCATGGCGCGCCGATGGATTGATCAATCGGATCGAGCAAGACGTTTTGGATCGCCGCCTTGTTCCAGATGGACCCGGACGTCCCATTGCCCGAATCGTCGACTAGGGCATTGAACGGACCCCTGTTGATCGGCATTAAAACCCCTCCTCCAACGTCCCGACCAATTGCCTGAGGACGTCCTCCAATGACGACCGGACAGAGCTGGCGGTCACGGTAAACCGCGGGACGGTCGGTCCGAGGTTGTCAATCGTGACGTCCTGGACCATCAGGGTTTGATCAATCCCCAACGCGGGCAACGTGACGCGGACCGGTCGTCCCGATTTCGATTTGGGATCAAACGTCGCGTACCGGACTGTGACAATCGGGCGCGCATACAACGCGAGGTCCGCGGTCGCGAGGGCGTTCAACGACGCCTCGCCGCGGCGTTCGTCCTGGATTAGATGTTCAATGACGCCGGACCCGCCGACCCGCGCCGCAAGTTCCGCTTGCGCGGTCACGTCGTCGACCTGGACCCAGATGTTGACGGGCGCGCCCTCGCGCAGTCCCGTCCCGTTGCCCGTGACGCCGGTCAACATGGGCGCGCCGGTCACGGTACTGTTGAAATTGACCGCGGCAATGACGGCGCCGGGACCGGTCGCAGGAATCCCGGTCAACGCGTTCCCGGTCACGCCGGAGTACCGGATCACTTGATCGCCGTTGCCGACGACCGCCCACCCGCCGCCGGGAACCGTCCATCCGGTCGCGGAGACCGGGAACGTCGCGGACCCTGGGAGCACCTGTCCCGCGGGCATGGTCAACCCGGAGGTATCGACGGTCGGCGCCGCGCCGGTCAACGTCGCGTCCGCGGCGGCGTCGGTATGGGTCGTCGTCGTATTGTCCGCGTACCCGTACAGGAATTGCAGTTGTGACGCGTTCGCCGCCGTTCGCCACAGGTAGCGATAGATCGTCCCGGCGGGTCCCGGCGAAATCCCGGACAGTTGGACGCGTCCACTGGTCAACGGTCCGTTATTGGGTCCCGGCGGCGTCGCGGACCCGCCGGTAAAGTTGACGAGACCGTCCGTCCACTGTTGGCCGTATCCGGGCGGTTGCGACAACGGGAACGGGTTAAACGTACTCGACCCGACCGGTCCGTTTTGAATGGGAACCGGCGACCAGAGTCCGCCGTTGTCCTGTCGGAAAAACTGGACAATGCGCCCGCGCATGTCGACGGTCGTCGTGAAATACAGAGAGGGTCGATTGCCGTTGGAGACAATGCCCAGGACCGGCGACCCCGCGGAAAAAAACCCGCCGCCCGCGCCGTCCGTAATAAACATCTGGTAATTGAGGGTCGTTCCTGCGGGCGGTCCGCCGAATTGGACCCCTTGCGAAACGCTGAACGTCGGCGCCGCGACCGTCCCGCCCGTAATCGAGACCGTCGCAATGGGCGAGGGCGCCGTTTGTCCCGCCGCGGTGACCCAGGTATACGCGTAATTGTGGGCGCCCGGATTGACGCCGGACCCGTCGAGAATCGCCGCGACGGGCGCGCCGGAGGGCGTCACGCCGGGACCGACGAGGGCGCCCGTTCCGCCCAGGACCGTCCCGGTATACGCCAGCCGTTGCCATTCGGAAATCGCCTTGCCGCCGCCCGCGTTGAACATGACCGTATTCGCAATCGGCAACCGGGACTCGTTCGCGAGGGTTGCGGTCAACGTCGGTTCGCCGTGCCCCTTGCCGTAGACGCGCGTCCGGATTTGCGAATCGTCGGACGCGTAGGTCAACGACGGGTCCTGGTGCAATTGATGCGGGCGCCCGTCGACGGGGTCCGGCGTCGCGCCCGATTCGGACCCGACGAACAAATGCAGGACGTAGTCCTCGACGTAGTAATAGCCGCCAATCAGTTTGGCGATCAATTTCAACGCGCCGCCCATGCGTTCGGTCCCGTCGAGATAGAGCGTCACGGGCGCGAGTCCCGCCTGTACCCCGGCGGCGGAAAATCCGGGCGCGAACGACGCGATCAATTGTTGGGCGACGGTCGTCGCGGAGACGTTTTCCCATGCGCCAAACGGACGCAACCAATCGGACCGTTGGGTATCGTCAATCGCCTCGCATTGCCATTCCAGGACGTCCGGTTTCCCGACGTAGGTTTCGCGCGCGGACTGCAACGGTCCGACGAATAAGAGGACCTTGGGGTCGACGCCCAGGACGATCCGCAACCGCTTGCCGACAACCGGCGGCGTCGCGTCGTCGACGAGCAACGTACAGGTATTGGGCGCGTCGTTGATGACGTCCTTGATGACGACCGACCGGTACCGGACCTTGAGGGGTACCCCGTCGAGGGTAATCGTGATCGCCTTGTCGCGGACGACCTTGAGCGCGGGTTGAACGTAATTCAACCGGAACGCGTTGAGACGCCCGACGTTGAGAATCGCGTTGTTCGACGTCGCCGCCATTACATCCGTCGCGCGGACGTAATCGTCCGGAGGATCGTATCGCTCACGCGCCGCGCGAGGTTGGATTCGGTATCGACGAGATTGAACGTGTTATAGACGACCGCGCCGCCGCCCGGAGCAATCGCGCCGGACGCGCCCGGGACGAACAGTTCCGGACCTTTCTCGCCGACGACGTACGGTTGACCCGCGGCGACCGGTCCGCCCGCGGCGCGTCGCGGCGGCGTGTAATAGCTCGACCCCGCGCCGGACCCGGACGTCGACCCGCCGGACATGGCGACGTACCCTTCAGACCCGCGCGGCGGGAGATACCCAATCTTGCCCGACCCGCCGCCGCCGCCGGTCGCCGCCGCCATGTCGCCCGCCCGCGCGGCGTTGGCCCGCGCCGCCGCCGCCGCAACCGCGTCCTGCGCGACCGCCTCGTCGTACAACGCTTGCGTGAAGTCCGTGACCGCGCCCGTCGCCGCCGGGACAACGACCTCCGCGGTCCGTGTCATGGACCCGTTGAACGTATCGACCGCGGAAATCAGCGTGGAGTACCGGACGGAGAGGTCCGAGTTCAGGAGTCCGAGTTTCTGCATTTCGCCCTGGGCGGCGACGAGCGCGTTTTGCAGGTCGACCCGCATCTCCGCGGAGAGCTTGCCGACGTCGTCGCTGAGTCCCACCATGGCGTCCGACCAGACGACCGCTTTGTCTAATGCGGGTTTCCCGAAAATCTGATCCTGGAGGGACGCGACCGCCTCGTAATGGACCTTTTGCGCGGCGAGAAAGTCTTGCTCCGTTTTCTCCTGGGCGATCCGTTCCTTGATCGACGCCGTCCAGGAGTCCTCCTGTACCTTGGCGTCCGCCGCCGACAACGCAATCGCCTTGAATCCGGTTTCCACCGGTTTGAGCAACGGCGGAATCGCCGCAATGGCGCCGCCCAATCCGGACTCGCCGCCGCCCAGTTTGGCTTTGAGGTCCGCAATGGATTTGCTAATCGCGACGACGTACGCGTCAAAGGTTCCGCCCAGTCCGCCGGGACCCGCGGTCCCTTTCTTGACCTCCTCCGCGACGGCATGCATGACGGCGATAATCTCGCCGCCGACAAACGTCAACGCCTGTTTGGTCGCCGCCCATTCGTCCTTGGTCCGACGCATGTTGTTGACCATGTCGTCGCCCATGACCCATGCCTGTTTTCCCAGTTCGCCCATGTCCGTTTTCATGGCCGGGAAAATTTCTTTCCACTGTTTGTGGAACAACGCTTCCGCGGTCGTCGCCTGATCGTACGGATTTTTGAGACCGGCAATCGCCGTCGACAATTGGGTCATCTGGGAATAGGCGCCCAGGTCCTTGAAGTCCTCCAGGTTGATGTTCAGATGCTTCAACGCGGCCACGACGCCCTTGTTGTCGTCGCCCAGGTCGATGCGTAATTGCTGCGCGGCGCTCGTCAACGCGCCCATGCCCGATCCGGTCTGTCCGCTGATGTACTGGAGACGCTGGACCTCGTCGTAGGTCATGCCCGTTTGCGCGGACAGTTTCCCAATGGCGTCCGCGGTATCGAGGACCGATTGCGCGAAATTCAGAATGGCATTGACGCTGAACGCGCCCGCCATGACGCCCGCCAATTGTTTCGCGACGCCGGACATGTCGATCAACGAGGTACTGGCGCCCTTCGTCTCCGTCGTAATCTTGTTGATCGCGGCGGGCGCCTCTTTCCCCAGTTTGTCGATTTCCTTGCCCGCGTTGGTCGAATCTTTCTGAAAGTCCTTGAGGGTCTCCGTCGCGTCCTTGACGCCCTCGTTGAATTGGGAAAAGTCCGCCTCGAAATGGCCGGTTATCGGCATGGGTTACTCGCGCGGCGTGACCAATTCAACCAGGAGGGCGTAATCATCCGGGTCTAGCTCGCGGACCCAGTCGACGCGCCAACCGCAACGGACGGCGAGTCCAAGGTCGGATCGGCGTTGGTCGAGCCAGTCAGGATTTTTTTTTCCGCGAGACGGTCCGCGACCGCGGCGGACTCATGGGCGTCGACCGCCGTCTTGAGTTCGTCAAACGACGCGGGGTCCATGTTGTCGAGGACCGCGATCCGTTGCGCGAGGTCGAGACCGCGAATCGGTTCGTCGTCGCCCGCCAAGTTCCAGTCGACGAGGTACGCAGCGACCTTCGCCATGCCGATCATCAACGGATTGGGAACGAGCTTGACCGTCCCGTCCGGTTGTTCGACGACGTCCGAACAGAGACGGTACGACGCGCGTTGTTCGCCGACGTTGAGACGCCGCCGGACGACGAGGGTATCGCCGTTGCCCAACGTGAGGATCGTCGTTTGCGGTTGCACAAAACGCGAACGCGGCATGGCTTAACTTTCCGGCGGTCCTAACGTCGCCGCCAAGGTCGTCCCGGTCTGGGAGACCGCGACAATCGGCCAACAGAAAAACCCGCCGACCCGCGGCGCGGTAAATTTCAAATCCCGTTGCCGCAATTGGAACGCGTCCGCCCGAACGACGGACGCGGTCAAGGTCCACTGCCCGCCGACGATCCGTCGCGCGACCCAGGTCCGGCAAACCGCCGCCGTGTGGTACCCCCAGACGACGGTACCCTCCAACCCGCGCAACGCGACCTCGTCGAACAGCATCGCTTACGCGTGGACGCCCGCGACCCATGCGGTCCCGTTCCAGTTGGCGCGGGTCCCGTCCGCCAGTTGGATAAATTGACCCGACGTCCAATTGGTCGCGGGGTTCGCGGTCACGCCGGTCAACGCGGCAAAATTCGTCGGCGGCGTCGCGTTCGCGGGCGTAAACGTCCCGTTGCCGGTACCCGGTCCCGCGCCGGTCGCCATGACCTGTCCGGGCGAGGTCCACGGTCCCGACGCTTTGAAGGTCCCAGTCACTTTGGGCGCGGACAACGAACAATCAATGTCCGCATCCATGTACGCGGGACCCTGCCAGAAAAACGCGGACTCCGTCGTATTCGGCATGAGCTGCAACGTTCCAGGGGTTGCCGCGGTCGCCGCTTTGAACAACGCGAGTTCCGCGGAGTTCCAAAATCCACTGAAATCGCCGCCGATATCCATCAGTCCGCCCGGAACGTAGACCCGATTTGTATCGCCAAAACAACTAACGTCCTCGTAATCCGTCGCAAACGAGGCTTTCCAGGAATTGATCGAAATGATCTGGACGAGCGCGGACCCGCCCGCGGCGTCCCACGCCACCTTGCCGTACCGTCCGGATTTAATCGACATGTGCGTCCTCTCCCGCCGGAACGGGGTCCGGCCAACTAACCTGTATGCGGTACTGCCCGCCGTAGTGGTGCCAGACCAACGACGGGTCGAGCGGATCGGGTACGGGGTCCTCTAAGGGTTCCTCGCGGACGCAGTCCATCCAACTAAAGTCCGCAATCGGCAACGTCTCCAGGTCGAGCAATTCGTCAATGCGGTGTGCGGCGGATTTCATGGTCGCGATATTGACGACGCGCGACAACCCAACCGCTTTGACCACATACAACCGTTCTTCAATCGCGCGCGTCCCGAATACGCCGGAGTCCGTTCCGATCATCAACGTGACCAGGACGAACCGTTGGAGTCCTGGCGCCGCGACGCCGTACCAGACCCCGTCGGGCATCAGTCCCGCGAGGGTCGCGTCCGCTTGCAAGGCGGCGACGAGCGCGGACGAAATCTTGCCGGAGTCCGGATGCGTCATTCGTTGACCGTGACGCGTTCGGCGCCCGTCTTCACGATTTCGATCAAGTCGCCGCGGAGGTCCGTGCGTTGGCGCTGCATGTTCGGAATGAAATTCTTTCCGGGCGTCGAGGGACCCGCGGTCGTCATGCCGCCGGACTCCCAGACGCGCGCATAGATCGCGTCATTCCAGACGCGCCAACTAGGTTTCATGGCGTCTTTGGTGACGTCCGCGCGTTGGAGACTGTCGCGCAAATGTCCCGTGACGACCGTGTACCGCGATCGGATCGTTTCGTATGCGGATTCCGCCGCGCGTTCGACCTGATTCGCCGCGTCCGCCGCCGCGAGTCCCGGCCATGCCGCGAGGGCGTCCCGGTATTCGTCCAGTCCCGTCCATCGGAGACCCATTTACTTTGAACCCCAACGATTTTCGCCGGCGTCGACCTCGAGGTCGTTACGCTGTTTCACGTAACGACCTCCGCGCACACTAAATCGGTCTCGATGTTCCGTTCGTCGCGATTCGCCACAAACAGGACCGACAACGTCCGCGCGCCGAACGTGACGCGCGTCTGCGTCGTAATCCCTGGATGGAAGCGCCCGCGGACCAGATGCGTCGCTTGCGCGAGGACCGACCCCGCGCCGATGGATTCCAGGGTTCGCGCGGATGCCTGTTCGATGGAGCAATCCCAGGACGGCGGGACCAGGGGTACCGGGGTCTCCGACCACCCGCCGTCCGGGTCCGGGACCGGCGATCCGGGATTGGTCAACGTGACCCGATGACGGTAGGTACCAACCGCGGGCATGATTACGCCAACGTCGGATCGCGGAATCCGGACAGGAGGGTCCGGATATGACCCCAGGTCGCCTCCGCGGAGGACGTTCCGGAGTCCATGTCGTCGCCGCGGTGTTCGTACAGGAGCGTCAAAACAATCTTGATCGCATGGATGACCGGTGTGGGCGCCGTCGTCGACGTCCAGGTCGTATCGCCCGCGGGACCCATGTACGCGAGGACCCAGGCTTGCGCGACCGCGAGCTTGTCGCTCACGTCCGCGTCATGCGCGGAATCGGTCACGCGGAGATGGACCTTCGCGTCCGCCAACGTGACGAGCGGCGGGACGACGGCGCGGACGGCGTCATGCGAGTACTCCAACGCCATATCAGGACTCCGACAACGCGCCGACCGTCGCGGCAACGTCCTCCTCGGAGGGATTGACCGGCGGCAAGGTTGGCGCCGCGGGCGCGGGCGTCGGCTTACTGAACGGCGACGCGGCGTCCCGTTCGGCCAACGCGTCGAGCGAGAACATCTGTTGTTGCAGGTAACAGGACTCGCCGCCGGGAACCGGTCCCAGTCCGTAGTACTTTTTCCGCGCCTCGTTGATCGTGAGACCCCCGGACGCAATGCCGTCCTTGGCGGCGGCGGTTTTCGTCGCGGTATCCATCCAGAGCAAAAAGTCCACGTCAAATTCCGTCCCGTACGGCGTCGGGAGTTCCAATCCCTCGTCGAGGGCGCGTTCAATGCCGACCATATGGACCTGGAGACATTCCGCGTGATACTGCAATTGCGTCGCTTCCGAATTGGCGTAGGGCGGTTGCTTCGACGAATCGACGTAGACGAGCGGGACGCCAAAGCATCCGGCAATCGTTGCGACCGTCGCGCCCTGTTGCTCCGTCAATTGGCTGTCCACCGCAGACGTCCCAATGTCCTGGTATTTCATCCCGTTCCCGACGACGGCGGTTTTGCCCGGACCCAGTCCATGCCATTTCGTCGACAACCGTTGCGCGGCGAGGTCGTCGATTTCGGTTGGCGCGACCAGGAGTCCGGACGGGCGTCCGCCTTTGCTGAAAAAATCCGACGACGAGCGTTGAATCTGGTTCGCCTCGTACGCGGCGCCGCCGCATGCGTAGAGCGGCGACAACCCGACCAAGGGATGGAACGCGCAATTCCAGCGGTCATGGATGATGTCGCGCGCGGGCGCGGCCAGCTCGCCCTCCGCGAGACCCGCGAGGTCGGACCGGTTCAACTGGTACCAGACCGCGCCGTCCGGTGCGACGAGCGGTTGGACGCCGGTCGGGTCGAGGACGTACAACGCGACGACGACGCCGCGCGCGTCCCGGTCCTTGAGGATGTAGGCATTGCCCCAGAGCAATTTGCTTAACATCCACGATTCCAGAAACTGCCCGATGTTCTGGTACCGGTTCGGTTTCCGGAGGACGGGCGAAAAGGCGGGAGAGGACGTCTCCGTCCAAATCCCGTCGTCGTCGAGGGCGACCAGACGCAAGGGGGTTTTGCCAATGTCGCCCGCGATCAACGAGACACACCGAAAGACGGTCGGATTGGACAACGCGGTATCGAGCGCAATGGGGTCCGCGTTTTCCTGCCATGCGCCCGGATACGTCTCGCGGACAACCGGTACCCATGCGCCCTGTCCGGCGGCGCGGACGGGCGCCGCAAACGCCGACCCGATCCGGGTCCGGAGCGTCGAGAAGACCCCCATGCCGGTTAGCGCCTCTCCGTCTCGCGACCCTCGGTTTTGCGACCCTCAATCGGCGGCGGGTCCGGCGTCCAGCCGACCAGGGAGACAAACCCGATGGCGCGCAACGTCTCCGCGAGGACCGGATCGGTTACGGCGTACGTTTCCCCTTCAGGGTGAGCGACGCCGTTTTCGGTATGCCAGATGCGGGAGGTAACGTCGAGCGAGTCTCCGGCCATGGTTGTTCCCTCGTTGCGAATCGCGCGGTTTCCAACGTCTCGACCCATTCGTCCGGGACGTCAATCGCCTCGCCGGGACGGGGGTACCGTCCGTTCCAGTACCCCTCGCGAATCACGGTCATCGTCGGCATTACGCGGTGTAGGTCGCGACGGTGTACTGGACGACGCCCGTTCGCGCCTTTTTCCAATTGATGAACCGCTCGGCCCTCAGACCGACGTAGTTCATCTGCCAGAGGGACGTCAGGACGACCGTCGCGTCCGGGACCGCCATGGGCGCGGAGTCCATCTGCAACGACGCCTCGCGCGAAACGTCAATCGTCACGCCGCCGTCGTCGGCGTACAGAATCTGATCCGGTTTCATCATGGCGACCGTCGTCCCGGCAATCTGGGACGTAATCGCGCGGTACCCCATGATCGTCCCGCCGGACTGCGCCATGCCCGGAAACAGTTGCTGTCCCAACGGGTTGAGGGCGTTGGTCAACGCGCTGGCGTTGGTCTCGGACATCACGAGGATCGCGCCCGCGGACGAAATGTTCGCGGCAGCCATGGCGTTCGCGAGGGCCTGAATGTCCGTCCGCGCGTTGGCGGGCGAGGTACCCGCGGTCGTGATCGGGGTCACGCCGTTGGTCACCGATCCGGGCGAGACGCCCGCGACCGCCGCCTTCGTCGGGTCGATAAATTCACTGTCGAGAAACTGCGCGATTCCGTTGATCATGTCGCGCCGGATGACCGCTTCCGCGTCCGGCGTCGAATTGCGCGCGAGTTCCTCGGTAATGACGATGATGCCCGCGCATTTGGTAATGCCCAGGGTCACGGTCGTAAACGCGAGTTTGCCGACCGGTTTGGGCGCGCCCTGTCCGACCCACGCGTACGTTCCGCCGCCCGTCTGCGCGCCAACGGAGACATTGAACGGGACTTTCATAAAGTCCGGAATTTTGCCCAGGATCGTCGCGGGTCGCAGAAAGGCGATAAATTCGTCCGTCAACGGTTTGATGGGCGCCAGCGGTCCCGCCCAGGTCGCGTCCGTCGTTGTCCCGGCAGCGACCGCCGCCTTGAGGACCAGTTCGACCTCCGGCGTCGAATCGTGCCAGCGTTTGGCGTACTCCAACGCTTGCATGGGCGACCCGTTGGCGACCGCGAGGGCCTGACAGTACCGGATAAAACCGGTTCCGGGTTCGACGTTCGCCCGGACCGAAATCACGGGACGCGGCGGGACGACGAGACCTCCGGGCGCGGGCGGAACGGGTTTCGCCGCCGCCGCCTGCATCTTGTCGAGTTCCCGCCAGCGAACGAGGTCCGCGTCGATGGACTTGACCTGGACCGCGAGGTCGTCATGTTCGGTCGCGGCGGCGTCGTCGAGCGTCGACGCGTCCGCGGCGGCGGTGTCCATGATGTCCGTCATCCGTCCCAGGAGCGCGGCGCGTTTGTTTTCTAGGTTAGTGACATGTTCCGTCGTCGTTGTCGTGGCCATGGCGGGACGTTCCTTTCGCGGCGGCGGCGCCGCCAATGACTTAACCGTGAGGATGGTCGCGTTGGCGTTCGCGGGAATCGTGACCAGACTGAGTTCGCAAATTTCCGTCGCGCGGAGACGCCGGCCGCCGCTTTTGAGGTACTCGACGCCGTCCTCCAGGATGCGAAACCCGATGGAGACGCCGGTCAACAGTCCCGCCTTGATGGATTGCCACGCCTCGTCGACGCGGTCCTTGAGGACGCCCGGATCGTCAATGGTCGGGAGCGACGCCTCAAACGCAATCCCGGACGCGAGTTTGGTCAACGTCACCGTCCCGACCGGTTGCTTGCGGTCATGGTGGAACAGCAACGGCAGGGGATTGCGGAACGTGACGCCCGCGGGGTCGACGAGGTCGCCTTGCCGGTCAAGCTCCGGCGTCGACGCCATACCCGCAAACGTGCGACGGTCGGTCGCGACCGATTTGACGTCGAGGAGGGCGTATGCGCGGTCCATATCGTTGGGACCGCAACCATCGCACGGGTTTCTACGATTGTCGATTTTTGGGATTTTTATTCAGACCGCGGCGGATAAGCTCAGGTACAGAGACGCCCTCGCGTTTGGCCTGTCGACAGAGAACGTCGTAATACGCTTTCCCCAACCGGACACCCACATGGACGGACGGGTCGTCGGTCCCGCCAATGGACGGACGCCCGCGGCGGCGGCGGTCCGGATCGTCCGGCGTCATCCGATGATGACCATGTCGTACGTCGGGGTTGGGGTTCGCCCGTTGCGGTCCAACAAATCGACCGCCATGATCAACGCGACGACCGCGTCGATTTTGTCCGTCGACGCGGTTTTGGACGGTTTGAGATTGCCCGCGGGGTCGGACTCGACGGCGACGTTGCTGACGTTCCAGCGGAGGACCGGATCGCCGTCATGCCGCAACGTCCGCGTCAGGATCGCTTTTTCCAGGGATTTGGTCGGCGCCGCCAATCCGCTGAACGTCTGCCGGACCGGGACGCAGGTAAACCCGTCCTCCTTTTGCAATTGGTCGACGAGGTTGATCGCGTTCCACTGGTCAAAGGCAATCATCCGGACGTCATACTGGGACGCCCATTCATGCAGGGTCGCGCGAACCGCCTTGTATTCGACGGACGGTCCCGGCGTCGCGGTCAACAGACCCTCGCGCGCCCATTGCTCGTACGGAACGCGGTCCCGGAGTCCGCGCGTCCGCATGCCGTCCGCCGGGACAAAGCAACGCGCGAGGACGTCAAATCCCTCGTCGTCTGGAAAGACGGCGACGAGCGCGGTCAAGTCTTTTGTCGACGACAGGTCCATGCCGACGAAGCAACGGCGCCCGCGCAAGCGGTCGAGGTCCCTGGGTACCCGGCATGCGTCCCATGCGGGCATTGCGATCCAGCGATTCGCCTGTTCGGTCCACTGGTTCAAGTACAGGCGGCGAAACGTATTCTCCTGGGCGGGAATCTCGCGCGCCCGCGCCGCCATGGTCCGCATTTCGTCGAGGGACCGAAAATCGCCCAGGGCCGGATTCGCCGCTTTCCAGACCGATTCGTCCGTCCAGTCCGCATCCACGGGCGCCTCGTACAGGATCGGCAAAAACGACGGGTCGAGGTCGGGGTTCTCCAGGACCTTGCGCGCATGGGCGTACAGCTCCCAGAGGATCGAATGGCGGTCGTACCCCGCGGTCGTAATCGCCATCATCAACGGTTGCAACCGCGCGCCCTGCGACGTCGCGAGGACGTCCCAGAGTTCCCGGTTCGGCGCCGCATGCAATTCGTCGTAAATGACGACGCTCGCGTTGAACCCATGTTTGCTGTACGCCTCGGCGGAAATCGCGCGATAGAACGATCCGGACTGCCGATGGACGATCCGTTTCTGCGAGTCGATAATGTCGACGACGTTGAGGAGTTCGGGCGCGTTGCGAATCATCGTCGCCGCCGCGTTGAAGACGAGCGCCGCCTGTTCCCGGTCCGCCGCCGCCGAATAGACCTCGCCGCCAATCTCGCCGTCGAACAGGAGAAAGTAAATCGCGAGGGCGCCCGCCAATTCGGACTTGCCGTTTTTGCGCGGCAACATCAGCAACGCGGTCCGGTACTGCCGCAACCCGTCCGCGCGCGTCGCGAACAATTGCCGGACAATCCGCGCTTGCCACGGTCGGAGCTTGAACGGTTGACCGGCAAACGGACCTTTGGTATGCGTCAACCGGTTGATGATGTTGATCGCGCGTTTCGCTTGCGCGGAGGTCTTAACAGCCATACTGCGTCCACAGTCCGACGCCGATCAACGTCAACGCGAGGACTTGCAATCCAATGGCGATCCAGCCAATGACCTCCGGACGCGTCACGGTCACCAGTTCTGTTGATAGAGGACCGTCCGCCCGCGCCAATCGTCCTCGCCCTCCGCGAGAAACGCGACGTCACGCGGGTCCGGCGGCGGTTCGCAAGCTAACCCGCGCCACCAACGCGGGCGGTCGACGAACGCGAGTCCGTCCGTCCCGGCGGTTGCCGCGGCGACAACGTCCGCCCAGGGTCGCCGCCCATACGCGGACGCAACGACGCGCGGGACCGCGACAATCACGTCCGGGTACCGCAAGACGGAATGGATGGTCTGAACAGGCGGCGCCGGACTCGCGTCCGCTGGCGCGGGTTGCGGTCGCGGCGCCCGCGCAAGGGGTACCGAACGGATACGCTCCAACGACGCGCGGTCGTCGGGCGTCCAGGGTAGATCGGGTTGGATTTCGGTTACTTGAGAACGTCCGCCCATGATTGACCCTTTCCCGTTGCCGTTGGAACCGCATGAACGCGCGACCGGGACGACGGCGTCATGCCCAGGTCCTGCGCGAATCGGAACATGAGCGTCAACGCCTTGTCGCGCGTCGTTGTCTTTTTGGAAGCGTCTAACCATTCCGCCCATTTCTGGCAATAGGCAATCAGGGTCGACCGGTCCGCCACGGTGACCGCGCCCGACGCAATCAACGCGGGCGCCACGCGGTCCCATTCCTTGCGCGCGAGCGGGTTCGTCAATTCGTCCGGACAATCCGGTGACAACGGTCCGGACTGCGGTTCGGCATGGTTGATCCCGCGTTTCCCAGGGTTCCCGCGGAGGACTCGTAACGCCGTTGGTTCTGGTCGACGACCGCCCATGGTCTAACCCCTAACCCCGCCGGGAACCCCGGCCAAATGTCAACTGAACCGGTCGAAATTCGTCGATTTGCCTGAAATCTTGACGAAATGCGGAAGTACTCGCCGCGC
>Ga0210380_10000283_pt1 | contig 25055 bp, 19 predicted proteins | sample PLM4_5_coexredo_FD_155476 | JGI IMG/M metagenome (GOLD analysis project Ga0210380, IMG submission 155476) | Groundwater sediment microbial communities from an aquifer in East River, Colorado, USA - PLM4_5_coex redo | ecosystem: Environmental > Terrestrial > Soil > Riparian zone | place: USA... | reverse complement strand
GCTGCAGCTGCGCGAAGAAGTCCTGCGCCTGCCGCACCGTCTGGGCCGACACGGCGTCAATGGTCAAGCCGCCCACCTTCACGTCGCGGGCCTCGCGGCGCAGGCGCGAACCGCCGCAGTCGGGACAGGTCTGGTAGCCACGATAGCGGCTCAGGAATACCCGGACGTGCACCTTGTACTTCTTCCGCTCGAGCCAGCGGAAGAAGCCGCGAATGCCGTCGTAGTCGCCGTCGCCCTCGAGCACCAGCCGCCGTTCGTCGTCGCTCAAGTCCGCCCAGGGCACATCGAGCCGAAGGCCCGACTTCTTGGCCGTGCGCTTCAACTCCGCCAGATGGCTGCGGTAGTGCGGCTTCGTCCACGGTTCGATCGCACCCAGGTTGATCGACTTCGAGGGGTCGGGCACCACGAGTGCCATGTCGAGCTCGATGATGTTGCCAAAGCCGTTGCACGTGGCACAGGCGCCGAACGGGTTATTGAAGGAGAACAGGCGCGGCTGCGGCGTCTCGTAGGCGATGCCGCAGGTCCGGCATTCGAACTTCTCCGAAAACACGATGCGCCGGTCGGGCTCACCGCCGGCGCCGAGTACCACGGCAAACGCCGCGCCCCCGCCTTCCCGATACGACGTCTCCACGGAATCGGTGACGCGGCTGAGGACGTCGTGATCGAGCTTGACGCGGTCCACGACCACCTCGACGGTGCTCCGGCCTTTGAGCCAGTCGCTCGCCACGTCTTCGATGGCCACCGCGGTCCCGTCCACCATGACGCGGCCGAAGCCGCGCCGGCGCAGGCTTTCGAGCGTCTGCCGGCTCGACTCGAGCCCGGAGGCTTTCGGTGCCGCCGGCAGGTCGGCATCGTCGCCGGCCTCGTCGTCGGCCAGGTCGGAGTCGCCGGACGAGCCATTGCCCGACATCGCCACGAGCGGCAGCTCGAAGCCGAGGAGCAGCCGCGTGCCCACCGCCAGTTCGCTGAGGCGTCGCGCCACGAGCTCCGCAGTTTCGCGCGTCACGTCCACACCGCACTGGCGGCAGTACGTGCGCCCGACGCGGGCGAAGAGCAGCCGCATGTAGTCGTGAATCTCGGTGGTCGTGCCCACCGTGGAGCGCGGGTTCCGGACGCTGTTCTTCTGCCGGATGGCGATGGCCGGACAGATGCCCTCGATGCGATCGACGTCGGGCTTCTCCATCCGCTCGAGGAACTGGCGTGCGTAGGCCGACAGCGACTCGACGTAGCGGCGCTGCCCCTCGGCGTAGATGGTGTCGAAGGCCAGCGACGACTTGCCCGAGCCGCTCACGCCGGTCACGATGACCAGGCGTCCGGCGGGCACCGTGACGTCGATGTTCTTGAGGTTGTGCGTCCGTGCCCCTCGCACCACGATCGGGCTGCGCGTGGGCTTCGTTTCTACGGTGTCGGGCATCCTGAATCAGCGAGGCATCACCCTGTGAGGAATCCTGGCGCCTCCCGAATAGACCAGTTTATACCTACCCCGCCCGCCCTGCCTACCCCGCCATTCCCCTGCCCGTCCCGCTCTAGCGTCCGCCAGCGCCTCACAGGTTCTTCAACGCTTCGCGGACGCTCAACGGGCTGAGCGTGTCGCGCCTGGCCTTGACGTAGCGCTTCACCTCGTTGGGGTCGGTCCACGCATACGTGCGCAGCGCCCAGCCGATGGCCTTGCGGATGAAGAACTGCCGATCACCGACGTTCGGTTCGATGCAGTCGTAGAGCAGCGCGAGGTCGGTCTCACCTTTCCGCCGGATCTGGCAGAGGATGGCGGCGCGTCGCTTCCACATGTCGCGATCCCTCGCCCACCTCCGCATCAGGGGAGCCACGCGTCGGGCGTTGGACACCAGGATGTCGCCGAGCGGGTGCGTGGCGAGCGCGTCCACGTAGTCCCACCACGCGCCCGCGACGATCATCTCTTCGAGCATCGGAAGGGCCGCGCGCGTGCGGTAGCTCAGGTAGCGCCGGTCCGACGCCAGCCCGACCGCGGCATACCGCTCCTCACGAAACGCGGCGGTCCGCCAGATCTCGAGCACCACGCGCTCCCAGATCGCCGCCGTGGTCAACGGATGCGCCGCAAACGCGTCACGCCAGAGACGTTTTTGTATGGGCGCCGGGACGCCGCGAAACGGCATCGACGACTTCATGTAGGCCTGCGCCCCCGCCGCTCGCGACGAGTCGGCGGCCGCGGCAAGACTACGGCGGAGCGCGGTGGTCAGCGGGTGGGGCTGGCGGGCCATCGTTGGGGGCCGGCGTGAAACGCCGCCGGCCGGCCGGCAGTATACTCAGGTGCCAGCGAGGCTCCGCAGATCGACGACCTGCATGGAGGCCCCGCCTCGCTGAGAGCGCGTTCAATTGCCTGCCCTGTGGGCGGGCGCAGGCAACGGGCTGAGCAGCCCAGGAGGTTGGTGCATGAAGGCAGTGTTGACCCTCGGGCTGGCGGCAGCCCTGGCGGTGAGTGTGATGGCCCAGGCGCCGGCTCCGGCTGGCGCTCCGGCGGCGGAGCTCAAGGTCGGTGACATGGCTCCGGACTTCACTCTTCCGGCGACCGACGGCAAGACCTACAAGCTCTCGTCCTTCAGGGGCAAGCAGGCCGTGGTGCTGGCCTGGTTCCCGAAAGCCTTCACCCGCGGCTGCACGATCGAGTGCAAGTCGCTGGCGGAAGGCAGCGCGAAGCTGAAGATGTACGACGCCACCTACTTCATGGCCAGCGTCGACTCGATCGACGGCGACCAGGGGAACAAGGCGTTCGCGGATTCGCTCCATGCCGACTTCCCGTTGCTCAGCGACACCAGCAAGGAAACCGCGGCGAAGTACGGCGTGCTGATGCCGCAGGGCTTCTCCAACCGCTGGACGTTCTACATCGACAAGAGCGGCAAGATCGCCTACATCGACAAGGACGTAGCCAAGCGCCTCGAGACGTCGGCCGACGACATGGCCGCCAAGCTCGCCGAGATGAAAGTCCCGATGAACCACCACTAGCGACTTCGCCCTGGCAGTGGGTCAGGCAGGTCAGGTAGGAAAACAAAGGCGGGCCCTTCGGTCCGCCTTTGTTGCGTACGTGGCCGCGGGTCTTTAGACCCGCCTCATCGACGTTCGTAGATCACAAACCACTTGTCGGGAAAGAGCGCGACCTCTTCGGCCGGAACGAACCCCGCTAGCGCCATCCACGCCGCGGCCTGTTCCTTCGACACAATCAGCGACGGCTGGTCCTTGTGCGGGCTGTCCTTCGGGTGGAACTCCACCACCGCGATGCGTCCGGTGGGCTTCAGGTATTTCGCGACGGCGTTGAGATACGCCTGACGCTGCTCGACATGGTGCAGCACGTCGTGCATCAGCGCGAGGTCCACGCTCCGCGTCGGGAGCGCCGGGTCCGTGGGCGTCCCGAGCACCGTTTCGATGGTGGCGATGTGGAGCTCGTCCACCTTGCGATCGATTTCGTCGAGGAAGCCCTTGTCGATCTCCACCGCGTAGACGCGTCCGGGTCCGATCGCGTACGCCAGCTGCGGCTCGAACAGCCCGGTGCCGGCCCCGAGGTCGGCCACGACGTCGCCGGCTCTGAGCTTCAGCGCCTTCACGACCTGCTCGATCTTCAGGCCCTCGACCCGTGCCGGCGCTTCGAGCGTCGCCTTCCATTCGGCCGCCGGCCTTGATGCGAGCTGCCCGTGAGCCGGCCCCGGCGCCAGCCCCAGTGCGAACACCATGGCCGTGGCGAGCGCAAATGTCGTCCTGTGCACGATGTGTCCTCCGCGAGGAATCTAGCATGCGCGGGCACGGGGGCACGCGAGCGCTATGCTAGGATTTGAAGGTTGTCCACGCCGGGCCGGCGTAGCTCAGTTGGTAGAGCAGCTGATTCGTAATCAGCAGGTCCTCGGTTCGAGTCCGAGTGCCGGCTCCATAATTCAAAGCAAATTTGGTCATCGCGCAGATTGCGGCCCAGGACGGAAACCGGCTAGCTACCATATAGCTACCACGATGGCCCCGCATCGTGGACTCGCCGGGGGTTTCCCAGCTATAGCTCGTTCACCACGCCGGAGATCGCCCCCGCTTCAGCTGTGGTTAAACCGGCCGCTCGCGCCACGAACGCGCCGCCAGTGTGCCCAGCAAACTGCGACGGCTGCTGCTGCCTGAACTCGCCACGAATGGTCCGACGCACTGCAAAGGACATGACGCAAGCTGCTCTCGCGCGAGTGATCGATACATAAAGCAACCTGGCTGCCTCTAGCAGCTGTGCTACGTAGGGTGCTTGATGCTGGTTGGGTAACAGGCCTTGCTCAAGGCCGGGAATGAACACGACCCTAGCCGACAGGCCCTTCGCACCATGCATTGTCATCACACGCACGCGATCGAGCGCCTGCGGTTGCGGCACCACAGCTGCGACTCCCAGACGCTGGTGGACCGCAACAAGGATCTCGTTACGTTGCTGCGCATTGTCGGCCCACACGTAATCTCTCAGTTCGGACAACCGCATCCCCCGCGGCAGTGGCTCGGCGAAATCCAGCCACGCGTCACCTGCCTCGTCGTCAAGAGTCGAACGTACGATTGCATTGATTTCCCCAGACCGGTTGTTGAGCGTCTCGTCGGGTTGCCACGCGGCGAGGGTGGCGCATGTCTGACGAGCGTGGTCGAGCGCCGACCGCATGCGAGCGCCAAGTCCATCAGGCAGCTCCGCCGCATAGAAGAGGTCGCGAAAGCCCGTATTCGCCGTTGCGATCACGAACTCTCGAATGCGGTTGCAGGTAGTGGGACCGACACCCCGTTTCAAGCCGAGGAGGACTCGATGCGCGACCAAATCCTCAGGGGTCCCATCCTTATCGCGTGAACAGACGATCCGCGTCAGAGCCAATAGCAGTCGCCCCGCCTCAGTGTCTGCGAAGCCTTCTTCTTTAGGCGGATCGTACGGCAACCCGGCCTGGTCAAAGGCGTCCCGGATCGCCGACCAAAGTCCTCCTTGCGCGCTCCGCGTTGCAAGGAGCACAAGAATCTCTTTCGCCGGGAGTCCAGCAGCGATCAGCGCAGAGCACGATTCGGCGATACCGGCTGCCTCCTGCGTAGCGGTGGTGAATCGCCAACGGTGAACGATTCCCTGATTTGGCGGTTCCGCCGTCGAATACAACGAAACGAGATTCTTCTGAATTCTGTCTGGAGCCGCATTGTTCAGGATGAGCGTCGAGGCAGCATGCAGCACCTGTCGTGTGCAGCGAAAGCAGTGTCGCAACGAGTGAAGTGCGGCTCCTGGGTACCTCACGTTAAATCTCTGGAGCCCCAGAGGCGAAGCGTGTCGGAACGAGTAGATGCTCTGATCGTCGTCACCGACGACGAAGAGGTTCACGCCCGCCTCGGCTACTTGGTCTACGAACTGCAGGTCGACCATGTTCAGGTCTTGATACTCGTCAACGATGAGGTGCTCGATGCCCAGAAGACCGACGACGTCCATCACGCCCGCCGCGACGGCATCCGCGCATTTCCGAACGATCTCGCCCGGCAGCACACAGCTGTACACCTGAGATGTCGGCTGATGAAACAGAGTAAAGCGCTGCCGTTCTTCATCCGTGATCGGAGGGACCGGAGGCACGTAAGTGGGCGCGTTGGGGTGGCCCGTACTCCAGAGAGCCTCGTAGTAGCGCCGGATCTCTTCACGTCTCGGCTTGCTGTTGACCCCCTGCGCTTGCCCGAACTCTTCGTCGTAGATGTTCTCTAGCTCCCAGTCGTCCAGAACGAGCGGGCGTGTCGGGTAGTTCTCAAGAAGGTGCGCTCGACGAAGTAACCGCAGGGACAGCGAATGCAACGTCGAAATCGACACATCGTCGATTCCATCCTGATTACGGGCGTGGCAGTAACTATGAAGTCTCAGTCTCAGATCGACAACCGAAGCGTTCGTGAACGAAATCACGGCGATGCGTGTGGGATTGACGTTCTGTTGCAACAGCCAACAGACACGCTCTTCGATCGTCGCTGACTTCCCCGTACCTGGTCCGGCAATCAGCCGAACCTGCTGCTCTGGAGCGTGTGCGGCAGCATGCTGAACATCCTGTGCGGTTTGCTGGTCTTGGGCTCGAATGGTCACTGAGAACCTCGCCGGAACGGATCAGTTTCGCCAACAGCGTACGCCAGCTCGTCCTCTGACGGATGAGATTAGCCAATTGTCTCAGTCTCAATGGTTTACGCGTGAGCACGTAAACGTTAGCCAAGCGAGGGCGACCGTTCGCCGGTGTACGCTCTCGATGCACGCTCGTCGGAGTGGCACCCCCATCCGGATCCGACTCGCGAGCCCGACGAGAGCCTCCTCGGGTTCGTCGATCCTGTTCAATCAGGATGAACCCGTCGAGCGGTGGTGCTTCCTCTCCTTCCGGGCCTGGCTATCGCGAATCGAACAGCCTAGCTGGTGCAATAGGAGCCCTACACATCAACAGCAAACAAGTCGCCGCGCCGGCGTGAGCCGGATCTCCTCGACCATGTTGCGGACGGTCCGGCGCGCCTCAGGATCGCAACGGTCCTCGGTCAAGGCATCGCGCAACTCCATGATCTCCGTGCGCCATACGTCGGCCAATTGCGGGTGTGAAAGAATCGCGCACGTCAGGAACCCATAGGGCGCCGCCACTGAACAGGATCGAGTCGGCTGGTTTCATCGCGCGATGATCGCGGATCGGCGCACGTCAGTCCCCGCCGTGAAGGTGATGTTGTGGCGAGGATGACGGCAGGACACACGCACACAGTGACCGGTTTGGCGGCGTTGTCCGGTCGGCTAGCGAACGATTCGGATTCGCCGGCTGCCGATCCCAATCTGACCGTCGAACGTCACGACGTTCACTGTGAGCACGTGCTCCCCGGGCGGAAGCTGCCGCAGGTCCCACGGGAAGTTGAAGGGCACGTAGCCGCGCTCTTCCTCGGCCACGTAGGTCGTGTCGGCGAACAGGATGACCTCGTACTGGCGCCCGGTGACCACCTCGCGATCGGCATCGGGCACATCGATACGCGCGAGGACGCGGTCGCGCAGCGTCGGCACTCCAGGTGACGCCCCCTTGTCCACCTCGGGAAACGCGATGACGACCTTGAAGTCGCGGTTGGTCGCCCGCGGCGCGAGGAACTGCGGCGACAGGCGGCGCGCGTTCGCCATCGGTCGCACCGGCTTCGCCGGCCGCTTCGCGCGAAGCTGCCCTTTGTACTTCCGGTAGTCCGTTGCGGCGTTGCCGAACGTGATCACCGAGACGTCGGGCAGCGTGAAGTAGGCGATGAGGACCGTGTACTTCGGGTTGTCGACGACGCTGATCAGATTGTCCTGATCGCGGCCGTTCCAGTACTCGGTGATCTCCCCCTGGGCCCGCGGTTCCCAGTCGACGAGCGTGCGCAAGAGCGAGCTGCCAGGGATGCCGATGCGGATGAGGACTCGCGACGGCTGCGAGAGACGATACGACAGCGTGCCGGTCTCGCGGCTCACTTGCGCCGCCCCGAGGTCGAAGGGCTCACCGCCGCTGAACGTGACCGGATCGTAGACGCCCTCGGCGTCGCCGGCGCCGCGCGCCTCGACCGTGAACACGTACGCGTCGTTCGGCACCACGGCGCCATCGAGGTCGCGTCCGTCCCACGTGACCCGCTGCTTCCCCGCCTGCTGCCGCGCTTGATCCGCCACCACGCGGATGAGCTCGAGATCAGCGTCGAACACGCGCACCGTCACGGCGGCTGTCGTGGAGAGCGTGTACGAGAGCGCGATCGTCTCGCCGCGCGTCGGATTGAAGGATCGCCCGGAAAGCGACACTTCAAAGATGCTCGGTGCGCCGGGCTGGCTCGCGGAAGACTGCGCGTCCAGCCTGGCCGCGGCAAGCGCGAGGCCGGCCACGGCAATCAACAGCGCCGGCCACGCCGCCACGCGAATGGGCGTCGAAGGAGACTCGATGCTCGCTATCGCCAATGCGGGTCCCTCATGCTGACAATGCCGGCTGATGACAGGTCGACGCGCCTGGGCTCGCCGCCGCTCGCGGGCACGATGGCGAGCGTGGAGGCGCGGCCGTCGTCGCTGACGAACGCGACCTCGTCACTGCCGGGCGACCACGCCGGGTGCGTGCTGGCCGCCGGTCCATGCGTGAGCCGGGTCACATCGCTGCCGTCGGCCGCCGCGCGCCACACCTGCGTGGCGCCCTCGCGATCCGACGCGAACGCGACGGAACGGCCGTCGGGCGACCAGGCCGGCTGCGTGTCCTTGCCGCGCGCCAGCAGCAACTGCTCCACTCGCCCGGTGACGAGGCTCATCGTCCAGAGCTGCTGGGCGACGACATAGCCAAAGCCGAAGATCGTGATGGCCCCGGACGAGGAGTAGACCATGGAGCGGCCGTCGGGATGGATCTGCGCATAGTCTTGCGCACCGTCCTGGAGCAGCAGTTGCCGCGGAGTCTTCTGCTTGACGTCGTACATCGACAGCGTGGAGTCCTCGCCCTGCCCGCTCATCGTGTAGGTCGTGAACACGAGCTGTGTGCCATCCGCTGACCACGACGGGTTGCTGTGCCGCGCGCCCTCGTCGAGCGGAAGCCTCGTCGTCCGGCGATCGGCGGTGGTCAGGAGCCACAGGGCGCCGTCGCTGGTGGAATAGGCGACCTGCGTCCGATCGGGAGAGAGCGCGGGAGCCCGCTCGTCGAGGGGCGTGGTGGTGAGCTGCGCTGGCGCGCTGCCATCGCCGCGCATCCACCACAAATCCCAGGTGCCGTCCTTCTCGGCGACGAAGACGATGCGATCGTCGCGCCGCGTTGCGCCATACAGCCAGACCGCCGCGACGCCGACAACGAGCGTCACCGCGAGGGCGAAATAGAGCGAGCGCGCCGAGCGGCTTTTCCGGCCGCTCGTAGGCAGCGCGGCGCCGTCAGTCAACGCGGTCCCCCGCGTACCAGCGGTCCAGCATGACGAACACGCCGTCAAGGCAGGCTGCCCGAAGCCGGACGCCGCACGCCTGCGCGGCAGACTCGCGCAACGCGCGGGCGAGCGCGCCAGCCTCGGGATCCGACGGCATCATCCACGGCGTCACCTCCGCGAAGTGCGCCATGCGGCCGAGGACGGCAAGCCGTGCGTCAGTCGTCTTCCCGAGGCGCTGGATCAGCACCTCGGTGGCCGCGAGGCTGCCGACGCGGCGAATCTCGGCCTCGGGCACGTCGAACGGCACGCCGTACGACAGCTTCTGGAACGGCGAGATGAAGTGGAAACGCGCCTCCGGCCGCTGGAACCGCTTCATCAGCCACAGCGCCGCCACGCGATCCGGCTCCGGCACATCCCACGTGATGTGCAGCTCGGGGCCGAGCTCGCTCGGCGGCGACGGGGGCAGCGCCGCGGCGTCGACACGATGGAAGTCGGCGGCGACGAGCACCAGACCCAGGCCAACGACCGCGACACTTCCGGCCGCGCGCCGACGCGACAGCGTGCCCGCCTGGAAATAGCGCAGCGCCAGCCACAGCGTCAGGCCGTAGCAGGCGTGCGAGCCGATCGTGATGGTCATGAAGCGGGCGTCGCGCTGATAGCCGAATACCTCGGCGTACGGCGTCATCAGCATCGCGCCCTCGAGCGAGAGTCCCCAGAGCACCGCGGTGATCGGACCCGGCCGCTTCACCATCGCGGCATACATCAGCCCGAAGCTGATGCCGTTCGACAGGTGGTACGACCACCCAACCAGATCGCTGAGCGGCGTCGGCTGATCCACCGCCATCAGCACCGTGCCGAAGTAGGAGATCGCCTTGAAGACGGGGATGCCGGCGTGGACAATCGGGATGCGGACGACGTCGTAAACGAGCGTGGCGAGGCAGCCGGCCCAGAGGCCGCCGCGGATGACATCCTGCGCGTCACGCCAGCCGCGCGTGCGCGCCAGCCACGCGAGCGCGGCGAGTCCGAGGACTTCGATCGCCAGCAGCACTCCGCTCGAGACGGCAAAGCTGGCGAGGCCGAAAAAGTACACGAGGAGGCTGGCGACCGATAGTGAGCCACAACCGAACACGAGAACCCGGACTGCCAACGCGTGCGGCCGCATGAGATTACCGGAGGCCAGCGGTCCAGGCCAAACGACACGATTCATTTTCCGATCAGCCCGTCTCTCGACAGCTGTTCGATGTACTTCGCCGCTTCGTCGCGCACATTTTCGACGGGGTCGGCATTCATCGTTCTAAGCAGGCTGATAGCGTCTCGTGCAATGTCCTCGGACGGCGCCTGCCGAACGAACTGCGCGATTCCGCTCGGCACGAGGGACCGCGGGACATGCGCAGTCGCCCGACTCAAACTCCTCAACGCCTCCAGACCCTCGGTGGTCGCATACCGCCGCCCCACCAGATCCGGCACGAAGAACGCCCCCATCCAATCGTCGAACTGCTCGAACGCTCCCACGACCAGCGATAGCAGCGCCTGCTTGCGGTCACCTTCAAGGAACTCCCAGTTATCATCTAGAAACTTCAGTACCAGCCATGCCTGGGGTTGACGAACCGAATCGCTCGAAACGGCGTGCAGCAACAAATCCAGCGCAGCCTCGCTCAATGCGCCGGCCTCGAGCGCCGAGAGCTCCAGTGCCTGCAGTAACACCGGTACCGCCTTAGCATCGTGGTTGTCGATTGCTCGCTGCACCTCACCTGCGATGTGCTTCTGCCCCTCCACGGTCATGTCTTGGTCTACCCCACCACTACGGTATCGGCAGCAGGTTCCGCGGAGGAAAGGCTCGGGAACCCTCGGAGATGATCAGGTAAGCCAGCAAAGCCGCGCCGGTTAGGCCGGTGACTCGCTCCCAGTACTTCCAATCGAAGAACGATTCGTCCCGCGCCGGCGTGCCGTTTGGCGGATCGCCACAGAATGCCAGATAGAGTGCCTGCTGCACCGCGAGATTCGCCTTGTCCATATTGATTAAACGTTGATGGCCTTCACGACTCAGACTCGGCTTCTCCTGGTCCCCGGGGCACGACTTCGGCAATCCGAGCGGATCCTCGCGCAGTTCGCGTAACCGCTCGTTAATCTTCGACTGTATGTTGCGAATGCGCTCTAGTGTTCGCCGGCAGAATTCCGGGGAGACCAAACCGTAGGGATCCGTCAGATTAGTCGGATTGTTGAACACGTAGCGATAGAGATTCGTGTCGCCGGCGGCGAATCCCATCGGATCTGGCGTGAGGAATCGGCCAGTCTCAGGATCGTAGTACCTGAGTCGATAGTAGTAGAGCCCTGATTCTGAATCCCGCTCGCGGCCAACAAATCCGAACGGACCCTGTGATGTCCCACTCGTACCCCGCAAACCGCCGTACGCATCGTAATCGGTCTTAAACAGCGTTACGCCATTCGTAGTATCTACGGCCTGACGGACAGACCCGAGATGATCGCCAAAGTACGCTACGCGCGCGCCGCCGCGCTCGGCCGCCACAACCTGGTCTACACGCGGCCCGTGCCAATACCGGGCTCTGGCCGTGTTGCCGCCGTCAACCTCTGCGAGTAGCGTGAAGCCATCGTAGATGTAGCGGGTCACGGTGCTCCCAACCGTCTTCTGTACTCTTCGACCGAGACCGTCATAGACGTACGATGCGCTGCGCCCGTCACTGGACGAGAAACCGCTCAACTGCCCTTCGCCATCGAACGTAAAGCGCTCAATGAGACCTCCGCGTCGGCGTTCAACGAGTGCCCCGTCTGCGTCGTGGACGAAGGCCGAAGGTCCGGCGGTGACAATCTGATTCCCGACATTGAAGGTTGCTGTCTCACCATTGCGCAGGGTCCGGTTACCAGATGCGTCGTACTCGAACTGCTCTTCTTCGTTGGGCTTTAACGCGTGCACCAGCCTCCCAATAGCATCGTACTGATAAGTGCCGACAGCTCCATCTACCGTCGCAGACACTCGATTTCCGCTCCCGTCGAACGTGAACTGATAGTCGCCGACCACGCTCTGTCCAAACTTATGCGTCAACTGCCGTAGTTGTCCCGCAGCGTCGTAGCTCATCGACGTGGTAGCAGCCCCGGCCGCCACGCCAACGTTGCGCGACGCGCGATCGTACGCGAAGTTCAACGCAGTGCCGCCGGACGTTGTCAAGCCAGTCTGGCGGTTGAGCGCATCGTAGCGATACGATACTGAGCCGCCGAACGAATCGAGCAACGAGGCACGATTTCCGACAGCGTCGTAGGTGTACCGGACAGAATTCGATACCCCCGACACGGTCGTACGTGTCTCGAGGACGCGGCCAAGCGCGTCGTAGGTGAAGTCGACTTGCGTATCTGAATCGACCTGCCTGGTCAAATTTCCGATTGCGTCGTAGGTTGACGTAATAGTGTTCCCTGGGGCCAGTTTGCGGTTGATCCGACCGGTGACGTCGTACTCGTACGTGATACGTTTTCCAGAGTACAACTGCTCAGCGCTCAGTAGACCGAGAGCGTTGTACTCGAACGTGCGTCGCCGGCTCAGGGCATTCGTCACGACGAGCGGACGGCTAAAATCGTCGTACTCAAAGGTCGTGCGTCCCCCGCCCGGTTCGGTCACTGCTATAACATTGTCGGCTTGATCGTACTGGTAGGAAATCGTCCCTCCTGCTGGATCGACCGTGGTCTGAAGTCGTCCGCCAGCGTCATACGTCATCGCCGTCGCTCGATTGTCAGGATCGCGAGTTTCGATCAGGTTTCCGGCCATATCGTAGGTGAAGGTCGACGTCCTTCCCACGGCATCGACGATCTTTGCGAGGTGACCCTTCACGTCGTACTCAAACGTGGTTGTCGAGCCGGCAGGATCGAGGGTCCGCGTTAATAGCCCGTTTGTGTCGTAGGTGAACGCCGTCTCGTTTCCGGCGGCGTCGATCACACGCTGTAGATTTCCTCGCTCATCGTACTCGTACCTGGCCGTGTGACTCGCCGCGTCGGTCAGCGAGGCCATCTTGTTGAACCTCGGATCGTAGGTCATTGACGTACGGTTGCCGAGAGGATCGATCACCGCGGTGATGTTGCCAGCGGCATCGTACTCGAACCTGCGAGTGTTGCCGTTGCGGTCGGCAATCGCAGTTACGTGAAATCGAGCGTCATACGTGTAGCGTTCAGCCCGGTTCAGGGGATCGAATAGAGCGGTTACGTTTCCATTCTGGTTGTATTCGACATTCCAGAAGCGGCCTGCTCCGTCCTGCTTCCTGGCCTGTTTGGCAGACGGGTTGTACGTGACCTGCCATGGCTGCCCCTCTTCTATGTACGAGGTAACCCGGTCGACTGCATCGTATGTGAGGCGCTGAATGATGCGACCCCTACCGTCAGCTACCTCTATCAGATTATGCGCAGGATCATAAACGTACTGATCCGCCGCACCACTAGGATGTGACACGCCGATCAAGTCTCCACTGAGGCCGTAGGTGTATCGCGTCGTCCGGCCTGCAGGGTCGGTAATGGAGGCCGCCTGACCCGTTGCATTCCTCGCCAACACGGTTGTGTCTCCGGCGGGGTCGACGATCCGAGTCAGAAATCCACCAGCGTCGTACTCGAAGCGAAGAGTGTTCCTGTTGCGGTCACGAAGTATCGTCAATCGACCGGCCGCGTCGTACTCTTCCTGAGTGCCATCTGACCGGTCCAGTTGATAGCCGCTGACGAGCCGACGCAGCGTCCCGAAGAAGTCAACAGGTGACGCAAATGTGGAACTTCCAGTCGCCAGAAATCGCTCGCGGTGGCCAGAACCGTCGCGGCAGATGCCGACAACGGAGACACCTTCAGTAGCTTCGATGACACGCCTGTCGTAATTGAAGGTCCATCCACGGCCCAACACACCGACGCGCATGTCTCGGCTGTTGTAGGTCCGTGACAGCATCAACGGCATACCTCGAACGACTGCCTGAGCATCTACGACTTCATGGACGAAGTTGCCGGTCGAGGGCAGAAACGGCGACCCGTTCATTTGGCAACCGCCAGGACCGGGATCCGTACCGTCGTCACCCGAATCTGGCTGAAAACTCTGATGCCCAGTGTCCCAGGGCGGCGCATGGAAGGCCGTCGCCGGCGACGGGAGCAGCGAGCAGGTTGCCCAGATCAACACGGATCTCGCCAGGAATCTCGGGTTCATTGATTTGCTCCTGCGGTCGACGGCGCGGTCTTCGACTCCTCGAGGTCTGTGAGGCCGCGCAGCGTCTGGCTCAGCACATCGATGTGGCCCTTAATCTGTGGATTCACTTCGAGATAGTCCTCGATGTCGGCGGCATGCTTCGCGGAGAAGACCACCTCGGCGGCCGCCGTGGATCCCCACTTTCGATAGATGCGATCGCGCTGCGCCTTGAATCGCTTCGCGATGCTGGCAAGCGCCGCCGCGCGTCCACGGTCCGCGGGATTGACGGCGGCGGGAACCGCGACACGCTCCCGCCACTCGTCGACCGAGAGCTCCAGTAGGGCAACGCTCAAGGCGACGTGCGCGTCGATCGCGTCGGCGGCCTGGGCAACCGCGGGAGACGTGCTCGACGATGCCGCCACCAGCGCGGCCGTGAGCAGGATGCACAGATATAGCCAGGCGCGATGAACCATGTCGTCTCTCCTGCCGGATCGCTCAGTAGAAGACGCGCACACGCGCGTAGTGGACGATCGACTGGTTGCCGCTCGAGTCTACGGCGCGGAGCGACAGCCGGTAGTCGCCGGTGTCGGCGTACAGCCCCGCCTCGACGCGGCCGTCCCACTCCACCGTCGCGGGACCGGCGCTGCCGACGACTTTGCTGATCGTTCGCATCAGCCGGTTCGTCGTGGTGTTGTGAACCTGCAGGACGACTGTCGCCGCCTTCGACAGCGCGAACGACAGCGTCGTTGTCGGCACACCGCTGGCGACAGAATCGCCGGGATCGAAGTAGTTCGGATTGGCAGTCACATCGGAGATCTCGGGACGTCCCTCGACGAAGATCGCGTTGTCGGGAAGCGAGAACCGCGTGAGTCCGAACAAAAACGTCTCACCCAGGGGCGGAGCCACGAGCCGTCCTTGCACATCGCTCCCGTCCCACTGCGCATGGTGCGTGCCGGTCCCGTAGAGCCGCCTGTCGAAGACCGCAACCACCTCGCTTACGGCCAAGAACAGTCGAATCGACAACGACATCTCGGAGGCGCGCGGAAGAGTGAAGTCGACGTCCAGGAGATCGTCCTCGAGCGGCTTGAACAGGTAGCTGCACGTATGACACGACTGGCCTTCCAATACGTACGGCCAGCCCTCCAATTGTCCGCCCGTAGTAGTGGTAAGGTCGACGGTCCGGACTTGCCCGCCCGCGAGGTATTGCAGGACTGCGTAGTACACACCCTCGCTTACGATGCTGCCGGCGCTGTCGCGGCAGTCCCACGTATCGGTGTAAGTGCCGGGCGTGCGATCGATGCCGTTGACCAGGGTCCGTACCGTGTTGCCGCCGCGGTTCTTCAGAATCAGCGTTACGCGTGTCGACCCGCCGAGCGTGGTGCTAATCGGGACGGTGCCGCCCTGCTGCGGCCGGCACGTGTTGTCGGTCGGCAGCGAAAGCGAGGCGGCGATGTTCACCGTGATGTCCACCGTGTCGATCCCGGTGAGGCCGCTGTTGTCGGTGACCCGTAGCGCCGCGGTGAAGATTCCCGGGCTGTTGTACTGGAAGCTCGTCGAGGCCGTGGTCGCTGATGAGAACTCGTAGACGCCGTCGCCGTTGAAGTCCCACTCGTAGCGGACGATCGTCCCGCCGGGATCGGTGCCGCTGCCGCTGAATGCCACGGTCGCGGGCGCCGTCACCGTAAGCGGTGCGTTCGGAACTGCGATCGTCGCTGTCGGCGACCCTGTCGGCCCGACGCGAACCGCCGTAGCGGTTGCTACGGCGGTCGCGGTCAGCCCCTCGTTGTCGGTCACCTTGAACATGGCGGCAAACACACCGTCGGACGCGAAGGTGTGCGTGGTGTTGCCGGTGGTCGTCGAGGTGAAGTCGAAGATGCCGTCACCCTCGAAGTCCCACTGGTAGCGTGCGATAGTGCCGTCGGGATCGGTGGCGGTCCCGAAGAACGACACCGCCAGCGGCACCGCCCCGTTCGACGGGCTGACGCTCGCGCTCGGTACCGGCGGACGGCCGGTCACCGTGATGGCGATCGCCGACGTGACCGTCTGCCCCTTGTCGTTCAGCACTTCGAGCGTCGCCTTGAACGTGCCTTTCTGCGTGTAGGTGAACGTGTAGTTGCGCGCGCCCGGATCGTTCGTGTCGTACACGCCGTCACCCTGGAAGTCCCAGCGGTAGCGGAGGATCCCGCCGTCCGTGTACTCCGCCTTGGTGGTGAAGTTCACCGTGAGCGGCGCCGTGCCAGTCGTCGGGCTCGCCGACGGCAGCGAATTGAACGCCGACACCGTGAACTGTGATGTCGCCATGCCTTCGTTTCCGGCGTTGTCACGGACGCGCACGACAACCGCGTGCTGCCCGCCGGAAAGCGGCGCCACGTAGGCCGCGCCGGTGGGGATCACCGTGAACAGCGTCGTGTAATCGAGGCCGTCGAGCAACACCTTGAAGGTATTGCGATTCACGCCGCTGCCTGCGTCGCTCCAGGAGATCTCGATCAACGGCGTCGTCGAGTTCACCGTGCTGCCGTTGCTCGGCACGATCTGAATCGCCGGCGGTGTCGTATCGGTCGTGGCCACCGGAACCACCGTAATGTCAGACAACACGCGCCGCAGCACCCCGCGGAACGCCGCCGACGCGCGCAGACGTAGTTCGCCGGCGACTTCTGTGACAGTGATACGCAGGGTGAAGACGCGGTCGCCAGGCGTCGCATCGCCGTTTTGTCCGTCGTCGCGCATGACGCCGAGCACGCCGGCCGCCTGTCCGGTCGCTGTCACGCGAAGGAGGTTCACGCTGCCGTCGATGAGCGCCGGGTCGCCGGGCTGCGTGGTCAGGGTCGACGAGACGACGAGCACCGTCGGCGTGCCGGCTTGAACCGTCGACGGAGCGCTCGAGGGAGCGCTGAAGACAGGTGCCGCGACGGCCGCACTGGCCGTGGCGCACAGCATGAGGCAGAGCGCCGCCGCGCGGCGTGCGCCAGATCGGATCCACCGAATCAAGAGAATATGATCCACGGCCGCGACACCCTCATGCGACAGCCCGATCAGAAATGTGCCGGATCTATGGCAAAGCTAAACTTCGCCTTGCTCTGATGTCAAGGCGATGTAGTTCGCTTCAGATGTCATTTCGTACGTAATTGTGCGAGAGCTTCGCGCTCTCCCTCACGCTACGTGATCTCGTCATCGTGACTTTCATGCGACATCGATCGGCGCAGACGAAATCTGTTCCGTCATCAAGGGAGGGCCCCATCCTCGATGCGGGCCGTGACGAGCACCGGCGTTGGGACACTGCGTGTGACAGAGGAAGGATTGGCTTGCAACTGCTCGACGGCTGGCGTCGCAGAGGCGACGGACGCCACGAGGAGAAGTGCCGAGACGGGGAGACATCCAGGCGTCTTCATAAGATTTGCTACGGGGATGCTGTTGGTTGCGAACGCTTGTGGAATGCCCTCGAACGAAAGATGATTGGCTGGTGCGGCGACGAATCAGCCGAGGGACTTGCGTCTTGTGGATGCGCGGCGAGCGATCCCGGCCCCACCCATCAAGACGAGAGACAGGATGGCCGGCTCGGGCACGGTGTCTCGCGCTGGTTTCACGGTCAGGTCGTCCAGCGTGAACGAGAACCCCTGCGGATCTCCCGAGATCGTCACGGACGAGATCTCTGAGCCAAGCAGCTGAAGAAACTCGTTCGGGGAGCTCCCGCCGTCGCCTGAGAGCGCCACGTTTGAAGAGAAGGCGCTCGAGACAGAACCCAGGAGCTGATTCGAGGAGTCGTACGCCGCAAGCGTCACCGGTGTGAGGTAAGTGAAGTATCCCCCGACCCCTGCGACAGCGCTCGCGAAGCTAATCGAGATGGCACCGCCGTCGTCCAACACCACATTGATGCCGGATCGCGGGGGGAACTCGAACTCGTTCAGACCTATTCCCGCGCTGAGCGCCACAGTGTTCAGGAACGTCAGCCCGACGAACTGATTCGTGACCGATTGCGAGTCTGCGAGTGACTCGAAATCGATAACGTCCGCGGAGACCTCAAGCGGCGCCCCAAGGCACACGCAAAGGATGGTCGCGAAACAACCGAGGGTGTGGCGCACGGAATGACTCCTAGTGGAAAAGCGGGGCACTGAGCAATAGGCATGCCGTCTGGTCGAACAACTGAGCTGTAGGAATTGGCTGATTTTCGGGACTTGTCCGAGACTCACCCCCATCAGCCAGGACGACTAACATCCACCGAGACAACAAAAGTCTCCTCGCACAGACATGCCGTAGCGTGATGCCGTCTTCTGCAAACATGAAGAGAGCTGAGCTTGACCATCGAGCTTCGCACATGGCCGGTCTGAAGACTGGCCGCTTGCGCCGCACTCTGTGCGGGTCTGAAAACCGCTGCCTACCCGGCCGGCGAGCTAGGCCTCGCTACAGGGCCTCGCCGTAAGAACAAGCTCGTTCTGTCGTCAACTGTCCAGCTGCATCAGAGCACGGCCGCACGGCCATTCTCCGGCCTCCAGAACGGCTAGCGCTCGAAGAAGCGACGAGCCGGCTTCAACGCGACACCTGCCACCTGCCCGTTTACCACCCCATCCATTGACCATTGCAAACCAAGTTGAAACTTCCCGATCGGGTTTTCAAGGATGCGTTTTCAAGTTTGCGCGAGCGCCCGGTGGTCCCGCGATCGACCATCGCGCCAACATTTCGATCCCCCCCTCATCAATGCGGCGGCTCGGAGACTCACTGCAGCAGGCACAGCACACGTTGTTTCCACCGGGCGCAGCTCGGCTCGGTCTTCCTCTGATACCCGCGAGTACGGCCTCACCAGAATGTACGCCCCGTCAGCCGTCAGCTGAACGGCGGGGTACGCGAGGCGGCCGATCAGCTCCACCAAGGCGACCCGCAGATCCAGGCCGGTGCCGTCGGCAGTTGAACGTGAACGAAGTCAGATGCGGCCAACGTCATCGCCCTGGGCGCTTCCGTTGTTCTGATTCACCTGCGAGGTATCGTCAGCACGGTCAGCTGGTAGGGGCGTTTCAGGTCGGAACGTCGGAACAGCGGCCGGATTGATTGGGTCCATCACGGATTGCAGGCCGGAACGCGCCGCGCAGCTGTTCCGATCTGAAAATGCCGAATCAGGCCCGGAAACATTGGCGTGTTCCGACGTTCCGACCTGTGCGGGGCTGTAGCGGGCCCACGGGCCTTCAAGAGTGCTCCTCAGGTAGCAACTCACCGGCTTGCCCAGCCGCTTCTTGATGGGCTTGACGCCGAACCGCTTGAGGAGGGCCGCCACCTGAAACTGGGTGATCGGCTTGCCCGTCTTCTGCCCGTAGGCAGCCCACGGCCGGGAATCGAGATCATTCAAGCGACCAACAACCTCGGCGGTGGACAGGCAGTCGCGCTCGCGTGTGGGGAAAGTGCCCTCTGCGTCGTTGAAGATCACGCGCAGGTCGGCCAACAACTGCTCGCCAATCGGATCGTCGTCGCCGTCGGTGCGTCCGAGCGCGCCCGCCGCCGCCGTGGCCTGCTGCAGCCAGTCGTCGCCGCCGGCCAGCTCCGCGATCGCGAGCAGCGGCCGCCAGTTGTCACGCGCGCGGTCGTGCAACCCGGCCGGTCTCGGCGGGTCGGCCTGCCGCAGGGCATCGAGGTGGTCATCGGCCCACCGCCGCATCCGCTGCCGCAATTCGCGAAACACCACCAGCACCTGGTCGGCCGGGAGATGCGCGACCGTTTCGCCCTTCCCCTTCCGCTGCAGTTCGATGACGATGCTGCGGTCGATCAGTGTGTCCTTCGGCGTCCCGATCATCGCCAACAGCTTCGGGCCCCACGTCGAGAAGATGCGCGGCTCGCTGTCGTCCCCAACGCAGCGGACGACGCGCGCGGTGTGTCGCGTATGGCCGCCGTTGATCACGCCACGCAGCTCGGGATCCTCGTGGAGGAAGGTGTCGGCCTCGTCGATCAACAGCGTCGGATGGAAGTGGTCGATCGCGCGGTAGAGCGCGGCCGCGCTGATATTGCTCACGGGCAACGCGCGACAGGCGAGTCCGCCCACCACTTCGAGGGTCTTCGTCTTGCCGCATCGCTTCGTCGGGCTCGTGATGAGCAGCAGCGGGAGGAGGTTTACGGCCGCCGCGGCGTGACTAAGCACGCACCACAACGCCACGGCCACGGCGGCGTCCGGGCTGAGAATCACATAGCGCCGGATCTCGGCCACCAGTTCCGTGAGCAGGACGCGCCCGTTCACGGGCTCCGGCCACGGGTCATCGTCCTGCAGGAAGTCCGCGCGGTGGTTCGCGTCGATCGCGTCAGCGGCCGCGCCGAGCGCCGCGTCGGCGAGCGCGGCCGCGCCGGTAATCTTCACGGCCTTCAGCGCCTCGACGAGCAACTGGCGGACGGTCTGCCGGCGGAGGGCGTCAGCGCCGCGCAGCCGATCCCGCAGCGCCCGCAGCCGCGGCTCAAGGGCGTCCACCGTCAGGTCGCGCACCGACGCCTTGTCCAACCCGGCCACGCGCAGCACGTCGGCCTCGGGCGCGGCCTCGGGCGCGGCCTCGGGCGCCGTGAAAAAGTCGTACTCGGGCGGCGACCTCACGCGGCCCGCTCCGGCTCACGCCAGCGGACGACCCGCGCGCCGTCATAGGAGGCGCTAACATCGCGGCGGATGTCGGTGGCGTCTCGTGCGAACCGCTCGGCCAGCGCGGGATCGCACATGAGCCGGTCGCGGCGCGCCTCGGCGAGCAGGTCGAGAGCTTTCAACGCGAGAGAACACCAGGCATCGCGCTGCCGGCGCGCCCGAGACAACTCCAGAACGAGGCCGAGCATCGTCTCAGCCACGATCGGGCGATCAGCGGCCTCGATCGCGGTCGCGGCGGACACGTCGCGCGGCGTCATGCCATTACCTGAGGCGATCACGGACCGCATTCAAGCGTAGCCGGGCTACACTATTCGCCATAGGTCATCTCCGGGTCTCTTTGAGCCCGTGTTGCCACCCGCAGCACGGGCTCTCGGTTTTTAGCGGCTTCGTTTTAGCGGGAGCGGTCGCAGCCGCGCTCGCCGGGCCCACGGGCGGCGGCCTCGTTGTGTGTTAGCGGCGTCGTTTCGTTACGGTCCGGCCCGCGGCCTTGGCGGCCGCGGCGCGCGCGTTCTTCGGCGAACGGGCGCGGGGATACGGCAACTCGCGGTGATCGGGGACCACACGATGGACCTCGCTCCGCGGATCCACGGTGGGCGCGCGCGTCGACGTGTGTCGCTGCCCGAGCAGCCAGGTGTAGAGATCGGGCTTCGAGTACGCGACCCGTCGACCAACCTTTAGAAAGGCGGGACCGTACCCCATCGAGCGCCATCGCTGGAGCGTCGGGCCGGTGGTATTGAGATACTCGGCCGCCTGATGCTGCGTTAGAAGCGGCGAGGAGAGGGCTGCTGATGGGACCGCATCGACGGGAACGCCACCGTGCGGGTTGCTGCCGTCGAAATGCAGTTGTTCGGGCGCGAGTCCACGCATCTGCGTCCTCCTTCGTGGGACGAGAGCGCAGAATACCGAACAGTCAGGATCTGTGGAGGGGCGTTTTGAAACAACAACCGAGACGTTCCGAGACTTTGTGAGACTCTGTGAGACGCCCCCGGACGATCATCCCCCCGCCACGGACGCTCTCGACATTTTTTCACTTCACCATTTTTCCGGCTCGCCGGCGAGCACCGCCTTGAAGCCGATTACTTCTCGTCGCGGGAGCAGACGCTGCCGCCCGCGCCATCGGATCGGGAGCGGTGGTGTTGCATCCTCTCGCTTGCGAATCTGCGCCCACACCCAGCTCCGCGTCGTGCCGAGGTATCGCGCCGCGTCGGTGACCGTGACCCACGCCGGCAGCGTCGTCCGACGACCCACCCCGGCGATGAGCTGCTGGCGCGCCTCGGACCACGGGATCACTGTGCGGCGAGGACTGATCGACACGACCGGCACCCGATCGTCGGCCAGCCACTGCCGCACGGTCCGCAGCGACACTCCGGCCCGCTCCGCGAAAGCGGCCGGCGTGAGGTCATCCGGGCGACGTCGCCGCCTATACGTGGCCAACGCGGTCGCGGTCACCAACAGTTGATTGCGAGGACCGCGGATCGTGTCGAGCCGACCCGCCTGGGCATCCGCGCGCATCGTGCGCTCCGACACGCCCCCGCACACGAGACGGGCCTCGGCGAGCGTGTAGACCTTCGCGCAGGTCACCGCCGCAAACGCAAAGCCGACGCGATCGAGCCTCCCACGAGGTCCGCATTGGCGCGCGCGACGTCCGCGTGGAGATGGGCGTAGCGACTCGTCGTCGCCGGCTGCGTGTGCCCGAGCTGCGCGCCGACCTGCACGAGCGTCAAGCCGTGCTGCGAGATCGCCATACTGGCGAACGAGTGGCGACAGGCATCGTAGAGACGCACGTCGGTGAGGCCGGCGGGCTCTCGCAAGCGCCCCCAGGCGTGCGTGAGCGTCGAGGGGTGCATGTGCGCCGCGCGCACACCACGTTCGGTCCCCGGAAAGACGTACGGACTCTCCCACTGCGGCCATCGTCGCAGGAGCCGAACCGCGGCCTCGGGCAGATGGATCGTCTTCGCCCCGGTCTTGCTCTCAGGCAGCCGCAGCGCGGCGCTCCGGAGATCGACGTGCGCCCACTGGAGGCTGGCAATCTCGGCCGGCCGTGCGCCGGTCAGCAGGCACAACTGGATCGCCAGTCTCGGCCCCGGCGCGAGTGCGACCGACCGAAACGCGCGCGCGAGCCGCGCGTATTCCGCGGCGTCGAGATATCGCTCTCGACGGCGCTCGGGGAACGTTTCGAGGCCGAAGCAGGGATTGGGACCCGGGCGGTATTTCGCTTTCACGCTCCACGAGAGTAGCGACGACAGCACCGCCAGGACGATATTGGCCTGTCTCGGCGTCGTCCGGAGCCGTGCGTGCAAACGCACGGCGTGGTCCGAGTTGACCTCTCCGATCGACAGCGCGCCGAGCCGCGGTCGGATCTCGTCATCGATCGCCGCGCGGTACTGCCGCACCGTGGAGGGCTTGCGACGCGCCTCGACGTGTTCGCGGAGAAATCGCTCGGCCACGACGGAGACGGTCACCGCCGTCTGCGCGGCGTCCTTGTCGGACAGCGGATCGCGCCCGCTGGCGACCTCCCCGGCGTCCGCTTGCGCCTGTCGCCGCGCCTTCTCCAGCGTCAGCGTGGCGACCCGCCCCACCGTTTTCCACCGCACCCGTCCCGTGGGGAGTCGGTACTTGAACACGTACGTCTTGGTGCCCGCCGGGCTGACCCGCACGCCGAACCCCCGCACCGCCGCATCCCACCGGATGTACTGCGTGCCGGGCTCCGGTTGCAGGGCATCGATCACCCGTTGCGTCAACCGACTCGCGGCCATTCTCGCGCCCCTTTGGTCCCGGGCTCGGACTCGTCCCGAGGACCTGCTGATTCCGCCCGCCTAGCTACCACATAGCTACCACGGTGGTGCGGCTTCGTGATTAGCTACCAGGGCGCAACTTAGCACGAACGGGGCGAATCACATTTGTTTTTGGCTTGTGATAAGTTGTGAGGGCATCGCTAGAGTGATTCGTAATCAGCAGGTCCTCGGTTCGAGTCCGAGTGCCGGCTCCACATTCCCTCCGAAATTCGAGCCCATCTCGATCGCCCGCAAACTCCAGATCCCTCTTGACGCCCTAACTGACGCCCACGGCGCCGGAACCCGAGTCGGTTGAGGAGTGCACGCAGGTTTTGGAGCCACGCAGGACGCCCATTCAGGTCACACCCCTGGACAGGCCTAGACTTGTCTCTGTGAGCAGGGATGGCAGCGAACTTGTGAAGCCAGAGCCCAACCAGGCGCTCTTCGAAGACGTGTATGGGCAGATGCATTCACTGCACACGCGCTGGAGAATCTACGTCACGTTCTTCGGTTCACGCGATGCCGTTGGGATTGCTCGGAGTGTGGCCCCGCACACCTTTGGGCAATTGCAAGCCATCCTGTCCGCCGCGATCATCCTCGGGATCGACCAACTGCTGGAGAGCCACGGCCACAAGACGCCTGCGTCTATGGCGATTCTCGTCGCGAGAATGCCTGAGACCGACGCAGTCCTGCAGCGAACACTCAGGCGCCGCCTGGGCAGGCTCCGCGCTCAATGCAAAGCGATTTCAGCTCAGAGAAATCAGCTCCTGGCGCACCGCGATCTTGAGGCGATCCTCGATCCCAGTCTACTGAACGCCCCTACTGTGAGAAGCGTGCGCATGGCCATCACGGAGCTATCTAGTATTCTCGATGAGTTGTCGGCGAAGCACCACGGCGGAATGTCCTGCGCCTTTTCTCCAGATACGGACCCTGACGTCTTCGATGCCGACGTACTCCTTGCTAGTCTTCGCGCTGGCAAATGAGCCTGCTCGCTGCCGCCTTAATCACCTGTCAAGAAACGGCAGATGACGCGTCCAGCTCCATTTCGAGTCGTCCAGCCGTGGGGGCGACATGTCGCGACAGAATCCGCGCTGATCAGTGAGCACGCGACCGCCGCGGAGGCGTTCGACGCAATCGACGGAGCGGCCCACCAGATGATGCGAACGTGCGCTCCGTCGAACGCGATCGAGCTGGTCGTGATCGACGCCAACGGCAACAGAGTCATGCGACCAGGCCAGCATTGAGCATCACGACGCCCGACGCTTGACGACGTGCCTCGAATAACCTCCCGCTTGGCCCGCGTAGAACTTGGCGCCTCGACATTTCCAAAAGAGCATCGCGCGCGCGTGCTCAGTCTCACCGGCATTCTCCCGATCGAAATGAACTTCGTGCCACTGGCCGCATCGGCTACACCGCAACAGCATCTCGGGTTCGAGACGCGCATCCTGCTCTGACATCGCCGCAGGATCACGTCAGAGCGTGACAGCCAAGGTCAGAGTGGCGAACGCCATCCTCACGCACCGTGACATCGACGGCTGTTGAAGAGTCGGCTAAGCTCTAGTACTACTTTGTCAGGTTCTCAATTCGACGTCTTTGAGCTTGAGCATCCACGTCAGGTAATGCGGCTGCGTCATGAAGAAATGAGCGGTGAGCACCTCTTGGATGACGGCACGCACCTGCGGCA
>Ga0210380_10000282_pt1 | contig 25056 bp, 18 predicted proteins | sample PLM4_5_coexredo_FD_155476 | JGI IMG/M metagenome (GOLD analysis project Ga0210380, IMG submission 155476) | Groundwater sediment microbial communities from an aquifer in East River, Colorado, USA - PLM4_5_coex redo | ecosystem: Environmental > Terrestrial > Soil > Riparian zone | place: USA... | reverse complement strand
GACCACCCGGCGATCGTCGTCGACCACCAGGATGACGGCAGCGCGCGTCGCCAGTACTCCCGTGTCTTCGCGGGCGAGACTCATGCGGTCGGGGGCCAGGGGGTCGGGGGAGAGTTGGGAAGGGGTGGGCGGGCGGTGGTCAGCGTCGGGGGAAACCCAGCTCTCCGAGGAGTCCCAGCAGTCGTTCGGCTTCGAACGGCTTCGGCAGGGTGTGCATCACGCCGTAGACACCGGCGCGGGCCATGTCGTCGGAGTCGCGCACCAGCGCGACCACCGGCGTCGGCGTGCCGGCGGCCGTGCGCGGCGCGAGTCCCGCGAACGCGTGGCCCGCGGTCGCGTCGGGCAGCTCGACGTCGGCGAACACCACCGACCATCCCGCGCGCGACGCCAGTTCGTGCAGCTCGGCGGAGGTTCCGACCGGAACCACCTCGAATCCTTCCTTCTCGAGCAGCCGCGTGAGGAAGATCGCGGCGACGATCGAGTCCTCGGCAACCAGTGCACGCGGCGCCGGCACCGGAACCGGCACCGGCTCGCCGATCGGCCCCCCAATCGGTTCGACATCGCCGGTCGACAGCTCGACCAGGCGCAGGACCGGCGGGCCCGCGGGGAACGCAGGCCGGGATGAGGGTTCACCCGTTTCGGCCGGCATCGTCTCGATGTCGCTCGCGTCGAGCGCGGCGAGCGCCAGCTGCGCCGAGCCGGACCCGGAGTTCCCGACCGGTTCGCTGACGGCCGGATCCGATTCCATCGCGGGCTCGGGAGCCGTGGCGTCGTCCGGCGACCAGGCTTCTTCGCGGCGGTCGGCCGGCTCGTGGACGTGCGGCAGCGGCGGCAACGCGACCTCCCGCAGCATGTGCACGGTGTCGAGCATCACGTATGGAATCCCTTCGTGCGTGCGCACCATCGGCCCGAGTCCCCGGCCGCGCGGCGCTGCTTCGTCGGTCGGTTCGGCGGCCATGCGCCAGATGATCTGGTCCGCCAGCAGGTACGCCCGGCGCAGACCGAGTCCGAGCAGGACCACGGGCAGCTCACCGAGCGGATCGATGAGGGGCGCGGACGGCGGCAGGATCGTGTAGCCCTCATGCTCCGCGGTGCGCGCGAGCGCCTCGCGGCTGGCGAGGCGCATGCGCACGACCGCGTGCCACGGCACCGCCAGCGACATCGAACCCTGCTCGAGCAGCAGGAACGTTTCATTCGGCGTGAGCAGCGGTACGCGGATCATCCACGTCCCCGGCACGCCCGGAACCACACCGAGGTGGCCTTCCACCGCCTCGAGCACTTCCCCTGCAGACGCGAGCCCGCTCGAATCGATGCCTTCGAGCCGCACTTCGAGTGCCGCGTCGTCGGCGGTCAGACGCAACGTCGGCGACGACACCAGGCCGGCGATCAGATGATCGACGGCGACCCGCAGCGCACCCGCCACCACCGGCGCCATGCGCCGGCGCGCCAGTCCGCCGCGCGGCGCCGCGGCGATCGGAAATCCCTGGAGCGCCTCGTCGGCGCCGACTCCCGCACGCGTCCCGCTGCCACTTTCGCCCGATCCTTCGATCGGTTGGAGACGCGGTCCTTCTGGTTCCAGCTCGCTCATCGCGCTCCTCGAATCATGGATGCTCCTCGCGCGCCTGGGGCGGCTCGGAGGCTTCGGGACGTTCGGTCAGGTCATCGGTTTCAACATCGGTGTCGAGCAGGCGCAGCGGAGCGCGGGCCGGATCGCCGGGACGCGCGGCCGCCATCGTCACCGCTTCGGGGCGGGTCAGACGCGCCGCCAGGCCGGACAGCTCGCTCGCTTCTTCCTCGAGGCCGCGCACCAGCCGTTCGGCCGCGCGCGAGACCCGCTCGCCGGCGGCCGACAGCCGCTCGCTCTTGCGGGCCGCGTCCTGGATCATCTCGCGCATCCGCTCGATCAGGCGCGACGACTCGTCGCTGGAATCGCCGCTCACCGGCAGCTCGGGGATCGCATCGAGCCGCGCCGCGACTCCGCTGCGCACGTCGCGCATGCGGGACAACGCCTCGGCCGCCTCGCGCTCGACCGCGCGGCACAGCTCGGCGGCGCGCGCGGTCGTGTCCTGGACCTCGCCCGCCAGCCTGCGCATTTCGGTATGAACGTCGGGACTCGCTTCGGCTCCGGCGATCGCCGCCTGGAGCGCGATCAGGGTCGAACGATTGCCGAGCACCCGCACCAGCTCGGAGATCTCGGTCACGTGGACGAGGCTCGACGACAGGCGCTCGACGCTCGCGGTCGAGGCGCTCACCAGCTCTTCGATCGCGTCGCGGGCGGCGGCGAGGAACGGAGTCACGTCGGTGTGGCCGGCCGGGACGCTCCCGCCGGAACGCGCGCGATCCAGCTCGCCCTCGAGCCGCTGCAGCTCGCGGACGGTGGTGAGCAGCGAGGTGGCTTCGACGAACCCGCGCTCCGCCTGCTCCGAGGACTCACGCGCGGCGTCGAGGGCCTGCGCGACCTCGTCGGCGATCTGGCGCGTGACCTCGAGATTCTGCTCGCGCACTTCCTCGGTCCGGCGCAGGCCCTGGTTCAGCGATTCGCACACCGGTGCGAGCGGGCCGCCGTCGGTCCTCAGATCGTGCCACTCCTCGGTCTCGTTCCAGCGCTCGAGCGCCTCGCGCAGACGCACGAGCTGCGCGCGCGCCAGTCCCAGCTCGTCGGCCGCACGCGCCATCTGGCGGTGCTGGCTGATCAGGTGCTGGATGCGCTGCGTCAGTTCCGACAACTCGCCCCATCCGGCCGAGCCCGGCAGTCCGCGCAGTCGCGCGACCTGTCCGGCGTGAATACCCTGGTTGAGCCCGCGCACGTGTCCAATCAGTCCGCGGTCGAACCACAGCGCCGCAGCGGCTCCGACCACCACGCCGCCACCGGCGACTGCGGCGAGCAGGGTGACGAGCAGCGGAAGATCCAGCTCGGTCTGCGGCTTGATCTGAGTGCCGATCACCCACCAGATGCCGCCGGCGGCGGCGAACGCCCCCGCCATGCTCGCGATCCACAGACGGAGTCGCAGCCCGCTGCCCGATTGAAGAATGGGGGGCGGCGGATCGGTGGAACGCGGTTCGATCGGGGGCTGCTCAGTCATGGGTGCGGGATCCGGGGATCGAGGCAGATTCAGTCGACTTCACAATCCGCAAGTCCCATGCCCCCAAAAGGGATGCGCGCATGGGGCGGGTGTTCGTACCGGTTCACGGGCATCCGAGTGAACGTCGCGGACGATCGTGCGCGCCGCACGCCTCCGCACGATTTCGCCCTGGAGGGCCAAGTGTCGCCGGGGCCGTGTGCTGCGCGAACCGTCGTATCAAATCCTTTTCGATCGTGGCAAATCCATTGCGAAAAACGGCGACAGTTCTCAACTCGTTTCGAATGGTTGCACAAGCGCCACGGTACCCTCCCGTCGCTCCCGGACGGGGGCAGGCCACCCACCCGATGTGCCAGAGCGCGCGAACTCCCGTTCGCTGCGAGGGTTCCAAGCAGGCCGTCAAACGTCCCAACCCGGCACGCCTGCGCGCGCTCATCCAAAATCGCCCGCGCAACGCATATGGCATGGTCGATGCGAAGTACTGGGTCAAGGCCCCCGTCAGGCAAGGGGGGCTCCTTGAAACCGGGTGCAGGGCCGAGAAGGACCATGCGATGAACCCCCGTCACTATCTGGACTTGAAGACGACGTCGCGGGAACTCCACCCGACGTACCATTTCATGATCAATTGTCTTCTCTACAGCCGGATGGAGACGGGGCTCGTCTCGAACCAGGAGTTCTACGACGAGGACGTCAACGTCTACCTCGCCCATCTGCTCCACTCGTTCATCAACCCCGAGTACGTGGAACAGTCGAAGCGGTTCCTGTCCAAGTACGACATCGACGTGTTCCGGCGCCTCCAGACCTCTTCGGACGCGCGTCTCAAGTACCTGATCTACAAGACCAACGCCGACTTCCTGCTGGTGTCGATCGGGATCTTCGACAACCCGCGCGGAAGCGGGGGGGCGAGCCGCAAGCTCCAGCCGAGCGAGGAGGCGTACATCGGCCGGGGCAAGACGTACTACCACTTTGCCTTCACCTACGCGCAGCAGGTTCACCGCAAGAACCAGGGCGTGGCGGACGTGCTCGAGAAGCTGTCGGTCGGGTTCGACAAGTACCTGCGCATCCTGTCGCACATGCGCGGCGAGTACATGGACCTGCTGAAGCGCTTCTCGCAGGGCGAGGTGTACCACCTCGAACGCTCGATCGACGAGGCGTCGCAGCAGGAGACGCTGCGGGTGAAGCAGGACGAGCTGCTCGAACGCTACACGGCGTGGAAGGCGGAGCCGAGTCCCGAGAACGAGGAACACCTCGAGCGGATCGTCGGCGAGATCCGGCTGATCAACCCCGAGTTCCGGTTCGAACTGCCGAAGTCCTGACCCGAATCAGAATTGCCCGGCCAGTCGCGGGCTTTCGAGACCCCCGTGGCCCTGAGAGGCCGCGGGGTTTCTCGTTTCCGGGACCGGGTCGGCGCATCGAAGCGAGCGACCCCCGGATCGGAGGAGGCGTGTGGCATCTGCCGTGGGATCGGAAGCAGCCGGTAAGGCGTCAGGAGTTCGACCCGCGCGAAAAACCGCCGCTGCCGCCCGCCGAGACGCATGAGGAATCGGTGATCGACGAAGCGATCGAGGAGAGCTTTCCCGCCAGCGACCCACCCGCGCACCGCCGGTCGAACTAACTGAGGCTGTTGAAACCGTCGAGCACAAGGCGGCGAGGAGTGACGAGCGAGGTTGTATCCGCAGGATACACCGAGCGAGGAGCGACGAAGCCAACGCAGTGATCGGCGGTTTCAACAGCCTCAGCGGCGGGGGATCTCGTAGTTGGGGGCTTCCTGGGTAATCGTGACGTCGTGCGGGTGGCTCTCCCGCAGGCCGGCGGTGCTGACGCGCACGAACCGGGTGAGCGTGCGGAGCTCCTCGATCGTGCGCACACCGCAGTAGCCCATGCCGGACCGCAGCCCGCCCACCATCTGGTAGACCGAGGTCGAGAGCGGTCCCTTGAACGGAACGCGGCCCTCGATTCCCTCCGGCACCAGCTTCGCGAGATCGGCGGTGTCGCCCTGGAAGTAGCGCTCGCGGCTGCCGCGCCCGCGCGCCATCGCGCCCAGCGAACCCATCCCGCGGTACACCTTGTAGGTTCGGCCCTCGAGCAGGACGACCTCTCCCGGACTCTCCTCCACCCCCGCGAACAGCGAGCCGATCATCACCGAGTGCGCGCCCGCGGCGAGCGCCTTCACCACGTCGCCGGTGTACTTGATGCCGCCATCGCCGATCACCGGGATGCCGGTGCCTTCGGCGGCGCGCGCCGCATCGAGGATCGCGGTCACCTGCGCCATGCCGGATCCGGTCACCACGCGGGTGGTGCAGATCGCGCCCGGACCCATCCCGACCTTGACCGCGTCGGCGCCGGCGCCGATCACGGCCTTCGCCCCCTCGGCAGTGCCGACGTTGCCGACCACCAGGTCGACGTCGTCGCTCACCGCGCGCAGCGCCTGGGCGGCCTCGAGCACGCCCGACGAGTGAGCGTGCGCGCTGTCGACCACCAGCGCATCGACCCCGGCCTCGATCAGCTCCTTTGCGCGCTCGAGGAAATCGCCGGCCGAGCCGACCGCGGCCGCCACCCGCAGGCGACCGAACGTATCCTTGCACGCGTCCGGGTGCTTGATCCGCTTCTCGATGTCCTTGACGGTGATGAGCCCCTTGAGCCGGCCTTCGTTGTCGACCACCGGCAGCTTCTCGATCCGGTGGCGGGCGAGGATCGCGCGTGCCTGCTCGAGCGTGGTGCCGACCGGCGCGGTGACCAGGTTCTCGCGCGTCATCGCCTCCGAGATGCGACGGGACAGGTCGTCCTCGAAGCGCAGGTCGCGGTTCGTGAGGATGCCGACCAGCCGGTCGCCCTCGGTGATCGGAACCCCGGAGATGTGGTAGCGCGCCATCAGCCCGTGCGCTTCTTCGAGCGTGGCGTCGGGCGGCAGCGTGAAGGGATCGACGATCATCCCGCTCTCGGAGCGCTTGACGCGGTCGACCTGCGCCACCTGCTCCTCGATCGTGAGGTTCTTGTGGATGACGCCGATGCCGCCCTCGCGGGCGAGCGCGATCGCGAGCTCCGCCTCGGTGACGGTGTCCATCGCGGCGCTGACGATCGGGATGTTGAGCTCGATCCGGCGCGAGAAGCGGGTCCGGGTGCTCACGTCGCGCGGATGGACGTCGGACCGGCGCGGCACGAGCAGGACGTCGTCGAACGTCAGGGCCTCGGGCCCGACCTTCTGACTCCAGTCCACGCGTTCCGACATTGCCGCAACCGCTCCTTCATCCCCGTCCGTCCGGCTCGCATCGAGCGGCGGCGGAGGTTCGAACCGGGGGACCGCCCCTCGTTACCGCGGGAGCGGCGTCGGCTCCTTCTGTTTCAGGCGGGCCAGGTCGAAGTAATAGTTCAGGGCGACGTTCACCGCCACGTTCGCGATTCCCGAGTTCCAGCCGGCCGGGAACTGATCGTCCCGCGTGGCGACGATGAAGTGGTTGATCAGGTTCATTTCGACCGACACGTTGGTCGAACCCTTCATGAACCGCTCCATGCCCGCCTCGATCGTCGCGCCGAGATAGACGCCACGATGGACCTTGAACGTGATCGGATCGAACAGATCGTCGCGGTCGTGTTCGACCACGACCCGATAGACACCGGGCCCGATTCCATAGTGGGGAATCCACGTCGTTCCCTTGCCGACCCACTGGATCTGGGCGGAGAACGGAGTCAGCAGCGTCAGGTAGTGCTGCTTGGTCAGATCATCGGGCTTGAGCGGATCGGTGTACGGCGGGCTGGCGTGCTTCGTATAGGCGTTCCAGGTGAAGCCGGGGCTCAGCTGCAACCGCCAGCGTTCGGTCATCTGGTAACGGAACGAGCCGAGGAGGTTGAAGCGCGGCAGCGCGCCCTCGGCGTAGTCGTCCTCGGCCCAGATCCACGACCCGCCGAGTCCGCCGCTGAGTCCCGCACGTCCGGGCGCGAGCCCGGGATGGAACGCAGCCGCAGCCGGCTTGGGCGCTGCGACCGGCGTGGCGACATGGATCGAGGCAGAATCGGTCAGGACCGGCGCCGCGGTCGGCGGATCGGACGGCGGAAGCACGATGGCCGCACTGTCGGCGGCCTGCGCTTCGGCCTGGCGGGCAGCCGGAACGACCGCGAGCACCGCGAGCAGCGCGATGCCCGCCCAGCGAACAAATCGCGACATGAAGTGGAGGCTCCTCTTCCGTGATGGGAAGGATGGGGGTGACGAGCCCGGAGCAGCGAAGCGCGGCAGTATAGGAATGGGGTTCGGGCGTGTCAACCGGCAGGACCCTTGTTGAATGCGACTGCATAAGGACTTACCGGGGTCGGCCCGGGGAGTCCACGCGAAGTTTGGCGTCGTCGCATCGACGGTCGCGTCGGAGCCGGGACACCTTCGCGCGCCTCGACGGCCGTAAGTCGCGGTGGCTGCGGCCTGGAGGGGGGGCATCCGGTTTGCGTTGAACCCGACCGCACGCGACCGGGACCCCGCTTCCATCCCTCCCTCACTCCTCTCTCCCGACCCACCGGAATCACTGCCGCAGGCTCACACGCAGCCCGCCGCCAACGGGCAGCGCCGCCCGGTCGCGCCCCCCGAACAACCTTGCAGCCGTTTGCGCCCTCGTTCGTTGACACTCTTCGAGCGCGGCTCGTACACTCCCGCCCTTTCCCGCCAACACCACCTCGCCGGGACGGCCCCCGAAGCTCGCGTATGCCGTTCCGGCAGTCGAATGTCTGGGGGTTCTCCCGATGAAAGGCATCGCCCTCTGGAAGCTGGTGTCCGTCATTGCGGTCACCCTGCTTTCAGCCTGGTATCTGTGGCCGACCTACCGCTTCTACAGCATGTCGGCCACCGAGCGGACCGCGCTGCAGCAGCGTGATCCCAAGAAGCTGGCGGACATCCGCAAGAACGCGATCCACCTCGGCCTCGACCTGCAGGGCGGCATGCATCTGGTGCTCGAAGTCGACCGGACGCGCCTCAAGCCGGCCGAGGCACGCGACGCGGTGGACCGTGCGCTCGAAGTGATCCGGCGCCGCATCGACCAGTTCGGCGTCGCCGAGCCGCTGATCCAGCGCGAGGGCGAGGACCGGATCGCGCTCCAGCTGCCGGGCCTCACCGACCGCGAGCGCGCCCGCGAGCTGATCGGCAAGACCGCGCTGCTCGAGTTCAAGCTGGTCCGCTCGCCCGACGAGGTGCGGACCGTGTTCGGCCGGCTCGACACCTATCTCGCCGCGCAGGGGGCGGGACGGATCGCCGGGCTCGACTTCTCGGGTGCCGACTCGTCCATGCGGCGTGCGCCGCTGTCGTCCCACTTCATGGATCTGGGCGGCGCCGCGTTCGTGCGCGACGAGGACGTCGCGGTGGTCGAGCAGCTGCTCGCGACCGCCGGCATCGACTCGATCATCCCCTCCGACTCCCAGATCGTGTGGGGCGACGGTGGCCAGAGCAACCAGGGCATCACCGGCCGCTCGCTGTACGTGGTCAAGCGCACGCCCGAGATGACCGGCGGGTCGATCGCGACCGCCGAGGCGCGAGTCGGCCTCGACCAGACGAATCCGGGTGCGTGGGGCGTGAGCGTCAGCATGACGCCGCGCGGACGCTCCGACTTCTCGACCGTGACCGCCAACAACGTGAACCGCCAGCTCGCGATCGTGCTCGACGGCAAGGTGAACTCGGCCCCGGTGATTCGCGAGCGCATCACCGGTGGCGACGCGTCGATCACCGGCAACTTCGACATCCAGACGGCCAAGGACCTGTCGATCGTGCTGCGTGCCGGCGCACTGCCCGCCCCGGTCACGATCATCGAGGAGCGCTCGGTCGGACCGTCGCTCGGCTCCGACTCGATCAAGAAGGGGCTGACCGCCGGCCTGGTCGGCACCATCATGGTGGTCGTGTTCATGCTGGTGTACTACCAGCTGTCGGGCGCGATCGCGGTCCTGGCGATGCTCCTCAACATCTTCTACCTGGTGGCGTGCCTGGCCGGCTTCGGCGCCACCCTCACGCTGCCCGGCATCGCCGGCATCGTGCTGACGATCGGCATGTCGGTCGACGCGAACGTGCTGATCTTCGAGCGGATCCGCGAGGAGCTGCGCAACCAGCGCGGGATCCGGCAGGCGGTTCAGCTCGGCTTCGACCGTGCGTTCCGCACCATCTTCGACGCGCACATCACGACCCTGATCAGCGCCGCGTTCCTGTTCCAGTTCGGCACCGGCCCGATCAAGGGCTTCGCGGTGACGCTGGTGATCGGACTGATCGCGAACCTGTTCACCGCCGTGCTGTGCACGCGGATCGTCTTCGACATGATGCTGCGCCGCGATATCAAGCGGCTCAGCATCTGAGGCCCCCCATGATTCAGCTCCTCCACGGCACCAACATTCCGTTCATGAAGTACCGACACCTTGCCTACTGGTTCTCGGGACTGCTGATCACCGCAACCATCGTGTGGATCGTGATGCACGGCGGCCCGCGCTACAGTGTCGACTTCACCGGCGGCACCGTGCTTCGGATCCGCGCCGAGAAGATGATCCCGGTCGACCAGCTCCGTGCCGCCGTCGACGCGGCCGGCCACAAGGGCGCCGAGATCCAGCAGCTGACCGGCACCGAGCACAACGAGTACCTGGTCCGGATGGGCGCCCACACGACCACCGACCTGTACCCCGCCATCGAGCGGGCGATCCTCCAGTCGACCGGGACCAGGACCGAGCTGATGTCGACCGACGCGGTCGGGCCCAAGGTCGGTGGCGAGCTGCGCAAGAAGGCGATCTGGGCGGTGCTCGGAAGTCTCGGCTGGATCCTCGTCTACGTCGGCTTCCGCTACGAGTTCAAGTACGCGCTCGGCGCGGTCGCCGCCCTGTTCCACGACGTGGTCGTGACGGTCGGGATCCTGTGTTTCACGAATCGCGAGATCTCCCTTACCGTGGTGGCGGCACTGCTCACCATCGCCGGGTACTCGATCAACGATACGATCGTGGTGTTCGACCGCATCCGGGAACGCTCCAAGGCGTTGCGCAAGGAGAAGCATTCCCGGGTCATGGATCTGGCCGTCAACGAGACCCTGTCGCGCACCATCATCACCGCTCTCACCGTGTTCCTGACGTCCGTGGCGCTGCTCGTGTGGGGCGGCGAAGTCCTCCGGGACTTCTCGTTCGCGATGGTCATCGGCCTCGTGTTCGGGACCTATTCATCGGTGTATGTCGCGAGTGGACTCGCGCTCGACACCTGGATCTGGCTGGATCGCCGCAAGGGCATCCTGGCCGAGTAAGGAGAAGCAACCGCATGGCCTCCACACGCCGGCCCTTTGGGGTCGCCGCGGCCACCCTGGTCCTCGCGGCACTCACCCTCTCGTCGTGCGCCGAACGCGTCACCAACATGACCGCGGAGAACGGCCCGTACCCCGAGGGTGTTCAGGCCAATTCGGACCTGATCCTCTACATGGACACGCCCATCAAGGTCATGGACTGGGCCGCGCTGGGTCGACCCGAACTGGTCAGCGACGACTCGCTGAAGTCGGAAACGAACATCTACGACTTCGGTCCCGGGATCCTGGTCGGCACCGTGATCGACTCGAGCGACGCGGCGGATTTCGACATCTTCCGCCAGGAGGCGGAGGGCGGATACGCCAAGCTCCAGGACGTGGCCGTCCATCCCACCAAGTCGTGGATCGAGAGCCACACCGAGATCTACCGGTTCAGCGACCCGGCCCCGTCGGGCGGCCTCGGGGCCTATGTCGGGCGTGGGATCGTGAACGGCCTCGTGACCGTGACCGCGCCGCTCACCAACCGCGCCACGATCCTGCGGGCGGCAGTGGCTGGCGATCTCAAGTACCTCGGCAACGTAGCGTCGGGCACCGGTCCCGACGGACGTCCGATCTCGACGTTCCCCGACACCACCCAGGATTCGCTGTTCACCCTGCGCTGGCAGCCGGTGGCCGGTGCGGCCGGCTACTGGATCACCGTGTGCCCGCCGACCAACTCGACCCTGTCCGGCCTGGCCCTCTACAAGAGCGCCCTGCCCCGGCCGCTGCTGCCGGAGCGGATTCCCGAGTCGTACATCCTCTACTACCCGCAACCCGCCGTGCCGGGCACCCAGATCGTCCACAAGCTGGTGGGTGACGGCGAGCTCTCGGCCGGCCTGCCGCCGGGGCCTCCGGGAACCCGGCTGATCCAGCACCGCCAGATGCTGACCGGGGTCGAGTACCTGGTCCGGATCGCGGCGGTCGATGCGAACGGCCAGATGCTCAGCTACACCCGCGACGATGCGAAGGCGTGTGTGCTGCTGATCAACACGAACGACGGCTACACGATCTTCCCGCTCGGGTTCGTGAAGGTGAAGCCGATGCGTGAGCCTCCGCCGCCGAGCAGCCTGATCCAGAGCGGCCGGTCGATCACCGCCGGCATGCGGGTGGGCGAAAGCCGCATCATGACCATGGACCAGCTCCCGGCCGCCCTGCGGCCGTGACGCCCCGGTTCGCCGTGGCCCCGCTGCCCGAAGTCCCGGCACTGCTCGCCCGGGGCCCGCAGCGGGGGCACGGCGGCCGGATCGGGCCCACCCTCCGGGGCTGGCTCCTCGCCGCCGCGGTCCTCCTCCTGCTGCCGGCCCGGGTTCCTGCCGAGACGCCGGCCGCTCCAGGATCCCGCGAATTCGGGATCGCCCGCCTCAAGTACGGGGGCGGCGGCGACTGGTACGAGGACCGGACATCGCTCGTGAACCTGGTCGCCGGGGTGAAATCACGCACCTCGATTCCGGTCTCGGGGGACCGCGAGGCGATCGTGGAGCCGGGGTCGGCCTCCCTGTTCCAGTACCCGTTCGTCTTCATGGTGGGTCACGGGAACATCAAATTCACGCCCGGCGAAGTCGCCAACATGCGGCGCTACCTGACCTCCGGCGGGTTCCTGTGGGTCGACGACGACTACGGAATCGACGTTTCCATCCGCCGGGAGATGAAACGGGTGTTCCCGGACGCCGAATTCGTCGAACTGCCGTTCACTCATCCGATTTTTCACAGCCTGTACGATTTCCCCTCAGGACTGCCGAAAATACATGAGCACAGCGGAGGCCCCGCACAGGCCTTCGGAATTGTTCATGGCGGACGGCTCTGCGTATTCTATTCGTACGATTGCGATCTCGGGGACGGTCTCGAGGATGCTGAAGTCCATCGCGACCCGGCCGAGAAGCGCGAAGCCGCCCTGCGCATGGCCATCAACATCGTCCACTACGCGCTCGCGCACTGAGGGATCGCTCCGCGGGCCGCACGAACGGGCTCGACCATGGAACGACCCTCCGCCTCGCCCCTCCGGAAACGTCTCGAACACCTTCACCGCGCGTATGGCCATGCGCTGGTGGCGCGCCATTCGCTCCGCGCGCTGGCCCGGATCGCGATTGCGATCGCCGTTACGGTGGCGCTCGGCGTCCTGATCCCGACCGCGGAGCGCGGCGCCTGGGTCCGCCTCTCGTTCCTGATCCTCGCCGCCGCAGGACTGCTGCTCGTGACCCTGGTCTCGTTCGGGCGGGCGCGCCGCACTCTCGACGCGTGGCTCGAGGAAGCCGAGACGGCGTTCCCCGCGATCCGCTCGTGGCTGCGCAACGCGCTGGAGCTCGAGCGCCGGCCGGCCGAGCACACCTCGAAGGATCTGACCGCGGCGCTCGCGGCCGAGACCGGCCGCCGCGTCCAGGACGTCCCGCTCGCGCGCCTGCGCCCGCCGGTCGCTCCCGGCCGTCCGCTGATCGCGGTGACGGCGGCGCTCCTGACGGTGCTGGCGCTCGGCCTGCTGTGGCCGAACCGCACCGCGCGTTCGTGGCAGACGCTGTGGGTGCCGGCTTCCGCCGCGCCGCCGGTTCGTCTTGCCGTCGAGCCCGGCTCGGTGACCGTGAGTCCCGGCGCATCGCTGACGGTGCGCGCGAAGGTGTGGGGGACTCCGGAACCGCCGCGCCTGTGGCTCGAGCGTCACGGTGAGCCCGACCCGGTCGCCGAAGGGACCGGGACCGATGGCGCGCGGGTGTGGCGCTTCGATCTCACCCAGCTGACGCGCGAGCAGGACTACAAGGTCCGGGTGATGCGGACCGAGAGCTCGCGCTACGAGATTCGCTTCACCGGCGAGCCGACCGCGGTCGGATTCGAGATCGAGTACCGGGCGCCCGACTACGCGCGGCTGCCGGTCCAGCGCGGCGCCGCGCCGCGTGGCGACCTGACCGCCCTGCGTGGCACCCACGCCAACGTGACGGTGACGTTCGACCGCGACCTCGAGCGCCTGACCGGCCAGCTTCCGGGCGGCGCCGCCATGGCGTGGAAGGAGATCACTCCGCGCCGCTGGCAGGCCGAGGCACTGATCGATCGCGAAGGCGAGTACCAGCTGACCGCCGAAGCCCGTCCCTCGGAAGCGAGCCGCGGGCGCACCGCCGTGTCCCGCTACCGCATCACGCCGCTGGCGGACGCGCCGCCGGTGATCGCGGTCCGGCTCCCGTCCGGCGACATGGACCTGCCGGTCGGCCAGCGGGTGCCGGTCGAGGTGTTCGCGCAGGACGACCTCGGTCTCTCCGAGCTGCGACTCGAGAGCCGCAAGGATCCGACCAAGCCGTGGCGCCCGGTTCCGCTCGCCCAGTTCGGCGCGCGTCCGCGCGAAGCGCAGGTGTCGTCGACCTGGGACGCGTCGCCGCTCGGCCTGTTGCCGGGTGAAGTCGGGACGTTCCGGTTCGTGGTCTACGACGACAACGCGATCACCGGTCGCGGCATGGCGGTGAGCCCGACCTTCGAGCTGCGCTTCCCGTCGCTGGCCGAGATGTACTCGAACGTCGGCGAGCGCCAGGAGGACGCGCAGACCGCGCTCGAGAAGGCCCAGCAGCAGGCGAACGAACTTCAGAAGTCGCTCGACAAGCTGGCGCGCCAGCAGACCTCGCGCTCGCCGTCCGAGACGCCCCAGAGCGTCCAGCGCAGCGAGGAGATGAAGAGCGCGCTCGAGCGCCAGCAGCAGATCGGCCAGAAGCTCGACGAGGCGTCGCGCCAGCTCCAGGAGAGCATCGCGCAGGCGGCCGAACGCCAGGCGTTCGACCAGCAGCTGATGCGCAAGCTGTCCGAGATGCAGAACCTCATGCAGCAGATCCAGTCGCAGGACCTGAAGGACGCGATGAAGAAGATGCAGGAGGCGATGGAGGCAATGGACCGCCAGCGCGCCGAACAGGCACTGCCCGAGATGCGCCAGCAGAACCAGGAGATGATCAAGAACCTCGAGCGCACGATCGAGCTGCTCAAGAAGCTGCGCGAGGAGGAGCGCGTCGCGTCGCTCGCCCAGCGGGCGAAGGAACTCAAGGCCCAGCAGGACCAGCTCAACCGCGAGCACCAGGATCCGGCGAAGAGCGAGCAGAAGAACGACGCCGCGAGCCGCGCCGAGCGCCAGGAGAAGGCCGCCCAGGAGAGCGAGCAGCTGGCGAAGGAAGCGCGCGAGAAGAACGACCAATCCAGCGAGGCGACGCCCGAGGCGATGCAGAAGGCGGCCGAAAAGCTCGAGCAGCAGGCGGCGAAGGAGCAGCGCAAGGCGTCGGAGTCGGCGGCGAAGAACCAGAACCAGCAGGCCAAGCAGCAGGGCGAGAAGGCGAGCGAGCAGCTCGAGCAGGCGGCCGAGCAGCTGTCGTCGGCGGCCCAGGCGATGTCGGAGCAGCAGGAGCAGGTCGACCTGGCGGCGGTGCGCCGGGCGGCCCAGGACCTGGTGTCGCTCCAGCGTTCCGCCGAGCAGAACATGGATACCCAGCAGCCGCAGGGCGAGCAGGCCGACCGTCAGAACGACCTGTCCGAAGGCGCGGCGCGGGTCGCCGATTCGCTCAACACGCTCGCAGCCCGCTCGCCGTTCCTGTCGCCCAAGCTGGTCCAGTCGCTCGGCAAGGCGATCAACTCGCTCCAGCAGTCGAGCAAGGACCTCGCGTCCGGCAACCGCTCGCGCGGCGAGCAGTCCGGACGCTCGGGATCGCAGTCGCTCAACGAGGCGGTGCTCGAGCTGCGTCAGACCGAGCAGTCGATGTGCAACAAGCCGGGTAACGGCCAGGCCGGCGGCCGCAACAATCCGCAGCGGATGGGCGAGATGGGCCAGCGCCAGGGCCAGCTGAACAAGGAGACCCAGCGTCTGTCGCAGAAGCTGTCGAACCAGATGCGCATGTCGACCGGGGATCAGGCCGAGATGCGCCGCCTGTCCGAGGAGCAGCGCCGGATCCGCGAACAGGTCGAGCAGATCGCGCGCGAGGACCAGCAGAAGAAGGAACTGCTCGGCCGGCTCGACCAGACGCAGCGCGAGATGAAGGAAGTCGAAGAGGCGCTCGGGAGCGGCCAGTCGATGGGCGATCTCGAGGAGAAGCAGACGCGGATCCTGTCGCGGCTGCTCGATGCGAGCCGTTCGGTCAACCGGCGCGACTTCGAGCCGCAGCGCGAATCGGCTCCCGGCCAGGACATCGTGCGCGCCAGCCCCGGCGAGCTGCCGGCCGAGCTGCTGCGCGAGAACGACCGCCTGCGTCTCGATCTGCTGAAGGCGGAAGCCGACCGTTACCCGACGCGCTATCGCGCGTACGTCGAAGCCTACCTCCGGTCCCTGAACGGGAGCCGCCGGTGAGTCGCGCGGGTCGCGAACGACGTCGCCCCAACCGGCGCACGCCGTTCGTCCCGGCATGGGCGCCGATCGCCCTCGCGCTGGTGGTGGCGGCCGTCAGCGCGGGCACCGCGTCGGCCCAGGCGACGATCCGGATCGGTGATCCGAGCGACTCGCCGCGGCGTGCGATGACGGTCCCGGTCATGGCCGGACCGATGGTGCGCGGCGAGCCGCTCGAACCCGAGATCAATGCCCGCCTCTCGCGCGCCCGCGGGCTGCGGATGTCCGGCAGCACCGACGCGGCGCGGGACACGCTCACCCAGCTGCTCAAGCTCAAGCCGCACCACCCGGTAATCCTGTGGGAGCTCGCCCAGGTCCACCGATCGCGCGGCGACTGGAAGGCGCTCGAGCAGCTCGCGCGCACCGAGCGCTCGGCGCGCAAGGACTCGCTGCTGCTCGCACCCGAGTACGCGCTCGCGCTCGACCGCCTCGGGCGCATCAAGGATGCGGTCCAGGTGGTGCTCGAGGCGCGGGTCAAGGACCCGGTTGCCGAATGGACGATTCCCGAGCTGCAGCGGCTGGTGAACGCAGCTCCCAAGGAAGCGGCCGCGGCGCTCAAGCCGGTGGTCGCGGCTCATCCCGAGGACATTGGACTGATCCGGGTCGCCGCCACGCTCGAGTGGCGCAACGGTGATCAACGCGCCGCGCTCCAGATGCTGGCGGCCGCCGATCGCAAACGGAGCGGAACCCCGTCGCGCTGGACGTTCGCCGAGGAGATGCTGGTGCGCGCCACGGCCACCGACAGCGTGTCCGCGGCCGAGGTGTTCCTCGACCTGGCGGCCGACACGGTGCTCGATCCGGCCTACCGGCTGCCGGCGGCGCGGCGTGCATGGGCAATCCTGCGCCGGAATCCCGCGTCGCCTTCCGCCGCGCGGGTCGCGCGCGCCATCCAGGACATTCCGCCCGAGCAGTGGGGCGACGAGCTGGTGCTCGATCTCACCCGTGGTCTGCGCGAGGCCGGCCTCACCGCGGAGTCGCGCGCGCTCGCCGAGCGGGCGGGCAAGACCGGATCCAATCCCGACCTCGCGGTGGAGAAGGCGCTCAACGATCTGCGCGATCGCCCGGACGACCAGGCGCTCGAGGGCCTCGGATCGGTCGCGAACCACTCCCCCGAAGCCGGCTTCCGTTATGCCGAGGCATTGTTCTTCGCCGGCCGCGCCGACTCGGCGGCGGCCTGGTACCGGCGCGTCTCGACCGATCCGTCGAGCAAGGTCACCGGACCGGCGCTCGAGCGTCTGTTCCTGATCGAGGACGGCGAGCCGAAGGCGGGACTGCCGGGGATCGGCCGGCTCGCCTACGAGGAATGGCGGGGCGATCGCCGGGCCGCGGCCGCACTCGCCGAATCGCTGATGGCGACGCTCGACCACGGCCCGCTGTGGGCGCATGCTGCACTTGCGCTCGCGCGCCAGCGGGAAGCGCTCGGCAACGGGCAGGCGGCACTGGCGCCGCTGCTGGCGGTCGCCGACTCGCTGCCCGCCGACCGGCTCGCGCCGCTCGCGCGCCAGCGCGCGGGCGATGTTCTCCGAGTCTGGTACAAGGACGACGCGCGTGCGCTCGCCCAGTACGAGGAGTGTCTGGCGCGCTATCCGCGCGCCTGGAACGCCCCCGAGGTGCGGCGGCGGGTCGAGCAGATGCGACGGGAGAAGAGGTTCTGATGCGGATCGTGACGCCGTTGGGACGGGGTGGCGTGCGGGTGCTGCGCATGGGCGGGCCGCTCGGCCTGGTGGTGGGAATGGTGTCGCTGGTGGTGTTCGCGATCGTCGCAGTGCTGTCGCTCGGGGTCGCGCTGGTGTTCCTGCGCGGACGCCGGGGCGCGCGCAAGGTGACCGGCGCCGCGCCGCCCACGCCGCTGCGCGAACGCTCGTCCGCGGAGGTGCTCGAGGGCTGGGTGCTGGCGCCCCTGCTGGCGCTCGGACTGTTCGGCGCCGGCGTCGCCGAGGCCAAGATCCTGGTGCCGATGGACGACGCGCAGACCGATCACCTCAAGGCCTACGGACTCACGTTCTGGGCGCTCCAGAAGGGACAGCGCGCCGAGTGGCTGCTCAACTACCGCGGCGGCTCGTTCCTGCTCGGCGACGACGCGGTGGTCGAGCGCGAAGCGAACGTGCGCGGGGTCGCGTTCAAGCGGATCGGCGGGGCGGACGAAGCAACGATTCGCGCCACCATCGCGGACGAGAACATGGAAACGGTGATCCTCGAGAAGGCGCCCAAGATCGCCGTCTACATCCCGCCCAACACGCCGCCGTGGGACGACGCGGTGACGCTCGCGCTCGAGTACGCCGACATTCCCTACACCAAGCTGTGGGACGAAGAGGTGCTGCGCGGTGATCTCGCGAAGTACGACTGGCTCCACCTCCATCACGAGGACTTCACCGGCCAGCACGGGAAGTTCTACGCCGCCTACCACACCTTCCCGTGGTACCAGGAGGAGGAGGCGGTGCAGACGGTCATGGCGAGAAAGATGGGTTTCGCCAAGGTCACCCAGCTCAAGGGCGCGGTCGCGCGCACGATCAAGGAGTACGTCGGGCGCGGTGGGTTCATGTTCGGCATGTGCTCGGCCACCGACACCTACGACATCGCGCTCGCCAGTGAAGGCGTCGATCTCGCCGAGGTCGTGTACGACGGCGATCCGGCCGATCCGCTCACCAACCGCAAGCTCGACTTCACGCGCACGGTCGCGTTCAAGGACTTCCGGCTCGAGATGGATCCGTTCGTGTATCGCTTCTCCGACATCGACGTGACCCCCGAGGCCTCGATCCGCGGACCCGGCGCGGTGTTCACGCTGTTCGACTTCTCGGCCAAGAACGATCCGGTCCCGACCATGCTGATCCAGAATCACGTGAACGCGGTGCCGGAGTTCCTCGGGCAGTCGACCGGGTTCCGCAAGTCGAAGCTCAAGAGCAACATCCTGGTGCTGGGCGAGGTCGAGGGCACCGACGAGGTGAAGTACATCCACGGCCAGTTCGGCCGCGGCACCTTCACCTTCTACGGCGGTCATGACCCCGAGGACTACCAGCACATGGTCGGCGATCCTCCCACCGACCTGTCGCGCTTCAAGCACTCGCCGGGCTACCGGCTGATCCTCAACAACGTCCTGTTCCCGGCCGCCGAGAAGAAGAAGCAGCGCACCTGATCGGTCGCGGACGCGCGCGCTTCACCGACGCCGGACGACGCAGATCGCCATCGCAAAGGGTGCACTGCGCCCGCGCGATTCGACCCGATCATGTGGATTTCGCGGTCCGCGGGATGCCAACTCGACGCATTCACTTGCGTTTGCGGCGATGGCCCCGGCTGGCCCTGCCCTTGCACTAGTCCAGATTGCCGGGCGAGACCCGGCACCGACGGTCCCGCGCTGACGAGGTGCGGAACCGACCGCGAAAAAAGTGAGTCATTCTCGGCTGATCCCGGATGACTCTCGGGTGATGGGGTCCGATGGGACTCCTCATCCACAAAAAAAGAGGGTGCCCGACGGGGCACCCTCTTCGCTTTATGTCCGGCTGCCTCTTGTCGCTTCTTCCTACCCCACTACTTCCTACTTCGGGGTCGTGCGGCGGCGTTCGATTTCCTTCTTGAGCACGTCCTTGTTCAGGACCACGAACTCGACGCGGCGGTTGATCGAGCGGGCGGTGTCGTCGCGGTTTGGCACGATCGGCTTCGACTCCCCGTAACCCTTCGCGGTGAACTGCGACTTGTTCAGGGTCGGGTACTTGTCGAGCAGGTACTTCTGCACCGACTGGGCGCGCTGCGTGCTGAGCTTCTGATTGTCCTTGGTCGCGCCGCGATCGTCGGTGTGTCCACCGATTTCGATCTTCAGCTCCGGCCACTTGACGAGGATGGTTCCGACCATGTCGAGCGTCGGATACGACGCCGGCAGCAGGTCCGCCTTGTCGGTCTCGAACTGGATCTCGCGGAACCGCATCATGCCGGTGTCGAGCATCTCGGTCTCACGCTCGATCAGCTCGGTCGGACAGCCCTTGTCGTCGACCTTGAGGCCGGGGCCGGTGTCCGCGCACTGGTCCATGCCGTCGCACACGCCGTCGCCGTCGCTGTCCTTCGGGCAGCCCTTCTCGTCGACCTGGCACGCCACCGGCGTGTTCGGACACTGGTCGACGCCGTTGGCCACCTTGTCGCCGTCGTCGTCGTTCGGGCAGCCGGTCGCATCCACGCTCACGCCGGCGGCGGTGCTGTCGCACTTGTCGATCCCGTCGAACACGCCGTCGCCGTCCGCGTCCTTGGGGCAACCGGTCTTGTCGACCTTCGCGCCGCGCGGGGTATCGGGGCACTTGTCGATGCCGTCCCACACGCTGTCGGCATCGGCATCGAGCGGGCAGCCGTGGGCGTCGACCAGCGCGCCGATCGGCGTGGCCGGGCACTCGTCGAGCCAGTCGCGGACTCCGTCGAGGTCGATGTCCTTCATCTTGCCGCCATACACGTAGTGGATGCCGACCATCGCACCGAAGTGCTGGCTGAACTCGGGGGCGTTGATCTCGCGGAAGAAGATGTCGCGGACCTGGGCGCGCACGTACCAGCGCGGCTTGCCCATCAGGTTGAACAGGGCGCCGGCGCCGATGCTGGGCGCGCCGCGCTCACGCATCTCCGGCTCGACTCCGCCGCCGTTGCTGCGGGCGTAGCCCAGTCCGGTCAGAACGTACGGCACCACCTTGCTCTCGCCCGGGCGGAGGTTGAACCGCAGGTCGAGGCCGATCGAGCTGAAATTGAGAGTCGGCTCGCCGGTCGTGTCGGCCTCCGAGGGAGCGAACACGCCGTACGCCTCGGTCACCAGCCACGGCCGCAGGCGGTATCCGAGCGAGAAGCCGGTCGCGTAGCCGGTCTTGGCGCGCGACCGCGCATCGGGGCTGAAGATCCCGGCCTGGCCGGAAATCTCGATCGGATTGCCCGCTACCTGGGCATGTGCCGGCGTGACGACGAGAGGAAGGAGGAGCAGCGACGACCACAGCAGGCGACGCATGCCGAGGGAACCTCCATGGGACGCTGGCAGCGGGGCGGGGCAGGTTGTCGGGTGCGACGTGCGCGGCGCGAAGGATCGCGGCCGGACGGCGGGGGTCGAAAGGCGCGTAAGTGCTACCATCCGCGCCGCGGCCGGTCAATCCGGCCGGCCCCGGCAACTCGATTCACGGAGCCACCGATGACGCTCGAGGAACGAAAGACACTGGTCGCGCGCTACGCGGACGGCGTCCGCGAGGTCGAGGACGCGCTGGCGGGATTCCCGGCGGACCAGCTCGCCGAGCATCCGATCCCCGGCAAGTGGTCGGCACGCGAGATCATCCATCACCTGGGCGACAGCGAGACCCACTCGGCGATCCGCCTGCGCCGGCTGCTGACCGAGGACCGGCCGGTGATCACGGGCTACGACCAGGAGCTGTGGGCGAGCCGGTTCCGCTACAACGAGCGCGACCACGCTGACGCGCTGGAGGCATTCCGGTCCGCGCGCAGGATTACGGTCCCGCTGCTGAACGCCCTGCGCGAGAGCGACTGGACGCGCGAGGGCTGGCACACCGAAGGCGGCCTCTACACGCCGGAGCTGTGGCTGCAGATCTACGCCGACCACGCCCACGGCCACGCCGGGCAGATCCGCCGACTGCGCGAGGCCCTCGTCCTCCGATGAGCCGGGCCGCCGGAATCCCGGCCGCCCATCCCGCCGCCCTCTGGCAGTGCGGCGCCTCGCGGTTCGACCTCACCGCCCGCGCGCTCGTGATGGGCGTGCTCAACGTCACCCCCGATTCCTTCTCCGACGGCGGCCAGTTCCTCGACCCGGCGGCCGCGCTCGCACGCGGCCGGACCCTGATCGAGGAAGGCGCCGATCTGGTCGACGTCGGCGCCGAGAGCACCCGTCCGGGGTCCGATCCGGTCACACCCGGGGAGCAGTGGGAGCGCCTGGCCCCGGTGATCGCGCCGCTCGCGCTGCACTCCGGCGCGTGCGTGTCGGTCGACACCACGAGCGCCTGGGTGGCCGAGCGCGCGCTGGCGGCGGGCGCCCGGGTGGTCAACGACGTGAGCGGCCTGCGGGATCCCGCGATGGCCGGCGTGACCGCCCGCGCAGGGGCCGGCCTGGTCCTCATGCACATGCGGGGCGAGCCCCGCACCATGCAGGCGGAACCCCGCTACGACGACGTCGAGGCGGAAGTCGCCGGCTTCCTGCTCGATCGGGCGCGGGCGGCGGAAGCGGCGGGCGTCCCGCGTGCGGCGATCGCGCTCGATCCCGGCATCGGCTTCGGCAAGACGCTCGATCACAACCTCACGCTGCTGGCGGGCGTCGCCGCCCTGGCCGCGCACGGCTATCCGGTCGTGATCGGCGCGTCGCGGAAGAGCTTCCTCGGACGACTGCTCGACCGGACGGTCGAGGAACGCAGGGACGGCGGGCTCGCGGTCGCCGCGATCGCGGTGTTCGAGGGCGCACGGATCGTGCGCACCCACGACGTGGCCGCGACCCTCGATGCGGTGAAGACCGCAGAGGCGCTGCGCCGCGCACGGTAACGCCCCCGCGGTCTGGTGCCATCTGTTAGGCTCGACCGCGAGACCTCATCATGACGCCCGTCCACTCGTTCTGGCTCATCGACCTGCTCGACATCCTGCTGGTCGCGGCTCTCTTCTACCGGTTCCTGATCGCGGTGAAGGGCACGCGCTCGGCGCAGATGTATGTCGGGCTGTTGATGATCGTGCTGGTCGCGTACCTGTCGCGGCAATTCGATCTGATCGCGGTGCGCTGGATCGCCGAGAGCCTCAAGACGGTGTGGCTGATCGCGTTCGTGATCATCTTCCAGCCCGAGCTGCGCCACGCGCTCGCGCAATTCGGACGCACCCGCTACTTCCGTTCGTTCCTCGGTGGCGACAGCTACGGGGTGCTGGGCGAGGTGGTGCGCGCGGCCGAAACCTTGTCGGAGCAGCGCCACGGCGCGCTGATCGCGATCGAGCGCAACGTCGGTCTGCGCAACTTCGTCGAAACCGGCACCCGGCTCGACGCCAAGGTGTCGGACGCCCTGCTCACCACCCTGTTCAGCCCCGGCTCGCCGCTCCACGACGGCGCGGTGGTGATCCGCGAGGACTCGGTGATCGCCGCCTCCTGCCTGCTGCCGCTGTCGTCGAATCCGCAGGCGCCGCATGGTCTCGGCACCCGGCACCGCGCGGCGATCGGCCTGTCGGAGGAATCCGACGCCGCGGTGGTGGTGGTGAGCGAGGAGACCGGCGGGATCTCGGTCGCATTCCGCGGGACGCTCAAGCGCAACCTCACCGAAGGCGAGTTGCGCAGCGAGCTGTCGCGGATCTTCCGCGTGCGGGCCGAGGAGGAGCCGGAAGTGACGCCCCCGTCGGATTCGGACCGCGACACGCAGTCGAAGGCAGGATGAGCGGGTCGCGATGAACGTCCCCGCGCCGGACGTCCGCCCCCGCGAGCGGCGCGTGAGCGGCGCCGTGCTGCGGACGCTCCATCGCTGCGAACGGCGCCTCCATCTCGACTATCACGCGCCGGACGTGGCGGGCCCCGAGAGCGATCACGCGAGCATGCTGCGCGAGCGCGCGATCGAGCACGAGCGGCGCGTCCGCGACCAGTTCCCCGGCACCACCGGACCGATCCGAGCCCGGTTCGCGACGATGGAGGAGGCGGCGGAGGAGACGCTGCGCCTGATCCGCGAGAGCCGCGCGACCCTCCATCGCCCGGTGTTCCTCTCGCCGCGCGACGGCGCGTCGGCGATCCCCGACCTCGTCTACTGGGAGGACGACGGGCTGGTCGTGCACGCGGCCAAGCTCGCGACCCGGCTCCAGAATCACGACGAGATCCGTGCGCAGCTCACCCACGAAGCGGTGGTGATCGAGGAGGCGACCGGTCTGCGCCCGCGGATCGAGATCACCTCGGGACGCTTCGAGGTGCTGCCGGTCGAGCCGCTGCCCGAGCCCCGCTACCAGGCGTTGCGCGGGCGGGCCCAGGCGATCCTCGATGGCGGACCCGAGCCGGATCTCCTGCGTGCGCACTCCGAATGCGAGCACTGCCCGTACTACCGCCACTGCTGGAGCAGCGCCGAGGACGCGGGACGGCTCGAGGTGGTGCGCGGCCTGCGGCGCACGCTGCTGCCGACGCTGCGCGCGATCGGCGTCCATACCGTCGCCGACCTGGCCGCGATCGATCCCGGCCGGCTCCGCGAGATTCCCTCGTTCGCGGAATCCGCCGACGTCCTGATCGGCGCGGCGACCGCGGCGCGCGACCGTTCCCCGGTGTGGATCCAGAACCCGCCGCTCCCGGCCGGACGCCCGATCGTGTGGCTCGATCTCGAGGCCGCGAGTGGCGCGATCGGAGACGACACGATCATCTACCTGTGGGGGCTTTCGATCGACGACGGCGCCGACGAGCCCGCGGTCGAGATGATCTGGGGCGACCTGACGCCGGGCGGTGACGTGGCGGGATGGCACCGGTTCCTCGCGCGCGCCGAACACATCCTGGCGCACCATCCGGACGCGATCTGGGTGCACTACGCCAACTTCGAGCGCACCTGGATCCAGCGCTACGCCGAGCGTTACGGCGACCCCGGCCAGGTGGCGAGCCGGGTGCTCGCCAGCACCTTCGATCTGCTCGAGGAGGCACTCGAGCCGTGTGTCCATCTGCCGCTGCGCTCGCTGTCGATCAAGCATGTCGCGCCCTACACCGGCTTCTCGTGGAGCGACCCGGAGGCGGGATCGACCTGGTCGATGGCCCAGTACCGCAAGGCATGCGAGACCGGAATCGCGGCGGAACGGGACGCCCTGCTGGCGCGGATCGCCGCCTATAACCGCGACGACCTGGGGGCGATGCGCAGCGTGTGGAGATGGCTCGAGCACCATGCGCCCGGCGGCACGCAGACCACTGCGCCGGCTGCGGCCGCGACGCCCCCGATCCCTCCGCGACCGATCCCGCGGGGCGGCGAGCAGATCACGTTCGACCTGTGATCGCGCGGCGTCCGCGATCCTCGATCGCGCGCCCGACCCAATTTTGACGGGGCCACGCAATCACCCTAGAGTCCGCCGCCTTCCAGCGGTCCGAGTGGCGGTGTAGCTCAGCTGGTAGAGCAGGGGAATCATAATCCCTGTGTCGGGGGTTCGAATCCCTCCGCCGCCACCATCATCTACCGGTGCCCCATGCGGTTGCGACGAATCGAACCACCCATTCGCCGCGCCTTGCGCGGCCCCTGCGCAATGCCCCGGGACACGCGCGTCCTGGTCGCGGTGTCGGGCGGTGCCGATTCGGTCGCATTGCTGCGCGCGCTTCACAGCGTCGCGCCCGAGTTCGCGATCACGCTCCACGTCGCCCATCTCCATCACGGCCTGCGGGGCGCCGACGCCGATGCCGACCTCGCGTTCGTGCGCGCGCTGTGCGGGCAGCTCGACG
>Ga0210380_10000281_pt1 | contig 25072 bp, 22 predicted proteins | sample PLM4_5_coexredo_FD_155476 | JGI IMG/M metagenome (GOLD analysis project Ga0210380, IMG submission 155476) | Groundwater sediment microbial communities from an aquifer in East River, Colorado, USA - PLM4_5_coex redo | ecosystem: Environmental > Terrestrial > Soil > Riparian zone | place: USA... | reverse complement strand
GCCTCCGGCTCGCCAACTGCTTTCGCTTTGTCATTTCACAGCGACTCATCCGCGCGACGAACGGCCACCGGATCGCCGTGCTGGAGATCCTGAAATCCACGCTGCGGACGCGCGAGTATCTCGAGAGCGGGGACGTCGGAGGCAAGACGCTGCTCGACGCGATGCGGGACGGCGAACTCGACGGCATGCAGCACTTCGACGGCGAGATCGAACGACTGGTGCGCAGCGGCGTCTTTTCGCTCGCCACCGGACTGCTCTACGCCACCAACGCCAGCAATCTGCGCGTGCAACTGGCCGACGTCCAGCCGACCGAAATAGAGTCCCTCATCACCCGCTGAGGGTCTCTCCGAACCCCGCGTTCGGCAACGCGGGGCGTGCACAACTGTTGACAAACCGGCACCCGTGTGCCAAGGTCCACCGCCAATACCCCCTACTCACTACCCCGTTTCCGCATTCCGGTTCTCGAAGGAGGCTTTCGATGACACCTGGTTGGGAACGTTGGACCCTTCGAATCGCGATCGTTCTCCTCTCAGTACTTGGAGTCGCAACGACTGCCCTGGCGCAAGGTGAGGCCAGCGCCGTCGTGAGCGGCGTCGTGGCCGATGGGCAGGGCGGCGTGCTGCCCGGTGTCACCGTGACGTTGCGCAACGTCGAGTCTGGTACCGTGCGCACCACGGCCAGTGAGACCAATGGCCAGTATCGGCTGGCCGGCCTCCAGCCGGGCCGGTACGCGCTGCACGCCGAACTCGAAGGCTTCCAGCCGGCTGATGTCAACAACCTGACGCTGACGATTGGCCTCAACCTTCAGCAGAACCTGACGATGGCGCTCCGCGGTGTGCAGGAAGCGATCACCGTCACCGCCCAGTCGCCCGTCGTCGAAACGACGACGACCGAGGTGGCCACTGTCGTCACGCAGGAACAGATTGAGATGCTGCCGATTGCCAATCGGCAGGCTGGCTCGCTGGCGTTGCTGCTGCCGGGGACGCAGTTGCCCACGGGCACGCGGCGCGCGCGGCCAACAGTCGGCGCCGGAGGGGCCAACGCCAACCTCACGACGTCGTACGTGGACGGCGGGCAGAACCAGATCTACAACTCCGGTCAGGAATTCCTCGAAGTGCCGCAATCGGGCATTCGTGAGTTCCGGGTGAACATCAGCGGCGGATCGGCCCAGTACAGCGCCATCGGCGGCGTCGTGCTCACCGCCACCAAGTCGGGCACCAACGACTTCCATGGCGAGGCCTTCGAGTTCTTCCGCGATACGAGCCTCAACAAGATGGACAAGTTCGAACAGGAGGCGCACGACACGCGCGGCGCCCCCAAGCCCGAGTACCGGCGAAACCAGTACGGGTTCGCGCTCGGCGGCCCCATCGTGCGCAATCGCCTCCACTTCTTCGGGGCGTTCGAGCGCACGAAAGAGCCGAAGACGGCCACCGTCCGCACGGGACAGCCGCAGTTCTATGCAGGTGTCGAAGGCAACCTCCCGGCCGGGTACGAACGCCGGCAGCTGCTGCTGCGGGGCGACCTGCAGGTCAACAACGTGCAGAACGTGTTTCTCCGCTACCTGTGGGACAAGGAGTACACCTTCTGCGAAACCTGCGGCGGGAGCCAGGCGGGCAACACCGGTACCGACACCGACTCGCCGCGCGACAGCCTGCTGGCCGCGCACACCTGGGTGATCACCCCGCGCGTCCTGAACGAGATCCGCTCGCAGCTCCCGCCCTCGCACCTGGTGAACCTCGGGAGCCCCCCGGGCATCCCGCGATGGCCCGCGGATCAGCGCGGGGAATTTCCACCCGAGCGGTTCGAGGACTACACGGGCGTCTACACGTTTCCCAGCCTGACGTGGGGATCGACCGGCTACAGCAACAACCAAACCAAACGCTGGGACGTCTCCGACGACATCACGCTGAACATGGGTGATCACAATCTGAAAAGCGGCGCTGCCTACCTCAGCTTCCGCTCCCACGAGGAATCGAATCACAACATCGGCACGTGGACGTTCGCACAGGACCAGTTCTTCGACGGCAGCGATGCGGCGATCGCGAACCTGAAGAACCCGATCCAGTACACCGCGTCGTTCCCGCCGCTGCCGCGGTATCTCCGTGCCGACTGGATTCATTGCTACGTGCATGACGAGTGGAAGGTGCGTTCGAATCTGACGCTCGACATCGGCCTCCGGTACGAGAACCTGCACAAGGCGTTCAACCAGCACATCACATTCGACGGACGGGAACGCCTGCGGGAACTCATCGATCCGCCGTCGCGCCACGACAACAACAACTGGGGACCGCGGTTCGGCGTGGCCTGGGACGTGAGGAATGACGGGCTCACGGTGGTGCGGATGGCCACGGGCAAGTACTACGGCAACGTGTTCGCGGGGACGCTGCGCAACGAGGTGAACACGCTGCTCCAAAGCTCGGTCAACATCCGCAACCCGTCGTACCCGGATCCGTACAACGGGCTCTCGCCGCAGGCGTTCGTCACCGTCTCGGCGACCCCGAACGTCAACATCACGAACGACCGGATCGAGCAGCCTGAATCGACGGCGCTCAACTTCGGGCTGTCGCACCAGCTGCGACCGAATCTGGCTATCCACTTCGACGGGGTGCTCAGCCGCGGGACGAAAGCCAACCAGATTGCCAACACCAACACGCCGGATCCGGTGACGGGCCTGCGTCCACAGCCGACCTGGGGGAACATCCTCGAATACCGGTCCGCAGGGACGAGCGACTATCGCGCGCTCTACGCGCGGCTCGACAAGCGGTTCTCCGATCGATACCAGTATCTGGTGTCCTACACGCTCGCCTCCGACCAGGACCAGGCCGCAGGTCAGGCCACCGTCGTGGATTTCTATCATCCCGAGTACGACGACGGGTACAGCAGCCAGGATCGGCGTCACACGGTCGTGGCGAGCGGTGCGTTCATGCTGCCGTGGGACATCACGCTTGGCGCGGTGTGGAACTACCGCTCGACCCGGCCGTTCAGCGCCGTGGCGGGAGTCGATCTGAACCGCGACGGCGCGGTCACCGACTACGTGCCGGGCACCACGAAGAACGTCTTCAACCGCGGCGACAACGCGAAGCAGCTGGCGGCCGTCAACGCCCTTCGGGCACAGGGCGGGCGCGCGCCCGTTCCCGAGAGCCAGTTGATGACCGACGAGTTTCAGCGCATCGACATGCGCGTGAGCAAGCAGGTCACGCTCGGCGGCGACCGCCGCGCCGACTTCATCCTGCAGGTCTTCAACCTGTTCGGGACCGACAGCTACGGCCCCGGGGCGACACCCTGGCAGTCGAACGCGACGTCGAATTCGTTCGGCACGCTCAACACGGTCTACCCGCGCCAGCAGGCGGAGATCGCCGTGCGTTTCGTGTTCTAGTAGGGCGTGCCACTCGCCTCGAGGAGGAAGACGTCATGCGTAAGCATCGATTTCTACGGTATGCCCGTGACACACCGCGTTGATACCTCGGTGATCGCGCTGGTTGTGCTCGCGGTCCTGCTCGGTGCCGGGCCGGCGGCCGCGCAGACGGCAACGCCGTACAATCCGCCCAAGACCCGGGATGGCCAACCCGATCTGCAGGGCGTGTGGCAGGTGCTCAATACGGCGGCGTGGGACCTCGAGGATCACGGCGCGAGACTCGGCGTGCCCGCGGGCCGCGGCGTCGTCGAAGGCGGCGCGATCCCGTATCAGCCGTCGGCGCTCGCGAAGAGACAGGAGCACGCACGACAGCGCGCGGCCCTCGACCCGGAGACCAAGTGCTATCTGCCCGGTGTGCCGCGCATCACATACATGCCGCACCCGTTCCGAATCGTGCAGCAGCGCGACAAAATCACCATTCTGTACGAGTATCTCAACGCGGTGCGGTACCTCTACATGAACGGCAATCCCCACCCCAAGGGCCCGATTGAATGGTTCATGGGCGACTCGCGCGCGCGCTGGGAAGGCAACACGCTGGTCGTCGATGTCGTGCACTTCACGAATCAGACCTGGCTCGATCGCGCCGGCAATTTCCATAGCGAGGCGCTCCACGTGGTGGAGCGCTACACGCCCACCGGCCCGGATCAGATGCGCTACGACGTCACGATCGAGGATCCGAAGGTCTTCACGCGCCCGTGGACGATCAGCATGCCCCTCTACCGGCGACAGGAACGCGACGTCGAGCTCCTCGAATACGAGTGTCTGTCGTACCTGCTCGACGAGACCTGGGACACACCGGGGGCGTTCCCGTACAAATGACGGCTGGAGGCGCTCGTGCGTAGGTCCGTGCTCGCGATGGTGACCGCTGCCGTGGTCACGCTCTGTCTCAGTGCGCTGGCGTGGCAGCCGGTGTCAGGCCAGGCCATGTGGGATCCGAAGACGCCCAAGCTACCGATGGCGAAGGCCTGGGCCGCGCGCAAGGCGACGCTGCGGCCGTACACGCCGCCCCGCACGCCCGACAGCGTGCCTGATTTTCAGGGAACGTGGGGTGGTCCCGGCGGCGCCGGCGGCGACGACATCGAGGAGCACGACTTCGTCGACGTGACAACGCCGCCCCAGGAAAGCTTCATCTCTGATCCACCCGACGGAAAGATCCCCTACACGCCCTGGGCGCTGGCGAAGCGCAACGAGATTCGCGCCGGCCTTTCGCGAGGATGGCCAGGTGAGAGCGGCCAGCGCCTGTACGCCGATCCCGCCACCTACTGCTTCACGATGATCGGCCCACGCGGCAACATCGGCGAGATCATCCAGCAGCCAGGCCTGGTCATGATGGTGACCGCCAGGACCCACCGCATCATCCCGACCGATGGACGTCCGCACACGAGCGCCAGCGCGACGTTCTGGCGCGGCAACCCGCGCGGCCGCTGGGACGGCAACACGCTCGTCGTCGACGTGACCGGACTGAACGGCCGGCACTGGTTCGACAGCGTCGGCAACTTCTATACGGAGAACACTCACATGGTCGAACGCCTGACGATGGTCGATCCCAATACGATCGACTACGAGCTGGCGGTCGAGGACCCGACGATCTATACACGTCCCTGGAAGATGAACTATCCGCTGCGGCGCGCCGGCACGGGCGGCATCAACAACGTGACAGGCACCTACGCCTGGCGCGACACCGTGCCGACCGATCCCGATCCCTACGCCCGCGAGGTGTGGGAAGCCACCTGCAACGAAGGCATCGAGCCCAACGTGGCCAGCATGCACCGGCTCGGGTTCAAGTGGTTCAGAGGCGTGACCCCGCCCCGCTGAAGGGCGTCACCATGGAGCCAGCCCCGCCCTCCCTCGTTCGATGGACGCAGGTGATCTACGGCCTGCACGCCTTCAGCCTTGCCACGGGGATCCTCGGCGCCGCGACGGTTGTCGGCGCATTCCTGACCGGCTGGCCGTCGATCATCGCCGTCATCCTGAACTACGCGAATCGAAGCGAGGCGCGCGGCACCTGGCTGGAGTCGCACTTCCGGTGGCAGATCCGGACGTTCTGGTTCGGGCTTCTCTGGATCTCGCTCTGCGGCGCCTTCATCGTGCTGACGCTGGGGCTTGGCATTTTCGTGGCGTGGCTGCCGATCGGTCTCGTGGGACTCTGGTTCATCTACCGGATCGTGCGCGGCTGGATCGCCCTCCGAGACGGCCGGCCGATGTACGCGTAGCGCGGCTACGACGGCACCTTCGCGACGCCGCGATAAAGAAACCCGGCGAACCTCGGCGCGCCTTTCAGATAGCCTGTGTCGAGACGCTCGATCTCGAAACCGGCCTGCTCGATCAACGTTGCGATGTGCCGGTTCAAGTTGCACCCGCCAAAGAGGGTCTGCTGCACACCGTTCAGCCGATCCTGCCAGCGCGCCACGCCGGAATCTTCGGTGTGCCCATGCTCGACGAAGTGGAACCGCCCTCCCGGCCGCAACGCGCGACGCATCTCGAGCAGCGCTCCTGCGACGTCGGGAATCGTGCACAGCGTGAATGTGCTGACGATCGCATCCACGCTCGCGTCGGCGACGGGGATCGTCTCTGCCGTCAGTCCGATGAGCTCCACCGGAAACGGCGCGGCGGCGATGCGTCGGCGCGCCAGCCGCGCCGACGTGTGTGACGGATCCACGCCGATGACCTTCGTCACCTCGCGCGGGTAGTGCGGCAGATTGAGCCCGCTGCCGAAGCCAACCTCGAGCACGGCGCCGGTGACGCCGTCAAGGCATCGCGCGCGTTCCCGCCTCATCTCCTTCGTGTTCATCACGAGGTTGAGAACGCGCGGGAGGATGCTGTCCAAGTAGTAACCCATGGGTGGAGCGTCCGACCCGCTCCGTCGCCGCCCGAATTACCACACGCCCGGCCAGGGCTTGCCCACGACGAACTCTTCCCGGGCGCCCTGGCGCGGCGCGAACTTCTGCACGCGGCCGGTGCGCACTTCCGCCGTGTAGAGATTGCCGTCCTTGTCGGTTGCAAACCCGTGCACGCCCCACAGGCAGCCCTGGCACGTGCCGAACGTCCCCCACGAATACAGGAAATGCCCGCTGGCGTCGTAGGCGAGCATCTTGTTCGAACCCTGATCGGCGGCCCACAGGATGCCGTTGGCGCCCATGTAGATGCTGTGGATGTTCATCGGGGGACGCGGCCCGAAATCCCACTGGTCGAGGAATTTGCCGTTCTCGTCGAACACCTGCAGCCGGCCGTTGTTGCGGTCGTTCACGTACACGCGCCGCGTCTTGGGATCCACGGCGATGCCGTGCACGCTGTTGAAGTAGCCAGGACGCTTCTCGTTGGGAGGCGTGCCCTTCATGCCCCACTCGAGCAGCTTCTTGCCGGTCATGTCGTACTTGATCACGCGCGTGCCGTCGTAGCCGTCGGCGAGATACCAGGTGTTGGCGTCCATGAAGGCCATGAACGTGGGCCGGCTGAAGTGGGTGTCGTCGGTGCCCGGCACGCCAGGCGTGCCCAGCGTCAGCAGGCGCGTCTTGCCGTCATGCGTGAACTTGCTGACGAAGTGCGCGTCGGCATCCACGATCCAGATGTTCTTCTCGGGATCGTAGGGGCTGATCTCGATATCGTGCGGCCGCCCCCAGATGCGGTCCCACTGCGACCAGTCTTCGATCATCTTCCCGTTGCGATCGAAGGCGACGATCACGTGCTCCCAGCGCCAGTCGACTCCGGGACGGCCGTCGCTGCCATCGGGTGCCGCTTTGCCAAAGCTGGGCGAGGCGCTGGCGGCCTCTCGAATGGGTACACCGCCGCCCACAGGAAACTTGAGGCTGGGTCCGACCTGCGGCAGCCACGTGGTGCCATTGCCGCGGCCCATCGGCAGGACGGGCAACTCGCCCTTCTGCGCCACGAGCACACGGTCGGCTGTTTCGGGGAACACATCGGTGGCCTGCGACCACGTCCACCCCTGATGGTTGGGCAGGCTGTCGGCCAGCGGCTTCGGCCAGTTCTGCACCGGGTCGTACGGGCCGAACACGTCCTGTCCGCCCTTGAGCCCGGGCACCGCGGCGAACCCCTCGCCGGGCGTCTTCTTCTGCTGTCCCTCGACCGTGCTAAAGCGGCCGTTGACGAGAAGTCCTCCGACAAACGCCAGCGCGATCGCCGTAATCGTCAATACTCGTCGTGTCATGTCGGTGCCTCCCTCGCGTCGTGAATAGACGGTCGAGCCGCGCCAACCATACGTGCGTGACACACGTCGAGTCAATCGGGGGCACACGGGGTCCGCATCACGAGGGACGCGGATGGGCCCGGGCGCCGGCGTGACGATCACACCGGCTCCCGAGCCGACGACTTACTGGAGGACCTGCGCGCCCGCCATCGTGTTGGCGATGGCCGCGCCGGTCGCCAGCTGATAGATCGTGCCGCGGTGGTCGCTCGCGAACGATCGCTGCCCGGTGCTGCCCACCTGGACCGGCTCCACGTGCGCGAAGAAGGTCGACCGCGAGTTCGCCGCCGACGCGTTGCACGTGTTGGCCGCGACCAGTACGTCCACCGCGTTCAGGCCGTCTTCGACCGCCACGTTGTAGCCGCTCTTCACGCCGCCCACCAGATCCGGGCTGATGAAGGGCACGCCACCCGCCGGCGCCTTGCCGAGGTCGGCCAGGGTCTGCGCGAAGCCGCCGCCGCCGCAGCTGGCGGCAAAGGTCGCCTCTGAACTGTTGATCGCCCGGATCGAGCCGATCGCCGAGGCTTCGTTACCCGACTGACGGGCACGCAGCAGGCCCGGCACCGCAATTGCCGCGATGATGCCGATGATGGCCACCACGATCAGCAACTCGATCAACGTGAATCCATCGTTGCTCTTAGTCTTCGTCACCAGAAATCTCCTTCAATCGCGAGTGAAATGCGCACTCGCAGCCTATGACGCTCATTCACACGTCATCGACGGCGGTGTGGCGTCAGAGTGGCGCCGGGCGAGTTCCCTCCCCCTAGCTCTACAAACTGGATGCCGCTTCCGGTCGTGTCGAAATGCCTGTGTATTCGCGATCGGCACGGTTCGTCACGTCCGAATACGGCACAAGCCACGCCAAGAGTGTTCGAAGGTGAGCGTACTACGCCCGCGTGCCGAGGAAATCAGCGAGATGACCCACCACGTCGCGCGCGTCGTCTTCGGCGCCATGGATGAAGGTCGACTTGCGGCGCCTGAGGAACGGCAGTCCGATGGCGTACAGCCCAGGTGCGTCGACCACGCCCCCCTCGTGCCGCAGGTGACCCTTGTGATCGAGGACAGGAACATCGAGCCAGCTGTAGTCGGGGTGGAACCCGGTGGCCCAGACGATGGACCGGATCTCGCCACTGCTGAGGTCGATCGTGAGCGGTGAGGCGTCCGGCACGCGCGTCGGCTCGAAACGCTCTGGCGCACCGACCTCGGCATCCCGAGGATGCGCCCTCGCCCACTCGTCGAAGGAATCGAGCAGGCGATCCATCTTGAGGTCGGCCAGCGCAAACTGATTCCGCAGCCCTCCTGAAAACAGCGCCCGGCCGTCACGCACGGCAGACAGTCGCCCCACGAGCCTCACGCCGATCGCGGCGAGCGCGTTGAGATCCAGGGTCGTGCGCTCGGGTGTGCCAACCAGTTGCGGCGACGGCAGCCCGCGCGCACGCGCAAGGTCGTCGATCTCGTCCCAGCGCTGGTTCCAGATGCCCGACGTCTCCATCCACCACAACACGTCGCGACCGCGGTACATCCGCGGCAGCCGGACGTGCTCACCAACCGACAGCGTCACTGGCCGACCGGACCGGTGGATCTCACTCGCCAACTGAACGCCGGTAGCGGAGGCACCCACGACCAGCACGCCGCCGTCCGGCAGCTGCTCGGGGTTGCGGTAGCGCATGGGTGTGACGCGTTCGATCGCCGCCGGCACGGCCGCGTCGAGCGCCGGCACACTGGGAAGGTTGCAGGCGCCGCTCGCCAGCACCAGGCACCGGCACCGGAACTCGCCGTTGTCGGTAACGACGAGGTATCCGGCGTCGGTGGGCCTGACCGAGGTCACGGTGGTGTGCGTCCGCACGGGTGCGGCCGCCACGACCGCGAACCGTGACACGAACTCCACGACGTCGGCCATCGCCATGAAGCCGTCGGGCTCGGCGCCGTCGTACGTGAAGCCGGGCAGGCGGCTCTGCCAGTTGGGCGTCAGCAGCCGCAGCGAGTCCCATCGTTCGCGGCGCCAGGAGTTGGCGACTTCCCCGCGCTCGAGCACGACGTGATCGATCGACCGCGCGCTGAGACAACGGCTCGTCGCCAGCCCGGCGTGGCCGGCTCCGATGACGACGGTCGTGACCTGTTCGATGGTGCGCCTCCGCGTCCCCCGTTTGGCCGCCGCTAAGCGACCGTGACGGTCACGTTCGTCGGGTTGGTCAGCACGTCGTACACGGCCGAGCGCTTCTGCGACTGAGCGACGATGGCCTCGATCTCCTTCTTGGGCGCGTCCGCGTCGATGTTGAACGTGACCTTGATGTCGTCGTAGCCATTGCGCACGTCGCGGTCGATCCCGAGAATGCCCTGGATGTCCATCGATCCTTCGAGCTTCGATTCGACCGATCGCAGCTGAACACCGCGATTCTGCGCGACCGCCGCCACGCCGGCCGTGAGGCAGCTGGCAAGACCGATGAGCACGTACTCGATGGGCGTCACGCCGAGATCCTCGGACGCGAAGATCTCCGGGTGGTCGGCCTCAAACGAAAATTCGGTCTTGTGCTTTTGCTCTTCACCGAGCCCATGGAAGCCTTTGATGCTCGTCCGGCTGTGCGTACCGTTCTGCCATTTGCAGGAGGCCCGCCATGTGAACTTCGCCGCCTCGGGTGCCTGCTTCAGTGCCTCTCGCGCGGCCAGCAACGCATCGACATTGACTCCGTTATTGACGCTCGTCTCAGCCATGGTCTCTCCTCAATTGCGGTAAGAAGGTCCTCGCGAATCACGACGCGAAAGGTTGGGATCATACATCGGGGCTCAACCCGATATGATCGCCTCCCGATGAACAGGCCGAATCCGAAAACCGCCGCGGGCTCCGTCGGTACGGTCGAAACGCGGTATCTCGACCTGCCCGCACCGCTGCCGCTCGATTGCGGGCAGCAGCTCCATCGGGTTCGAATCGCGTACGAAACCTACGGGACGCTCGGGCCGCGCCGCGACAACGTCATCCTGGTGTGCCACGCCTTGAGCGGCGACGCGCACGCGGCCGGCTTCTCGACCGCGCCGGCCGCGGCGGCCACGAGAGACGGCTTTCGCGCCGAAGAGCGCGACGGCAGCCAGGGCCGCGGCCTCGGCTGGTGGGACGGGATGATCGGTCCGGGCAAGGCGTTCGACACCGACCGCTTCTTCGTCGTGAGCTCCAATCTGCTCGGCGGCTGCCGCGGCACGACGGGACCCTCGACCACGAACCCGGCCACGGGGCGGCCCTACGGGTCGGACTTTCCGGTCATCACCGTGTCGGACATGGTGCGGGCAGAGCGGGCGCTCCTTGACGAGCTGGGGATCGCGCGGCTGTACGCGGTGTCCGGGGGGTCGCTGGGCGGCATGCAGGCGCTCGAGTGGGCCGTGCGGTACGCCGATCAGGTGGACGCGATCATCCCCATCGCGAGCACCCACGCGCTTCATCCCCAGGGCGTCGCCTGGAATGCCATCGCCCGCAGCGCCATCACCGCCGATCCCGACTGGCAGGGCGGCCACTACTACGGATCGGGGCGCGCGCCCACGACGGGCATGGGCGTGGCGCGCATGGTCGGACACATCACGTACCTGTCGCCCGTGTCGATCGAAGACAAGTTCGGCAGGCGGCTGCAGTTCGCCGACGACATCCGTTATGTCCTCACCGAGCCTGAATTCGAGATCGAAAGCTATCTGCGCCATCAGGCCGACGCCTTCGTGAAACGCTTCGACGCCAACACCTATCTGTACACCTCGCGGGCCCTGTCCTACTTCGACCTGGCGCGGCAGTACGGCGGCGGGCGGCTGGCGCAGGCGCTGCGCAACGTCTCGGCCCGCACGCTGCTCATCGCGTTCAGCTCTGACTGGCTGTATCCACCGTCGGGTTCGGAAGAACTGGCAGAGGCGCTGCGCGCGGACGGCAAGGACGTCGACCTCCATATCATCGACGCACCCTACGGGCACGACTGCTTCCTGTTGGAGGAAGCACGCCAGACACCTATGATCCAGGAATTCCTCCAGCGCTAGTCGGAAGGCACGTCTCATGGAACAGTCCCGTCGATTCGGATTCGACACGCGTCAGGTGCACGCAGGCCAACGTCCCGATCCCAATACCGGCGCGCGTGCCGTGCCGATCTTTCAGACGACGAGCTATGTGTTCGAGGACCCTGAATCGGCGGCGGCGTACTTCAACCTGCAGGAGTACGGGAATACCTACTCGCGCATCATGAACCCCACGGTGGCCGTGTTCGAGGAGCGCATGGCCAACCTCGAGGGCGGATGCGGCGCCGTGGCGTTTGCCAGCGGCATCGCGGCGCAGGCGGCGGCCCTTTTCACCCTGCTCGTCCCCGGCGACCACGTCGTCTCCTCGTCTGCGCTGTACGGCGGGACGGTGAACCAGCTGAAGCACCTGCTGCGCAAGATGTCGATCGAGCTCACCTGGGTCGATCCCGACGACCTCGACGCGTGGAAGGCGGCCGTCCGCGACAACACGAAGGCGTTCTACGGCGAGACGATTGGCAACCCGGGCGGCAACGTCCTCGACATCGAGGCCATCGCCAGCATTGCGCACGAACACGGCCTTCCGCTGCTCGTGGACAACACGTTCGCGACCCCGTTTCTCTGTCGTCCCATCGAATGGGGCGCCGACATCGTGCTGCACTCGGCGACGAAGTTCATCGGCGGCCACGGCACGAGCATCGGCGGCGTGGCCGTCGAGTCAGGCCAGTTCAACTGGTCGAACGGCCGCTTTCCGGTGGTGGCCGATCCGTCGCCCGCCTACCACGGGCTGCAGTTCCACGAAACGTTCGGCACGTATGGCTACCTCATGAAGCTGCGCGCCGAGACGCTCCGCGATCTCGGGGCGGCCATGAGCCCATTCAATGCGTTCCTGTTCCTGCAGGGCCTCGAGACGCTCTCGTTGCGCATGGCGCGCCACGTCGAGAACGCCGCCGCGGTCGCGCGGTTTCTCGCCGCGCACGACATGGCGTCGAACGTGACGTACCCCGGCCTGGCTTCGAGCCGCTACGAGCCGCTCGTCGCCAAGTATCTGCCGCGCGGCGCAGGTGCGGTGTTCTCGTTCGATTGCCGGGGAGGCCGAATCGCCGGGCAGGACTTCATTCGCGGCGTCCGCCTCTGGTCGCACCTCGCCAACGTGGGCGACTCGAAGAGTCTCATCATCCATCCCGCCAGCACGACGCATCGGCAGCTCAACGACGACGAGCTGCGTGCGGCCGGCGTGGGCCCGGGTACGATCCGGCTGTCGGTGGGCACCGAGGACGTGGACGATCTGATCTGGGACCTCGAACAGGGTTTTGCGCAGGTTGCGGCATCGGCGTCCTCCGAGATCGTGTCGCGATGACCGCCCCGTTCGACCTGCGCCGGTACCAGGACCCGCTCACGATCCAGCGAGTGCTCCTCAACGCCAAGACCGTCGCCATCGTCGGGCTCTCGAAAAACGAGCTGCGCGCGAGCTACTTCGTGGGGTTCTACCTGAGACGCCACGGGTACCGCGTCATCGCCGTGAATCCACGCGAGCGCGAGATCTTCGGCGAGCCCAGCTTCTCGAGCCTCGCCGACGTGCCAGTTCCCATCGACGTCGTCAACGTCTTCCGCGCGCCAGAGGCGCTGCCCGGCATCGCCACCGAGGCCGTGGCGATCAAGGCCAAGACCCTCTGGTGCCAATACACGGTGATCAACGAGGAAGGCGCGCGGATCGCCGAGGCCGCCGGACTGTCGGTTGTCATGGATCGCTGCATCAAGGTCGAGTACGCCCGCTACCGGGGGCGCATGCACTGGCTCGGCTTCAACACCGAGCGCATCACGTCGGTCCGCGGCGGGTTGCAGTGACTTCGCTGTAATGCAAGATTCAAAGGTCAAAATTCAAACAATGCCGGCGGCGATCTCGTAGGATCGCAGCCGCGCGCCGTGGTCGTAGATGTGCGAGACGACGATCAGTTCGTCGGCGTGCGTGAGAACCACGAAGTCGCGCATCTGCTGGCCCACGGCGTCCGCATCGCCCACGAACGACACGCGCGTGCGTTGCAGGGGGTCGGCCGGCTCAGCGGGATCCCGTTCCCATTCCTTCGAGGGCGGCGGCAGCTGAATCGGACGGCCGGCCCGAAGACTGGCGAACGACTGCCGTCCAGACGAGGCCAGCAACCTCGCCTCGCCTTCGGTGTCCGCCGCCACGACGTTGACGCCGAGCATCACGTACGGCTCGGCGAGCCGGGCCGACGGTCTGAACCGCTCGCGGTAGATCCGCGTCGCCTCGAACAGCAACGCCGGCGCGAAGTGTGAGGCGAACGCGAACGGCAACCCGAGCGCCGCAGCCACCTGCGCGCCGAACGTGCTCGACCCCAGAATCCAGATTGGGATGTCGAGCCCCTCGCCCGGCACCGCGTGCACCGCCTGCGCAGGCTGAGGGGCGCCCAGAAGGGTCATGAGCTCGATGACGTCGTTGGGAAAGTTGTCGGGATCTGCGCCGAGCGTGCGCCGCAGTGCAGCGGCTGCCGCGCGATCGGTGCCCGGCGCTCGCCCGAGGCCGAGATCCACGCGGCCGGGGAACAACGACTCGAGCGTCCCGAACTGCTCGGCCACCTGGAGCGGCGCATGGTTGGGCAGCATGATGCCGCCGGCTCCGATGCGAATGCGCGACGTGCCCGCCCCAACGTGCGCGAGGAGCACCGCCGTCGCCGCGCTCGCGATGCCCGGCATGTTGTGGTGCTCGGCCACCCAGACGCGCCTGTAGCCCAGGCGCTCGGCATGCTGCGCGAGATCGCGTGTGCGGCGAAAGGCGTCGGCGACGGTGCCTCCTTCGAGGATGGGGGAGAGATCGAGGACTGAGAGCGGGATCATCGTTTCCACCACGATACACGGATCACCCAACGCGCCCCGCGCTGTCAGATCCATCGCCAGACGCATGCAGAATGAACCGCAAGCGGCGGCGACGGTGTCGTCGCGACGGCGAATGCCGCGGAACGTGCGCGCGACACGGGCCGCGCCCGCTCGGGGCGCCCATGACCGTGGCCCCTCACGTCCGCCAGCCTCTTTCTCGCCAGGACGCACCCAAGGCCGTCAGCTGACGACGGCATCGGCCGATACCCTGACAGAGAGGGTCCAGATGAACTTCAAGCGACTGATCCACCTGTGCGTTGCCGGCATGGTCGTTTCCGCCGGGGGAGCGCCGCTCTCTGCGCAGGATCGGTATCAGACGAACCCAGCCGTGAGGACGTACACGGGGGTCGACCTCGACGCAGCGGTCGGCAAGAGCAACGACGAAGCCATCGCGCTCGAGCTCACAATGCCGATGGTCAAGCAGTACTACGGGGCGCGCACCACCCTGCTCCGTGCGATGGCGCAGTCAGCAGAACTGGCCAGACAGGTGCTCGGGGCCGTCGGCAGAGCCGGCCCGCGGGGCGTGATGGGTCTCGAGGAGCAGTATGCCGACATCCCGGCGGCCGTCGAGGCGACCCGTGCCAGCCAACTGACGGTGCATAGCTATGCCGTCACGGAGGTCGCCTTCATGACCGCGGTAGGCGTCCTCTCCGGCAGGATCTCGATGCCAGGCAAGCCGCCCGGATCGATCGGCCGCAACGTGAAATTCCTGCAACAACACAAGGCGGAGATCGCCGCGCTCCAGCAGGAACCCTCGACGCTCGAAGCGCAGGTGGCGCGACTGGCCGCGGCACAGTAGGACGTCGTCAGGCCTGCGGAATGATTCCGAGCTCGACGTATCGGGGACGGATGGCCTGGCGGATCTCCGGCAGTTGCCTCCAGAACCAGAGCGCCGCCAGCACGCAGGCCACGCCGCTCACGACAAACGTCGCCTGCACTCCGATGTGCGCCGCCAGCGATCCGCTCAGCAGGCTTCCGATGGGCGCCGACCCCAGCAGTGCGATCGTGTAGAACGACATCACACGCCCGCGTTTGCCGTCCTCCACCACGGTCTGGACGATGGTGTTGCTCGCGACGATCTGGTACATCAGGCCGTAGCCGGTGAGGGCCATCAGGAACGCCGAGATCCAGAACACCTTCGAGACACCGAGGAAGACGCAGGCCACCCCGAACATCGCGACGGCCATCGTCATCAGTCGACCGAGTCCGACGACGTTGTTTCTCAGCACCAGCCCCACGGCGCACGTGAGCGCGCCGACGCCGGAGGCGGCCATCAGGAATCCCAGCGTGTTCGGACCGCCGTTGAGCGTCTGTCCGGCGATCATCGGCGTCAGCACCGAGTACGGCGCGCCGACGACACCGATCACGGCCAGGAAGATCAGGATGGTGCGAATGGGCGCCGACCCGGTGACGTACTTCCAGCCCTCGGCCAGCTCGTGCAAGACGTGCGTGTCTGAGGCGGGCCGGTTGTCTGGAGGCAACCTCATCGCCAGCAGGCCCGCAATCACAGCGATGTAGCTGAGCCCGTCGATCAGGAAGCAGTACCCCTCGCCAACCGCGGCGACCACGCCTCCGGCGATGGCAGGTCCGACGAGACGCGCGGCGTTGAAGTTGGACGAATTGAGCGCGATGGCGTTGCTCAGATCGGCGCGGTCCTCGATCATCATGACCACGAACGACTGGCGCGTCGGGATCTCGACGGCCGTGATGATGCCCTGAAACAGGGTCAAGCCAATGATCCAGGGGATGTTGATATGACCGCTCAGCGTGAGAGCCGCCATGGCCAGCGACTGCAGCATCGCCAGCACCTGTGTGACCACCAGCACCCGGTGACGATCCCAGCGATCGACCCAGACGCCGGCCAGCGGCGGGATGAAGAACGCGGGAACCTGCGCGGCAAAACCGACGACGCCGAGCAGGAACGCGGAATCGGTGACGCGGTAGACCAACCATGCGGTGGCCAGCCGCGTCATCCACGTGCCGACGAGCGAGATGCCCTGACCGATGAAGAACAGCCGGTAGTTGCGTGATCGGAGTGCGCGAAACGGAGAATCCACGTGCGTCCGATCGTACCCTCCCTCGCCGGCACAGTGCACGCTTGGGTATGATGCGCGGATGCCCGCTCCAGCTCGATTCGTCGCCCAGCGTCCCGCCTCCGCCGTCGTCCAGTCATGACCCACGACGCGATCTACATCCTGGGCGTGCCGAATTTCGCCAACTACGAGTCGGCGGCGGCACTGGTCGCAGTCCCCCGCGCGGGCGGCGAACTGCGGTACGTGACCATCAGCGAGGATCGACTCACGCGCCTCAAGCACACCTACACGTTTCCGCTGCGCGGCATCGATTACTGCCTGGGGGAAATGGGACTGCAGGGGCTGGAGGACGTGGACTGGATCGTGACCGACTATGCGCGTCTGCCGCGCTGGCATGACAGCGGGCCTGCCTACCGGAAGCTCGAGCACGACTACCTGAAGCTCAAGCTCAACTTCCCGCACGAACGCATCCTCATCTTCGATCATCACGATGCGCACGCGGCGGGAGCGTTCTTCCCGAGCGGCTACGACGAGGCGGCGGTGCTGGTCATCGACGGCATGGGCAGCGACCTCGAAACCCAGTCGCTGTACCACGGGCGCGGCAACCGGCTCGAACTGCTGGAGCGCGGCTACGACTGGGGCGTCGGCAAGCTCTACTCAATCGTGACCGGGTCGGTGCTCCCCTACGGCCCGGAAAAAGGATTCGGCAAGGTGATGGGCCTCGCCCCGTACGGCCGCGCGCATCCGGGGCCTGTCCTCGACTTCGGCGCCCGCGACCGCGGCCTCACCACCGACTACTCGTCGTTCTGTTCTCGCCAGCCGGTCTCGCGTCTCGTCGCGCCTGGCGTGCGCAAATGCGAAGACCGAACGGCCGTGCTCGAGCCGTACTTCGCGCGCGCGGCCTTCGACGTGCAGGAGGAATGCGAGCGACAGGTGCTGCGGATGGCGCGTTATGCCCTCGAACGCACGGGTTGCACCAGACTCTGCATCTCGGGGGGCGTCGCCTTGAATGGCCGGACGAACCACCTGGTGCTCGAGGAGACGCCAATCGAGCACGTCTGGGTGCCGCCGGGCTGCAGCGATGCGGGCGTGCCGCTCGGGCTGGCGCTCTGGGGCGCATTCCAGGGCATTGCCGGCATGCCCGGCAACCTGCGCGTCCGCATGGATGATGCGTACACAGGCCGGGATGTAAGCGACGCGGAGGTTACCGCCGCGCTCGCCGAGGCAGGCGTGACCACCCGCGAGACGACGGCCGCCGAGGTGGCGGCGCGCCTCGCCGATGGCCAGGTCGTGGCGTGGTTCGATGGCGCCAGCGAGCACGGCCCGCGCGCCCTCGGACACCGGAGCCTGCTGGCCGATCCCCGCAGCAACAGCGCCAAGGATCACCTCAATCAGAGCGTGAAGCGTCGCGAGGCGTACCGGCCCTATGCCCCGAGCGTGCTCGAAGAGCACGCCCGCGACTGGTTCGACGTGCGCACGCCCTCGCCGTTCATGCTGATGGTCTGCGATGTGCGCCCCGAGAAGCGGGCGCTCGTGCCGGCCATCACGCACGTGGACGGCACCGCGCGCGTGCAGGAAGTGTCGCGCGCGCACAGCCCCCGGTACTGGGAACTCATCGACGCGTTCCGCGCGCGCACGGGTGTGCCGATGCTGCTCAACACGTCGTTGAACGTCAATCGTGAGCCGATCGTCGAGACGCCAGCCGACGCGATGATCTGCGCCTTCGGCACCGCCATCGACGTCCTCGTGTTCAACGGCACGCGGCTGGTGGAATGCGCCCCCTATCGCGACCCCGAGCGCGTGCAGCGGCTGGTCGAGACGCGTCGTGCCGCCGACGAGCGGCACGTCGTTAACCTGCACCGGCGCTACCTGACAGGCTACGACGCGGCCGAGCGCGATCGCTACCTCAATGCCGAGAACGCGCGCGCCGACTGGTACGGTCCGCACGCCGCACGCCTGGCGCTCGAGCGCTTCGTGCTCACGAGCCGCCTGGCCGACCGGCGCGTGGTGATTGTGGGCACGCCTGGGCACACGCAGCGGATCTACGAACACGTACCCGACGTGGCCCGGCTCCGAGTGGTCGCCTGTGTATCCGTCGACGAGCCTGGCGAGCCCGGTCACTGGCCGGAGCCATGGCCCGTATCCCCGCTCGACGCCATCGACTGGACGGGTGTCGATGCAGTGCTCGTCTCCACGCACGAGTATCAGCGCCAGACGCTGGAATGGCTTTCCACTGTCGGCGGGGCGCCGATGCCGACGGTCCTCTATGACTCGGCGATGGACAGCCTGTACTTCACGCTGGCCGAGACGGCACGCGTGCAGGTGGTGCGATCGACGACGGTGGAGGTGCACGAGGCCGCCGACGCGATCGAGGAGGTCGATCTCACCCGTGCGAGCCGGAAGAACCCGCTCGACGAACGCTACGCCTTCATTCTCAACTACCACTTCGTGCGACCGCGCGACCGCGCCGAGCGCGACGGCGTGCCCGCCTGCACGCCCGATGATCTGCGCACGCACCTGGCCTGCCTGGCAGATAACTTCACGTTCGTCACGCTCGGCGAACTGATCGATCCCGCGCGCAGGCTGCCCGAATCGGTGGCGCTCATCACCTTCGACGATGCGCTGAAGGATGTGGTGGAGTGGGCGGCGCCGGTGCTGCGATCGTTTGGCTGTCGCGCCACCGTGTTCCTGGCGTCGTGGCCCTACGTCGAGCACGAACCGACGCTGACGCAGGTGCGACAGCTCCTGCATGGGCGTCTTGGCGTGAAGGCCTTTCAGACAGCGGTGGCTCCGCGCCTGGCGGCACGGCGGTTCACGCGCGAGCCCATCGATCCGCAGGTGCTGGCCAATGCGTATCCGTACGACGATCCCGAGACGCGCCAGTTCAAGCTGGATCTCAATTACGCGGTGCCGATCGACGTCCTCGAAGACGTATTGCGGACGCTCTTCGCCGAGGTCGTGGGTGATCCCGCCGACGCCGTGCGACAGCTCTATCTGTCGGTAGACGATCTACGTCGCCTGCAGGATGCCGGCTGGGAAATTGGAGGGCATGGCCACTGCCACCAGGCACTGGCACGGCTGTCTGTCGAGGGCCAGCGCAACGATGTCGCGCAGAACCTGCACTTCCTGACCACCACCTTCGGCGGGCGCCCCTCGACCTTCGCATATCCGTTCGGCGGCCCAGGCACCTGGAGCCACGAGACGCCTGCGGTGCTCGAACAGGCCGGGTTTCTCGCCGCCGTGTCGATGGGGCGTGACATCGTGCGTCCGCGCGACTTGCGAGCGCGGTACACCATTCCGCGGTTCGACTACGTGGACCTGTTCGGACGCGACAACATCCTGCAGCACGCCAAGATCGAGGCGCTCTCCACCGGAGACTAGCGGTTCTTTGCCTGGGAACCAGGCGAGTCGTCGCGAAGATCGACGAACTGTCGAATGAGGTTTTCCACGAGCGGCGCCTCGGTGAACGTTCGCGATAGCGGCACCGCCCATTTGACCGTCAAGGCCGTGGCAATTTCGCCTCGCAGGCCGTCCGGGTCCGTGAACAACAGCGTGACGGTCTTCTCTTCCAGGCGGACGTCTCGCACGACGAGCGAAGTGCCGCTGTCGTAGCGCTGCACGACGATTGGCTCCACCTTGTGGTAGGAACCGATGTCGAGGTCGAGCGATCGGATGTAGGTGTTGCGCACCACGTCTGCAAGTCGGTCGGGGTCCTGCTCGATGATGTCGCTCTCGGAGTCCCGGCCGTTGAATTGAAGGTGGTGGGCGCCCGACACCCCCACGACGATCAGGCCGTCTCGCTTGCGGCTGTAGCGTCCGATGCGGTTTCGTTCGTCGTACACGAGCGTCAAGAGCGACTGCTTGACGACAACCTGCTTGCCTTCCCAGCGCTTGGTGAACGTGCGCTGTGCGTCATCCGACGCGGCCAGCGGTCGCACAACGGACATGAGGAGGACGAGCGCGATCAGCAATCGGCTGTGGCGCGGCACCTGGAGGTGACCCATCGTTGAACTCAAAACAGTACCGTCGCATCAACGAGGACGCCGCCCTGGCGGTAGATCACGGCATGGCCGTCGATGACGCCGCGGCGATAGCCTTCCGGCAGCCCGGCCAGCTGTCGTTCCAGTCCGACGGGCAGCGGTTCGAGCTTCTTCTGCCACCCTGGGGGCAGTGTCCCGGTGCGCGCGAACTTCTTCTGGAGACCCGGCGGTAGGTTGCGATACTGAGGTGCGTAGTGCTCGCGAATGAGCTGCGCGTCACGCGTTGAAAACACGATTCGCACAGATCCCGGCACTCCGTCCTGGTGCGTGGCGGCGTGACTCGTTCCGGCTTTCTGTGGCGCCTCGGCTGAGACCGGACTCGCACACACGAGTGCGGCCACAAACAGATATGACAGTCGCATCGATGCCTCCCGCGTCGGACGTACCAATCCGTCCGCGCCGATACTCAGCAAGCCGGCTGCCGACCAGGACTGCCCTCTCCTTCCCTCGACAAGTGGCCAGGATTGAGGGGCCAGGCGCAACCACCCGGGATGGTGGAGCCGGTGGAAAATACATGATTGGTACTGGATGGCCAGAAGCGTGATCGGTCACGGAACAGGCACCTTCGGCACGGACGGGCGGCCGTGAGACCTTTTGCTCATCAAGTCACGTGACTGACATCGTCATCGCGATCCTCGCGATCGCGCTCCTGTTCGTCGGACTCCCGATCGCTCTCCTGCGGGCCCGAGACGTCATCCTGCGGCGCCGGCGGTCTCCCGAAAGTCTCCGCGCCGCGCGACGCGCGTACGAACGGCGTATCTCCGAACCGGACTGGGCGTGCGTGTCACGTCAACTGCAACGGCGGGTACCCGAGGCGCTGCGCGACCTGTACGCCGATGTCGCGCTCGTCACGTCACGCGATCTCCGCTACTCGAGGGACCATTCCATCAGCAGCTTCGAAGCCCTCGATCAACAGGCGATTGTCGACGCCACGTCGTGGCTCGGGTTTGAAGCCCTGGTTCTTGCGACCACCGACGGCGGCGATGCTATCTACCTGCGGGCCGGCTCCTCGGAGATGGATACGCTCTATCTCACGTACCACGACGGCGGCGATACCAAGGTCTTCGCCGAGTCGGTCGCGACGATGCTGCGCGTGTTGCGCCCAGCACACGTGCAGGCGGACTGACCGCTTTGCCGGTCGGTCGCTTCGAGTTTATGTCTGGGGGCCGGCCACGGCCGCGCCGAACTCCGCCGGCGAGATCGTGCCGGCGTTCATCTGCGCAAACGCGTTCATGGCCTTCTGATTGCCGTGTATCGCTCCAAAGAGCTGTTGCATCTCCGGCGGTGGCGGCGCCAGGGTGGCGAGCTGGCAGGTGAACTCGTACATCGGCATCGCCTGTGCGTCGCGAACCTGCTGGCACTCTCCCATCGCGTCGTCGAATGAGCGGGCGCCGGCAAACACCTGGTCCAACGCGGAGGCGCATCGCTCGGCGTCGGCGAAGGCGTCCTTGATCCCCTGCGCCGTGATGGGGTCTTTGAGGTAGCCCGCATCGCCGACGAGCAGCCAGCCCGGACCAAACGGCCGACGGAAAAAATTGGGTGTCGGCGCGCCCGCAAACGGCGCTTCGCGCCTGGTGCCTCGTACGCGTTCGGCGAACGCCGGCACCGCCTCGAACAACTTCAGGAAGTTGCCCTCGACGTCCTTCTTGTTCGCCTCGAATTCCGTGTGCGGCCATCCGCCGACCGTGATCGTCAGGCCGTCGTTGGTCGGCGCCGCCGCGAACCCAATGTATGGACGAATGTAGGTTTCGAACCGCCCCTCCATCGGGAGGTTGCTCCAGTAGGTGTAGTACGGCGCGAGGAGCGGCGGCCGTTCCTGGTACTGCTCGGGTCGAACGGCCGCGGCGACGACCGAATGCCGGCCATCGGCCCCGACGACGATCCGGGCACGTTCGATCGTGCTCGGCGCGCCCTTCGAATGACCCTTGATGCCGACGACACGGCCGTCCTCCACGACGACTTCTTCAACTACGAAGTCTTCACGGATCTCCGCGCCGGCCTCGGCGGCGGCGGCCACGAGCAGCGCGTCGAGGACCGTTCGTCGCGGACAGTACGCCACTGGCGCGTCCGTTGTGCCCGGCGATCCCGCGAGCGTGAACGGACCGAAGTCGAACGTGTAGGTGTGGATCGGCGGGCAGCCAGATGCCTGCAGGCGAGCGAGTAGTCCCCATCGCTCGAGCGCCGCCACGGCGAGTGGATGCACGATGTGCGTCGAGAGGGTGTCGCTCGGAAACGTCGTGCGATCGACGACGAGGACCCTATAGCCCTTGCGGGCCAGCAGCATCGCCATCGGCGAACCGGCGCAGCGTGCGCCGACGATGATCGCGTCGTATGGTTGAGACATCGGCGTCCTCCTTGCTATCCGAGACGTCGTGGAAGCGCCCGCTACTAATGCTCGGCAGCGCGGATTATGAGGGCCTTCCGTCGATTGTCAAGAAGCGAAGCTGAGCCACCTCATGACGCCGGCACCAGGCGAGCGATCCGATCGTCATCGGCAAGGGGATTCCCGCGCCCGTCGCGGTTATTGGTACAGAAGTAGATGTAGCCATCGAGACCCACCACCACGTCGCGAATGCGTCCAAACTGGCCTTCGAGCAAACGCTCTTGACCGACGATTCGGCGCGGCGAGGCGGGATCGATGCGAAGACGCAGCAGGTGGCTGCCACGCAGGGTGCCGACGAAGAGGTCGTTCGTGAACTGGGCAAATCGCGCCCCGCGGTAGAAGGATGCACCGCTCGGCGCAATCGCGGGGTTGTAGAAGGTAATGGGACCACGCATCCCTGTCATCGCCTGGTTGCCTTCGATCCGAGGCCACCCATAGTTCGCACCGTTGTCGAGCACATTGATCTCGTCGTTCCCGTTCGCCCCATGCTCCGAGGCCCATAGATCGCCGCTCGCGGGATGCCAGTCCAGTCCTTGCGGGTTGCGGTGCCCGTACGAGTAGATCGGCGAGCTGAAGGGGTTGCCGCGCGGGGTGGTGCCGTCGGCGTTGATGCGAAGAATCTTTCCGGCAAACGACGCGAGATCCTGCGCGAGCTGCTCGTTGGCGGCGTCGCCGGTGGTGACGTAGAGCAGGCCGTCGGGTCCGAATCGGAGCCGGCCCCCATCGTGGATGACGTTGGCCGGAATGTTGTCGAGGAGGACAACCTGCTCGACCAGCCTGCCGCTCGATTCCCGATACCGCGACACCCGGTTCGACGCGCCGCCGCTCGGGCTGCGGACCGTGGAATACACATACACGAGTCCGTTCGACGTGAATGCCGGATCGAGCGCAAGTCCGAGCAGCCCGGCTTCTCCCTGCGCGAACACATCCTCCGTCGTCAACGCCAGGGTGGACGTGCGGCGAGCGATGTCGATGATTCGCACGCGCCCGGGCCGCTCGGTGACAAACAGCCGTCCGTCCGGTGCAAACACCAGTGCCCACGGGATCTCCAGACTGCTGACGACCGTCTCGACGCGAAACCGGACACCATCCTCTGTCGTGAAGAGCTGCCCCGGTTCGGATCCAGCCGCGGGCGGCGCCGGAATCTCAGCCGTGTCACCCGAGCAGGAACGCGTTTCTACACTGGTGACGGCAACCAACAGGAACAATGCCATCGGTGTGATGCCGCGCATCGGCTCATGATGCCACGCTCTACCAGGAGAATTTGGAGCTTGGCTCCGATTGCGGTCGAGACGGTCCGCTGAGCTGTGTCGGTCACGAGTCTTGCAGGCACTACGTCACGGAGGTCAGCCATGACGATAGGCAAGGCAACACTTTTTGTCGCGGGCTTCATCGGCGCCGTGGCCCTGGGCGTTGCAGTCGGTCCGTCACTGACTCAACGCACCGCGGACGTCACCGCGTCTGACGCCGTAACTTCGCAACCGGCCGCAGTGCCGGAAGTCGCACCGCGCGCGGCTACTCCACGTGCGAGGACGACGAAGCGCGCCGCCAGTGCCGCGGCGCTGATTCCACCGTCGACACCGGCACTGCAAGAGCGGCTGAAGCCCGTGCTCAATCGCGGCACGAACATGGCCATGGCGGCGGAGGGATTCCGAGACGCCGAACAGTTCGCCACCGTCGCGCACGCGGCGCGCAATACCGAGGTGCCGTTCGTGCTGCTCAAGCACCGAGTGCTCGACGAAGGTCGTTCGCTGGCGGATGCCATCCGTGCGTCGAAGCCTGACGTGGACGCGACGGTTGAGACGAGTCGCGCCGCCACGGAAGCAAGGGCGGACATCGCGGCCATATCCAGTTCCAGCTAGTCCTGCGTCTGGGCGAAAGCCCGTTCTGACCACGGCGTTGGTCCGGCCTCTGCCGGGGCAACGCCGCATGCGCGAGCGAACCTCACCCCATAGCGAACCTCGCACCATTCGGCGATCCCGGCAGAAAGCTGACGTCCCACGACACCTCATCCGTCTGTATAATCCACGCCGACGAACACCCGCTCGTCCAGATCTCGCGAACCCTGGCGTCACGCAATCCGGAGGTCGGCGATATGCAGGTCGGTGACACCGTCACGCATTA
>Ga0210380_10000279_pt1 | contig 25295 bp, 21 predicted proteins | sample PLM4_5_coexredo_FD_155476 | JGI IMG/M metagenome (GOLD analysis project Ga0210380, IMG submission 155476) | Groundwater sediment microbial communities from an aquifer in East River, Colorado, USA - PLM4_5_coex redo | ecosystem: Environmental > Terrestrial > Soil > Riparian zone | place: USA... | reverse complement strand
GGATGAACTCTCATTCGGGAGGCCCTCCAGAAACTGTGGGTTGGTGTGGTAACCCCCATTGTTTCCAGAGACTCCCGAATGAACAACGTGTGTAGCATTCACACCTAGAACAAGTTAAGTGGGGTGGGTGACGGGTTTCGAACCCGCGACTTCCGGATCCACAATCCGGCGCTCTACCCCTGAGCTACACCCACCATTAAAGGACGGAGCGTCGTGCGATGGTGCGAGGTGCGACGTGCGCGACGACGTGCGCATGTCGAGCCTCCAATTATAGACTGTTGCCTCCATGCAACGTAGCCGCGACCGTTTCCTCACGACCCATACGGGCAGCCTGCCGCGTCCTGAAGATCTGATTCGCATGATGTTCGCGAAAGAAGAGGGCGTGCCCGTGCAGGCCGGCCCCCTCAACGCCCGCATCCGCGACGCGGTCGCCGAAGTCGTTCGCCGCCAGGCCGCCGCCGGCGTCGACATCGTCAACGACGGCGAGATGTCGAAGCCGAGCTACGCCACCTACATCAAGGATCGCCTCAACGGCTTCGGCGGCGAAAGTCAGCCGCCCCCGTACCCCGACCTCGTGGACTATCCCGGGCTGCACCAGAAGGTGTACGGCGACCGCGGGCGCGCCCGTCGCAAGATGCCGGGCTGCAACGGCCCGATCAGCCTGCGCGATCGCGACGCCGTGAAGTTGGACATCGACCACCTGAAGCTGGCGACCGCCGACGTCAGGAAAGAGGAGGTATTCATGAGCGCCGCCTCGCCGGGCGTCGTATCGCTCTTCTTCCACAACGACTACTACCGGACGCACGAGGAATACCTGCACGCCATCGCCGAGGCGATGCAGTACGAGTACGAGACGATCGCCGCCGCGGGATTCATCCTGCAACTCGATTGCCCCGACCTCGGGATGGGCCGCCACGTGCAGTACGCGGGGCTGTCGCTCGACGAGTTCCGGCGAAAGGCGCGCATGCACATCGAGGCGCTCAATCACGCCGTGCGCCACATCGCGCCCGAGCAGATGCGCATGCACCTCTGCTGGGGCAACTACGAGGCCCCACACCAGATGGACGTCCCGCTCGCCGACATCATCGACGTCGTCTTTCTCGCGCGCCCGAGCGCGGTGTCGTTCGAGGCGGCCAACCCCCGCCACGCGCACGAGTGGGCGGTATTCGAAACGGTGAAGCTGCCCGAGGGCAAGGTGCTCGTTCCCGGCGTGCTCGAATCGAAGTCGAACTTCATCGAGCATCCCGAGCTGATCGCCCAGCGCATCGGACGCTACGCGACGCTCGTCGGCGCCGAGAACGTGATGGCCGGAAGCGACTGCGGCTACGGCACGTGGGTGGGACAGGCGGCAGTCGATCCAGACGTCGTATGGGGAAAGATGGCGGCCATGGCCGAAGGCGCGCGCCTGGCGTCGCAGCGGTTCTTCGATGGGCGCTGACAACCCCGACCTCGCGCACCCCACCGTGATGCGGCCGGCCGCGCACGCTGCGTGGCGGCCCGACCGGATGGGGAAGAGCACGCTCTTCCAGTCGCCGCGCCTGCTCGTCGGGCTCAACGCCTTCGAGCCCGGTCAGGCGCACGCGCTACACACCCATCAGGGGATGGACAAGCTGTACCAGGTGATCGAAGGCGAAGGCGTGCTGCTGCTCGAGGACCGCGAGGTCGCGATGACGGCCGGCGAGATCGTCGTGGCGCCCGACGGCGTACCGCACGGCATCAGAAACGCCGGCAGTCGCCGGCTGCTGGTGCTGGTGGTTCTGGCGCCGGCGCCCTGAACCACCAACCACCAACCACTAACCACTAACCAGCTTACCGAGTAGCAGTCGGCCGCGCCGCTGGCTTCAACGCGATCTTCTGCACGCGCCAGTTGTTCATGTCGGCCACGAGGATCGTGTTCTCGTCGACGCAGGCCAGCCCATGAGCCCAGTTGAACTGGCCCATCTCGTGGCCCGATAGTCCGACCATGCCCACGATCTTTCCATCGAGCGACATCTTGTACAGCCGCCCCGGCTCGTAGTCGATGGCAAACAGGTACTGCGGTGATCCTTTCGTGAGACAGATCGCGGCAGGCCCGGACTCATCCGGCGGGTTCGCCGGCCGGTTGCCGAGCACCGGGTGCCGCATCTTGTCGTACGGCGCGTTGAGAAACATGAACCGCTTGAAGTTGCCGTCGGTGTCAAAGACCTGGATACGCCGGTTGCCGCGATCGGCGACGTAGACGTTGTTCTGCGCGTCGATCTGGAGATTGTGCGGGTTGCTGATCATGCTCGGGTTCTCGTTGGCATGATCGCCCCCGCGGCCGAACGAGCCCCACGTCTTGATCCAGTTCCCGTGCTTGTCGAACTTGGCGATGCGCGAGTTGCCATAGCCGTCGCCGATGTAGATGTTGTCGTCGGAATCCCAGGCGACGTCGGTCGGCCCGTTGAACGTGCCGTCGGTTGGCCGCGCTTCTGCCTGCGAGGGACGGTTGTAGTCGCCCGCGTATCCCTCGGGTCTGCGTCCCAGGTTCAACACCACCCGGCCGGCCGGATTGAACTTCATGGCCGAGTTGGTTCCCTTGTCCACCACCCAGAGGTTGTCGTACTTGTCGAAGCGGACGCTGTGCCCGTAACCGAGTCCGTAGACGCCCTTGCCAATCTCGCCCACGAGCTTGCCCGTCGCGTCGAACTCGAGCAGCTGCGTCGTCGCGTTTCCGTAAAGCGGGCCGGTGCTCGCCGTGCCCGGATGATTCAGCACGATCATCGTGCCCTTGGAGTTGACGGCCACGCTGAGCACTTCTCCCAGGTTCATCCCCGGCGGCAGCTTCACCGGATCGGAGGCCTCGAAGGTCAATAGCGGGGCATTGCTGTTGTCCACCGCCGGCGCAGCCTGGGCTTCCACGGCCACAGACGTCTGCGGGATCACGGGCGAGCCGAAGCGCAGCGCGGCCGCGGCCGCGATCACGGCACTCACGAGAAAGCTGGAACGTCGCACGGGAACCTCCTTGAAAAACCTAGCGTTTGACGTACTTGGTCAGGCCACCGCCCGCCGTGGGACGCGAGATCGGTCCTTCCGCCGCGTATACACATTGCCGTCGCGATCCACGGCCACGCCTTCCCTGAACACCCACCGCGGCGATCGCCACGATGCCGGTGAGCAGCGCGAGTCTGAACGGAGCCGAGATCCACATCTGAGGCCTCCCCATCATCGCGCTTATTTCACTTCTACGTAGCCGCAGAGTCACACAGGGACGGAGGGATCGTTAGCAAATTATCTCTGTGTCTCTGTGGCCCGCGATACTCCCGTGGTATTCGATGCCTACTGCTCACGAAACGGCGCCGGTTTCGCGAACCTCGCCGCGTCGATGGCGACGTTCGGGCGCACGTCGGTGAGCGTGACGGTGTTCTGTCCGTTGGTCCACGTCACGACGATCTGGAAGGGCATCTTCACCCCGGCGACGTCGCGATAGTCGCTGTAGTCGATCTGCGTCGGCACGGTGCCAATCATCGTCCGGTTCCACCGGACGATGCGCATCAGAAGGCCGGTCTGGTCGAAGTAGAAATTGACGGGCAGCTGGCCGGGGTTGGTGCCCTGCAGCACCTGGACGGGACGGTCGTCGATCGTCGTCGATCCGACCTGCCACCGGCTGAAGGCGCCCTCGATGCCAGCCGGAAACGCGGTGATCGCCTCCACCTTGGCGCCCTCGAGATTGCCACCCGTCAGCGCCATCAGTGGCTCGGGGCGCCAGTGTTCGGCCGCCCACGCGGTCTGACCGTCGTAGGTGCGCACGTTGCTGCCCTCGAGCGTCGCCACCGTTTCAGCCCGCAGGTTCGGTGCCTTCGCGACGATCTCGAGCGGGGCCTCGTTTCCGCTGGTGTTGTAGCCCGAATACGTGCCGCGCGCGACAAAGCTGGTGAGGCCCGACACGCGCTGCGCGCCGCCGAGCGCCTGCAGGTACTTGTCGAACACCTGCTTCGTGGTGAGTCGTCCGTCGGTCGCAATCCGGATCGAATTGGGATCGTCGACGAGCGGGCCGTACTGTACCGCCAGGCTCGGGATGGCCTCGGGCGGGTACTTACCCTGGTGGCACGTGAAGCACGTCACCATGGGCCGCCCGCCGAAGTTGGCCTCGTTGATGCCGTTCACCATCGCGATCATCTGACGCGCCCGGCGAATCTGCGGCGTCGTCACCGCGAAGGCCGCGCGATCGCTCTTGATGTCGGGTGAATGGCAGCTCGCGCAGTCGTAGCCCAGCGACGCGGCGAACATGCCCATGGTGTCCATGAACTCGTCGGCCGGGATGCCCTTGAGCACCTGGACGTTCTTGAACACCGCATCCGACAAGTGGATTTCAGGTGCCGCTCCGCCCTGACCCGCCACCGACATAAGACTCGCCAGGAACACCGCTGCCGTCGAGACGACCGCGGTACGTGTACGCCGCATCGATCGCTCCCTAGTTGGAACCAAGATTGGCGGGTCGCTCGCCCTTGAAGATCTCCTGGGTCGGTGCGCTCGCCTTGACCAGCGAGTCGAGCGCGCCTCGCGATTCCACCACACGGCCGGCGTGACCCTTGAAGACCACCTTCTCGCCCGCCAGCAGGTCGTTCTTGTTCCACCCCAGGCGCTGAATCGCGTTCGGGCTCGTCAGCTCCATGTTGTAGGTCGTCTTCGTGCCGCCGGCGTCGACGACGTCGATGTAGACGTGCATGTGGGGATTGGTCCACTCGACTTTCGAGATGACGCCAGTGCCCCCGATCACCTTGTTGCTGTCATATTCCGTGTCGAACCCGTGATGAGCGGCGACGGGCACCGTCATGCACAGTCCCAGGGCGGCAATGAGGATTCCGAGGGTCGTTCGCATACAGATCCTCCTGACTCACTTCTGAACGGGGCCGCCGGCGATCCCGGTCTGATTCGCGTTGTCCTTGCCCAGATAGCCACCTGCGATACCAATCTGGTTGTTCTCGGCGCAGATGTATTCCATGAGATCGATGCCCGGCTTGACGACACGCGCCACGAAGCGCAGTTCGACCGGCTTGGTGAAGGCGCCCGGATCGTCGATCGTGAAGTCATTCACCAGTGTGCCGTAGCTGAGGCGCGTCCAGCGCTCGATCGTGTGCAGCTTCTCGGTGTGCGGCGTGCCTACGGCGTCGAACCAGAATTTGTCGTTGTAGCCGACGGTGTCGATCACCAGCGTGTCGCCGTCCCACGTCCCAATCGAGTGTCCCCACCAGGTGGGAATCAGCGTGTCCGGATTCGGGTGCTTGCGGCCGTCCATGTAGACCACGCGATGAGCGCCCGCGTCGCCTGTCTCGTGCAGGACGTAGATGTGGTCCAGGCCTTTCGATGTGTACCCCATGACGAACTTCCACGGATAGGGGTTGGAGCGGGGCACGCTCATCGGCAGGCAATAGATGTACGGCTCGCCGTAGATGGCCTTCGCGCGTTCGGCCTTCAGCGTTTTGGCCCACGGCAGCAGCAGCGCGTCGAGTTCGCCTTTCTTGAGGTTGCCGTCGCTTTCCATGTCGCCGTCCGAGCCGCCGCCTTCCCAGGGCCCGGTCAGGTCGGGATGACCGTCGGGCAGGCGGGGTACCGGACCGTTCATCGCCGGATCGTTGAACGAGATGGAGTCGCGATACGCCGGCCCCCGATTGACCTGCACGACAGGCTTACCGCGGAACTGGCCGACCACCACCTGCTGCGGTCCCCCTCGGCCGCCTTGCGGCGCGGCACCCTGGGCGGCGGCCTGGCCGGCGGCCGGACCTGCCCCCTGGCCCCGCTGCTGCGCGTGCGAGTGGACCAAGAGAAAGAACGTCAGCGCGAGCGCCATTCCGAAGACGGCTGGAATCTGCTTCACGGTGGCACCTCCTCCCCTGCAGGCTGGTATGTAACACGGCTGGCGCACCCATGACGAGGGGCTAAAAATACTTGGTTTGGAGGTCGCGTCGAGCGTAGTCTCATCGCGGTCCAGGTTATGGTGACGGAAAGACGCTGGCTGTCGGCCGGATTAATCGCGGCCTTGATCGCGCTGGGCGCCGGGCGCGTGGACACCCAGGACGCCCAGCAGCCGACCAACGACGCCCCCAACCTGTACAGGAGCACCGACAAGTGGGGGAAGCTGCCGCCGGGTCGGACGTGGGGCGCGCTGAACGCGGTCGGGATCGATCGTGACGGTGAATCCGTGTGGGTGGCCGACCGATGCGGTTCCAACCCCGAGACGCCGCCGGGCGCGTCTCCGTTCCAGTACGACAGTTGTGCGGGATCGTCGCTGGCGCCCGTGATGAAGTTCGACAAGGACGGCAATCTCGTACGGAGCTTCGGCGCGGGGATGTTCGTCTTCCCCCACAAGGTCTACGTGGACCGGGACGGGAACATCTGGGTCGCAGACCAGCGCGGCCCGAATCCGCGCGAGGCCGCGAAGTTTCCGAACGAGAAGAAAGGGCACACCGTCGTCAAGTTCAGTCCCGAAGGCCGGATACTGCTGACACTCGGCACACCGGGCGTGGCGGGAAACCCGCCCGACGAGTTGACCGAACCGACCAGCATCGTGATGGCGCCCAACGGGACCGTCTACATCTCCGAGGGGCATACGCAGGGCGAGAACTCGCCGGCGACGACGGTGTCGCGCATCTCGATGTTCACGAAGGACGGCAAGTACATTCGATCGTTCGGCAAGTACGGCACGGCTCCCGGCGAGTTCCACGGCGCGCACGATCTGGCCATGGATGCACAGGGACGATTGTTCGTGGCGGATCGCGGCAACATGCGCGTGCAGATCCTCGATCAGAACGGGGGCTTCATCGCCGAGTGGAAACAGTTCAGCCGGCCAAGTGGTGTCTACATTCGAAACGACGTGCTGTATGTGGCCGACTCCGAATCCAACGGCGTGGCACCCCATCCCGGGTGGAAGCGCGGCATCCGAATCGGCTCCGTGAAGGACGGGAAGGTCGTCGCCTTCATTCCCGACCCTCGCGAACTGATGGGCACGAGTGCGGCCGAGGGCGTGGCCGTCGATACGAAGGGTAATGTGTACGGTGGCGAGGTTGGCCCGCAACAGGTGGCTCGGCACGCCAGGCCGTAGACGCCGATGACGTGGTGAACGGAGGAGGCCGCATGAAGCGAATAGTTCGTCGGTGGGGATTGGGCATCGCGGGGCTCGCGGGGCTGCTCGTCTGGGCAACGCTGCCGCTCGCCGGCCAGTCCGGCGCGAGGAGCGGTGAGTGGAGGACGTACGCCGCCGATCTCGCGAACACCCGGTACTCGCCGCTCGATCAGATCAACGCCAGCAACTTCAGCAAGATGGAGGTCGCCTGGCGATTCAAGACCGACAACCTGGGCCCGAGGCCCGAGTTCAACTTCGAGTCCACGCCGCTGATGGCGGGCGGCGTCCTCTATTCGACCGCGGGTACCCGGCGTGCCGTCGTCGCGCTCGACGCCGCCACGGGGGAGCTGCTGTGGGTGCACAGCGAACGCGAAGGGGCGCGCGGCGCAGAGGCGCCTCGTCAGCTCTCGGGTCGCGGTCTCTCGTACTGGACCGACGGCCGCGACGAGCGGATTCTCTACGTCACGCCAGGTTACCGGCTCGTCGCGCTCAATGCGAAGACCGGTCTTCCGATCCCGGGCTTCGGTAAAGATGGCGTCGTCGATCTGAAGCTCGAAAATGATCAGGCCGTCGATCCCGTCACGGGCCAGCTCGGCCTGCATGCCGCGCCGATCGTCGCCGGCAATACCGTGATCATCGGCGCCGCAAGCATGTCCGGCAGCGTACCGCGCAGCATGATCAACGACAAGGGCTACATCCGCGGGTACGACGTCAAGACGGGCAAACGGCTGTGGATCTTCCACACGATTCCGGAAGCGGGTGAGTTCGGCAGCAACACCTGGGAGAAGGACTCCGCGTCGTACACCGGCAACGCGGGCGTCTGGGGCCAGATGTCGATCGACGAAGAGCTGGGGCTTGTGTATCTGCCGGTCGAGCTGCCGACGGGCGACTACTATGGCGGACATCACCCGGGCAACAACCTGTTCGGCGAGAGCATCGTCGCGCTCGACCTGAAGACCGGGCAGCGCAAGTGGCACTTCCAGCTCGTGCACCACGGGATCTGGGACTTCGACATCCCGTGCGCGCCGATTCTGGCCGACATCACGATCAACGGCCGAACGGTCAAGGCGCTCGCGCAGCCGACCAAGCAGGCCTTCCTCTACGTGTTCGATCGCGCAACCGGTCAGCCGATCTGGCCGATCGAAGAACGGCCGGTCGAAAAGGGCGACGTGCCCGGCGAATGGTATTCGCCGACGCAGCCGTTCCCGCTCGATGCGCACGGTAAACCGTTCGCGTACGATCGCAATGGGTTCACGCTCGACGATCTGATCGACTTCACGCCCGAGCTGCGCGCGGAAGGCGAAAAAGTGATCTCGAAATACAAGATAGGGCCCATCTTCACGCCGCCGGTTGTGAGCAAGGTCGAAGGTCCGCTCGGCACGCTGCAGCTGGCGATCAATCAGGGGGGAACGGTCTGGGCGGGTGGGTCCTACGATCCCGAGACCCACATCATGTACGTGTATTCGCGCAGGTCGCCGGGGGTGCTTGGCCTCGTCAAACCGGATCCCACGAAGAACGACATGAACTACGTGCAGGGGAGCGCGCTCACCGGCGCGCGGTCCACGAACCCCATGGGCGCGGCCCCCGGGCGCCCGACGATCCTTGTCGCGCCCCCGGCGCCGAATGCGCCTGCGGCCGCCGAAGGGGGAGGGGGAGGCGGTGGCGGCGGCGAGGGTGGTGGAGCCATCCCCACCGTTCGGGGTTTGCCGATCATGAAGCCGCCGTACGGCAGCATCAGCGCGATCAGCCTGGATAAAGGCGAGGTCCTCTGGCAGATCGCACACGGCGACACGCCCGACAACGTGCGGAACAACCCGGCGCTGCAGGGGCTCACCATCCCGCGCACGGGCCAGGCGGGGATCATCGGAACGCTCGTGACCAAGACACTGCTCATCGCGGGCGAGGCACAGGCGACAACAGCGGGCCACGCGCGCGGCGCGCTCTTGCGGGCGTACGACAAGGCGACCGGCAAGGACGCCGGCGGCGTGCTCATGCCGGCGCAGCAGACCGGCTCGCCGATGACCTACCTGCTCAACGGCAAGCAGTACATCGTCATCGCGATCGGCGGCGGGAACTATCCGGGCGAGCTGCTCGCGTTCCGCCTGCCCAGCTAGCTGACGGAACTTGGAAGCAACAGAGGTCGAGACTAATCGAGTGATTCTGTGGAGGAATCGATGAAGCGACTTCGATGTGCCGGGAGGATCGCGGTCGCGGTTTGGGCCTGTTCAGGCGTTGTGGCTGCGCAGCACGGCACCACGGACGGGCAGTGGCGCAGCTACAACGGCGACTCGGGCAGCACGAAGTACGCACCGCTCGATCAGATCAACAAGAACAACGTGACGAGCCTCCGAGTCCTGTGGCGGCGTCCTGCGGTTGATGCCACGTTGACCGCGAAGGATTCCACGCTTCGCGTCCCGCCAAACTTTCGTGCGACGCCGCTCATGGTCAACGGAGTCCTGTACGCTCCGGACGGCGTCGGCTTGGCCGAGGCCTTCGACCCGTCGACTGGAGAGACGCGTTGGGTGCAAGAGCCATTCGCGCCCAACGAGCTGGCGGGCGATAGCACGCGCGGTCTCGCGTACTGGAGCGACGGCCGCGACGAACGAATTCTCGTGCAGCGCGGTGAGTACCTGTACGCGCTGAACGCGAAGACCGGCAAGGGCTACTCCGACTTCGGCGACAGCGGCCGTGTCAATCTGTCACGCGGCCTCGGCCCGCTGATGACGAAGTACTACTGGACCGGCGCGCCGCTCGTGATTCATGACGTGGTCATCATCGGCGCGTCGATGACCGACTCTCCCGGCAGCAAGGATCAACCTCGCGGGGACGTGCGCGCGTTCGACGTGCGCACGGGGGCGCTGCGATGGCAGTTCCACGTGATTCCCCAGGCGGGGGAATTCGGCGTGAACACGTGGGAGAACGAGTCCTGGAAATATACCGGCCAGGCCCCGGTGTGGGCGCTCTTCAGCGCCGACGAAGAGCTGGGTTACGTGTACATGCCGGTCACGTCGCCGACGAGCGACATGTACGGCGGTCACCGCCTTGGCGACAACCTCTTCGGCCAGAGCCTGGTCTGCGTCAAGGCCGACACCGGAGAGCGCGTGTGGCACTTTCAGCTGACCCACCACGATCTGTGGGACTACGATCCGCCGGCAGCCCCGGTTCTCGCCGACATCCGTGTCGATGGCCGGCCGATCAAAGCCGTCGTCCAGGTGACGAAGCAGGGCTTTGCCTATGTCTTCGACCGCGTCACGGGCAAACCCGTGTGGCCGATCGAAGAACGGCCGGTTCCGCAGTCGACGACGCCCGGGGAGCGAACGTCACGGACTCAGCCGTTTCCGACCAAGCCGGCGGCATTCGATCGTCAAGGCTCGACTGTCGACAACTTGATCGACTTTACGCCAGAGCTTCGTCAGCAAGCCCTGGCGATCGCCAAACAGTACGTGACCGGTCCGCTGTTCACACCGCCGTCGATTCGAGGGACGGGCCCGAATGACACGAAGGGCACGATCCAGCTTCCGGGTTCGGTGGGTGGCGCGGACTGGCAGGGCGCGGCGTTCGATCCGGAGACCGGACTGCTGTACGTTCCCTCGATCACGACGCCGTTTGTCGCGGACTTGCTGCCCGGCGATCCGGCCAAGACGAACCTGACGTACACCAGGGGGACGAGGGAATGGATTGGCGGACCGCAAGGGCTGCCGCTCTTCAAGCCGCCATACGGTCGGATCACCGCGATCGATCTCAATCGCGGCGAGCATCGCTGGATGGTGGTCAATGGCGATGGCCCCCGCAATCATCCCGCGATCAAGCATCTCAACCTTCCCCCGCTCGGCAATCCAGGACGCTCGGCGCCGCTCGTCACCAAAACGTTGTTGTTCATCGGCGAAGGATCGCTGGCCATGGCGGCGGGCAACGTAGCCCGTTTGTCAGCCGGCATGCCGATCGACATCTCGCCTGGCTACGGAGGGAACGGTTTCAAGGCGCTGGACAAGGCGACGGGTGCCACGTTGTGGCGTACAGAACTTCCGGCCGGGACGACAGGTGCACCGATCACCTACACGTACCAAGGCAAGCAGTACGTGGTCGTGGCCGTGGGGGATGAGGGACACGCCGCGGAATGGGTCGCGTTTGGTTTGCCGTGATTGCACGAGCGGCCAATCCGGTGTTTTTCCGCGAGGCGAAGATCGAGTGTTTCCGCTAGGCAGTCGGCGGTCGGCCGTTGGTGGCTGGTGCTGATTTCTCTGTTCGCAGGGGAGGCGAGATGCGAGGCATTGCATGTGTCCTGCTGGCGCTGACGGCATCGTTCGTAACGGACGTGCGAGCCGACGACAGCGACCGGCTGCTCACGGTCGATCACTACGTGCGCGTGACCTCGACGGTGCCAGTCATCGCAGGTCAGCCCGCGCAGCTCTACGTACGCGAACGTGTGGCCGCAGGCACGGCGCTCCGCGGCGCCTCGTTCGCCAATCGCGTCGTCCTCTTCGTCCACGGCGCGGGAACGCCGGCAGAGGTCGCCTTCGACGTCCCGTACCAGGACTACAGCTGGATGGCGTTTCTCGCGCGTGCGGGATTCGACGTTTTTTCCATGGACACGACTGGGTACGGGCGGTCGACGCGTCCGGCACCGATGAACGACCCGTGCAACCTGGCCAAGGACGCGCAGGCGTCGTACGTCGCGTCGCCGTGCACGGCGAGCTATCCGCACGCGCTGACGACGATCGCATCGGACTGGGATGACATCAACGCCGTCGTGGACTACGTGCGCGGCCTGCGGCACGTCGAGCGCGTGGATCTGATCGGGTGGTCGCAGGGCGGGCCTCGCGCCGGCGGCTATGCGGGTCAGCATCCTGACAAAGTACGGCGGCTGGTATTTCTCGCTCCGGCCTATAACCGCGCCTCAACGGCAGGTCCGCCCGGACCGATTCCGGTGGCTGGCGTGCCGATGAACACGCAGTCGCGGCAGGAGTTCGTGGCCAACTGGGATCGGCAGGTCGGCTGCTCCGATCAGTATGACCCCGCGGCCTCGACCTCGGTCTGGTCGGCCATGCTCGAGTCAGATCCCGTGGGCGCCACGTGGGGTCCCGGCGCCCGTCGCGCGCCGCAGACGACGGTGTGGGGCTGGACGGACGCGATGGTGGGGAAGACGCAGACGCCGACCTTGATGGTGTCGGGCGCGCACGACAAGCAGGTGGCGCCGGATCGCGTTCGAGAGCTCTACGCCGACCTTGGCGCCACGGACAAGGTGTTCGTCGATCTCGCGTGCTCGTCGCACAACGCGATGTGGGAGCGCAATCACCTGCTGCTGTTCCGTGCGTCGCTCGAGTGGCTCACGCAGGGCACGGTCAACGGCACGAAGACCGGGATGCTCAAGCTCGGATACGGCGCCGCGGCAGAGAGCCGCTGAACTCATGAACCGGGTACCATCGAACCCCTGAACCAGCACCCACGCACCGACGCACCCACGCACCCACGCACCCGTCCCCGTCGAGGCGCCGTGTTCGTCGCGGCGGGCATCCTGCTCAGCCGCCTCGCGGGCCTCGTCCGCCTGCAGGTCTTTGCGCACTACTTCGGCCTGCAGTCCGACGCCGCCGACGCGTTCAACGCGGCGTTCCGCATCCCCAACTTCTTGCAGAACCTGTTCGGCGAGGGCGCACTGTCGGCGTCGTTCATCCCCGTCTACGCATCGCTCGTTTCGCGGGGCGAGCAGAAGGACGCCGATCGCGTCGCCGGTGCCGTCGGCGCGCTGCTGGCGCTCGTCGTGTCGCTGCTTGTCGTCGTGGGCGTGGTCGCGGCGCCCCTCTTGATCGGGGCGATCGCTCCGGGGTTCCAGGGCGACAAGCGCGACCTCACCATCACGCTCGTGCGGATTCTCTTCCCCGGTGCCGGTCTGCTCACGCTGTCGGCGTGGTGCCTGGGTGTGCTCAACAGCCATCACCGCTTTCTGCTGTCGTATGCGGCGCCGGTGATGTGGAACGCGGCGATGATCGCGACGCTCGCCGTCTATGGCGCGACCTCAGAGCTGCCGCGCCTGGCGGTGTTGCTGGCGTGGGGGTCAGTCGCCGGAAGCTTCGCGCAGTTCGCCGTGCAGGTTCCCGTCGTGCTGCGGCTTGCGCCCGACCTGCGGTTTGCGCTCGATCTGGCCTCAGATCGCGTGCGGACCGTCGCGCGCAATTTCGTACCGGCGTTCATCAGCCGGGGCGTGGTGCAGGTCAGCGCCTACATCGATGCGCTGATCGCCAGCTTCCTGCCGACCGGCGCGGTGACGGGGCTTGCAAACGCGCAGCTGCTCTACACGCTGCCCGTGAGCCTGTTCGGGATGTCGGTGGCGGCAGCGGAACTGCCGTCGATGGCGGGCGAAGTGGGCGTGGGCACCGCGGCTCAGCAGGCGCTGCGGGATCGGCTCGACGGCGGCCTTCGCCGAATCGCGTTCTTCGTCGTTCCTTCGGCGATGGCCTTCCTGGCTCTCGGTGACGTGCTCGTCTCGGCGCTGCTCGAGAGCGGGCGCTTCCGACACGCCGACGCGGTGTACGTCTGGGCGATTCTTGCCGGCGCGTCCGTGGGCCTGCTGGCCTCGACGCTGGGACGACTCTACTCGTCCGCGTACTACGCGCTGCGCGACACGCGCACGCCGCTGCGCTTCGCGCTCGTCCGCGTGGCGCTCACAACCGTGCTCGGCTACCTGTTCGCCATTCCGCTGCCCCGGTTGCTGGGAATCCCGCTCGAGTGGGGAGCGGCCGGGCTTACGTCCTCGGCCGGCCTCGCGGGCTGGGTGGAGATGCTGCTGCTGCGTCGCGGGATGAACGATCGGATCGGGGTGACGGGACTACCCGCGAGCTACGTCGCCAAATTGTGGACCGCCGCCGCCGCAGGTGCCGCGGCGGCGTGGGCCGTGAAACTGACGCTGCCGGCCCTGCCGCCCGTTGTGACCGCTCTCCTGATCGTCGGCCCGTACGGCGTGATCTACCTCGCGACGACGTTCGCGTTCCGTGTTCCTGAGGTTTCAGCGGTTATCGCTCGAGTCCGTCGCCGAGCCTAGCGTCGGCCCTCGTCCAGTCGGGCTATGCGCTCGATGGTGTCCTCATGGAGCACACGCATCTGGCGGCTGATGTCACCGATGTCACCGAACAGCCTCTCAATCTTGGCGTCCTGCGCCTCGAATCGCGAGAGCATCGCAGAAAAGCCGCCGCGCATCTCATCGCGAAGTTGCACAATCTGCGCCTCGACAGCCGTCATCCTGGCCGGCAGGTCCTTTAGCGATGCCACTTCATGCTCCAGAATCTCAACGCGACGCGCCAGGGCGTGCGGTCCTCCGCACGTTGTCGTGCGAGGCACATGCGGGACGACGACGCTAGCATCGTCTCCTGACGCTGGCAACCTCCCGAATCGCGAACCGCGACTCCCGACTCCCGAATCCCGTCTGGATTCAGACATACGGGCATGCGACCTCGCGTCCGTCGCGCGCGATGAGCGGAGGCACGGCGTCGGCGCATGCGGCGCGGGCGATGGGGCAGCGCGTGCGGAATGAGCATCCCGACGGCTTGTTGAGCGGCGAGGGCACGTCGCCGCCGAGGCGCGCGCGATGCACGCGGCCGGCCGACGGATCGGGGCGCGGCGCGGCCGCGAGCAGCGCCGAGGAATACGGGTGGAGTGGATGGAGGTAGATCTCCTCGGCCGGTCCGGTCTCGACGACGCTGCCGAGGTACATCACGGCGATGCGATCCGAGATGTGCCGGACGACCGAGAGATCGTGGGCGATGAAGATGTACGACAGACCGAATTCCTTCTGCAGATCCTGCAGCAGGTTGATGACCTGCGCCTGCACCGAGACGTCGAGCGCGCTCACCGGCTCGTCGAGGACGACAATCCTGGGATTGGTCGCGAGCGCGCGCGCGATGCCGATCCGCTGGCGTTGACCGCCGGAGAATTCGTGCGGGTAGCGGTTGACGTGATGGTCCGACAGGCCGACCTTTTCGAGCAGCCAGCGGACGCGGTCGGCCCGCTCGGTCCGCGACATCCTGGTGTGGATACGCAGCGGCTCTTCGACAATCTGGCTGACGGTCTTCCGCGGGTTGAGCGACGAGTACGGATCCTGGAACACCATCTGGATGTCGGACCGGTACGGTCGCATCTGGCCGCGCGTCAGCGCCGCGAAATCCACCACGCCGCCGGCGTGGTGGTAGAGAACCTTCCCTTCGATCTCCACGCGATAGCTCATCGCACGCAGAATGTTGACCACCGCCCGCCCGACGGTGGTTTTGCCGCAGCCCGACTCGCCGACCACTCCCAGCGTTTCGCCCCGGCGCAGCGTAAACGAGACGTCGTCTACGGCGCGTACTTCGCCGATTCTGCGCAGCAGGATGCCGCCCTGGACGGGAAACCGCACCGACAGGTGCTGAACGTCCAGGAGCACGTCGCCTCCGCTCACGCGACCGCCGTTCTCACGGGCCACCCGCCTTCGCCAAGGCTTCGGCGGGTCCACGACGAGTCAGAGACGAAGAGGATCATTTGACTGGATACAAATGGCATCGCACCCACTGGCCTGGTGCGTCCTCGATGAGCGGCGGCTCGATCGTCGCGCACGGCTCGAAGCGCTTCGGGCAGCGCGTGACGAACTTGCAGCCCGCCGGCAGGCTGAAGATGTCGGGCACCGAGCCCGGGATCACCGTGAGGCGCTGCGCCTTCGACCCGTCGGCGCCGGGGATCGAGCCGAGCAGTCCCTGCGTGTACGGATGGCGCGGCGTGGCGAAGAGCGCCTTCACCGGCGCGACCTCCTGAATCTTGCCGCCATACATGACGGCCACGCGGTCGCACGTTTCGGCGACCACGGCCAGGTTGTGGGTGATGAGCAGAATCGCCGCGCCGGCGCGCCGCGCCTTCATCTGCAGCATCAGGTCGAGGATCTGCGCCTGGATCGTCACGTCGAGCGCCGTCGTCGGCTCGTCGGCGATGAGCAGCGACGGGTTGAGCACGAGCGCCATGGCAATCATCACGCGCTGCCGCTGGCCGCCGGACAGGTGGTGGGGGTACTGCTTCATGCGCGCGTCGGCGTCGGCGATGCCGACCTCGGTGAGGATCTCGACGGCGCGGCGATGCGCCTCTTCGTGGCTCACCGGCTCGTGCGCGAGGATCACCTCTGTCACCTGCATCCCGATCGTGAAGACCGGATTGAGCGACGTCATCGGCTCCTGGAAGACCATGCTGATGTCGCTGCCGCGGATCGCGCGAATCTCCTGCCACGACAGCGTCAAAAGGTCGCGCCCCTTGTAGAGGACTCGGCCGTCGGCGATGCGGCCCGGCGGATCGGGAATCAGGCGAAGGATGCTGAGCGCCGTGACGCTCTTGCCAGAGCCCGACTCGCCGACCAGGCCGAGCACCTCGCCTGACTCGATGTCGAGGTCGACGCCGTCCACCGCCTTGGCGACGCCCGATTCGGTGTAGAACCACGTCCGCAGGCCGCGAATCGAGAGCAGAGGTGTGTCGCTCATCGCAGCCGCGAATATTCCTTGGGGTCGAACGCCTCGCGCACGGCCTCGCCGATGAACACCACGAGGAGCAGCGTGAGGAACATGACGCCGAGGGGATAGAACACGAGCCACCACTTGGTGAGGTTCTCCATCCCCTGGCCGATCAGCTCGCCCCAGCTCGGTGTCGGCGCGGGCAGGCCGAAGCCGAGGAAGTCGAGCGCCACGAGCGAGCTGATGTTGGCGACGATCGTGAACGGCGCAAACGACACGACGGGCGTCAACGCGTTGGGCAGGATGTGGCGGAACATGATGTCGCGCTCGGACACGCCGGTCGCGATGGCCGCGCCGACGTAGTCCTTGGCCTTCTCGCGATAGAACTCGCCGCGGATGTAGTACGTGATGCCCATCCAGTCGAACGCCGCGAGAATCCCGACGAGCAGCCAGAACGACGGCTGCAGCAGCACGCCCCGGCCGGGGAGGTAGATCGGCACCACGATCGAGCTGATGATGATGATGGTGTAGAGGAAGGGGAGCGACGACCAGATCTCGATGACGCGCTGGCCGAGAATGTCGATGCGTCCGCCGAAGTATCCGATGGTCGCGCCGACGGCGATGCCGGCGGCATAGCCCACCAGCATGACCAGGATCGCGAAGGTCATCGACACGTTGAACCCGTAGGCGAGCCGCACGAGCACGTCGCGGCCGCGGTCGTCGGTGCCGAACACGTGATCGCGCGACGGCGCGTTGGGCGGGGTGCCCGGCAGATCGAGCAGCGATTCGTTGGGGCCGAAGGGGTAGATCGGCATCAGCACCCAGTTACCCGCGCGTCCGGCCTGAAACTGCGCCTTCAGCGCCCGGTAGTCGGGCTCGCCGATGGCGTTCTGACCGAACTCGGTGGCCGTGTGGAAGGTCGCGAGCGGAAAGAAGTACCGGCCGTCGTAGCGCACCGCTAGCGGAGTTCCGTTGGCGAGCAGCGGCAGAAAGAACGACACCACGTAGCCCAGCGTGATGATCAGGAACGAGTAATAGCCTCGCTTCAGGCGCTTGAACTTCCGAACCCGTTTCCGGAACAGCGATTCCGACGGTTTCGGCTCGTCCGTCGGCGCGGGCGAACCATTCATTTGAAGCGGATGCGCGGGTCGACCACCGCGTAGATGATGTCGGACAGGATATTGCCGACGAGCATCAGCAGGCTGCTGATGACGACGATCCCCAGGGCGACGGGGTAGTCGCGTTGCAGGATCGCCGTGTAGCCGAGATAGCCCATGCCGTCGATGTTGAACACCCGTTCGATCAGGAACGACCCCGCCAGCACGAGGCTGATCACGTGGCCGAGGCCTGTCACGAGCGGAATGAGCGAATTGCGTAGCGCGTGCACGAAGACGACGCGCCGCTCGGTCAATCCCTTGGCGAAGGCGGTGCGGACGTAGTCCTGGCCGAGATTCTCCATCAGGGAGTTCTTGGTCAGGATCGTCTCGGTCGCGAACGCGCCGACCATGTAGCAGACGACCGGCAGGAACATGTGCTCGGCCTGGCCCGTGATCTTCCCCCACGCGCTGAGGTACTCCCAGTTGCCGGGGCGAAAGCCGCCCAGCGGGAAGACGTTCAAGAAACTCCCGCCGCCCAGCAGCACGAGCAGCGCCGTACCCAGAGCCCAGCCGGGCACGGAGTAGCCCAGAAAGACAATCGCGCTCGAGATGAGATCGAACCTCGAGCCGTGCCGGATGGCTTTGAAGACGCCCAGCGGCACGCACACCAGATAGCTCAGGAGAAAGCCCGTCAGGCCGAGCGTCAGCGACACCGGAAAGCGAGCGCTGATGATGTCCCAGACCGGGTCCTGATAGACGTACGACCGTCCGAGGTCGAGGCGGACGACGTTGCGGAGCCACAGCGCGTACCGGATGTGCACGGGCTTGTCGAAGCCGTAGTAGCGCTGGATCTCTTCGATGGCCTCCTGAGGGATCTCGACGCCGCTGCGCATCGCGGTGCCGCCCCGATCCGCCATGGCCATCTGAAACCGCATGATCTGCCGCTCGACCGGACCGCCCGGCACGAAGTGCATGATCACGAACACCACGAGCGTGATGCCGATGAACGTCGGGACGATCAGCAGCGCCCGACGCAGGAAATATCCTGTCATCGGGTCTGCGGGGTCGTGGGGGCCGTCTTCGAGTAGTCGAGCCAGTACCGGTCCTCGACCGGCGGGATCTCCAGCTTCACGCTGTCGTCTCTCATGGCCTGGTCGAGTCGCTGCGCCTTGGCCGGGTCGATCCACCACAGCTGCGGGATGCCGGGTGCCAGCGAGCCGATGTAGTCGCCGACGCGCGAGAACGTCCCCTGCGGCTGGCCGAAACGATTCCAGAACGCGATCCGTTCGGAGGGGGGATACCACTCAAGGATGTAGTGATACTCGCGCGTGAGGAGCCCATCCAGCTCGCGCAGCAGCGCGGCGCGCTTGGCCGGGTCGAACTCGATGTCGTACTGCTCGCAGATCTCGTCGATGCGCTTGTTCTTGAAGCCCGAGATGTTGTTGGTGTTCTGCACATCGGCCGTGGACGAGTGATACTCCGGCCGCGGATTCGGGAACACGCTGCCCGCGCCCCACGCGCCGGAGACCAGCTCGAACTGACGTTGCATCATCATCTTGAACCGCGTCTCGGGGTTGACGAGCCGGAGGTTCAGCGTGATGCCGACCTTGCGCAGGTCGTTCTGATAAATCGTCGTCCAGCGCTCCGAGCCCTTGTCGCTGTACAGCAGCTCGATCTGCAGCGGCTGTCCGTTCTTGACCAGTCGCCCCTGGGCGTCGCGCTCCTTCCATCCGGCGTCAGCGAGCAGCGTGAGGGCCTGCTGCGGGTCGTACTCGTTCTTCGGATTGTCGGCGTTCTCGAAGGGCAATCCCGGGAAGTAGGAATTGAGCGGGAAGTACTCCTTGAAGAAGAGCCGCTCGATCAGCTGCTGGCGGTTGAGCAGCAGCAGAAACGCTGTACGCACCCGGATGTCATCCCACGGCGCGCGGCGGGTGTTGAAGCCCAGAAACTGGACGCCCGACGGCGTGTTGTTGAAGACCTTGCGCTTGAGCACGAGCCCGCGCTGGAAGGCCGGCGTGTTCAGCTCTTCAACCCACTGCTGCGAGATGTTCACGTAGTAGTAGTCGAGCTCGCCCTTCTTGAACATCTCGAAGGCGAGGTTCTGATCGCGGACGACGGTGTTACGGATCTCGTCGAAATTGTACTGCCCGATATTGGCCCGGTAGTCCTTGGCCCAGTAGTCGTTGCGCCGGCGCAACGACACCGAGGTGCCCTTCTTGATGTCGGCCTCGGCCACGGTGTAGGGCCCCGAGCCCGGGAGCAGCTTGAAGTTGTAGTCGCGCAAGTACGCGGCGCCGTCCATCGTCTTCAGGACGTGCGCGGGAAAGACCCGGATGCCGGCCGCGATGAGGAAGTCGCGCCAGCCGAGCGTCTTGGCTTTGATGCGCACGATGTACTTGCTCTCGGCCACCGGCGGCTCGAGCCGGTTGAATTCCGTGTAGAAGAAGAGGTCTTGCAGCGTCTTGTCGGTGTGGAACTTCCAGCTCGCCACGACGTCGTCTGCCGTGACAGGCGTGCCGTCCGAGAATCGCGCGTTCGGATCGATGCGGAACCGGTACGTCAGCTTGTCCGGCGCAATCTGCCAGTGCGTGGCGAGCGCAGGCATGTATTCCAGCGTGGTGGGATGCAGGCCGACCAGGCTCTCGTACACCATGGACGAGATCTCGTAGTTGGTCGACGTGTTCCATTCGGGCCCGGCCATCCGCAGCGTGCCTGGGAACGAGATCATGTAGTCGCGGATCACGCCGCCCTTGACCGCGCGCGCGTCGCCGATGAGATCGAACGAGTTGTTCGTGTCCCACCCCTGCCCCGTGAACCCCTTCCCGCCCTGGTCGGCCGGGACCGCCGGGTCGGCGCCAGCGTCGGCGTTGGGAAACACCGGATAGGCGTTCTTGTCCACCGAGACGTTCGCACGGCTCTCGGCGGGGGCGCCAGCGGTGGCTGCGGGCTGCTGTTGATTGTTCGCGCCGCCGCCACAGGCGGCGATGGTCATTGCGACAGTGAGGACGAGGGTGAGGCGGCGCATGTGGGGACTCCTTCGACGGTCATTCTAGCAAGCCGCTTCGCCCGAAAACACGAACTCCCAACTCCAAGTCGCCTTGGAAGTTGGGAGTTGGTCGTTCGAATGTGAGCAGTGCTACAGAGTTACCAGCGCGGCTCCTGACGTCGGCCACCGCCGCCACCACCGCCGCGACCTCCGCGGCCGCCGCCGCCCCCCCCACCATAGCCGCCGCCCCCGCCAAATCCGCCGCTGCGCGGCTGCTGCGGTCGCGCCTCGTTGACGGTCAGCGTGCGCCCGCCGAAAGGCTTCTCGTGGAGCGTGTTGATGGCGTTCTGCGCGTCCTGGTCCGTGGCCATTTCCACGAACGCGAAGCCGCGCGCGCGTCCGGTCTCGCGGTCGCGCATCACGTTGACGGAGGCGACGCTGCCCGCCTGGGCGAACAGCGCAGTGAGGTCGTCCTCGTTGGTCTCGTACGGAAGATTACCGACGTAGAGTTTGTTACCCATTCTGCACTCTGTGCATCAGCGGCGATGCTCTAACGGGAAACGCAGCGCTCGGAGCGGGATGCTCAAGCTTCACTAGCGCAGGAGGGACGCGAGGGGGTCGCTCTCGTATCGATTCTGACGCGGGCAAGGCGGCGGGGCGTCTGCTTCCTTTGACGCGCCCAGTATATAGCGGAATCCGGCGGTCAGCTGAGCTGCAGTTCGGGCATCGGCCGGCCGGCAAACAGGGGCCGGCAGGCCCTGGCCATCCAGCGGGCCTTGCGCGCCGAACGGTTCACCCGTGCGCTGTCGGTGGCGATGCCCGTGTTGGCGTACATCTGGCGGTAGATTTTTGAAATCAGCACGAAGGCGATCCGGGCCTTGAGCGACTTCACCACCGAGGCGCGCACCCAGATGCTGCGGAAGCTGTAGAAGCTGTCCCAGACCTCCTGGGTCTGGCGGCGGATCTCCTCGGGCGACATCACCGGGTGGTCCATGTAGATCTTCGGGCGCTGCGCCTGCGGAATGAGCCAGTGCCGGCTGATCGGAATGCCGCCGATGCGCTCGGGATTGTCGCCGAGCGATTTCTCCCAGGCCACGAAGTCGAGGGTGCCGGGAAACGGCGTGAGCATGACGAACTGCGCGAAGGTGAGGCCCGCCTCCTCGGCGACCCTGAGCGTCGCGGCGAAGGAATCGGGACGATCGCCCGGCAGGCCGAAGATGAACGAGCCGAGCACGTGGACACCGTGCTCCTTGAACGCGCGCAGGCGCTTGACCAGCGAGTCGCCGCTCTCGTTGAAGTTCTTGTAGATCGACTTCAAGCCCGCTTCCGTGACCGACTCGACGCCGACGAGCGCGCCCTTGATGTGCGCGCGCCTCATCGCGTCGAGGAACTCGTGGTCCTCGCCCGCCTCCATCGTGATCTGCGTGAAGAACACGGTGTCTTTGGGCAGGCGCGCCAGCTGCTCCATCAGCGCGAAGCGCTCGGCGCGGATGGCTTCCAGTTCGTGGAGATGCGTCTTGTCTTCACGCCGCGCCGCCATCTTCAGGTCCTCGAGCGTGACGGGGTAGAAGTTGTCGTCGGCGAGCGCGATGAAGCGGAACCCGCGGCGGCGAAGGTCGAGAATTTCCTGGACGACCTTCTCGTAGCCGCGCTGGCGCGGGCGCTGGCCGTCGGTGCGCCAGACCGAGCAGAACGAGCAGTGCTTCGGGCAGCCGCGCACGGTCTGCACCGATGCCCACATGTAGCGTCCCGCCGGCAGCAGATCCCATCGCGCCGGCAGGAAGTCTTCGGCCTCGATCTGACCGCCCGCGTACGACGGGCGCAGCGTGCCTGCGGAGGCGTCACGCAACACCTCGCCCCACACGCGGTCGCCGTCACCGGTGACCACCGCGTGGGCCTCGCCGAGATCGCGCGCCTCGTCGGGATAGAGGGTCGCGTGAATGCCGCCGTAGACAACCGTGGCGCCCACGCGCCGCGCGGCGGTTCCCACTTCGTAGCCGCGCAGGGCGTTTCCCGTGTGAATGCCGATGCCCACGATGTCGCCGGCCTTGATGGTCGCCAGGTCCATCGGTTCGAGCGTTTCATCCACCACCGCCGGCGGACCGTACGACTCCGGCGTCGCCGCGGCCAGCACGTAGAGCCAGCGGGGCGTGATCACACCGATGCCGAAAGACACGTGGCTTGGATTGACGAGATGGATTTTCATCGGGTCTTAGGTGAAACGGGACGAACTGCCCGGAGGCTCTGCAAAGAGGGCAGGCAGGCGGTGAGCATAACACATCACGCCGCCGTCGAGGCGTGCGGTTAGACCCGGCCGAAATCGATGTAGCCGCGCGCGGGATCAGTGCGCAGCAGCTTGACGCGCACGCGATCGCCTACTTCCAGCCCCTCACCCCCGCGCTCGAGCCGTCCCTCGACCGGCGGCCGTCGCACGCGCACCCACGTGCCCTTGTCGGACGCGCCGGTAACGATGCCGTCGAATCGTTCGCCGACGTGCGATTGGAGCAGCAGCGCGGCTGCAGCCTTGCGTACGAGACGCTCAACCTTGTTCGCCGCATCCTCGCGTTCGGTGCACCGCGCGGCAATAGCGTCGAGCTCAGCGTCCGAGTACGGCGTCTGCGTGTTCGCCAACGCGGCTTTGACGATGCGTTGCGCGACGAGGTCGGGGAACCGTCGGTTGGGGGCCGTCGAGTGCGTGTAGTCCTGCACCGCCAGCCCGAAGTGCCCGATCGCTCTCTGGCCGGGTCGTTCAACCACGTATTCGCCGCGGCCCAGCAGCTTGACGACCGACAGCGAGAGATCCTGGAAGTGATCGGGGTCTTCCGCTTTGCGGCGGAGCAGCCACTCTTCGAGCGCGACCGGGTCTGGATCGTCGGACAGTCGATGGCCCGTCTGGGCGGCGAGGTCGACGATGCGGGGCCACTTCGCCGGCGTACGGACGATGCGTCGGAGCGAGGCCACGTCGTGGGATTCGATGAAGAGTGCCACGGCGCTGTTGGCCGCCACCATGAAGTTCTCGATCAGCTCGGTCGCGCGGTTGGGTTCTGACTCGGCCAGCTCTCTCAGCGTGCCGTCCTCGAACACCGGCCGCGGCTCCGACGTGGTCAGCGTGAGCGCGCCCCGGTCGTGACGACGTCGCTTGAGGGCCTGCGCCGCCGCGTCCTGCTGGCGGAGGTTGGCCTCGAGTCCCGCGACCCCGGTCACGGGATCGGGCATCGGCCCCCGGCCTTCGAGCCACGTGCCCAGGCTCGGATACGCGAGCTTGGCCTGATTGCGCACGACCGCGGCGTAGATACGGGAGGCGCCGACCGCGCCGTCGCGTCCGACGGCGTATTCGGTCACGATCGCGGCGCGATCCTCGTGTTCGTTGAGCGATGTGAGATCGGTCGAGAGGCGCTCGGGGAGCATCGAGAAGGTGTGCGCGCCGGTGTAGACCGACGTGGTGTTGTGAGCCGCGTGCTCGTCGACGGGCGAGTCGCGGGGGACGAGCGCATCGACGTCGGCGATCGCGACCAGGATCGTGACATCCGTGCCGTCGCCTGGCGCGGCCACGGTGAGCTGGTCGAGATCGCGCGAGTCGTCGTTGTCGATCGAGCACCACGGAAGCGCGCGCAGGTCGCGGCGTCCTTCGAGCGGGGCGGCCTCCGAGAGCCGGGCCACCTGGGCGAGTGCAGCCGGCGAGAAGTCGGGCTCGAAGCCGCGATCCCGCATGGCCTGATGGGCGATCTGCTTGAGGAAGCCGCGCGATGAGGACACCATGGCGATTATATGGAAGTGGCCAACCGTGCGAATTGCGGCTAGAGTGTCCGGCGCCCGATCCGATCATCGCCGAAGCAGCCGCAGCGGTGACGAGGTAGGCGAGCACCTCACCAACCACCAACCACCAACCGCCAACCGCCAACCGCCCACCACCCACCACCAACCAACCACGAACCGAGGCGATAATGCCTAAGTGACCGAGCGCGCGTATGCCGTGGCACGAGCCGTGACGCCACGGATCCACACACATTTCAGCGACCATCTTGCCGCGGCGCGTGCGCGCGGCTACCAGCATCTGGCGGTGGTGCCCGATGCGGCTGCCATCGAAGCGATGATTGACGTCGCGTTCTGGGCCAGCCTTCGTCGCGAAGAGACGTACGTGCCCAAGATCTCGCTGGCGTTCCTGGCGCCGGAGGAGACGGAACACCCGCTGGTGCTCGAGCGCTCGCTGCCGCTCGATCCCACCGCGCTGACACGCGTGGCGCCGGCCGTCGAGCGTCCCGGCATTCACCTGGGCGTGGCACGCTTCGACGGCGAGCTGCGCGTGTGGGGTACCGCTCGCACTATCCCAACCTATTGCTTCGTCGCCGAAGTCGTCGAGCCGGGCCTCATCGTCGTCAAGCACCACCGGGGCGACGAGCGGGTGAAGTTCGTCAACGTGGCCGTGCTCGAGGGCGACCGCATCAAGATCGTCGACGAGCGCGCGTCGGCGATGCCCGACTGTCCGCTGCTGCTGACCTCGCTGCTAGGCGTTGACGTGCCCGACACGTGGGCCGGTCCGGTGAACGTCCTGGTGCGGCTGGCCGTCTCGATGCGTGCGCATCGGCGCGGCGGCCTGTTGATCGTCGCGCCTGCCGGGTCGGCGTCGTGGCGCGACTCGATCGTGCAGCCCATTTCGTATGCCGTCGATCCCGCCT
>Ga0210380_10000278_pt1 | contig 25394 bp, 21 predicted proteins | sample PLM4_5_coexredo_FD_155476 | JGI IMG/M metagenome (GOLD analysis project Ga0210380, IMG submission 155476) | Groundwater sediment microbial communities from an aquifer in East River, Colorado, USA - PLM4_5_coex redo | ecosystem: Environmental > Terrestrial > Soil > Riparian zone | place: USA... | reverse complement strand
GACGGCGGCGATAATCGGTTTCTTCAGCGCCCGCATGTTCTTCACCACCGCACAGGTCAACGTCGTAAAGTTGAGCTGCTCCTCAGCAGTCATGTCCAGCAACTTAGCGATGATGCCATGAACGCTACCGCCAGAGCAGAATCCTTTTCCGGCACCTGTGAGCACGACGACTTGAACAGTGGAATCTTCCGCCATCGCGGCAAACACCCGTTCCAACTCTGCGTAGGTTTCAAAGGTCAAAGCGTTGAGCCGTTCGGGATCGTTCAGGCGAATCGTCGCGATATTGTCGGCGACTTCGAAGACGAATGAATTGTAAGCCATTTTATCTTTTTACTTTTGCCTTTTTACTTTCCGTTCAGCTCATCACCGCGCCGCCGTCGACATTGATCGCCTGCCCGGTCATGCCGCTCATTTGCGACGAAGCGATCAAACATGCCAGCGACGCAACTTCCGTGGCTTCGATCAATCGGTTCTGCGGCGCGCTGGCGGCGAAGATTTTTAAAATATCGTCGCCGCTCTTGCCGGTCTTCTCGGCCATGATGCGCGCGTTCTCGCGGGTGCGTTCGTCGTCGACATAGCCCGGACAAATCGCATTCACGGTCACGCCCTGGCGCGCGGTTTCCAGCGCCAACGACCGGGTCAGTCCGAGCAGCCCATGCTTCGACGCGGTGTAAGCGGTCACATGGCTGTAGCCGACTTTGGCTGCGGTCGAAGCGATGTTGACTATGCGACCCCAGTTGGCTTCGATCATCGCCGGTAAAAACACTTTACAGCAATTGTATGCGCCGGTCAGATTGGTATCCAAGGTTCGGTCCCAGGTTTCATCGGACAGGTTGGCAAAGCTTACAGCACTGGCGATGCCGGCGTTGTTGACCAAGATCTGCACATCGCCCCACAGTTCTTGAATTGCAATCCGCAACCGCTGCACTTCCCCGCGGCGGCTCACGTCACAGGCGATCGCGCGGACTTGCGCGCCATTCTCAGCAATTTTTTCCGCCGCTGTCGCTAGTTTCTTGTGATCGCGGGCTGCGATCGCAACCCGGCAGCCGAGCGTGGCGAACTGCCCGGCGATTGCCGCACCGATCCCGCCGCTGCCGCCGGTGACCAGAACGATTTTGTCGGCGAAGTCGTTCATGCTCGAACCATAGCATATGCCATGGCGTGAAACGCAAGACCAACCGCCCTAGCGCTTGTGATCGCTGCAGGATTTCGATAAAGGGACTGCCAGCCAGATTCGCTGAGAGGTGGTTTCGTGCACTATCTAATCATTGGATTGATACTCGCTTGGCTGGGCTTTCCAGTCGCGCTGCGGGCCGACATTAACACCGATAAATCGTCACTGGTTAACTGGCGCGAAGGTCAGCCGCCAACTAGCGAGAGCGATCTCGACCGGCTCAATCGCGCCTTTGTCCGGTTGGCGCAAATTTCCCGCCCGGCGATCGTGCAAATTCGCGTCAGCGGTCCAGACAATAGCCAAGCCCAAGGCAATCGCGGCTCGGGCTTTTTCATCGATCCGGACGGCTACATCCTGACGGCCCAGCACGTCATAGACAAGGGCAAGGAGATTGAAGTCCGCACCGCCGATGGCCAGCGTCTGGCGGCGCGCTTGGTGGTCGCCGACAGTCAGCTCGACCTGGCGCTGTTGAAGATTCAAAGCGAGCGGGCAGCGCCGGTGCTGTCCCTCGGCGATTCCGAGCGCATTCAGGTCGGCGACTTGGCGATTGTTTTCAGCCACCCGTTTGGCCGCGAGAGTTCCATGAGCTTGGGCATCATCAGCCGCGCCGGGCGCACCTATCCCGACTCGGCGGGTTACGATTTCGTTCAAACCGATGCCGGCGCCTATCCCGGCGTCAGCGGGGGGCCGCTGTTGAATAGCCAGGGGGATGTCGTCGGCATGATCACCATGGCCTCGGAACGCGGCAATCTCGGCTTCGCCACGCCGATCAATTTAATCAAGAAAATTCTGCCCCGCTTGGTCAAAGGTGAGAAGTTCGCCTGGGGCTGGCTTGGCGTGCAAATGTCGGACATCACTCTGGGCCAGGCGAGATCGTTAGGAATTTATCCCGCCAAAGGCGTGGTGGTGAGCTCGGTTTTACCGGGGCAACCGGCGGCGCGGATGGGCGTGCAAAAACAGGATGTCATCCTCGCGGTCAACGACACTCAAGTCGACAGCCCGCGCGACGTGACTCGCATGGTCGGCGGCCTGGAAGCCGGCCGCATGGTGCAACTTTCAATACTCCGCAAGGGCAACTCGATTCGCTTGACCGTACTCCTCGGCATCAAGCCGGAATCGGCCAAGCCGCGCGAAGGTTAGCGCAGACTCCTGAACGATCCTCGGCTGCACACCGAGGGATTCTGCGCTTGTCAACTAGAAGTCCTCTCGTGATTCAGTCGTACCGTTAAAAAATCGTGTCCAGGTGACGGACAGCGTCCGTCATACCGTTGAAAAACGGTATCCAGATTCTGGGGTTGGGGATGGACCCCGGTTTCCACCGGGGTGACGATAGGGCAGGCTTGACGAATATTTACGGCAACAGACGCCGAGGCATTTCAACCATCTCCCAGCGAGACATTAATTGTTCGTCGCCGCTGGCTCTCGATCTCCCGCGGTCAATTTTTTTTGCAGCTCGGTGAACTGCTGCAATTTCTTTTGTACCCTGTCGTTGATCGTGCCGTTGGGATAACTGCCGTCGGCTTGGCGCGCGCCGGCGGCGACGCCGGTGAGCACTTCGATGCCTTCATCAATGTTACTTACAGAGTAAATATGAAACTTGCCGGCTTTGACCGCCTCGACGACGTCGGCGCGGAGCATCAGATTGTGCACGTTGGCCTGGGGGATCATCGCGCCCTGTTCGCCGGTCAGTCCTTTCAAGCGGCAGACATCGAAGTGGCCTTCGATCTTGAAATTGACGCCGCCGATCGCTTGCACCTCGCCGTTTTGATTCACCGAACCGGTGACGGCGATCCCTTGATGAATCGGTATTTCGGAAAGACTCGAAAGGATCGCGTAGAGTTCAGTGGACGATGCACTGTCGCCGTCGACGCCGTCGTAAGACTGCTCGAAACAAATCGTGCTAGAGAGCGATAGCGGACTTTGCTGGGCATACTTGCCGCCCAAATAGCCGCCGAGAATCAGCACGCCCTTGTCATGACTCCTGCCGCTCATCTTCGCCTCGCGCTCGATGTTGACGATGCCGCTGCGGCCCATGAAAGTCTTTGTCGTAATTCGCGACGGCTTGCCAAACCTAAAGTCGCCCATCTGATACACCGCTAGGCCGTTGACCTGACCGACCGCTGCGCCGGTGACATCCACCAGCACCGTGCCTTCGGCGATCAGCTCTTGCAGCCGCTTTTCGACCAAGTTGAGGCGAAAGGTTTTTTCCACCAGGGCGCGCTCGACATGCTTGCCGGAAACCAGTTCGGCCTTCTCCTTGCCGGCCCAGTAATCCGACTCGATCAGAAGATCGACCATGTCGCTGAATCGGGTCGATAGTTTATTCTGGTCCTCAACCTGGCGCGCGCACTGCTCGATCACCCGGGCAACACCGTCGGAATCGAAGTGGCGTATCTCTTCCCGTTTGCAATAGTCGCTGATGAAACAGGCGAACGCCGTGATATTTTCCTGGGTACGATCGACTTCAAAGTTGAAGTCGGCTTTCACCTTGAACGTCTCACGGAAGTCGGGATCGGCGGTCGCCAGGATGCGATAGAGAGAAGGATCGCCGATCATGATCACTTTGGTATCCGTGGGGATCGGTTCCGGCCGCAACCCCTGGGGCGGCACGAAGCCAAAGAAGGTGCCCGGCTCCTCGATGCGCAACTCGCGATTCTTGATGACTCGTTGCAGCGCTTCCCAGCAGCCGGAATTAGCGAGCACTTCCCGGTCGTAAAGCACCAGATAACCGCCGTTAGCTTTACTGATGGAACCGGCTTTGATCAGCGTAAAATCGGTAGTGTAACCGCCCATGATCGGTTTTTTCTCGATGACACCGAATAGATTGTGATAGGTCGGGTTGGTTTCGACGATAATCGGCGCCCCCGGGGTATCGCCGTTGTCGACGAAAACATTGATCCGGTACGGTAAAAAGGGATCGCCCGGCGGTTCGCCGTAGGCCATCGCGCCCATGGGACCGGCCGGCGCCGCGGGCTCGCCTTTGAAACGCTGCAAGTTTTTTAATATATGTTCGCGCACGCCGTCGAGGTAGGCCAGCACCCTGGGATAATCCTGATATTTTTGTTTGAGCTCGGTCAATGGATTGCGCACCAAGTAATCGGCGGCTTCGGTCTCCACGGTCTCCAGTTTTGCGGCAATCTCGCGCTCGAGCTTCTTGCCGTCGCGCAGGGTATCTTCGACTTGCTTCTCGATCTCGCTGCGGCGCTCCTCCAACTGCTTTTTCTCGGTTGGCGATAACGCGAGATAGTCCGCCTCCGGCATCGGTTTGCCGTCTTTAGTCGGCAGCAGCACGATCCCGGAGGGCGTCATGCGCAGGGCGAAACCGGCCTGGCTGGCTTCCGCCATCAAGCCTTCCATCATCTCCTGCTGTTTCTTTTGCAGCTGTTCGATCAGCCCTTGGCGCTGGTGCGCGAACTCATCGCTCTCGAATAGTTTCTTCGCCTCGCCCTGGAGGTTCTGAATTAACTGCTCCATGTCGCTCTTGAGCGCTTTGCCGAAACCACGGCGGATCTTCAGCGCCAGGGGCCGGTCGGGATCGCCAAAGTTATATACGTAGCACCAGTCCTCGGGCGTCGAGGCATCCGCCGGCGCCGCAGTTAAACTGGTCATCTTTTTGAGAAACGCCTTGATGATGCTGGTTTTGCCTGTGCCAGTCAGTCCGGTGACAAAAATGTTGAAGCCCGGTTTGTTGACGCCTAGGCCGAACTCGATCGCCCGAATAGCCCGATCCTGGCCGATAAAGTCTTCCAGCGGCGTCATGTCCGCCGTGCAAGTAAACGGCAGAGCGGTCAAGTCGCAGCGCCAAGTGAGTTTATCGGCAGCTATCTCGAAGCGGTTGGTCATCGCGGCTCCTCTGGATGGTTTATCGATGCCCGAGAATATGGACTTGCACGAGGGTCGTCAACCACCGCCGCGCTAACGATAGAATCGACGATATTGAAGGCGCCGAGGACCAGCTGTTTGACCGGGCGGGCTTGTGCTTGGCTGCGCGGCTACCAGCCGACTATGGAATGCGGGTTGAACCTTGAACCGACGCAAACCGCTCTCTATACTTCGACGATGACAACACCGCGCCACCTTCGTCGGTGGCCTGCATGCTGCGTATCGCTATTTTTGATCGCCATGCTCGGCTCGGGCTGCCGCTCCATCGCGCCCCTGCTGCCCTCAGTCAGTCCGCCCGCCGAAGACGAAGAAGTCAGAATCAGCCGCGAGTTTCGCCGCGAGGCCAAAAAGTATTTCAAGTTTCTCAATCAGCCGGAAGTCGAACGCTATGTCGATCGCATCGCCCGGCGAATTCTCGGCGCCACCGGTCCGCTGTCATTTGACTATCGATTTTTTGTCGTCGAAGACCAGCAGCTAAACGCCTTTGCCGTCCCCGGCGGATCGATCTATCTCTTCACCGGTCTCATCGAACGGGCGAAGTCCACCGACGAAATCGCCGGCGTGCTCGGCCATGAAATCGTCCATATCAAAGGTCGTCATATGGCACGCTCATCGGGACTGGACGCGATATCGGTATTGAGCTTGCTCGCCACCGTCATGTTGGCGCGCAGTGGCTCGGGCGGACAAGCCGCAGGTATCGTCGGCCAAGCGGTTGCCGCCACCCGCCAAGCCGCCTACAGCCGTCAATTGGAAATGGAATCCGATACTTTAGGGACCCGTTATATTGCCGCCGCCGGCTTCGATCCCCGCGGCACGCTGGCGTTTCTCAAAACCATGGATCAGGAGCGCGCCCTCAACCCGATCGATGTTCCAGCTTATATCTTGAGCCATCCACTCACGCAGGAACGGGTCGCCAATGCCGAGTTGGTCGTCAAATCCCTCGGCCCCAATAGTCCGCGGCAAGAAGACAACGAAACCTTAAAGAAAGTACAGATTCTGATCCGTATGGAGCGCACCAATCGCGAAACGGTCGTCGCTGAGTATGAGAAGTTGGTCCAAAAAGATCCTGATAATGCGGAACTGCTGCATCTGCTCGGCTTCGCTCAGTTCCAAATGGGCTTGCTCGCACCCGCGCAGAAAAACTACGAGAAATCATGGCGGCTGCGACCGGACCATATCGGCTTGCTTCGTGAAATCGGCCGGCTGTCGAGTCAAACCGGCGATTTTGCATCGGCCCGCAAAGCCTTCGACCGGGCCATCGTGCTCGAACCCAACGAACCGTTAAATTACTATTATCTCGGGGAGTTTCTCGAAAAGATCGGCGACTTGCGGAGCGCTGCCGGAGCCTATCTGAATGCCCAAAACCTAGCGCCTTTATGGGACAAACCGGTATTTCGCTTAGGGCAAGTCTACGGCAAGCTCGACCGGCTCGGAGATGGTTATTACTATCTCGGCCGGTCGCAGTTGCTGCAGGATGAAGACGAGCGAGCGCTCGCCGACTTCGAACGAGCGCTCAGGATCGTCGGCGAAAGCTCGCCGCGCGGACAGGTGATTAAAGCAGAGATAAAAACCCTAAGAGACCGTAAACGGTGACCTTTTATTGAGCCGCGCCAGCGCTCATTGAGGCTAACGAAAGGCTTTTCATCCGCAGCGGTTTAATATAACGGTTTTCCCGCTTGAGCAGCTGTTCACGCAGGTAGTGGGGATCAAAGCCCAACAAATCGCAGATGTTGGTAAATGAATAGAGCCAATCGGTGTCGGTATCTTCAACCCACTCGATGGCGCTTTGATAGCTGATCTTGCCGGTATCACTGCGCGAGCCTCGGTATTTCTCCAAGCACTCCACCGCGTCTTTCAAGATCGCAATCATCAAGCGCTTTTCGCCCTCAAGTTTGCGCGACAACCCGCCATTGCCGTAGAACTGCGATGGCAGAAAAATATCTGGTTCTAAAATCCTCGCAAGAAAATCATCGTACATTTCGGAACGCACTCCTCATTTATTTGAATCGCATTCTATAACACAGGGTATAGTGGCGCGCAAGAAAAAAAGCCCCAATTGGCTGGGGTACCGCCATTGAGAACCGACGTTCGAGAGAGTCCCATATTGGCGGCGATTTACCGGCCCCGGTAACTGAGCGGAGCTCAGACCGAGACCGGCGAGGCGGGTAAACAGCGGATTTGTGAACTTAGTTTAGATGCCGTTCATGAGTCCGACCAATTTAGTCTTAGCCACGTTGTGATCCCAAACTTTTTGCACAACCGAGTCTTTGCGCCGGCCTTTCATGACTCGCTGGGTCTCATCTTCGTTGTAGACCAGCACCGGCCCCAATAACGCGGCCTTGTAAAAGCGCGCCGCCGCTTCTTCAAGATCGACGCAGGCGGCAAACACCCACTCGATCGATTGCGCCACCACCATTGACCCATGGCCGCGTAGCATCAAGGCATCGCCCTTGCCGAGCGCCTGGGCCACGGCATCGCCCTGCTCGATGGTATGAATCAGCGCCGGGTCCATGTATTTGGGCAACGCGCCGGGACCGAAGAAGGCGCCGGGATTGGACGAAGCCGGATAAAATGGTTTATCGACCATGCTCAGCGTCGCCACCATGTGATTGTGCAGATGCGCCACGCTCTGGATGTCGCTCCGCGCTTTGTAGGCGCGCGCGTGCATAAAAACCTCCGACGGCGCTTTGTAGTTGCCTTCGATCACCTTGCCGTCGAAGTCCGTGACCACCATATCGTCAGGTTTCACGGTCGCCCGGCTCACCGGATGCGGCAAAATCAGCAAGTGATCGGAGCCGGGGATGCGCACGCTTACATGCCCGCTGTAATCCACCAGCCCGGAGTTAAACAGCATGCGCGACGACATCGCCAGCTTCTTTTTGAGTTCAGTTAATTCAGCCATGGAAATACCCCTTTCAAACTAGTTAGCGGAAAAATTCCGGCCATCATATACACTGTAATAGCCAAGTCGCAACTTGACTCTGGGCGGTTTCACCGTGAAATAGGCAAAACAGGTTTAAGCGAAAGGACTTCATCATGGCCAATAACAGCGCAGCCGGAATCCGCTGGGACTTAAGCGACCTTTTTGCCGCCTCCGACGACGGGAAAATCGAATCGACCCTGAATAGTTGCCGCACCAGTGCGGAACAGTTTGCCGTGCACTACCGGGCAGCATTGGAGAATCCGGCACTCCTGACCGCCGAAACCCTGCGCAAGGCCCTGGAAGCATTGGCAACCATCTACGAGGCCCTCGGCCGGGTAGGCAGTTACGCAGGCCTGCTCTATGCCGCCGATACCGCCAAGCCCGAGTACCAAGACTTGGACCAGCGGGTCGAGCAGCGCGGCACAGAGATTCGCAACCTGCTGCTGTTCTTCGAGCTAGGCTGGCTCAAAGTCGCTGACGACATCGCCAAGAAGTTGCTCCAAGATGGGCAACTCAAACCTTATCAGCACTATCTCACCAGCCTGCGCCGCTACCGCCCGCATACGTTGTCCGAGTTGGAAGAAAAACTTTTGAACGAAAAAGACAACACCGGCCGCAACGCCTTCGGCCGGCTGTTTTCGGAAATCACCTCGTCGCTAGTTTTCAAACTGGAAAAAGATGGCAAGACCGAAGAATTGAATTTGAGCCAGATCCTCTCGCTGCTGCATGATCCGGATCGCAGCCTGCGCCAGCGTGCCATGGAGACGGTCTATCGCGAACTGTCGCAACATGGCCAGGTGCTGACGTTCATCTACGATACCTTGATCCAGGACAATCTGACCGTGGACCGCTTGCGCAGCTATCGACACCCTATGGACCAGCGCCATTTATCCAACGAAATCGACAGCGCGGCGGTAAAAACCATGATGGAGGTAGCGGAAAACAATTATCCCCTCGCGCATGACTACTTTCGCTTGAAAGCGAAGCTGCTCGAATTGCCGCAACTGGCGCTCTACGATCAATACGCCCCGGTCGGCAAAGAAGTCAGGCCTTTTCCCTATTCAAAGGCGAAAGAAGTGATTCTCGATGCCTTCGAAGCCTTCGATCCTAAATTTCGCACCTTGGCGGGAGAATTTTTCGCCAAAAATTGGATCGACGCAGAAATCCGCAAAGGCAAACGCGGCGGCGCCTTCTGCGCCTCGCCCTCGCCCCAGCTTCATCCCTACGTCCTGTGCAACTACGACGACAACCTGCGCGACGTCATGACCGTCGCCCATGAGTTAGGCCACGGCCTGCACGGCTGTCTCAGCCGCAAGCAGAATTATTTCAACTACGACACCCCGCTCACCACCGCGGAGACCGCCTCGGTGTTCGGCGAAATGCTAGTGTTCGATTATCTGCTCGATCAGCAAAGCGATCGAGAAGTGCAGATTGCGCTGTTGGCCGGCAAGATCGAAGACATCTTCGCCACTGTCTTCCGGCAAAATGTCCTGACCCGCTTCGAAGAACTAGCCTTCTCGGCGCGACAAGAAAAACGCTTGACACCGGAAACCATCGGCAAACTCTGGCTCGAAGCCAACGGCCAATACTACGGCGACGCCGTCGCCATGCCCGACAGCTACCGCTGGGGCTGGAGCTACATCCCCCACTTCATCCACTCGCGCTTCTATTGCTACAGCTACGTGTTCGGACAACTCTTGGTTCTGGCGCTATATCGAATGTACAAGGACGAAGGCAAAAGTTTTGTGCCTAAATACGTCGCGCTCCTTGAAGCCGGCGGCTCGGACACGCCGGATGCGTTGCTCAAACCGCTGGGTGTCGATATTCACAATGCGGAGTTTTGGCAGAAGGGGTTTGAGGAGATCAGTGTGTTGGTTAAAAAGTTGCACTCACTGATATAAAAACGCTGAATTCCTCGCACAGGGATTCGCGCTACCGATTTGATAGCTCTGATAAGCCCGCTCTTGTAAGCTCCTACTTCATGCGAAAACTCGGCGGCACGATTTCGTCGATGGCCTTGCCGGTCCAATGCCACTTGGACACGCTGTCCCAAACCTGTTCGCCCTTGGTCTGAACTTTGTCGAGCAACTCCTGTTCGTCCAGGCGCAAAAATCTGCTGTTGTCGACCAGGGTTTCGCCGTCGACGATGACGGTGCGCACATCGCGGCTGACGGCGGTTTCCATAAGCGAACGGATTGGATCGTGCACGGCGCCGAAGGCGATGTCGCGCAGATTGACGATGGCGATGTCGGCTTTGGCGCCTTTCGCTAACCGGCCAATATCGTCGCGGCCGATCATCTTGGCGCCGCCGAGGGTGATGGAGTTGAAAACATCGCGCGGCTGACCGGCGAGAAAACTCTTGTCGGCGATGCGCGAGGCGATGCCGGCGTAGCGCATGTCGGAAAGAATGTCTTTGGGAAAGGTATCCGTGCCGATGCCCATGTTGATGCCGGCCTGGCGGTAGCGGTCGAAGGATTCCATGAGAATGCCCAGCTTCAAATATTTAAGCGGGCTATAGGCTACCGACGAGCCTGAGTCGGCGATGATTTTAAGATCGTCGCCGTAGGGATAGGCGAGCCAGCTGTGGCCGCTGACAAAGATACAGTGCGACAATGAAACATCAGGCGCGAGGAAGCCGATTTTTTTTAATAGCTCGATGGGCGTGCAGCGTTCGCGCTGCATGACCGTGTGGAACTCGAACAGATTGATCGTCGCATGAATCTGAATGCCGACGCCGGCATCCTTGGCGGCGGACTTGGTTTCCTTCAGCAACGCCGGTGTGCAGGAGTCGACATGGCCGGGAAACAACATCGCCGTCATGCGGCCACTGCACGCGCCGTGATATTTCTTGGCGAAGTCGACGGCAGTTTGCAATCCCTTGCTGCCCCGTTCGTCGTTCCAATCATATTCGAGCCGGCCCGCTTGATCGTGAAAGAAGGAGACGTTTTTGTAGCTCGGCCCGGCGACGCAGCGAATACCGACCTGATCGATCATGTCGACATAGCGCGCCGGCTCGCCGCCGGCGCCGCCGATGTCGAAGGTGGTGGTCACGCCGCTTTTCAAAACGTGAATAATCGAAAAACGCTGGCCGATGTCGACGTCTTTCAAATGCGCCGAGTGCGCGCCCTCGCGGGTCGGCCCGCCATGGGCAAGATAGTTCGACGCGAAGAAGTCGGTCTTGGTCGAGTCGGCAAGAATGTAGTCGCTGGCGTTGATGCCGGAGTGAAAGTGGGTGTCGATGAAACCAGGCGAGACCAAACAGCCCTTGGCGTCGATCTTTTTATCGACCGGTTGCGGGTATTCTTTGCCGACGAATTCGACCCGGTTACCGTCGTAAACCACGACGCCGTCTTTGATGATTTCATGTTCGTTGCCGTCGAAACCGACGATCCAGCCGCCTTGGATAAGTGTTTTCATTGCCCGTGCCTTTCGGAGATTGGAGTGCGAATCAGTGGCAGGACTAACAAAAGAAGAATCTTAAGACAAGCCGCAAGCGGAAATCCCGTTTATCATTTCGCCCAGAGAGAGAACTCTTTCTTGGTGGACTGGAACGAAGCGCGAGCGATCGCTTGTAACCGACAACCGATTGACGGTCAACGCGCCGGCGCGCCCAACTCGCTGCCCCAGAGCTCCTTGAGAAATCCGCTTTTTTCCAGGTGAATAACGAAACTGTTGTCGAAAAGATCATCCGACTTTCGCCGCACGGCGCCGCCGGCCAAACGGGTTTGCTCGATGGTATCGGCCACGGCTTTTTCCGGAATGATCATGCGCCGGTCAACGATCTCCTTGGCGTAAACATCATAAGACGACTGCAATGCTTCGGCGTCGTTGGTGCGCATCACTTTGGCCACCGCGGCTTTAGCCTTGTCAGGATTTTTTTCAACGAAATGGACCGCTTCGGCAAACGCCGCCACCACCCGCTGCACCATGTCCGGGCGATCGCGCAGCATCCGCCCGTTGGCGTGCACCGAGCTGTAGATAAACGGCACGCCGAGATCGACCAAGCGGTAGAGAACATTGAACCCTTCGTTCTTGGCGCGCACGTCGAGAGGCGGAGTGATCACTATGGCTTGAACGATGTTCATGCGCATGGCTTGAAAGCGTTCCGATTGGCTGCCGCCCACCGGCCGGATCGTGACTTCGTTTTCCGGAATGTTGAATTTCCTAATCACCGCTTTGGACAAGCGCTCGGAAATATTTCCTGCCCGGGCGATGCCGATGGACTTGCCGCGCAGCTCCTCCGGCCGGCGCACCTCTTTACGCGAGATCATAACGTAGGGCAGTTTTACCAGCGGCGCCGCCACAAGTTTGCCGCCGATGCCGGCCGCTAAGGTCGGAATGGTCGCATCGGCGGCGCAATAGAGAAACTGAATCTCGTCGGCCGCCAACGCTGCCAAGGACGGCGCCGAAGCTTGGATATGGATATGCTCGAAGCTGATGCCGTATTTGTTGAACAGCCCGTTCTCCAGCGCCGCGTAGAGATGCATGAAGCCGCCGGAGACCGCGCATGTGGCGATGCGCAAACGCAGCGGTGCTTCCCCCGGCTTGGCAAGATAAGGATTAGCGTGGGCAAGACCAACACAGAAATGCAAAGTAACAACTAATACAAGTAAGCGTTGCAGATAACTGAATGTGGCTAAACGCGACCCTAGGTCTTGCATCTTACCCCTCACTCCTTGCTACCATCTTATCTGCCCCAGAGCTCTTTCTGAAACCCGCTCTTCTCTAGGTTGATGACGAAAGTGTTATCGAAAATATCTTCCGCCTTTCGTTTCACCGGCAACCCGGAAGCCCGGTGCAGTTCGACCGACTCGCGAACCGCTTGGCTTGGCACCATCATGCGCCGGTCGACGATTTCTTTGGCGTAGACATTGTAGGAAACGTTGAGGGCTTCTTCGTCTTTGGTTCGCATCACTTTAGCCATTGCCGCTTTAGACTTCGCCGGGTTATTCTCGGCAAACTGCACCGCTTCGGCAAATGCGGCAACCATGCGTTGCACCGTCTCGCCGCGCTCGCGAATCATCCGCGAACTGGTATGCAGAGAGCTATAGATAAACGGCAAATCCATGTCGATCAGACGATAAACAATATTATAGCCGTCGTTCTTCGCGCGCACGTCGAGGGGCGGCGTGATCACGACGCCTTGCACCAAGTTCGCTGTCATCGCTTGGTAGCGCTCCGATTGACTGCCGCCGATCGGGCGCATCGTGACATCGGCAAGATTAAAGCGCTTGACCAACTGGCGCGACAGCCGATCGCTGAGATCGCCGGGACGCACGATGCCGAGCGACTTACCGCGGAGATCTTCAAGCCGGCGTATCTCTCGCTGGGTGACTAGAACGAAGGGCATCTTGACCAATGGCGCGGCGACAATCTTGGCTTCGATGCCGCTGGCCAGAGCGGGGATCGTCGCTTCCGCGGCGCAATAGAGAAACTGAATCTCATCGGCCATCAGCGCTGCCAGTGACGGTCCGGTACCGCGGATGTAGATATGTTCGAGCTTGAAGCCGTATTTGTCGAAAAGATTGTTTTCCAGCGCCGTGTAAAGATGCACGAATCCGCCGGTGACCGAACAGGAAGCGATCCTTAGACGAAGCTGCGCTTCGCCGGGCTTGGCGATATAAGGATTAGAGTGGGCGATCTCAAACCAGAAGCAGAGCGTAACCGCCAAAACTAAAAAGCTATAGTTGGCGGAACAGAAAATTTCGTCTCGCGACTTGTTCTTCACGCCTTATTCCTTACCGGCCCCAAAGCTCTCTCTGAAAGCCGCTTTTCTCCAAGTGATTGACGAAGCTGTTATCGTAAATATCTTCGGCCTTACGTTTTATCGGTGTGCCCAACGAACGATAGAGTTCAAGTGAGTCGTTCACAGCTTGCCCCGGTACGATCATGCGCCGGTCGACAATGTCTTTGGTATAGACGTTGTACGACACCTGTAAAGCTTCGTCGTCTTTCGTACGCATGATTTTAGCGATGGCAGATTTAGTTTTGACCGGATTCTTATCTACATAATGAATCGCTTCGGCAAATGCCGCGACCATGCGCTGGACCACTTCGGGCCGGTCGCGTACGGTGCGCGAGGTCACATGTACGGAACTGTAAATAAACGGAATATCCATGTCGATCAGGCGATACAGCACGTTGTAACCGTCATTTTTCGCGCGCACATCGATGGGCGGGGTGATGACGACGCCTTGCACCAGGTTCGCCGCCATCGCCTGGTAACGCTCATTCTGACTGCCGCCGACAGGCCGCATGACGACGTCGGCAACATTAAAACGCTTGACCATGGCACGCGACAACCGGTCGCTCAAATCGCCGGCCCTTGCCACGCCCAGCGCTTTGCCTTTGAGATCCTCCATGCGGCGGATCTCCTTGCGGGTGACCAAGACGTAGGGCAGTTTAACGAGCGGCGCGGCAATCAACTTAACTTCGATGCCGGCCGCCAGTGATGGCAGCGTCGCATCGGCGGCGCAGTAGAGAAATTGGATCTCGTCGGCCATCAGCGCGGCCAATGCCGCCCTACTGCCGCGGATAAAAACATGCTCCACTTTGAATCCGTATTTGTCGAACAGATCGTTTTCCAGCGCGGTGTAGAGATGGGCGAACCCACCGGACACAGCACATGTCGCGATACGAATGCTAATGGGCCGTTCGTTGGGACGGGCGAGATAAGGATTAACCTGGGCGAACGCGGCGCTGACAATAATGAGAGGCAGCGAGAGCAGCGCCAATGGCTGAACTAGTAACTTGCGCAAACCGACATTCCTATTGAAACGCTTGATCGTTGCCAATCCCAGACCCATTTAGGAGACCTCGCATGAACCCTAATCCGGCTATCTGCAGTGGCGGATATTAGACGATTCTTGCTGGCTGCTCAATCCACGTAACGGCATTTTCATCGCACACCAGTTAGGGGCTGCCGGAACAACAGGGCGTTGACATGTCGGCGCTGCTGGCGGTCGATGGCCGCGCCAGAGCCAGATCAAATGGACGCGGAATGACGCTTTAACGGTTGCAAGAATTATGAGGGAAAAGTTAAAAACCGCTCACTTGCCGGGAGGCTGCTGGGAGGCATGGCAAGCTGAGCGGTTTCCACCCGCCGTTGGGTCAGCGTTTCAATGCCAGGAACAAACTACTCTGACCGCGGCGCACCAAAAACAGGACTGATTTAGCTTTATCACTGCCGGCGATCTCCCGGTTGTAGTCCGCGAGATTTTTCACCGGCCGGCGATTGATCTCGACGAGCAAGTCACCGGAGCGTAAGCCCGCGTCTTCCGCGGCGCTCCCCGGCTTCACTGCCGAGATGACCAAGCCGGTACCCCGCTCTAAACCCAGGGTTTCTGCCAGTTGTGGAGTCAGCGGTTGGACGGTCAAGCCTAGTTCGCCCTCTTGCGCGGCAGCGGTGACTTCGGCTTCCTTCATCTCGCCGATGGTCAGCGACAGTGCGGTTTCCCTGCCATCGCGAATCACTTTGATTTGCACCGCTGCGCCCGGCATCACTCGCGCCACTTGCTGCGGCAGGTCGGCGGAGTCTTTGATTGGCCGGCGGTCGAACTCGATGATGACATCGCCGGTTTTTACCCCGGCGCTCTCCGCCGGTCCGCCTTTCACCAGGTCGGCGACCAAGGCGCCACGCGGCGGATTGATGCCCAAGGATTCGGCAATTTCAGGGCTGAGCTTTTGCACCGAAACACCAATGAAGCCACGCACGACTTTGCCCTTGTCGCGTAACTGCGGCAACAGTTCTTTGATGGAGTTGGAAGGGATGGCAAAGCCGATGCCGATATTGCCGCCGGACTGACTAAAGATCGCGGTGTTGATGCCCACGACTTCGCCGCGCAGATTGAGCAACGGGCCGCCCGAGTTACCCGGATTGATCGAGGCATCGGTCTGAATAAAGTTGTCGTACGGTCCTTGGCCGATATTGCGCCCCTTGGCGCTGACGATACCGGAAGTAACCGTATGATCGAGGCCGAACGGATTGCCGATCGCCATGACCCACTCGCCGACTTCGAGCCGGTCGGAGTCGCCCAGGGCCGCCGCGGGTAAGTCGCGACCAGCTTCGATCTTGATCACCGCGATGTCGCTCTTCTGATCCTTACCGATGACTTTCGCGTCATAGTTCTTGCCGTCAGACAGTGTCACGCTAAGTTTTTGCGCGCCGTCGACGACATGGTAATTGGTCAAAATCGTGCCGTTGCCGTCGACGATGAAGCCCGAACCGACACCGCTTTGCCGCTGTGGCCCGCGGGGTGTGCGCCCGCCAAAGAATCGCTGCCAGAACTCTTCTCCGGGATCATTACCACCAAACGGTGAGGGTGCGTCCTGCGATTCCTGCGCCGCGCCGCGGATTCTGCTGGTCGAAACGTTCACCACCGAAGGTCCCAGTTTCTTAGCCAAGCTGATGAAGTCTGGTAAACCCTGCGCCGTCGCAACCGAACTGCTTGCGGCATGGGCCGGCTGGCGACCACCATGAAAGTGCTCAATGACGCTTACCCCCCCTATACCCGCCATGACGGCGATCGCGCAGGCACCCACAAAGGGGGTCATTTTAGAACGAGTTGGCTGCTGGTCTGAGGACCGAGACATAGTTTTTTTCTTCCTCCGCTTACATTAGACGCGGCCACGAGCGATTGGTTCCTTTGACCTTCTCCATGGATCCCCGTCGATGGGACGTTCAGCCGGCGAGCGACTGAGCACGCACTTTGAGTGGACGGCCTTGAAGCGCGGCATTTTTCCAACGCAGCAGCCCAGCACGCATGTATTCCGGATCTAGACCAAGAATTTCACAAACATTGTCGAAGGCAAACAAATGGGAGCGGTCTTTGTCGAGGATCCACTCTTCGGCATCACGATGTATCGCTTGCTTACGCTTGCAATTCGAACCGACGTTATCCTGAAAACAGCTCACCGCGTCGCGCAGCACGGCGAACATCAAAACTCGCTCGGCGTCCAAATGCATCCGGCGTGTCTGAGTCGCTAAGTACTGGCTCTCGATCAGTACATCCGGCTGAAAAATCGCCATTGCACGCTCGTCGAGCTGCATGCGCGGCCCATTATTGGCTTTTACCCAGAACGGCTGGCGCTCACGATTTTCTTTATTAGATGTCGCAACCTTCGTTGGTTTTCTCCCCATGAAACACCTCCCCTGAGTAGGTTAGACGTCCCAGACTTGACCAAAGTTCCAAAATTTTAAGAAATTCTTGGGCGGAATCCGGGCCGTCAAAGGTCAGGCAATCGCGCCAGGAGACCAGCCAAACGGCCAATAGCGCAACCATGACCTGCAGCGCGATGTTCATAAACGCGGCAGCGTCATGACCATTATGGACCAGAGATAGAGTCTCATCAGCAGAGAAAGTGGAAAATGTGGTAAAGCCGCCGAGAATGCCGATGAATAAATATAACTTGAATTCGGCCGCGAAAATTGGCCGCTGTTCCGCGATCCCGCCGAGTAATCCGATGACCAAGCAGCCGAGAACACTAACCGCGAACATTCCGGCCGGAAACCAGGGCTTGTCCAAAACCGGTACCCAGCCAAAGAGCAGGTAACGCAGCACCGATTCGATAAAGCGTCCTATTCCCACCAAAAGAATCGCTTTCATGAGAATTTACCAGCGCTAAAATTGAGAGAACCAATCTAGTGATAGCAGCGACTTGTCTGCACGAAGTGCACCAGGCGATATTACCGGCGTAACGGCACTAATACTCGTTAATCCGCTCATGCCACGATCTCCGAATCTCTGTGGCAATCCTCGATCTCTGCCGGGCCGCCCCGCCGGTTGACCCCACCACGTAAGGTGATAAATTAATCGGCCATGCCACTAGCGACCATCGAAGAAGCGATTGACGAGATCCGCCGCGGCCGTATGGTCATCCTTACCGATGACAAAGATCGTGAGAACGAAGGGGACCTGTGTATGGCGGCCGAAAAGATCACGCCCGCAGCGGTCAACTTCATGGCGACCTATGGACGTGGTTTGATCTGCCTGACCCTGACTGAAGAACGGGTCCGGCATTTAGGACTGGCCATGATGGTGTCGGACAATACTTCGCCGTTTGGCACCGCCTTCACCGTTTCCGTCGACTCGGCCCAGGGCATCACCACCGGAATTTCCGCCGCCGACCGCGCCAAGACGATTCTCGACTCCATCGCTGATGACGCCAAGCCCCAGGATCTCGCGACGCCTGGTCATATCTTTCCGTTGCGCGCGCGCAACGGCGGCGTCCTTGTGCGCGCCGGCCAGACCGAGGGCTCGGTCGATCTCGCCCGCCTAGCCGGCCTCAAGCCGGCGGGCGTGATTTGCGAGATCATGAAAGACGACGGCACCATGGCGCGCCAGCCCGACCTCATGCGCTTCGCCAAAAAGCACAAGCTCAAAGTCGTCACCAACGCCGATCTGATCCAACACCGGTTGAACTACGACTCCCTGGTCTACAAAGCCGCATCGGCGCCGCTGCCGACCCGCGTCGGCGGCGAGTTTCAAGCCATCGTTTACAACACCCATGTCGACGAAAGCGAGCACTTGGCGTTGATCAAGGGGCAAATCTCGCCCAATGAAGAAACCCTGGTGCGGGTGCATACCAAGTATATACCCGGCGATGTTTTCGGCTTCGAGCTGCTCAACACCGGCGCGGTGATTCAGCGCTCCATGGAGCTGATCGCCAAAGCAGGCAAAGGCGTGATCTTGTATTTGCAGCCCAAACAAAAGGCGCATCACCCGGCCATGGTCGCCTATCCGAAAGTCGAAGGTAAACAGCAAAAAGGCATGAATGCGTCGTTCGTTTATCAGGCGGATTTCAAGGAATACGGCATCGGCGCGCAAATCCTGCGCGACTTGGGCGTGCGCAAGATGCGTCTGCTGACCAACAACAAGAAACATCTCGTCGGTCTGCGCGGCTACGGTTTGGAAGTGACGTCACTGGTACCGATCCCAAGAGACCCCCCCCTGCACGTCACCGCCAAAAACCCCAAGGCTAAAGCCAAACATGCCTAGGGTGTGATGTAGAATTTGCGATTCAAGATTTCGACCGAAGCGAGAGGACAAATGCCGATCTTCGAATACAATTGTCGCAGCTGCGACCAGCAGTTTGAGACCATCGTGTTGTCGACGCGGGAAAGAATCAACTGTCCCAAATGCAACAGCAAGAAGGTCGACAAGCAATTGTCAGTCTTTAGCGCGCCGGCAGTCACCAGCGACACCCTGCCAAACGGCGGTGCCTGCGCAGGCACGCCACAAACTTGCGGCTGCCACTAGCGAGCGATCAGACATCCTACCTGCAATAAACTGTATTTGATATTGCTCTAATGGCGGGAGGAGGAACGCTCTTCCGGTTTTGGCGATAGGCAACTAGCCGATCGCAGCCTCACTGTCGAGCAGCTGACTACACGGAGTCCTCAGACGGAGTCATATAGCTCAATAAATCGGGACGGATGCGCTTGAGCGCTTCACCGACGTTGCCGAACACGCGTTCTTCAATCAACTGCGCCTTGACCCAATAATCGAGTGACGGCGCATCGACAAAATTGATGTCGACGTAACGCTCGCCCACCGGCTCGCCGGTGATCATCACGCGCACCGAGTAGCCGGCATCGATGACGATACCGCGCGCCCCCGGGGGCAGCGGCAGCGCCGCTTTGATCTTCTCCAGTTTATCCGGCGGATACTTGCCGATATCGAGGGAATAGTAGCCCCACTGGCCAGCTTCGACCTTGAGCTCCTTGAAAATTTTCAGGTTGATGTCGACAAGATTCTTCGCCGCCTCGTCCTGATTGTAGTTTTCCAACAGGTCGACGGCCCATTTCTCGATAATGCCTCTGACCGGTGGCGCTGCGGACTTGTCGCGCTCCTTGACCGCCCGGCGGTCGATCCACCATTTGGTTTCTTCGAATGCGGGAGGTTTTTCGTCGGCCATGGCTTAGTTTAACTGACGGATACGCCGCGACAAGCCTAGATCTTAAAATCTTCTAGCGTGCTCTTGGCAAACAGCGCATCGACGTCGAGCTTTTTGCTAATCAAACCCTGCTCGTGGGTGTACTGTACTAAAGTTTCGAGAATATGGCGATTGGCTTCCAGACCATAGGCCCAGGGATCGGGCCCAAGAGCTTCCCGCTCCTTTTCCATTTCGTCGATGGACCAAGCCATCATATACTTGAGCGCGGAAAACTCGTACATCGCTTCCTGGCATAGCCGCTTGGATTCATTGAAGGCTTTGAACAAGCTCTGGGCGATCCATGGATGCTGTTCGTAAAACTCTTCGCGGATGACGATGGTGTGCATGATTGGGAAAATCTTCGTGCGCTTGAAATAGTCCGCTTCGACTTCGCGGAAGTTCGGGATCAGCCGCTGCACTTTCGCATGACGGCGCACAAACGGCGATGGCATGTGCGCCGAAATCATCGCGTCGATCTCGCCCCGTTCGAGCATGCCGGACAGCGTCTTGTCGCCCGGGATAGGTTGAATTTCGATGTTGGGCGGTAGCTTATGCTGCACCTTGTCCTGGCGCCCAGGCGTCTCCTCGCCACCGGTAAACCATTTCATTTTTTCCGGCGATACGCCGTATTCATGCTGCAAGATGCCGCGCGCCCAAGTCGCCATGGTGATCTGATACTCGGGAACGCCGACGCGCTTGCCCGCCATGTCCGCCGGTTTCTTGATGCCCGAGTCGGTGTTGATGTAAATGCATGAGTGGCGAAATGTCTTCGACGGGAAAACCGGGATACCGATCAGTCTGGGGGCGCCCTTGTCGCGCGACATTAAGAAGGAACCCGTGGACATCTCGGCGACGTCGAATTCGCCGTAGCGTAACATGCGCCAAAACGTCTCCTCCACGCGCAGCGGCAAGTAGGTCAGATCGACGCCCTCTACCTCGACGCGCCCGTCTTGCAAAGCACGGGTGCGGTCATAGTCCCAGCAAGATAAAGTCAAACGAATTTTGCCCATGATGAACTCCTGTTCGATAGATATTGGCGAAGTTATGCGCCGACTGCGGCAAGAAACTGAATGGCGCCGACGACGAACTGCTCGCTATCATTCTGCAGTACGACGGCAGCTTCACCCGAAGCTAGGGTAGTGCGGCGCTGAATTGAGTAGAGCTTGCCTTTAAAAGTAACTTGAGCGCCAGGTCGATAGCGCTCAAGTCTTATATGATCCGGCTGGGGATCGATCTTTTCCATGACCGATTTCTATAACATAGCGCCCGGCAAGCTTAAACCGCCCACGGGACTTGTGCACGGAACCGAACTCCAAACTCTTCAGTCCAGAAACCGCAGGCTCTTCGATGAGGAGTGAGCCCGGAACGGTGCAGCCTTCCAACGGCGGGCGCAAAGTCCCATCCACCGCTCCAAGCCATCACTTTCCCACAGACCTGGCTCGGCGCACCATCGTCAATTTACTGCTCAGAAGTAGAGGAGCTTGTAACCTCGCTTTTCCAGATAAATTGACAAGCTCCCAGGTCGAGCTTACAGTCGCTCCGGACTAGGATTTTCACTATGCGTATCGCTGTCATGGGCACAGGCGCTGTCGGCGGATATTTCGGCGCGAAACTCGCAGCCGCAGGCCATCAGCTAGCCTTCATCGCCCGCGGCCGGCACTTGCAGGCACTCAGGCAAAACGGGCTTCGGGTCACGTGCCAGAATGGCAACTTGCAAATCGATAAAGCGCAGTTCACCGATGATACCGCTACGATTGGCAATGTCGATCTGATTCTGTTTTGCGTCAAATCCTACGATACTGAAGTAGCCGCTGAACAGATCAAACAGCTGGTGAGCGACCAAACGCTTATTCTCTCCCTGCAAAACGGCGTCGATAATCCGGATAAGCTCGCTCGTGTTTTTGATCCCGGTCAAATATTGCCGTCAGTTGTCTATGTCGGCGCGCAATTGACCTCTCCTGGAGTTATCACCCAGTCCAACGGCGGCCGGATAATCTTTGGGCAGATCGATGACACCGTCAGCGAATCGAGTAAATCGCTGCGGCAAATCCTCAGCAATGCCGGTATCCCCTGTGAGCTCAGCGCTGATATTCAGAAAATTCAATGGACCAAACTGCTGTGGAACGCACCTTTTTGCGCAATCAGCTGTTTGGCCCACGCCAACGTCAAACAGATTGTCGAGTCTGAGTCTTTGACCGCGCTTGCACTCGACTGCATGACCGAGGTCCAAGGCGCCGCGCGCGCGCGTAACATCGATCTGCGGCGCGAACAGTTCGATGAGATCATGACGTTTTCGCGCACGCTGGGCGAGTTCAAACCCTCCATGCTGCAAGATCTGGAGGCCGGCAAACCGCTTGAATACGAAGCTTTCAATGGCATAGTGGTGCAGACGCTACGACAAGCCGGAGCCCCGGCGCCGATCAATCAAGTATTTTATGCCACGCTCAAGTTTTTAGATCAAAGAATTCGCGCGCAACTCAACGCCTAAGGAGCCTTCATGCCGATGATAAAAAGCAAAAAAGTCCCTCTATTGCTTTGCCTATTCTTCCTATGCGTCACGCCGTTGGCTTACGCCCAGGGGACGCAAAAAGAATTAGTCGCCCGCGGTCAATATATCTTTGCCGTCTCCGGCGGTTGCGCTTGCCATACCGAGGCCAAGGGCGTCCATAACGCCGGCGCGCGCCCGTTTCGGGTCCCGCTCGGCACAGTTTATAGTACCAATCTCACCTCGGACAACGAAACCGGCCTGGGTAGTTGGACCGATCAACAGATCATCGATGCAATCATCAAGGGCCTGCGCAAAGACGGCAGCCGACAGCTGCCGCTCATGCCTTACACCCTATACTCCGGCATGGCGCAGGAGGATTTGAAAGCGCTGGTGGCCTATCTCAGGACACTCAAGCCAGTCAAAAAACCGACACCGGAGTTGACGACCTCTACACCCTTTATGCGCAGCGTCGTCACTGAGTTATGGCTCAAAGCCTTCGGTATTTTTTACGAATCACCGGCCCAGGCGCCCAAAAGCGGCATCCAGAGGGGAAAATATCTGACCAATCATGTCGCCATCTGCGGCGATTGCCACACACCGCGAAACTCTTTCGGAGTGCCCAACCAATCGCTCTACATGGCAGGGTCGCCCAAAGATGGGCCGATCGGCGAACTGGTTCCTAACATCACGCCGGACAAAGAAACCGGCATCGGCGACTGGAAACGCGAAGACATCGCGGAATTGTTGCTAACGGGAGTTAAACCCGACTTTGATAACGTTCAGGGTCTCATGGAAGAGGTGATTCGGGGCACGACTCACGGATACAAAGACATGACCAAAGAGGATGTCCTAGCGATCGCCGATTACTTGAAATCGATCCCAGCGATAAAGAACAAGATGAAATAATCCTGAAATTGGCAATTGAAATACGGCATTCCACTCGGCAAGGGGCAAGTCCGGAGCAGTGACGCCACCCTACGATACGGTCGCAGCGTCTTATTCCCTCCTCCCACTCGAGCGCTTTCCAACCGAGCTGACTGGACGCACCAAAGTTTGTTCACTGCTCAGCGGTACAGACCCATGGCTTCAATGCAGGATACTTGTGGTTACCGCGCGGCTAACGTTCAATTTCGAGATTTGGACTAATTGCGTCTCACCTGCTTCATCACCTCGGCGATCACTTGATCGGCGCTGACATTCTCGGCTTCGGCCTGGAAGTTGAGAATGATGCGGTGGCGCAGCGCCGGGTAGATGACGTTTTCGACATCGTCATAGCTAACGTGAACGCGCCCATCCGCCAGCGCATTACCCTTTGCGCCAAGAATCACCGCCTGGGCGCCGCGCGGGCTGGAGCCGAAGCGAATATATTGCTTGATCGAGCCGGAGGCGCCGGTGTTATGACCGTTGCCGTGGGTCGCATGAACCAGGCGAACGACATAATCTTCAATCGGCGGAGCGATGAGTACCTGGCGAAGCAGCTGTTTCATCTCATTGACCAGCCCGCCGCCGTCTTCGGGTAAGACCTTGGCACAGTCGCCGATCTCAACGCCGGTGGTGCGTTTGAGGATCTCACGCAGTTCGTCGGGTGCCGGCGGTACCACCAATAGTTTGAAGAAAAACCGGTCGAGCTGGGCTTCGGGCAGCGGGTAGGTGCCCTCCAGTTCGATAGGATTCTGCGTCGCCAGCACGATGAACGGCGATTCGAGAATATGCGACTCACCGAAAACCGTCACCTGCTTTTCTTCCATCGCCTCCAACACCGCCGATTGAGTCTTCGGTGTCGCCCGATTAATCTCGTCGGCCAACACCACATGGGCGAAGATCGGTCCTTTTTTGAACTGAAATTCGCGCCGGCCATTGGCCTCGGTCAGCACTTCGGTGCCGACGATGTCCGACGGCATCAAATCCGGCGTGAACTGGATGCGTTTGAAGGACATGCCGAGGGCAATGGCTCAAGACTTGACCAGCAGTGTTTTGCCCAAGCCCGGCACTCCTTCGAGCAGCACATGACCGCCAGAGAAAAACGCGATCAGCACCTTGCGGATGACATTGCCGTTGCCAACGATGACTTTCTGCACCTCCGCTTCGAGACTCTTAAATGTTTGTTGAAACTGTTCGACCTCCATCACACTCCCTTTCTCCATCAACGAATGATGCCGCGATATTCGATTGGCATCTGCTGTTTTTCCGTGGGCGCGTTGGGTATGTGCGCGGGCAATGGCGCGTTACTCACCGGCACTTGTGGGCGCGCCCGATTGCCAGCGCCACCCGCCTTGGTCGGTTTGCCCTCGGCTTTGCTGTCCGCCACCACGTCCTCCGGCAACTGCACCGTGACATAACCCGCCCCTTTGATGCCTTCCTTGCCCTCGCCGGCTTTATAAAATCGTTCCGCCGGCGGCGCCCCTTGGGGAGGTTCTTCCGACGACTGATTTTTTCCCGCTCCTTCTTTCGCAGCGCCTTGGTTTTTACCGGTCTTTTCGTTGTTCTGTTCTTTGCCCGGCTGATTGGGGTCGCGCTGGTCGCCCTTGGCGTCGCTTGGTGACTGTTGGTTTTTCTCTTCGCCCTTTTCCTTCGGATTGCCCTGCGCGGCATTGCCCTGCTTCATGTCATTGCTCATCTGCGCGCTCTGTTCGCCCTTGCTATCCGAACCGCCGCCTTCGCTTTTCTTGCCTTCCCCTTTGCCGTCTTGCGGCGCATTGCTCTGAATGCCGCCGCCGCCCTTATCTTGATCTTTCTTCTGTTCTTCACCGCTGGCCGATTGCTGCTGCTCGGTGCCCTTGATCGAGTTCGCCGCTTGACTGAGCAGATCGATATTTTCTTTTTCTTCTTCTTTCTTTTTTTGTTCCTCGATCTTTTTCTCAAGCTCATCGGCCGCCGCTTGTTTTTCCTCCGGCGTCGCTTTCGGGTCGTCGAGCTTAGCCGCCAGCGCCTTTAACTCCTGTGCCAGCGGCTTGAGAGATTCTTTCCCGACCATTTTCTCAGCGACTTGGCGC
>Ga0210380_10000277_pt1 | contig 25500 bp, 22 predicted proteins | sample PLM4_5_coexredo_FD_155476 | JGI IMG/M metagenome (GOLD analysis project Ga0210380, IMG submission 155476) | Groundwater sediment microbial communities from an aquifer in East River, Colorado, USA - PLM4_5_coex redo | ecosystem: Environmental > Terrestrial > Soil > Riparian zone | place: USA... | reverse complement strand
GTCCGTCTCGACAGCGCCATCGCCGATGCGCCGGGCCCGGATCTGCTGGGACTGCTCATCGGATCGGAAGGCACGCTGGCCGTCGTCACCAAGGTGATCGTGAAGATCCTGCGCCGACCCGAGAGCGTCCAGACGCTGCTGGCCGCCTACGACTCGATCAGCGCTGCGGGCAAGGCGGTCTCCGACATCATCGCGGCCGGCATCATTCCGGCCGCGGTCGAGATCATGGATTCGTTGTCGATTGAGGCGGTCGAAGCGGCGGTCCATCCCAACTTTCCGCCTGCCGACTCGATTCTGATCGTCGAGCTCGACGGCCCGACGGCTGAAGTGCGCGAGCAGTTCGAGGAAGTCGAGCGGATCTGCCGGCACGTCGGTGCCACCACGGTAGAGGTGGCGCAAGACGAGGCACACCGCGCGCGGATCTGGAAGGGGCGGAAGGGGGCGTTCGCCTCGATGGGCCGGGTGACGCCGAACTACTACGTGCAGGACGGCGTCGTGCCACGGACAAAGCTGCCCGAGGTGCTGGCGCGAATCCGCGACCTCGAGGCGCGGTGCGGCCTGCGCATCGGTAACGTGTTCCACGCCGGCGACGGCAACCTGCACCCACTCATCTGCTACGACGAGAAGATCCCCGGGCAGTCCGACCTGGCTGCAAAGGTCGGCGGCGAGATCCTGCAGTACTGCATTGATGCGGGCGGATCGATCACCGGCGAACACGGAGTGGGCGCCGACAAGGCCGAGTACATGCCGCGGATGTTCTCGGACGACGATCTCGACGTGATGCAGCTGGTCCGGCGCGCGTTCGACCCGCAGGGCATCTGCAATCCTGGCAAGGTCTTCCCGACGCCGCGTCTCTGCGGCGAGGTGCCGGGCCCCTATCACGCGCATCCACTCGAGCAGGCTGGTCTGGGCGAGCGCTTCTGATGATCGACCGTAGAAGCGGTCCTTCAGGTCCGCCTGAAAGCCCTGACACGCCCGCGACGGTCGCCGACACGATCGACGGTGTCGTGCCGCGGGCGATCGTCGAACCGGCGTCTGGCGAAGAGGTCGCCGCCGTTCTCGCAGAGGCGTCGCGGACCAAGACGACGGTGGTGGTGCGTGGCGGGGGCTCGAAGATGGGCTGGGGCCGCCCACCCTCGTCGATCGGTGTGCTGCTCAGCACGAAGCGGCTCGATCGGCTCGTGGCGCACGAGCACCACGACCTGACCGCCACGGTGCAGGCGGGCGCCCGCATCGACCTGGTCAACGCACAGCTCGCGCATCACGGCCAGTGGCTGCCCATCGAATCCGCGTTCGACGCGGCCACGATTGGCGGCGCCATCGCCACCAACGACAGCGGCCCGCTTCGCCATCGTTACGGCACGCCGCGTGACCTCCTCATCGGCATTCGTCTCGCGCTCCCCGACGGCCGCCTCATCAAATCGGGCGGCAACGTCGTCAAGAACGTCGCCGGGTACGACCTGGGCAAGCTGATCAGCGGATCGTTCGGCAGCCTTGCCGCAATCGTCAGCGCCACGTTCAAGCTCGTCCCGCTGCCGGCGGCGTCGAGCACGATGACCGCGCGTTTTGACGATGTGAACGGGATGACGAGGGCGCTGGAGGCGCTGGGCCGAAGCCAGCTCGAGCCCGCCGCGTGCGATGTGCACGTACGGCTTGGGAACGACGTTCCTTCGCGGGAGAGCTGCCGGCTGGTGCTCAAGTTCGAGTCGACGCCGAAGGCGCTGAACGCGCATCTCGAGGCGACCCGTGCGCTGATGGGCGGGGCGCGGGTGGAGGCGGTGGACGACACCGCCAGGGACACGATCTGGCGACCCCATCTCCGATCGCTTTGGGCTGCGCCGGGCGTGATGGTCAAGGCTGGATGGTTGCCGGCATCGCTCGGGCGTGTCGTGGCGTTCATGGAGGAGGCGCGCATCGAAGGGGCAGACGTCGAGCTGCAGGGCCGTGCCGTTGTCGGGTCTGGGCTGCTGCGCGTGGACGGCGATCTCGCCACCAAGCTGCGCGTGATCGATCGGATGCGGGCGAGAACCGATCTCTTTCGCCACGTCGTCGTGCTGCGGGCCGGAGCCGACGTGAAGCAGAAGGTGGATGTGTGGGGCTCGCTCGGCGACGCGGCAGGCGTGGCTGCCGCCGTGAAGCGTGCGCTCGACGAGCAGGGGATTCTCAATGCTGGGCGGGGGCCGGTATGAGCGCGCCAGCTTTTAGCGGCGCGGATCAGCCGTCGCGCGCGCTCATCGACGCGTGCGTCCACTGCGGCTTCTGTCTGCCGTCGTGCCCGACCTATGTGTTGTGGGGCGAGGAGATGGATACCCCGCGCGGACGCGTCTACCTGATGAAGGCCGGGCTCGAGGGTCGGGCCGAACTGAACGAGACTTTCGTCCGTCATTTCGACGCCTGCCTCGGGTGCATGGGCTGTGTCACCGCATGCCCGTCGGGCGTGCAGTACGGCCCGCTCATCGAAAAGACGCGGGCGCAGATCGAACGCCAGTACGAGAGGCCGCTCGGCGATCGCCTGTTCCGCTCGGCGCTGTTCGCGCTGCTACCGTATCCGGCACGCCTACGGGTTGTGATGGCGCCGCTTGTCGTGGCAGGGCCGCTGCTTCGCGCGTTCCGGCGCGGCAGGCTCCTGCGACTGCTGCCGCGGCGCCTGCGCTCGCTTCTGGAGGTCGCGCCGCAGCCGACCTTCAGCTCGCTCTTCGCACGAGTGCCCGAACAGACGCCCGCCTCTGGCGCACAGCGCCTGTCCGCGGCTCTGCTGACCGGGTGCGTCCAGCGTCTCGCGTTTCCCGACGTCAATCGCGCGACGGTGGATGTGCTCGCGGCCGAAGGATGCAGCGTCGCCGCGCCGTCCGCGCAGGGCTGCTGCGGCGCACTCGCGCTCCACGCGGGCAACATCGACCAGGCGCGCGCCCTGGCGCGCCACAACATCGAGGTCTTCGAACGCGCCGGCGTCGACCGCATCGTCGTCAACGCCGCGGGCTGCGGATCGTCGATGAAGGAGTACGGCGAGTTGTTTGCCGACGACCCCGTGTGGGCCGCCCGGGCGCATGCATTCAGTGCCCGAGTGCGCGACGTGTCGGAAACGCTCGCGGAGCTGGGCGAGCCGCGGGCCACGCGCCATCCGATCAAGGCGCGCGTCGTGTATCACGACGCCTGCCATCTGGCGCACGCCCAGGGCGTGCGCGCGCAGCCGCGCGCGATGCTGGCGACCATCCCCGGCGTCGAGCTGCTGTCGCCCAGCGAGCCCGAACTGTGCTGCGGCAGCGCCGGCATCTACAACCTCGTGCAGCCGGAGGCGGCTGCGCAGCTCGGCGAGCGCAAGGCGCGCAACATCGCCGCGCTGGCGCCCGATGTGATCGCCACCGGCAACCCGGGCTGCATCCTGCAGATCGCCGCGGCGGGACGCCGTCTCGGTCACGAGTGGGCGATCGTTCACCCGATCGAATTGCTCGATCGGTCAATCAAAGGTCACTAGAGGAGCGCGACATGCCATACGGTCCTTCAATCAATCTCGAGAACGCGAAGAAAGTTGCCGCCGCCGCGATGGCGGAAGTGCGCAAGAACAACTGGACGATGGCCGTGGCCGTCGTGGATACGGCGGGCGACCTCGTGTACTTCGAGAAGATGGACGACACGCAGGTGGCCAGTACCGTGGTGTGCCAGGACAAGGCGCGCTCGGCGGCGCGGTTCATGCGAGCGACGAAGGCATTTCAGGACATGCTGGCCGCTGGCGGCGAGGGTGTGCGCGTGCTGCGCATCAAGGGCGCGGTGCCGGTCGAAGGCGGCCTCCCGATCACGATGGGCGGCAAGGTCGTCGGCGCCATCGGGATGTCGGGCGGCACGAGCGCGCAGGACGGTCAGTGCGCGAAGGCGGGAGTAGACGCGGTCGCGTAATTCAAACGGCAAACTGCAAAATGCAAACACAACGCCGCGGCGTTCGAGCCGTTCGCATCGATGTCGTTTGCATTTTGCCTTTTGAATTGTGCATTACGCGTTCAGCCCTACCAGCCAATCACCATCTCTTTTGAAACCGTGTTGAAGCACACCGGCGTCCGGTAGATCACGTCCATCGTGCGGGTCTTCGGGCTGGCATCGCGAATGGCGAGCGCCGCCGGATAGTTCGACGCCCACTTCATCGTTCCCTCGGCATCGTGATGGCCGAGGAAGACCGTTGACGGGTTGAACGTTTTCACGAGGTCGAGGAGCGGTGGAATGCCCGCCTCGAACGCGAAGAAGGGAAACATCGCGACGTCCACCGCAGGCGCCTTCTGCGCGAGGGCGCGCTGGCCGTCGGTGATCGGTCCAGGACTGTCGGCGAACAGCACCCGGAACCCGTTGCCGAACGTGAACAGGTAGTTGATGACGCCGTCGGTCGCGATCTTCGGATCGCGGCTGCCGCGTGCCCGAATCGCGTCGTTCTGGACCTTCTCGGCGTCGGTCAGCGGGGCCTGCAGCGACGCCACCTCGAGTGCCGCGTTCTGCTTGTCGAGAAAGCCCTCCGGCACCGTGGTGGCGATCACGTTGTGATGGCCGAGCGTCGCTTCGACGCTCACGCCGGGGAACGGCAGCACCTCGCCGCCCTTGACCACCTTGAACTGTTTCGCGGGCACGCCGCCTTTTGACAGCACCTCGCTGGCAAACGACGCGCCGATGACCTGCGCCCCGGTCTGATTCGCCACCACGGCGGCGTCGGAGATGTGATCGAAGTGTGCGTGGCCGATGAAGATCGCGGTGGCTTTCTTCATGTCCTTCGGCTCTACGCCAATCGGGTGCATCCGCGGTCCGCGGTCGTAGTACGCGTCGAGCAGGTAGACCCCGCCGCGATACGCCAGCTCATAGTTCGTCCAGCCCAGCCAGCGGACGACCAGCGTGTTCTGATCCCGGGGGGCCGGTCCGCCGGCCGTCACCGGTGTCAGGCTCTGACACGCGGGATCCTGCTGCATCGCTGCCTTGGCCGTCTGGGCCGGCGCCGCCGACGGGAAAAGCAGGGCGGCGATGACCAGGACGACAAGCGAGCTGGTGCGAAGGCGCGAAAGGTACGAGTGGGGCGCACCACCGCACCGTCGCACGTTTCGCACCTTCGCACCGCTGAGATCAGTTCCCCACATACAGTTCCTTCGTCACCGTGTTGACACACACCGGTGCGCGCAGCAGCGGAGCGACCGCCTTCGACTTGGGGAACTCGTCTCGGATGGCGAGGTTGAGCGGTCCCATCGGCATGTCGAGCATGCGGTTGCGATGCCCGTCGTGGTGCGTCGGCAGCATCAAGGCCGGCTTGAAGAGGCGGATGTATTCCATCGTGATGGGGATGGCGAGCTCGCCTCCGTAGTACGGGATGAAGCCGAGATCGATGCTCGTCCGGCCCTGCATGATCTGCTTCTCGGCCTCCGTTGTCGGGCCGGCGCTGTCGGTGTAGAACACCGTGAAGCCGTTGTCGAAGGTGAAGAAGTAGGCGATCGTGCCCTCGGTGATGAGCGTGTCGCGCTCGCCGGCCCCGAGCGGCACCATGCCGCCAAGCCGCCGGTCGTGCGCCTGCTGTTCAGGCGTCAGGCCACCGCGCAAGGCGCCCACCGCTTCGGCTGCCGCGCGGTCCTTCCGCATGTACTCGTCGGGCACGACGTTGTGGTGGCCCTGGACGGCCTGGACGAGGAAGCCGTTGAATTTGAAGATCTCTTTTTCGCCGCCGAGCCCTTTCACCACCGCCATATTCTTGTCGGCGACGCGCCCCGTGCCGCGCACCCAGCGCATGGCGATTGGATCGCCCACCACCAGCGCGCCGGTCTTCTCGCTGAGGTACGGCGCGTCCCACAGGTGCTCACCGTGCGCGTGGCCGAGCAGGATGGCGGTGACCTTCTTGGTCATCTCCTCGGTCGTGATCTTGTTCGGCGCCCACCACGACAGCTTGTCGAGGGCAGCGTCGAGCAGGATCACGTTGTCGCGGTAGGCGAGCTCGTAGTTCGACACCCCGAGAAAGCGAATCACGGCAACGTCGGGATTTCTCGGCACCGGGCCGCCCGCCGCGGCGGGCATGAGCGACTGACAGGCCGGTTCCTGATCCAGGCTCGGATAAGTGGTCTGGCCGCTGGCCCCGGCCGCGATGGCCAGGAGCACGGCGAGTACCAGGCTGAAGACACGCATCGGCAACCCCCTCGTTTCTGCGCCGGTACTCTAACCCAATCCAGGGGTTCAGGATTCGGGGGGCGTCCGCTTTTGAGCCAGCAGCATCCATCCGATGACCACGGCGGTGGTCACGGCCACGACGATGAACGACAGCAGGCCGAGGAACATGATGCCGAAGATTGCGGGGATCAGCAGGATCGCGTCGATCCAGATGAGCGACCAGCCATCGTTTGCAAACGTCTTGTCATCCATCGTGCCACCTCCTGCGGGGGAGGATACGCCCGTGGCCGGAGGAGTCAAGAGCCGTCTGCGCGCATGACCTCGACGTAGCGTTCGCCGTCGTCGACCGACACCCGCACGTCCCACGGGTTACAGCAGACCTCGCAGTCCTGCACCAGCCGGCCGCGCACGTCTGGCTCGAGGTAGATTTCGACCTCCTCACCGCAGTACGGACAGGTCACGAGGAACTGCGACTCCATGGTTCCGCGATCTTACAGTGCGATAGCATGGGACGAGTGCCTGCCGTCAGAAACGCGCCCGCCCGGAAGAAGAAGCCTGCGAAGGTCGAGACGACCAGCAGCGTGACGAAGGCCTTTCAGCAGCTGCGCGAGCTGATTGTGCGCGGCAACCTGCCGCCCGGTGCGTGGATCGTCGAGGCCGAGATCGCCGAGCGGCTCGGGCTCAGCCGCACCCCCATCCGGGGCGCCCTGCAGTGGCTCCACCGCGAAGGCTACGTGATCGAGCACAAGGGCAACCGCAAGGCGCGGATCGTCGTGGCGCCGCTCACCCGCGAGGATGCCCGGGAGCTCTACATGATTGTCGGCGACCTCGAGGCGCTGGCGGGCACGCTGGCGGTGACGCTGCCCGCGCCCGCGCGGACGAAGCTCGCCGGCGAGCTCGAGGCGCTGAACGAGAAGCTCAACGTCATCGCCAGCCAGCGGCCCGTCGATCCGCGGCGGGTGTTCGATCTCGACAAGGAGTTCCACGCGCGCATCATCGCGGCGGCCTCGGGCAAGCGGCTGGCGGCGCTCCACAACTCGGTGCGGCCGCAGGTGGAGCGGTACTGGCGGCTCTACGCCAGCTCGATCATCAGCGAGCTGCACGTCTCGGTGTCCGAGCACGGCGCGATCGTCCGCGCGATCCGCAAGGGCGACGCGACGGCCGTCCACCACGCTTTGCAGCGCAACTGGTCGGGGGGTTACGACCGGATCAGCCGGCTCATCGAGATCTTCGGCGAGCGCGGAAGCTGGTAGAGAAGCCATAAATTGTATACAAACAAGAACTCATTAATGTCGTACCAAAACGTATCGCCATTGGTGTTGACAATGGAACTCAAGGGAGATTATCTATTTCGGGTCGATCGCATACTCCCCGCGACCCGTTCAGCCGAGGGCCCAGACGGCCCGGAAGAGGACGTCCGATGAAGGCCATCCGCACGCGTCTGCTCGTTACCCTCCTCGCGGTGCTCGTCACTCCACTGCTCGCGGCCGGGCAGGCGGGTTCAACCGCCCAGATCGGCGGGTCGGTCAAGGATCAGAGCGGTGCCGTCCTCCCGGGCGTCACGATCACGGCCACGCAGACCGACACCAGCTTGACCCGCAACGCCGTGACCGACGAGAGCGGCGGCTACGTCCTTCCCAATCTGCCGGTTGGCCCCTACCGCCTCGAGGCGACGCTCCAGGGATTCCGCACCTACGTCCAGACCGGCATCGTGCTCACCGTCAACGCCACGCCCGCCGTCAACATCGTCCTCGCGCTCGGTGAAGTGTCCGAACAGGTGTCGGTCAGCGCTAACGCGGCGATGGTCGAAACGCGCAGCACGGGCGTCGGCCAGCTGATCGAGAACCAGCGCGTGCTCGAACTGCCCCTCAACGGCCGTCAGGTCACCGACCTGCTGCTGCTGTCGCCCGGCGTGACCGTCAACACGTCCGGCGGCTTTGCGTCGAGCCGGAACTATCCGACGGTGCCGATTTCGGTGGCGGGTGGGTCTCCTGGCAGCACGGTGTACATGATGGACGGCGCCAGCCACAACGACCCCGGCACCAACTTCAATCTGCCGGTGCCGTTTCCCGACGCGCTCCAGGAGTTTCGCATCGAGACGAGCGCGCTGCAGGCGCGTTACGGCCACCACGCCTCGGCCATCGTGAACGTCGTCACCAAGTCGGGGACCAACGAGTATCACGGCAGCGTCTTCGACTTCATCCGCGATCATCGCTTGAACGCGACCAACGCGTTTGCGCCGATCGATCCCGCGACGGGCGAGCCGAAAGACGACGGGCTCATGCGCAACCAGGTGGGCGGCGCGATGGGCGGGCCGATTGCGAGGAACAAGCTGTTCTTCTTCGGCGGCTATCAGGGCACGGTGATTCACACGCAGCCGAGCACGCTGCAGGCCGTCGTGCCCACGGCGGCCATGCGGGCCGGTGACTTCACGGCCGCCGCGTCGCCGACGTGCAACGCCGGTCGGCAGATCACCCTGGGCGCGCCGTTCGTGAACAACCAGGTCATTCCTGCGCTGCTCAACCCGGTGGCCACGCAGTACCTGGGCTACATCCCGGTGGCGACCAACCCGTGCGGCGTCTATCAGTACGGCTATCCCACGCCGAGCACCGACCACCAGTTCATCGGGCGCGTGGACTATCAGCCGAGCGCCAGGCACTCGATGTACGGCCGCTACATGGACATCCGCTACCAGCTGCCGAACTACTTCGACGGCACGAACGCCTTGACCACGCCCAGCGTCGGCGTGGACAACCGCGGCCGGTCGTTGGTGTTCGGCGACACCTACTCGCTCAGCAACTCGGTGATCAACTCGTTCCGGGTGACGGGCATCCGGTCGATCAACTTCCGGACGCCGTCCGAGTTCGTCACGCCCGCCGAGATGGGCGCGAAGGTCTACACGACGCCGCTCGCCGGCGACTTCACCAACCTCAGCGTCTCGAACGCGTTCAGCCTGGGCGGCGGCGGCAACAACAACGCCAAGTACGACTACACGGTGTACGAGATCGCGGACGACTTCGACATGGTCCGCGGCGCGCATCAGATCACGGTGGGCCTCAATTACCTCCATCAGGTCATGCACGTCTTCAACACCCAGTATTCGAACGGGCAGTTCGCCTTCGACGGGACGGTCACGGGCCTCCCGCTCGCCGACTTCGCCGTCGGCCGGGTCGGGACGTTGCAGCAGGGCGCGGACGTGCACCTGAACGAGCGCGCACCGTACTTCGCGACCTACGTGCAGGATGCGTGGAAGGCGAGTGCGAAGCTGACGCTCAACTACGGACTGCGCTGGGAACCGTACTTCCCGCTGACCAACGACGACGACCACGTGCTGATCTTCGATCCGGACCGCTTTGCGGCCAACCAGCACAGCAAGGTCTACGTGAACGCGCCGGCCGGCCTGATCTTCCCGGGCGACGACGGATACCCAGGTCACGCGTCGAGCAAGGGCAACATGATGGGTCTCGGCCCGCGCCTTGGCGTGGTGTACGACCCGCGGGGACAGGGCCGTGAAGTGATCCGCGGCGGCTACTCGATCGTCTACGACCAGCCGGCGATGTTTCACCACATCCGCAGCGCGAGCGTGCCGCCGTGGGGTTCGCTCATTACGCAGAACAACGTATCGCTCTCGGATCCGTACGCGACGTACCCGGGTGGCCAGCCGTTTCCGCTGGCCGTGGACAAGAACGCGACATTCCCGACCAACGGCACCTACTGGACCCAGCAGGTCGACGCGGATCCGCCGCGCACGCAGCACTTCAATATCAGCATGCAGAAGCAGTTCTTCGAGGACTGGTCGCTGACGCTGAGCTATTTCGGCAATCGTACGTCGCACATCTGGAACGGCATGGAGATCAACCCCGGCGTCTACGGGCCGGGTGCGACGGCGGGCAACCTGAACCAGCGCCGCGAGCTGTTTCTGCAGAATCCCGAGCAGGGCAGATACTTTTCCTCGGTGACGCAGCTCAACATGGACGGCACCGCAAAGTACGACGGGCTGCTCATTGCGGCACAGAAGCGGCTGAGTAGCAACTACAGCCTGACCAGCAACTACACGCTGTCGAAGTGCATCAACGACGGCGATCCGCAGCAGTTCCTCGATCCGGTGTACTCGCATCCCGGCGATCCGAAGGCCGACCGCGGTCCGTGCGCGGGCGACCGGCGGCACGTGCTGAACACGACGATCGTGCTCAACACGCCATCGTTTACCTCGAAGGGCACCAACGCGATCGCCGGCGGCTGGCAGTTCTCGGGTCTCTTGCAGATTCTCAGCGGCACGCCCATGAACGTGACCATCGGCCGCGACCAGGCGCTGACCGGCGCGCAGAACCAGCGGCCGAATATCAACGGCGACTGGAGGCTTGCGAATCCGACCAACGAGAAGTGGTTCGACACGTCGGTCTTCTCGCTGCCGGCGCCGGGCACCTACGGCAACCTGACCCGCAACGCGCTGACGGGACCGGGGACGTGGCGCGTGGACAGCGCGGTGAGCCGCCGGTTCGCCGTCGGGGGCAGCCAGCGAATCGAGGCCCGCTTCGAAATCTTCAACCTGTTCAACCACGTCGGGCCGGGCGTGACCCAGCAGATCAACGGGTTTGGCGGCGTGGGCCTGCCGAACACGGTGTTCACCAACACCCTCTTCGGCCGTATCACCACCGCGGCCGACCCGCGCATCATGCAGCTCGCGGTGAAGTACCTGTTTTAGCGCTACGATCGAATGAAGAAAGGACCCTGGCCATGAGATCAACGTGGACCGCCGTAGTCGTCATCGCCGCGTTCGCCATCGGGGTGGCCGGCACGGCGCGCAACGCCGTCGCCCATCACTCGCAGTCGCAGTTCGAGCCCGAGTTGTCGATCTCGATCGAGGGGACGCTGACCAGAGCGAGCTGGAGCAACCCCCACACCTTGTTCTTCGTGGAGGGCAAGAAGGCGGGCTCGTCCGACGCGATGCAGGAATGGGTCGTCGAGGGACCCGCGCCGCGGCAGCTCGAGTCGAAGGGATGGGGACGCGCCGTATCGAAGGCAGGCGACAAGGTGACGTTCGAAGGGCGGCCGCGCCGCGACGGTAAACCCGAGCTGCTGCTGCTCGGCGTCACGCTCGCCGATGGCAAGAACTTCTCCTTCAAGCCGGACTAGCCGATGAAAGCGTTGGTCGCGGCGTTCGTCGCCGTCAGTGTGCTTCCTGGCGTGGCGGCGGCGCAGACGAAGGTCCCGCCCGCATTTCTCGGCACCTGGGTGAGCCTTGGCCTCAACCCGGGGCCGCCCCCGCTTGGCGCACCGCCGACCGAGCTGCCCTATCAGGAGATCGACAAGAAGATCGGCGACTTCATGCAGCCCTGGGCGCTCGCGCAGCACGACGCGCTCGAGTGGAACACCGACGACACGGGCCAGATCTGCAGGCCCGACGGGATTTTCCGGCAGGGACACGGTACCGGCGCCGGCAACTTCCGCTTCGTCGACACCGCCGGCAAGCTCTATCAGGTATGGTCGTCCACCGACGAACGCGGCCAGCAGCGCATCTACTTCGACACGCCGCGCCCGCGCAACGTGCCGCTCACGTGGAACGGCGACTCGCGCGGCCGCGTCGAGGGCGCCGACACGCTGATTGTCGACACCACCGGCTTCAACGACAAGTCGTGGCTCGGCTCCGATCGCTGGGCGCACTCGGAGGAGCTGCGCGTGGTCGAGCGCTACAAACTGTACGGCGGCGGGGCCTACGTGCAGGTGCGCGTATTCGTGGACGATCGGCGCGCGCTGAAGGCGCCGTTCACCTACACGCGCTACTACCGCAAGGTGCCCGAAGCCACCGAGGGCGGCGAGAGCGTCTGCAACCAGAACACGCCCGAGGACGACCTCTGGGCGCAGCGCCGCGACAAGCTGCTCGACGAGCACGACGCCCAGTTGACCGCGCTCATCGCGAAGCACGCCGGTGAGCAGCTGCCGCAGGGCCCGGCTCCGCAGAACATGCCAGCGCCGGTGCCCGCGCCGAGCGCCGCCGACGCCCCGAAGATTCGGGCCATTGTGGGCGTGTACGAGCCTGTCCCTGGGGGGGCCACGCTGCCGGCGGGGTTGCAGCGGACCGGCACGCTGGCCGATCTGCCGCTGCTGCCGGCCGCGCGCGAGGTCGTCAGCTCGAGGAACCTCGACTTCGATCCGGCGAAGCACTGCATGGTTGTCGGTCCATTCCGCATGATGGCCAGAGACGATGCGCGGTTCGAAGTGCTGGCTGCGGGCAGCCGCCTCACGCTGCTCTTCGAGAACACCGCGCTCGGCAACCGGCGCGAGATCTATCTGGGCCGGACGACACACGCTGCGAAAGCCGAGCCGACCTACCTGGGCGACTCGATCGCCCGCTGGGACGGCGACACACTCGTCGTCGATACGACCGGCTTCAACGACATCACGTGGCTCAACGACGCCGGCGCGCCGCACGGCGAGGGCCTGCATCTGATCGAGCGGATCCGCCCGGTGCAGGGCGGCAGATATCTGGAGTATCAGGTGACCGCGGAGGATCCTCAGACGCTGGCGCGCCCGTACAGCTACACGCGCGTGTATCAGCGATCCGCGACCGAACTGCAGGAAGACTTCTGCGAAACCCGCCGCTGATATAGGCCGAGTCCTGGTCTGTGAACCCAGCGGAGCCGGGCGGGTCTTGAAAGACCCGCCCCACGTCCGCTCTGCTCTCTCCTAGAAGGTGACCTTCACGCCCAACTGCATCATGCGGGGCTGGTACGCCAGCGCCGCGTTGGAGGAAGGCTGTCCAAACTGGGCACTCGCCATGTTGGTGGTGTAGCTGCCGTAGTTCTCGTGGTTGAAGAGGTTATAAACCTCGATCATCCCATCGACCTTGACCTTGTTCGTCAGAACGAACGCCTTCTGGAGCCGCGTGTCCACCCGGTGGATCGCCAGACCCGTCAGGCTGTTGCGCGGGACGATCGAGCCGTCGGCGCGCAGCCGGTTCTCGCCGCTGCCGCCTTCACTCCGGCGATCGGTGCCATCGGTGACCGCGAAGCGATTGCCCGATCCGTAGAAGTAGATGCCGCTGACCTGGAAGCCGTAGCCGAGATCCACCACGCCGTTCACGTTCGCGCGGCTCCGCTGATCGTCGGCCGCATAGGTGTATTCACCGCCGAGATCCTTGGCGAGTGCGAAGCCCAGCGGCCGGCGCGCGACGATGCCGTCGCTGCCCAGGTACCACTGGTCGCGCACTGGCGAGGCGTCCTTGAAGTACGCCAGCGTGTAGGTGCCGCTTGCCTGCCACCGATTGCTGAACCGCTTCGTGAACGTGAAGTCGGTGCCGTGGTAGTTGGACCACCCGTCGAGCAGTTCGAAGTTGACCGTGCCCCACGTGGGGAACGGCCGGGCCGCGACGTTCGTGAAGGGGATGTTCGCGCCCGTCGCCGCGCTGTACGTCAGATTGGCATTCACGGTCGTCGTCGGCTCCTCGAGGCGGCCGCCCGTGTAGGAGTAGTTGACTTCAATGGCCGCCTGCGCGCCGAGCTGGCGCTGGACGCCGATCGATGCCTGATGCGAATACGACGTCTGCCGTCCCGGGTAGTTGATCTCCTGCGTCAGCGCCCGGGCCGCGCAGTTGGATCCCGCCGGCCGGTTGATGACGTCGCACGCGTTCTGCAGCGAGGCCTCGAAGCTGGGCTTGGGCCCGTTGAACCAGCCGTAGAAGTTGTCGCCGACCGTCGTGAAGTTGTCGCGACCGTCGAACGTGATCTGGTTCTCGAACCGGTGCACGTAGCCCGCGGACTGCTGGACGCCGTCGTTGGGCGCGAAGGCGAAGAACAGTCCGTATCCGCCGCGCACGGCCGTCTTCTCGTCCACCTTGTACGCGAATCCGGTGCGGGGCGCGAAGCCGTTCTTGTCGACGGGCAGGTCGCCCGGCAGCCAGGGCCTGAACTCGAGCTTTTCGCTGTGAGCGCCGAAATCGATGTCGTAGCGAAGCCCGGTGTTGAGCGTCAGCCTGTCGGTCACGCTCCAGTCGTCTTGTATCCAGCCTCCCCACAGGTGCCGCGTCACGTCGTACCGGTGCTCGGTGTCGGAGAGCGAATGATCGACCCATCGCACCAGCGGCGCACCCGTCGGGCTCCGCATCGTGGCCAGCGGCGCGTGGTTCCACGTGGAGGCGTCGTAGATATTCGGGAACATCGTCTGGAGCTGGGCGGCAGTCGGCGCCGGCCCGCCCTGCGCGTTGATGGAGCCATCGCACCGCAGGCACCAGATGAACGCGTTGTGGAACTTGATGTACTCCACACCCATCTTGATGTCGTGCCGACCCTTCGCGTTGAACGACGTGGAATAGTCGTCGCGGACCGACGTGTTGTCCTGGAAGATGTTGAGCGGCGACGCCCCGATGGTCAGGCCCGTGAACTGCGTGATGATCGAGCCGCCGTTGAGCGAGGGGTGATAGGGGAAGTCGTTCCCCTTCCAGCGCACGTCAGGCTGATCTCGCCGTTCGTAGTCCGTGCGGCCGACCTTGATCTCGTTGACGGCGTTGGTCCCGAAGACTTGCGTCAGCGTGCCGAAGTACTGGGGCGCGATGCGTCCGCGCGTGCCGCCGACGGGGCTGGTCGGGCTGCCGCCGCTGTAGAAGTCGGTGTGGAACTGGTTGGCGCGGCCGACCACGCGCGTCTGCGGGTTCAGCTGCCAGTCCACGCGCTCCATCGCCGTGTGCTGCTTCTTCGGATACGTGATGTCCCGGTTGAGGAACGTGTACGCGCTGTTCGAGTTGAACGTCCGCGGCTCGTGCTCGAATTCGTAGGAGACGAAGAAGTGCAGCCGATCGCGCATGACCGGGCCGCCGACAGTGCCGCTGAACTGCTGGTTCGAGTAGGGCAGGACGCGGTGGAGGATGAAGTCGTCGGCGTTGAGGCTGTCGTTCCGGAAGTAGCCGCCGAACGTGCCGGTGAGCGTGTTCGTGCCCGACTTCGTGATCGCGTTGACGACCATGCCGGACGAGCGGCCCTGCGTGGCGTCGAAGCGATTGGCGACGACCTGGAACTCGGCAATCGCGTCTCGGCTCATCTGCGCCTGCTCGCTGTCGGGCGTCGAGTGGTAGTTCGTCGTGATCTGCTGGCCGTCGACGTTGGTCTGCGCGTAGCCCTGGCGGTTCTGCACGAGACCGCCGCCCTCATTGCGCCGGGCCCCGGGCGCGAGCAGCGTCAGGTCCATCCAGTTGCGGCCGTTGATCGGCAAGTCCTGCACCTGGCGCGGATCGATGTTGGCGCCGACCGTCGAGTCGGTGGTGTCCACGAGCGGCGCTTCGCCAGTCACGGTGACTGTTTCGTTCAAGGTCGCCGGCCCGAGCTGCAGCGCGACGCTCAGCGTCTGGTTCAGCAGGAGCTGAAGGCCCGTCCGGGTCGCGGTCTGGAAGCCTGACAGGCTGGCGGTCAGGCGATGCGCACCGACACGCACCGGGATGCGGAAGGCACCCTGGGCGTCGGTCACCCCTTCAAACGTATTGCCGGTTTCTTCGTGAATGACCGTGATCGTGACGCCAGGGAGTACGCCCCCTGACGAGTCGGTCACCGTGCCGGTGACCGTTGCTTGCTGTGCCCATGCCGGCGCCGCCCCGAGGAGCAGCACGCCGACGACCGCAATCCAGACCCTCAAGCCAGGTCGCATCATCCCTCCAGTCGCGTCGCTCCCATTGCCGGCCATTGGCCGCAAGCGAGCGATCAGCCATGCATCGAAACGATGCACGCGGCTTATACCACCCCCCAGGATGGGGATCAACTGGCGAATTTCCGCGCGGTGCGGTGGTGGGGGACCCGCCGAGGGGAGCTGAGTTCAGATGTAGGCGATCATCCGGCCGCAGGTGACGGCCGTCAGCCAGCAGGCCAGAGAGATTCCACCCATGATCGCGAGATGACGCTCTTCACGGGGCGACAGCGCACGGGTGCCGCGCGCACGCCACGCCGGCGAGAGATTCAGCACAATCACGTTGACGATGCCCAGGGCGATGGCGGGGAACTTGAGGTTGAAGAACGGATTGCCGTAGTACTCGGTCGCTCTGGTCGCGAGAAGCGCGGAGCCCGTGAGCACGGCAATCGCGAAGCCCGAGGTAGCCACGGGAACGATCACGGAGGCTACCCCCGACAGTGGCACCCGGCGCCAGCAGCCGAGCAGCCGCAAATCGAGGACGAGGACCGACCCGAAGAGGGCCGAAACGCCGAGAATGTGGGAGAGGTTGACGAGCGCGTACGTCCAGATGCCTGACTCACGCATCAGGTGACCCAACGCGGACCCCTCGACCCACGTCAGGAACTCGCGCATGCGCCCCGCTGCTAGTCGCGTCCGGGATACACGTCGTAGACCTTGCCGTTAAACGTCACGCGCTCGGTCTTGACCTCGAACTTCTTCGCGTCCTTGTTGCGATGTCCGTGGATCGTCACGGTCGATCCGAGCGGAATCAGCCCTTCTCGGATGCCCGCCTGCTGAGACGAGTACGGCGGCGCCAGCGTGAGGTCCCAGATCTGGCCCTGCGCATCCTTGATCTTCATCGTCGCATGGGGTCCAGAGAGGCTGACACCCGTTGTGACGACACCGGTGAGCTCGAATTCCTTTTCTTCATTGCCACCCCAGCCGTGGTGAGCGAAGACGGGCACCGGCAAGAGCAGCACGACCAGCAGCGCTAGATACTTCATCTCGAACCTCCGTTTGTCACGACATTATCCACACACTACTCCTATCGGCGCGAGCGTGAAAGCTGTCCCGCACGGGCCGGCGCGTTCATGTGAGGGTCGAACAGTTGGCAGTTGTCCTCTCTTCCGTGCTTTACGTGGTACATGGCGGTGTCCGCACAGCCGATCAGGGTTTCGGCGTCGCCGCCGTGTTCGGGGTAGAGGGCGATGCCAACGCTGGCGGAGATCGTCACGTCTCGGCGGTCGATGCGATGCGGAACAGAGACTGCCTTGACAAGCTTCTTTGCGACTAGGAGCGCATCCTTGGCCTGCTCGATCTCTGACAGCACAATCACGAACTCGTCCCCGCCGTACCGGCTCACCGTGTCCGGCTGGCGCAGGCACGCCCTGAGTTGCGCAGCGATCGCTTTCAGAATCGTGTCGCCGGCCGCATGGCCAAAAGAGTCGTTGACGGTTTTGAAGCCATCAACGTCCAGGAAGAGCACGGCGAGTGGTTTATGGCGACGACGTGCCAGGGCGACCGATTCGGTCAGGCGGTCGTTCAACAGGACGCGGTTTGGCAAGCCGGTCAGGGAGTCGTGCTGCGCCAGGTAGGACATCTGTCGCCACAACTGGTGGGAGATGGCGGCATCACGAAACACAATCACGGCGCCCGTCACGCGTCCGTCGCGGTCGCGGATAGGCGCGACGGAGTCCTCGATCTCGACTTCCTGGCCGTCCCGCCGGACCAGGACACAGTTTGGCGTGAGGCCCACGGTGTTGTTGAGCTGAATGGCCAGGCGAACCGGGTTCGGTGCAGCTTCCCGCGTGTCGCGGTTGATGATGTGGAACACCTCGTCGAGCGGTTGGCCAAGGGCCACCTCTCGTGACCAGCCAGTGGCGGCCTCGGCCGCGAGGTTGAGGAACGTGACGTTGCCGTCGACGTCCGTGCTGAGCACAGCGTCACCAATCGAATTGAGTGTCGCTTCGGCACTGACTCGCGGCTCCCCTTTCTCGGGGTGCTGCTCGACCGTTGGACGGGTAGATTTGGTCATGTAGATTTGAACGTGTTGACAGACACTCCGTTGCTTTTCGGCGCCTGCCGAGTAAGCAGAGACTGCTATCACTGTCGTGCTAGCAATAGCCATTCCGCGTAGGTTGCCTCGCGCGCCTGCGACGCAGCGCGCACTTGAGGCGATAACAGCTGAACGGCTGCGTGGAAATTGATTAGCGATTCATGAGGTACAGCTCATGCCCAGCGAGACAAGCTGTTCAGTAAAGTGCAGCTCGCGCTGACTGTTGTTGCGGTCGTGTTTCGATATGTTGTGAGTGTGGAACACCGCTGGCCGGCCGCAGGTATTACAGGTGGCGACTGAAGACTACCTGCGGCCGGGGCGGTGATCGCGAGCGCGGCACCCGTTTGCGCTGCGATCTTCCACACGAACGGTTCCCCACACGCGAACGGAACCGTGCGTGGCCAGATACTAGGACTGGCCACACGGCCAGAAACCAGTTCTGGAGAAAGGGCTCAGCCGCGCGCGGGCGCGCGCGGGGCCGTACGATAGTGGAGCAGGGAATACTTGGAGGGAAGTTCGGCCCGTCGCCGCTCGAGACTCGATTCACCCGAGGCCGCGGCATTCGTGACGGGCTCGTACGCGTGCCTCGCCTGCACCGCGCGGCGTGATGCGCGAACCACGCGAACAGCTCGCGCGGCATGGTCGGGACGCGACGACGTCGTGAGAACCGGCGTGCTGTCGCCGGGCTGGGCGACGTGGGTGGCCGCGGCCGACGATGCCGGCGGCGCCGAGGCAAACTCCGCGGCCGCCGGGGCGAGGCTGACGAGCAGCATCGCGATCAGGGCGGTGGCCAGGAGGGTTCTCATCTTGGCGATTAGACTGCAGACCGCGCGACTTGGTTTGGACCTCGCGTCCTTCACGTCCACGTTGCCTCAGAGACGCAGAAGCACAGTGTCTCTGTGGCGGGTGGCTTTGAAAACAGCATCAGTTAGGTGGAGCCGTCAAGATTTGACGTGAGCCAGCGCGCCACACCGCAGACCGCCGCGTCGCGGCCGGCCCGGCCGACGAGCTGGAGGCCCACGGGCAGTCCTCTTACCGTGAGGAGGGGGAGCGAGAAGGCCGGCAGGCCCAGCCACGATGCGTACGAGGCGAACGTCCGGCTCCCGGTGTTCGCGAGCCCGATGGGCGCGGGCCCGGACGAAGACAGGGTGACCAGGCCGTCACACTGCGCCAGGGCCGTCGCGGCTACGCGCTGCATCCGGCGTCGTTCGTCCGTTAGCGCCTCGTACTCGGAGACGTCGATCTCCACGCCTCGTGTGACAAGCTCTCGAACGCGCGGTCCAACCAAACGCCCGTACCGGGCAACATAGTCGCCGTACGGCCATCGCATGTCATATGCCAGGATGTCGTTGGCGCCGTCGATACCGCGCTCGAGCTGAGCTTCGAGGTCTGCGAGCGCGGGGGCGTCGCGCGGGGCTACCATCTCGACGCCGCGGGCGGCGAGGCTGGCGACGGCCCGGTTGAACGCTGCCCGCGTATCGGCGTCGATCTCCTTCCACCCGCGCGTCCGCAGCAGCCACAACCGCCTCGGCCGCCGTGCCGCCGGCAGGCTCGTGCCCGCGCCCGCCAGAAATCCCACGCCCGGGTTGCCGAGACCGATCGAGACCTGCGACGCGACGCGCCACGCGTCTTCGACGCTGGCCGCGATCACGCCGAGATGGTCGAAGGTCGCCGAGAGCAGGTGGATGCCGCCTGTCGGCAGCGCCCCGATCGTCGGCTTGAACCCGACGACGCCGCAATAGGAAGCGGGACGAATGATCGATCCGACCGTCTGCGTGCCGAGTCCCGCCAGCACCATGCCCGAGGCGACCGCCGCGGCTGATCCGGTCGATGAGCCGCCTGGTGTTCGTCGTGCGTCACACGGATTGGTGGTGGGGCCCGATCGTCCGATCGCGAATTCGGTCGTCACCGTCTTGCCCACGATGACGGCGCCGGCGCGTCGCAGGGCGATCACGCACGCCGCATCTGCCTTCGGCCGCCAGCCCTTGTAGATCGGCGAGTTCATTTCGGTGGGCATGTCGGCCGTCGCGATGATGTCTTTGACCGCGAGGGGGCATCCGTCGATCGGTGAGAGGGGCTTGCCAGCCTTGAGCCGCCGGGTGGCGGCGTCGGCGCTGGCGCGGGCCCCTGCGAGATCGAGCCTCACGAAGGCCTTGACCACCGATTCACGCGCCGCGATTCGTTCGAGGCACTCCTCGAGCAGCTTCCGCGGCGTCCTCTCCATCACATCGTGTCGCGGAATTCGACGCCTGGGTTCTTCTCCAGCGTGTAGCGCATCACCCACTCCGACTCGAAGATCAGCGCTTCGCGATTCAGCCGGTCGGTCACCTGGATAACCCCGGACGTGGGCAGCGCCAGTTCGTATCCAGTCGGGTAGAGCGGCCACCGCGCGGCCACGTGCGACAGTCGATCGAGGGTGCAGGCGATGCCGTACTCCGACGCCATGCGCGCTTCGATCACATCGAGCTGCAGGCTGCCGATCACGCCGACGATGGGGTGGCGTGTACCGGACGAAGGCATGAAGACCTGTAGCAGTCCCTCTTCGGCGAGCTGTTCGATCGCCTCGTCGAAGCGCTTGTGCCGCACGTCCACCGGCCGCAGCCGCGCGAACTGCTCCGAGGGGAACTGCGGAATCGGCGGGAACTGCACGCGCCGGCCGGCACAGAGCGTGTCGCCGATCGCGATGCGCCCAGGATTGACCACGCCCACAACGTCGCCCGGAAATGCTTCGGGCACCGTCTCGCGGTCGCGGCCGAAAAAGCGGTAGACGCGGGAGAGACGCATCGGCGTGTCGAGGCGCGTGTTGACGACCGCCATGTCCTTGGTCAGGCGGCCCGAACAGACCCGGACGAAGGCCACGCGGTCGCGATGCCGCGGGTTCATGTTTGCCTGAATCTTGAAGACGAAACCTGAGAACCCGGGATCGGAGGGCTCGACCGGCCCCACGTCAGCCTGTCGCGGCCCCGGGCTCGGCGCGAGCGTGAGCAGCGCGTGCAGGAACGGCTCGACGCCGAAGTCGTTGAGCGCGCTGCCGAAGAAGACCGGCGTCTGCCGCGCGTGCCGATAGACGTCGGGATCGAAGCGCGTGCCCGCGCCCGTGATGATGGCGATGGCGTCGATCAGCTCTTTCTGCCGCCGTTCGCCCACCAGCTCTTCCACCTCGGTGGAATCGGGGCTGGTGACCGCCAGCGGCGCGTTTCGCCGCCCCCGCGCCTGGCGTTCGTAGAGCAGCACCGCGTTGGCCTCGAGATCGTAGACGCCGCGGAAGTCATGGCCGTCGCCGAGCGGCCAGTTCATGGGGGCCGCCGAGATGCCGAGCACGCGTTCGATCTGATCGAGCAGCTCGAACGGATCGCGGGCCGGCTGATCCAGCTTGTTGATGAACGTGAGCACCGGCAAGCCGCGCTTGCGGCAGACCTCGAACAGTTTCAGCGTCTGCGGCTCGACGCCCTTGGCCGCGTCGAGCACCATCACGACGCTGTCGACGGCGAGGAGCACGCGGTAGGTGTCTTCGCTGAAATCCTGGTGACCAGGCGTGTCGAGCAGCGTGACGTGGTGGCCGTCGAGCTCGAACTCCAGCGCCGCGGCGCTGATCGAAATGCCGCGCTGCTGCTCCATCTCCATCCAGTCGGAGACGGCGTGGCGCTGCGTCTTGCTGCCGCGGACGGCGCCCGCCAGCTCGATCGCGCCAGCGTAGAGCAGCAGCTTTTCGGTGAGCGTCGTCTTGCCCGCGTCGGGGTGAGAGATGATGGCGAACGTCCGGCGGCGTGCGATTTCGGGTGCGAGGGCGCTGGCGCTGATGGTCAGATCTTCTGACGACGGGGACATGGAGTTCTAGAGTACCGCGGAAATCGAGGACGCGAATTTCGCGCAAATTTGCGAAGTCGAGCGTCCAGCTCTGCCATATCATTCGCCCTAAGAAGGGTGGGTGCATGACAAACAGGCAGATCGGCGTCGCACTCGTGGTGGGTTGTGTCACGTGTGTGAGCGCAGCGGCGGCCCAGCATCGCTGGAAACCGGATGCGGTTGCGACGGCGACGGACGCCCTTCGACCACGTCTGATACAGCCTCGGGCGGTATTAGGGGCAGCCAATGGCATTTATTGCCCTGACATGACTGAGGGTGCAGTCGGCGTCCACGACCTCGGATGGGTGCCCGCCGGTGTGAACGTCGAGGTCAACGTCGAGTCGTACACCATCAACGCCGCCTTTGATCCCGTGGCGTCAGTCGTGGTTGCGACCCTTGGCGTGCCCGGAGGGAATAACATCAAGACGACGACTTTTTACGACAACGACTCGGGGGGGAACAAAGACGCCAAGGTCACCTTCGTGGCGCCGCAGGCTGGCACTTATATCCTGCTCGTCACCGACAACTCCGGCACCAGCGGAGGCTGCTATCGCTACCAGGCGGGCATCCGCTGACACGCCAGATCAGGGATCAGGGGTGCGAAGTGCGAAGGTGCGGAGGCTCGGTAAGGTCGATGCTGCTGGCGCCGCCCACGAGGTCCTGTGGGGCGAAGGGGGCATTGAATTCTAGGGTACCGTGAAATCCGCGCGACGGTAGACCGCGTGGCTCAGATCTTGGTACACCTTCGTCATCGATTCGTCGCCCGCCATCCGTTCGCCCATCGGTGAGGGCGTGGCGACCATCGCGCATCCGATGTGGTAGTCGCGGAAGAGGTCGGCGTAGTCGCCGGCGACGTCGGCCCGCTGGCTGCGCCGGAAGAGCGCCAGCGGATAGGCCTCCATCCGGCTGTCGATGAATACCCGCCGGTCGGGAACTGCCCACATCAGAGGCCCTCCGTCGGCCATGGGGTTGAAGATCGGGTCGGGACACTGCCGAATTGCCTGCACCAGCGCGGGCGGCATCGGCGTCCATCCGATCGCCGCGCCGTGGTCTCGCCATCGCAACCCGACGAGGATCGTGGTGAAGGCGATCGTGCCGGCCACGATGACGTACGCGGGCCAGCCGGCCGGACGCGGTGGTCGCACGCGCCTCGCGGCCGGTACGTGAAGCAGCCTCGAGACGGCGGGGAGGGCGAGAATCGCGAAGAACGCGATGTTTCTGGCCGCGGTCGCGGCCGCCACGGCCAGCACCCACGACGCCGCGAGGGCAATCCTGTCGGCGCGCGGCCGGCTCGCCAGCGTGCGTCGCTGCGTCCAGGTGACCCAGGCCAGCAGGGCGCCCACGATCCAGAAAGAGAAGTCGGCGGCCTGGAGGGGAGCCCGGTACTCGTCCAGCCTGAGCGCCCGCGACATCGATACCGTCGCGAGCACGCGAGGCCAGTAGTAGACGCCGAGCGGCGACACGGTTGGCGCCACGGCACACAGGATGGCGATCGCGACGTCGCGGCGCACGTGTTCGCGCGACCAGACAATCGCCTCGATCGCGACGACGCCCGCCACCGCAACGCCGAGCACGACCAGCGCGTGCGCGTTGGCCCAGACCACGCAGAGCACCGGCAGCCAGCGAACGCGGTCGGCGACGATCAGCCGTGCCGTGAGCGCGAGCAGGAGCATGCTGATCACCTGGGGCCGCGCCACCCACGACGGCTCCGTCGCAAAGATGAGGAGCGGCAGAAGCGCGAAGCGAACGCCCGTCGTCCCACGGATCAAACCGTAGGAGAGCGCGACCGCCGCCAGCGCGCACCCGCCCGCGAAGGCCGAGACCGCTTTCAGCCCGCCAAGCGCATACGCGCCGTAGAACAGGATCTGGCTCAGCCACCAGTGATTGCCGAGCGGCGCGCCGTAGGCGGTGTAGGAGAACGCTTCGGTCGTCAGGAGATGCTTCGTGCGCCACATCTCGAGCCCAGACCGCAGGTGCCACCAGGTGTCGTTCTGCGCGGGCACCGCGACGGCGAAGCCAACGAGCAGGATGAAGAGGAGTGTCGGGACGAGCTGTTCGTCCGAGAGAAAGCGTCCCGCCGGCCTCATCGAGCACCGATTGTAGCCCCGGGTCGCGAGCCCCAAGGCCGTATAATCGCGCACCGATGCGTGCCTACACGAGTACGAGCATGCTGCGTCTCGCACTCGTGTTCGCCGTGCCTCTGTCGGCGGCGTGCCAGAAAGAGCTGCCGGGCGCACCGTCAGAGCTGGTGGCGGGAATTGTCGTGTACGAGCACGTGAATTTCGAGGGTGCCTCGGCTCACATTACAGAGGACGTCTCTGACTTGAGGGATTTCAAGGGACCGTGCGTAATCTCCGATTCCGGTTCCAGCGGCTCCACCACAGACGTGTGGAACGATTGCATCTCGTCGGTGCGCGTCGCTCCTGGGATGAGCGCGACCCTGTATCGCGACGACGGTTACCGTGACGACGAGATCACCATCACGAGCGACATGCCGGATCTGCGAACGGCCCGCCACGACTGTCCGAAAGGTGGGCTGAACGACTGCGTGTCGTCGATACGTATTCGCCGAATCCCAGGCAATTGAGCCTGCCTGGAAGTTGGAAGATGGGAGTTGCATGATGACCAATCGAATGACGCGAAGGGCGCTGGCGATGGCCCTGGTGGTCGGCTGTGCCGCGGCCGCGGGCGCGCAGACGCGCACCCTCGAGATCTACTGGATCGACGTCGAGGGCGGCGCCGCGACGCTGATCGTCTCGCCGAGCGGCCAGTCGCTTCTCTACGATGCCGGCTATGAGACCGGCGACCGCGACGCGAAGCGGATCTACGCCGCCGCCAAGGCGGCGGGGCTGACGAAGATCGACTACTTCGTCCTCAGCCACTTCCACGGCGATCACGCCGGTGGCATCCCAGGGCTGGCGAAACTCATCCCGTTGGGCCGCTGTTTCGACCGCGGCGACTTCATCGAACCGATGAACCAGCAGTGGCGCGACGCGTACATGGGCGCGTGCGCAGGCAAGCGGACGATCCTCCGTGCCGGCGACACGATTCCGCTCCAGGACGTCCAGGTGGACATCGTCGCCTCGAACGGGCACTTCATCACGCGGCCGCTGGCCGGCGGGAAAGTGAATCCGCTCTGCGCGACGGCCGAGACCCACGCGCCCGACGTGCCCGAGAATCAGTTGATGGTCGGGGCGCTCTTCACGTTTGGCCGGTTCAAGTTCATCGACCTTGCGGATCTCGACTGGGAAGCCGAGCTCGAGTTGACGTGCCCCTACAACCGCATCGGAGAAGTCAGCATCTGGCAGGCGGGACGCCACGGTGCGCTCGACGGCGCGGGCGCGCCCGCGTTTCTCTATGCCGTCCGGCCGCAGGTGGTGGTCGTCAACAACGGCCCGCGCAAGGGCCTCGGCGGCGCGACGGCCGGCTCACCGAAGGCGTTGAGCGTGCACTACGACCGCATCGCGAAGACACCGGGCATCGAAGGCATCTGGCAGGGTCACCGCTCGATGCTTGACGCCGACCCTGCCCACAACACGTCCGAGTCGATGACGGCCAACCTCGAGGACGCCCAGTCGCACGAGGGCCACTACATCAAGGCGTCAGTCGCGAGCGACGGCACCTACACGATCACAAACAGCAGGAACGGGTTCAGCAGGACGTACAAGACGAGGTGAGCTCTTTCGCGCTCAAGACTCAGGGCTCAGGGGTTATCCCTGAGTCCTGAGTCCTAAGCCGTGAGCCTGAGGAGTTACCGTGCGGCTGCGGCCGGCCGTGCGAACCGGGCGTCGTCGACTGGCGCAATCTCGGCGGCGTCGAACTCGTAC
>Ga0210380_10000275_pt1 | contig 25598 bp, 22 predicted proteins | sample PLM4_5_coexredo_FD_155476 | JGI IMG/M metagenome (GOLD analysis project Ga0210380, IMG submission 155476) | Groundwater sediment microbial communities from an aquifer in East River, Colorado, USA - PLM4_5_coex redo | ecosystem: Environmental > Terrestrial > Soil > Riparian zone | place: USA... | reverse complement strand
AGATCCCAGGAATTCCATGCCGGGAAGACGGCCGGCGGCCTGTGCAGCATCATGGCCGAATGAGCCCAGCCCCACTGTCACAAGCAGCAGAGCGGCCAGCAGAAGCGCAACGATCAGGGCAACCGCGCGACCGGTTGGACGCCATTGACGAAAGATCATCCAGGTCGCAAATACCGCTATGCCCGCTGCGCATCCGAGCAATCCATTCCTTGAGCCGGTCGAGCCGAGTCCGACAACGATTATCGTCATCGCCCCTCCGGCCAGAAACCGCCTCGTGCCAGTTTCCCAAACCAGGAGTGTGAGTGCCGCGAAAAAAGGATAGAGGAGGTAATTCGCAAAGTACGCTGGTTGCCCGATGGTGCCGGATGAACGGTATGCTCCTGCAAACTCGACGATAATTCTTTCTCTCAGAAATCCAGGCAGAAGCGGATCCCAGCCGATCCACTGAAGAACGCCATATCCTGCGCTGATGGCGCCGATAGCCGCAATGATTTGCAGCAGACGTTTCCATCGGAAGAAATCAGAACCGATCGCAAGAGGTACTGCCACAACGGCCGATATCATCGCGAACTGAGTGATCCATCCCATGCGCCGCCAATCGCCACCCCAGAAGCTCACAGCGGGACTCATCGAATTCATCGTCGCCCAGGTAGTTGCGATGATCTGGAATCCCAATAACAAGAGCAGCATCTTCCGCGAGCGAGAAGGCGGATCTTTCAACAGCCGGAAGCAAATCTGAGGAAGTAAAACTGCTGCTCCCAAAAGGACGGCCACCACTTTCGGTACGGTATAAGCGTTCCCAATCCTGGTCCAGAAGAACAGAGTTTCGAATCCGATCGAAGCGCAAAGGGAGACAAATAGGAAACTCATCCCCTGCGGTGTACGGCCGGCATCCACCGGGGGCACCCATTCGTTCCTTTTCCGCCTCGTCTTTTTCATCCTGGCTGTTGCTGGCGCTGTGCAGATCATCGAAAAAGTGAAAAAGCCACAGAAGCCCGCGCTTTCGTACCTTACAAACACTTTACGATTCTTGGCGCCCGGTCTTTCGTGAGTGAAAACGGTCCGATCGTCTGACCGGTTTCCGTTAGCGTGATGGTGAGTGTCATCGTCGAGCCTTGGACGCGTCCAACGTAGCGCGCGGGCTTCGAAGAGAGCAGCTGTCCTTCTCTCTCCGGACCAGGGCTTTCCTGTATATACGATCCTTTCGCATCGAAGCGGCCGTCGCTGTCTAACTTCAGCGGTTCGTCCACGGCCCCGTGAGCACAGTCGAGGTCGGCACGCAGGCCCTTGTCCGTCACTTCCAGTCCGATGCGGTCGCCGCCCCAATGGCCCGTTGGGTTTTGTGCGGCCCTCAACTCCAGGACCAGGCCAGTGAGGATGGCCACAACTCCAATCAGAATGGCGGCCTTTACTTCTTTCCTCGCGAAGCCGGAACGCACACGCTGAATTCTCGATACTCTTTGATGGGCTGTGGTCATAGAAGACTCCCTCAGGCTACAGACGGTCAGAGCAGGAGAATAGGCACAAATAAGGGAGGGCGCAATACTGGAATATCGTGAAACTTTTAACTCTGCCGGCTGGACCATGAGTTGATGAAGCTGCGAGTTCTACTAGCTCGCTGAGATGCTGCTCGAATACAAAGGAAAACTGCCGAACCTGGGTGTCGCGTTTTTATTGCCGAAGGCGCGATTATTATCGGCGACGTTGTGATTTGTGACCATTCCAGTGTCTGGTTCAACTCCGTCGTGCGCGAGGATGCGAACTTCATTCGTATCGGAGACCACATCGATATCCAGGATGGCAGCATCCTGCGCCAACCGTGCGCTGCAGCAATGCGTCCGTCTGAGCACGCAACGGCATTGCAACTGCGATGCGCGGCCGGTCCAGCAAAAATGCTGTGACGTGACTGGGACGTCTGAACGCCTGATCGTCCTTCCAGTCGAGCAGGTCGTCGGCAAGCTGCAGCAGACCTGTAACGCTAAGGAGTGCATGAAACGTCACGGGTTCGACGCTCAAACCGGAGATCTCCTGCAGCCATAGAAGCGACAGATCAAGAACCCATGTCCCATACGCAATGACTGCGCCCGCAACTCCTGGCGTGCCTGCCACCAGGATCGGCCGGCTCCGCTCCGCTTGCCGCAATTGTTGAATGTAACGGAATGTTGCCGCCTCCGGCGCCATGCGCCGCAATTCGCAATGGAGCGATCGATACTCCGTCGCGTCGAGTCTCTGGTGATCGTAGTAGCCGTCGCGCAAAGATCCGAAATCGCACGCGTGCGCGATGGCCAGCCGGCGTCGTCTTCCGAGCGTGCCGCCCCGCAGTCGCGCAAGATATTCCAAGGCGGCAATACAGAACACGCGCAACGGAGTTTTCGGACGTGCCGCCAGCAGCATGGGGGAACAAACCATCACAGCGGACACCGACGTTCCGCATTCCGGACACAGTAAGGCCGTAGCCCTCGGCAGCGTTTCAGCATAGGAGTTCTGCTGCGACGGTGAGCTCGGGATAGTTCAAAGGCACCGCTTATCCCGCCTATCTGTTCACACTCGGCCACTACCCGATTTCGTCATCCTGACACAATATCTAGTGGACCAGTTCGATACAGATGTCTTCAGCGATTCAGCAGTGACTGCGCCCAGATAATCGCGCCATGCTCAGGTGACTGTCGGGGGGGATCGAATTCTTTGCCACTCCCATGCTGGCGCACGAGTTGCTTCATCACAGAATGACTTCCCACGGATCCTGCAATGGAGCGCCGGCAGTCCGGAATACCTACTTTAGCCGTCACAGTTTCGGACATGGCGCACAGGTGTAAGGCCGCATCTTTGAGAATTCGTTTCGCGGGTTCTGCGGGATATTGATCGAACAGCATAGCAGCCAGAGACGCGACCGAGCGGACAGTGAGAGCGCCGGATTTCCATGAAGCGCTGATGTCCACGATCGCGTCCAGGTGAAGGGCTTTGCATACGAAGGATACAAACTCAGGAGTTGTTCCCGCATCGTTTGCACGAAGGGCCGCTTGTATGGCTTCGCGGCCAATCCAGAATCCGCTGCCTTCGTCGCTGAACATGGGGCCCCATCCGCCAACTCGAATCATCGAGCCGTCGGTACGCCTCCCGATTGCAATGGATCCCGTGCCGGCAATCAGCAGAACTCCAGGTTCCAGGCCAATTGCGCCAATATAGGAAATGAAGGCGTCGGTCTCTACAAATATCTGAGCTTCTGGCAGAAGCGCGGTCAGGCAGTCTTTAAAGAATCGAAAGCCTTCCGGGCGTCCGGCTCCTGCAAACCCGCAACCGACGACATCCGGAATTGTTTTCAGCTGTTGAATTCCAGCGGTGATATTTCGCTTCGCTTCTTCTTTTCCGGCAGACACCCAATTGGAAGGTCCGGTTTCCGCGCGATCGAGAATCCTGCCGTTTTCGTCTTCAATGAGAAAGGCGGTTTTAGATCCGCCGCCATCAATACCGAGATAGACCACTAACGCGACCAGCCAACAGGCGAGCCGGATCGGCGCAGATCGTTCTCAAGTTGAGTGACCCTTTGACGGGCATCATTGATGGTTTTTTCGGATGCTGCGAGTTCCTTGTTCTTGGCGTCGATCAGCGGGTTGAGTTGTCCTTCGCGATTATAGATATCGGATCGTGTCAGCAGCTCCATGTTGAGCTTGTTGAGTTCCAATTGCACAATCTGCGCACGGTCTTCGGCTCGTTTCACCGCGTCACGCGCCTGTTTGAAGGCATCGCGCCATGTTGCTTCGTCGCTCGGACCTTCGGCTTTGGCTTCCGTTTTGGTTTCGCCTTTAGCTTCAGTTTTGGCTTCGCCTTTGCTATCGGTTGCTTTCGCCGATTCCACTTCTGTCTTGACCGGTTCTGCCGGCGTTGGAAGCGCGGCATCGGTTCCCAGTGTTTCGTTGGTAACCTTGATGTTGCCGGTGCTGCTTTTCTGTCTTGCGCGTTCCTTTCGTGCAACATCGCCCAACGACAGTTCCTGGGCAAACACCATGGAGTTAAAGATCAAAATCAGCAATGCAGTTTTCATTCCGGACTCCTTGTAGAAGCTGTGGAAGTTGTCGGTTCTGCGACCTGGAATTGTTCGACTGGACGATCCTTCAAGACCTGCCCCATCATGTCCATCCAAATGGGGAGGGCGGCACGTGCGCCGGTTTCCTTATCGCCCAGGGTCACCTTCTCGTCAAATCCGACCCATACGCCGGTCGTCAGCGAAGGACTGAAGCCAAGGAACCAGGCATCGGTGAAGTCATTGGTTGTTCCTGTCTTGCCGGCAAGGGGGCGTTTTAGTTCCAGAGCTTTTGAGGCGGTGCCTTCCTTGACGGGTTCCTGCATCAAATCGGTCATTTTTCTGGCCGTTTGCAGAGGAATGACATCCTTGAGTTCCGGCAGGTTCTCTTCCAGCACTTTGCCATCGTAGTCGGTGATGCTGCGAACATAGCGTGGAACGACGCGGACGCCATCATTTGGAAATGTAGAGTACGCCGAAGTCATTTCCAATAACGTGACATCGGCGGCACCCAGCGCCAGGGGAAGATAAGGATCCATTCTGGATGTGAGCCCGAAGCTGCGGACATAGGGAATCAGGTTCGTCACCCCGAGCATCGAAAGTACTTTCACCGCTGGAATATTTCGGGAGTCTGCCATAGCGCGCCGGATCGAGATTTTCCCCTCATACTTTCCATCGTAGTTTCCGGGGGAATAATTTCCAAAGCTGACGGGATTGTCGATGATGGTGTCTTCGAGATCGATGACACCCCGGTCCATGGCTGCTGCATAAACGAGCGGCTTGAACGACGAACCCGTCTGGCGCAAAGCCTGCGTTGCTCTGTCAAACTTGCTCTCATCAAAGTCATATCCTCCGACAAGGGCCTTGATTTCTCCGTTCTGCGGATTGATGGCTACCAGCGCGGCCTGTGCCTTCGGAATCTGATCGAGCATGACTTCGATCTTTTTCTCCTTGGCGTTGGTTGTCCGGACCTGGAAGAGCGCAATGTCACCTGGCTTCAAGAGTTTTTCCGGCGAAGCATTGGCTCCTGTCCAGGCGACGTCCCCTGGAGTCAGTACCGCCTGATAGGTTCCGATCCGGACGATGGCGGAGCCGGGCGACGTCGAGAGAACAACTCCTGGAACCGTATCGTTCGCGCGAATTGGAAGCTTCCAGTCCGGCAATTCGTAGGTTTCGAAATTCAGGATTCCTTCTGCGGCGAGGTTTCGCTTGACCCCGCGCCAGCCATGCCTCCTGTCATAGTCGCGGAGCCCACGACGAACTGCCGCGTTCGAGAAGTTCTGCATGGCGACATTGAGCGTCGAGTAGACCTTGAGGCCACCTTCGAGGTATTTGGATCGACCGTACGTCTTATCCAGATACTGGCGAATTTCCTCCACAAAGTACGGCGCCAGTTCATCCGGACGTTGCTTGGGAGCCAGCTTGATTTCCGTCATCTTCGCCTGCTCACCTTCCGCGACGGTGATTTTGCCTTCCGCCACCATGCGGTCGATGGCGTAATTTCGCCGCAGCCTGGCACGATCGGGATTCAGTACAGGGGAATAATTTGTTGGCGATCGGGGAAGTGCCGCAAGCAGAGCGGCCTCTTCAATGTTCACGTCTTTGAGATCTTTGTCGAAGTAGTATTCCGCGGCGGCTGCAAAGCCGTACTGTCCGCCACCCAGAAAGATCTCGTTGCAGTACATTTCCAGGATCTGATCCTTGGTGTAATTGCGCTCGATCTGAATGGCGAGCATGGCTTCCTGTATCTTGCGCCGAATGCTTCGTTCTGCAGTTCCGGACTTCAGCAGGAACAGGTTCTTGCTTAACTGTTGAGTGAGCGTGCTTCCTCCACCAACCACTCGTCCCGCCATCATGTTCTTCAGGCTTGCTCGTGCAATACCCAGGAAATCAATGCCCCAATGCTGGCGGAAGTTCTGATCTTCAACGGAAAGGATGGCGGCTTCCATCAGTGGCGGAATTTGATCGTATCGAACAACAATTCGATGTTCCTGTGCAAATGAACCGATCACGGTAGTGTCGTCGTCCGCATAAACCTTGGTGATCACGGGAGATCGCAAATCATCGAGCGCCGATACCTGCGGCAGGTCGCTGTTATAGACAAAAATAACTCCGGCTGTTGCGCCCAGGGCCATTGAAAGGCTCAGAAGGACCACAAATATGAAGGAGCCCAGATATTTCCGGGTAGTCTGAAGCTTCATTTAATTTTCGACCTTCAGCACGGCGAGAAACGCTTCCTGTGGAATGTCGACTCTCCCAACGCGCTTCATCCGTTTCTTTCCCTCTTTCTGCTTCTCCAGCAGTTTTCGTTTGCGGCTGATGTCACCACCATAACATTTCGCGATCACATTCTTGCGGATTGCGGGAATCGATTCGCGTGCAATAACACGGCTGCCGATCGCCGCCTGAATGGCCACTTCAAACATCTGACGCGGGATCAATTCCTTCATCTTTTCCGCCAGTGATTTTCCGCGCGCGTAAGCCGAGTCGCGGTGAACGATCCAGGACAGGGCATCGACGGGTTCGCCATTGACGAGGATGTCCAGTTTTACCAGATCGGCCGCCCGGTATCCGGAAATATGATAATCAAAGGACGCGTATCCGCGTGAGATAGACTTTAAGCGGTCATAGAAATCCAGCACGATCTCATTCAATGGCATTTCATAGGTGAACAGCACGCGGCCGGGCGCTATGTATTCGAACCCTTTCTGGATGCCGCGCTTGTCTTCAAGAAGCTTCAGAATCACACCGACAAATTCGTCCGTGGACATGATCATCGCAGTGATGATCGGCTCCTCGATTTCCCTGATGGACTGGACATCCGGAAACTTCGTCGGATTATCGATTTCAATAACAGAGCCGTCCGTCTTCGTAATCCGGTAGCGCACGCCGGGTGCAGTCGTGATCAGCGAAAGCTGAAACTCACGTTCCAGACGTTCCTGAATGATCTCCATGTGGAGCAGGCCGAGGAAGCCGCAACGGAAACCGAATCCGAGTGCCGTGGACGTTTCGGGCTCGTAGAAGAACGACGAATCATTCAATCGCAGTTTGTCGAGAGCGTCGCGGAGTCCTTCGTACTGGTTGGGTTCGATGGGATACAGCCCGGCGAACACCATCGGCTTGATTTCCTGAAAGTCCGGAAATGCCGCTGCCGTGGGGCGGCCATTGTCGGTGATGGTGTCGCCAATCTTCGTATCGGCAACGACTTTGATGGTGGCGATGATGAACCCCACTTCACCGGCCGAGAGGCATTCGACTTCCTTCATCTTCGGCGTGAGCACGCCAACTGCATCGACGGGATAGACCTGGCCGTTCGACATGAGGCGAATCCTCATGCCCTTGCGAACGACGCCATCGATCAGACGTGCCATGATGATGACGCCTCGATATGGATCGAACCACGAATCAAACAACAGGGCTTTGAGCGGAGCTTCGGTATCGCCAACAGGTGCGGGCATCCGCAGCACGATGGCTTCGAGCACTGCGTCCACGCCCAGGCCGGACTTGGCGCTGATGGGTATGGCTTCGCTGGGATCGATGCCGATAATGGATTCGATTTGCTCCTTCACGCGTTCCACTTCGGCGCCAGGCAGGTCGATCTTGTTCAGGACGGGAACAATGTTCAGGTGATGCTCGATGGCGAGATACGAATTCGCCAGAGTCTGCGCTTCCACGCCCTGCGATGCGTCGACGATCAGCAGGGCGCCTTCGCAAGCCGCAAGGCTTCTGGAGACTTCATAACTGAAGTCGACGTGTCCTGGCGTATCGATCAAATTGAGGATGTAGTCTTTGCCATCCCGGGCGCGATAATGAAGCCGCACGGCTTTGGCCTTGATGGTGATGCCGCGTTCCTTCTCGAGATCCATATCGTCGAGAACCTGAGCCGACATTTCGCGCTTGGTGAGGGCCCCGGTCATTTCAAGCAGCCGGTCGGCAAGCGTGGACTTGCCGTGATCGATGTGAGCGATGATTGAAAAATTTCGAATGTGAGATAAAGAAGACATAGTTACTGACGGTCTCGGGCGAGCATGGCCGCGCCGATGAGTCCGGCGTCTGACCGCAATTGTGATTGTACTATCGGACAAATCCGGGCCGCGGGCTCAAATGCTCGTCGTCGGACTTCAGCGGTTGCGGAGTGGAGCAGGAGGTCGGCAGAAGCCATCACGCCGCCCCCGATAACGATGGATTCGAGATTCAACAGGTTGATCAGATTCGCGCAGGCGATTCCCAGAAATCGGCCGGTGTCTGCGAAAGCGGCCAGAGCGGCGGTGTCACCGTGAATTGCCGCATCATAGACCGCATCGGCGGATGATTCGTTCAATCCAAGCTCGCGTGCCGTCGCAATCAGGCCGGGAGCGGAGACGCGCGTTTCGAAGCAGCCGATGGAACCGCAGGCGCACGGCCGTCCGTCGGGTTCGACATTGAGGTGACCGATTTCGCCCGCATAGCCGGAAGCTCCCCGATAGAGGGCGCCGGAGAGAACGAGTCCACAACCCAGACCAGTTCCGATGGTGAGGTATGCCATGTATTGAAGCCCGCGGCCGGCGCCGGCTACCCATTCGCCGTAGGCCCCGGCATTCGCGTCGTTTTCAGAGATAACGGGTAGTTTCAGTTGTTTGGCGAGTTCCGCCTCGAGGTTCAGGTTACGAATGCAGGGAATATTTGGCGATGTCTCTATGAGGTGTGTTCGTGTGGATCGCAATCCGGGAATTCCGACTCCGACAGCTTCAATGGACGCACGAGACTGAAAATCCGCGACGATCGTGGTGAGGGATTTCAGCAGAATATCGATATCGTCGACGACCGATGGCATTCGCCGCGCGTCGCGAACTGCGCCGGAGTCGTCCACTAAACCCGCCTTGATGTTGGTTCCACCAATGTCTATTCCGACGTAATTCATTGAGGAATCAGTATGGGTTATAGTGGAAGACCCCACAAAGGAGATTTCGATGAGTGTCAAACAGACCGATCCGTTGAAAACCAACGACGTCCTGCAGAAGGATAAGAACGTCGCTTATGTCGATGTGCGTACAGCACAGGAGTTCCAGGCTGGTCACGTGCCAGGAGCTGCCAATATCCCTGTGATGATTCCGGATCCTTCCTCAGGCCGGATGATGCCGAATCCGAATTTCGTCCAGGCCGTGGAAGCCGCGTATCCAAAGGAAAAGCAATTGATTCTGGGCTGTCAGGCGGGGGGCCGCTCGCAGTATGCCGCCGACTTGCTGGATAAGGCTGGATACTCGGACGTCTCAAACATGCAGGGCGGATTTGGCGGAGCGAAAGATCCCATGGGCCGCGTTGTCGCTGCGGGCTGGCTGCAATGTAATTTGCCGGTGGAGATGTAGGGCCGAGGGGAATCGTGAAATCGGACGAATCCCAATCCAACATTTCAGGAATCGTTCGTTCGTCCATTTTCACGATTCCCCCGCGGCCTGTTTCTAGGGGGCGGCCGCTTCCGCACTCTCAACCCACGCGGTGTACCAAAGGTTCCCCAGGAACGTCGCCCCTCGCGCCAGCTCGTTCGCAATGAAATCCGTGGCCCTGGACCGAGGCGCCTGCGGATTGAACTCTCCCATCTTCTCCATCTCATACATTGGTTCGACTTCCGAGAACGTCCGGCTCAAGTGTTCCTTCACGGCCCCGAAGACGTTTGTGAGCCGCTGGGTCGTTCCCACTTTTCCCTTCACCATCGCCTGATTGATGGCCGCATCGACGTAGGCCGTTTCGTACCTCGCGTGGAACATGCGGTCTTTCGTGAAACCCTTCGGATTGCCATACCCGTCCGCCCAGCCATTGAAATGAATCGTCAGGTGCATTGGCATGGTTCCATCCGCCACGTAGTGGCCCAGAACTCCTGCATAGAGGACCGCATTGGCTCTCGCGGACTCTCGGTCCGCGTCTGTCTTTGCGTTCCTCCAGTTTCGAAACGCATTCCGAAGCCGCGCATAGTCCTCGATGATCGCGTACGGAAGATAGCCGACCTTGATCAGGTCCACGTTCTTAGTACCGATTTTCGACATGAATGCATAGCGATCATTTGGAATCGTAGATACCGCGCCCCAGTATTCGGAATCGAAGAAATGATCCGGCGCCTGGGCAATGTTCATGGCGCTGCCGGCCTCTTCGCGCCAACGATCCGGTTCGAGCGCGTTGTAGACCAGATCGTTCGCGGCCGCTTTCATGAAGGGCGGCAATCGGGATGCGGACGCCTCAATCGCAAGCCGATTCACCATGAAATGGCCCTTTGGGCCCCACGCCATCGAAGTGGCCGGCAGAATCAGGACCAGGAGAAGGCTGATGGTTGTGCGCATATTCTGCGAATATAACAGATGGTGAAGAAAGCAATAGCCAACGGAATCCGTCTTGTGTTTGAAGACGAGAGCATCATTGTCGTCGATAAACCAGCAGGTCTGCTGACGATGGGAACCGACACCGAACGTACTAAAACCCTTTATGCGTCGCTGCGTGCCTATGTGAACTCGAAAAGGCCTGCGGAGAAGATCTTCATCGTGCATCGCCTGGATCGTGAAGCGTCGGGTTTGCTGGTGTTTGCAAAAACCGACCAGGCCAGGGAACACCTCCAGAATCAGTTCAAGGATCACAGTGCGGGCCGGGTGTATGCCGCCATTGCCGAAGGCCGCGTGTTGCCGGAGCAATTTACGATCCGGTCCATTCTTGCGGAGAATTCTGCGTTCCGTGTTTACTCCACAAAGAATGCGAGTGCTGGTAAACACGCGGTCACGCACGTGCGCGTGCTGAAGCGCAACGCAAAGACGTCGATGCTCGAAGTTCGACTGGAGACCGGCCGCAAGCATCAGATCCGCGTCCATCTTGCCGAGCGCGGACATCCCATCGCCGGTGACAAGGCGTATGGCAGCCGAAGCAATACTTTGGGACGGCTAGGTCTGCATGGAACGCACCTGGAGTTTGATCATCCGCGGACGAAAGAGCGCATGCGGTTTCATTCGCCGTGCCCTCCGAATTGGAGATAAGTTAGTATTGCCAGATGAGCGCAGCAGACGTCGCGAAATCGCAGCCTTCCATCCTTGCAGAATCCCCGCCAATGGGCCGTTCCGTGGCATTTCGACTGGTACCGGATTCGGATTTCAAAGCAGCGTTGAGTCGTCTCCGTGACGAATGGAAACTGGATGCAGGTGTTGTCGGATTGGGTGAGCCGGCGGTTCGGGCACTTGGGAAATGTGTGCCGGGACTTGCGACGTTCCCAGGATTGTCTGGTCCTGCATTCGCGGTGCCATCGACCCAGCAGGCATTGTGGGTTTTTCTGCGTGGTGAGGATCGTGGAGCGCTGTTCGATGCGACAGTGAGAGTCCGCGCGTGTCTTGCTCCATCTTTTGAGCTGCACGACCTGATGGACACGTTTGTCTATGCAGGGGGGCGTGATCTTACCGGGTATGAAGATGGAACCGAGAATCCAAAGGACGACATGGCGGCCGAGGCTGCGCTTGCGTCCGGGCCTTCGGGAATTGCAGGGTCCAGTTTTGTGGCCGTCCAGCGCTGGGTTCACGACCTGAAACATTTCGATGAGTATCCCGGACATCAACGCGATGCCATCATCGGGCGACGGAAGGACACGAACGAAGAGATCGCGGATGCTCCGGAATCGTCCCACGTGAAACGTACCGCCCAGGAAAGCTTTGATCCCCCGGCATTCATGTGGCGACGATCCATGCCCTGGGCTGGATCCATCGAACAGGGACTCGAGTTCATCGCTTATGTGGAAACTCTCAGCCGTTTCGATCGCATGCTTCGCCGCATGGTGGGTCTGGATGACGGCATCGCCGACGGGCTGTTCAGGTTTTCGCGCGCCGTGACCGGAGGTTATTACTGGTGTCCTCCGATTCAGGGCGGCCGGTTGGATCTTTCTTACCTGGAGATATGAAATGAACGCATGCCGAATTCCTCCTCGACAGTTTCCCGAACCCGTTGTGGACACTCCGCTCTCAACAACTCCGACTGAGAAGTCCGTCGTTCTGGCCGGCGGATGTTTCTGGTGTACGGAAGCCGTATTTCGCCAGTTGCGCGGAGTCCGTTCAGTAGTTTCAGGGTATGCCGGAGGGTCTGCCGCGAACGCCAACTACCGTGCGGTGTGCGGCGGAAATACCGGTCATGCCGAGGCAATCGAGATCCGTTACGACGCGAGCCAGTGCACGCTGGGTCAGCTTCTGAAAATCTTTTTTTCGATCGCGCACGATCCCACGCAGCTCAATGGCCAGGGCGCCGACATCGGCACGCAATATCGCTCGGCGATCTTTTTTACGGATGCCGAAGAAAAGAGTGTTTCCGAAGCCTACATCCGGCAACTCAATGCCGCAGGAGTGTTTTCCAAACCGATTGTGACCACGCTTGAGCCGCTGGAGGCCTTCTACCCCGCCGAGGACTACCATCAGAATTACGCGGCTCTCAATCCGGGCCAGCCGTATATCGCCGGTGTCGCCGCCCCCAAAGTCTCGAAGCTTCGCGAAAACTTTTCCGACAAGCTCAAGTCATAGAGTTGAGTTATGGGGACAGACCACGTTGTTGGTGAGGAAGACGTCACGCTGGAACTCACCGAGCCGTAGATTTCAGGCAACAGCCAGTTCAATGCTTCCAGATTCCGCGAATCCACGATTCGACGTCGTGGGACTCCGAGGGAATATCTTCAGAGAGATTGTTGCAGCCGCTCTTCGTAACAAGCACGTCGTCTTCGATGCGTACACCGATGCCGCGATATTTCGGCGGAACAGTTAGGTCATCGGTTTGGAAATAAAGCCCTGGTTCGACAGTGAGCACCATTCCCGGCAGGAGTTTCCCAAACTTGTAATTCTCGTTACGAGCATGTGCGCAGTCATGTACATCGAGGCCAAGCATGTGACTGACGTTGTGCAGGGAATAGCGTTTGTAGAACTGGTTCTCGTCGCGCAGCGCTTCTTCGGGCGTTGTCTTCAGAATCCCAAGACGAAACAGGCCTTCCGACAGTACCTGCATAGCGGCGCGATTCGGATCGAGAAAATCGTTGCCGGGTTTTACCGCACGAATGCCCGCGGCCTGGGCCTCGAGAACGAGCGTGTAGATCTCGCGTTGCTCGCGAGTAAATTTTCCGCTGATGGGCAGAACACGAGTGATATCGGCGGTGTAGAGCGCGTGACCTTCGACGCCGGCGTCGAGCAGCAGCAGATCACCTTTGCGAAGCTGTCCGTCGTTGCGTGTCCAGTGGAGCGTGCAGGCGTGGGCGCCCGCGGCCGCAATCGTGCCGTACCCGACGTCGTTGCCTTCCGAGCGGGCACGCAGGAAGAATGTGCCTTCAACTTCCCGTTCAGATTTTGCGGTCTTAAGACGTGCGATTACATCTTCGAAGGCGCGGTGCGTGGAATCAATTGCGGCACGCAGATACTGAATCTCGCTCTTGTCCTTGATCAGCCGCATCTCCGACAGGAACTCCGTGAGTTCCTTGTTGCGTGACTTCTGCTCGCTGGAGTCGCGTGAGGACAGCGCCGTTTCGACGTCGGCGGCAAAGTCCATAATCACTCGATATCCCTTTGAGGCAGACGCGCTGGCTTCTTTCAGAAATGGATATAGCTCTTCTCTCCCGCGAACGTCGGCGATACCGTAAAGAGTTCTGGAATGCTCAATTCCGTGAGTCTTCCCCACCCACAATTCGCCTTTCACCCGGTCCGTAAAGAAAGCCGGCGTCGTTTTTCCGACGGCTCGATCGACAAAGAGAATCGTTCGATGGCCCGAACCCTCAGGGGCAAACGCGAGAACACAATCCGGTTCCAGATTTCCCGTCAGATAGAAGAAATCGGAACTCGGCCTGAAGGGATAGAACGTGTCGTTGGAACGGACCTTTTGAGGCCCCGTCGGAATGACAAGCAACTCGCCGGGGAATCGCATTGAGAGAGCCGCACGCCGGTTTTCGCAAAATGACGCATGTTTTATCAGCTTCGGCGCCTTTCCCGCATCCTGCTTCCAACCTCTCAGCATGAAGGAAATCAGATTCGGCGGCGGCGAGGAATCATGAGTTTGTGTTGCGTGTTTCTTGCCGGGATTGTCGCGTTCGAAGGTATTCATGACCATCAGAATAACTCTAAGCGGTCCACTTGTCTTGTTACCAACGATGGGAAAATGGGGCCAGACGGGTGATTCCCCTTTTTCTTACGATTCGACAGTTATGAGTTGTCAGGCGTCAACCAGTTTGCCTACCCTCAACGCATTCGTTCGGGAAGGCAAGAATTTGAAGATACTACTGAAACGCATCGATATCATGGTGGTTGCCACGTGTTTACTTTGCGGATTGAATCAAAGTTGAGCAACGAAAAGGGGAACGACACGTCTGGCCCCTTTACCGCTTTGTGAGGGATATCGATGGAATGGCTAAAATTCGTACTTGCATTAGCTACGGCGGTCGTCACTTCCATTTGGACAGTGCTGAACTGGAAGAGGCAACGTGAAGCGGATCGGGACAAGGATCGGAAGAAACTTGCCGCACTGTATGTCCTGCCTTTCCTGTCGGCTTGCGAAGAACTCCAGAGTCGTCTCTACAATATCTTGGCCCACAGCGGACTTGAACCATTAAGGAACCGGTCTGCCAATCAGGAATACGCCTATGAAATCGTCCATATGATGGCGCAATACTTCGGCTGGGAGCGCAGCGCGCGGCGCTATGGACCATATACGATGGATCCACACTTCATCAAACTGACGGAAGGTATACGCGCAACGTTCGCCAAAGATCTGAACGGCGTCGTAGGAGAATTTATCTTCTTCCGTCCCGAACAAAAAGCTCTTGCCTCTCTGGTGATGACGAGAATGTCGGGAGAGTACGGCCCGGAGTTTGAAACGCTGCCGCTGTACGAATTTAAAAAGCGGATAGACTCGCCGGATTTTGGAATTGCATCGTGCATGCGCGCACTGACGGCATTGCGGAGTGCTAAAAAGGTTGAAGAGCTTTCCGATAGAGAACGTTTGGCAGAGATCCAGAACCGCCTGGTGGAAGTCTTGTCGTATATCGAAGCGCGCGAAGGATTCTCTCTTTATCCCAAGAAGCGAAAGCATGTTCCCCGCTCGGAGCAGTGGAAGGCCTGGGCGTTGCGGGAAGGCTGGGACGCCTGAGCCTGGGGAGGTATGTCCCCAGACTCTTAGCGGCCGAGCGTGAAGTTGAGGGTAATCGTTGTCATCACTTCGACGGGATATTTGTTCAACAACACTGGTTTATATATCCAATTCTGAAGAGAGTCGGTCACAGAGGTCTCCAAGAGCGGATTGGAACTGCTCGTGATCCTTAAGGATTGCAAGCGTCCATCTACTGAGATGATTCCGGAAACAATAACGACCCCTTCGATCCCTTTGATGCGCGCTTCCGATGGATAAGCAGGACTCGGGTGGTACAAGAGGTTTCCGGCTTGAATATCACCTCCGACTCGAATCGGATACGGTCGCCCATTCGCCATCAGTGCAGGTGGGGCTGCAACAGCTGGCAACGTATCGAACACGGCAACTCCGTTTGTTGCGTTGGGATCAGCGGGTAGCTGCGCTGGAGGTTTGGGAGTCGAGCCCACAACGATTGTGCCGCCGGGACAATCCGCTTCTGTGAATGGCGTACCATCCGACTTTACGGCGCCGACTATGCTAAAGCATTTGAGTCCAGGAGGGGCTTGTGCCGTGATGGAAACAGTTGTCGACATGGACGCAATTTGCATTGTGAATCTCAGGCGTGCACTGGACCCAGGATCTGCGAGCACGTACGAGAATTTGCCCGGATGGAACCCCGCGAGTTCTACTGTTCCTGCATAGTTGTCGGGTGGTAGTTCTCCAAAGGCGAAGTTACCAGCCTCATTGGTCAGAGTGCGCCGGGTCATTCCGGTGGACTGCGCCGTCATATTGACTCTAACTCCAGGTACTACAGCTCCGCTTGGATCAGAGACCGTGCCGGAAAGCGTTCCCGTCGGGTTCTGGGCAACTGTCGGCTGGGCGGCTTCAGCAGCTCCGACGGCAGGAGCCCTGGAAGTTTTTAGGGGCAATGAAAGCGTCATTGAAGATGAAGCGATCTCGAATTCAGCTTTCGACGTCGACCCATTCCTTGCTCCGCCTTTGTCCTGACCGGATTTCACTTTGACGTTGCCATGAGCCTCCAGCGGCTGTTTGGTCGGGTCGTAATTCAATTCGTCCGAGGTGAGAGTGACGGAATCGGCTGTCATCTCGACGTTTCCTCGAAACTGAACTTTTCCGTCATTGATGACGGAGGAGTTCGCCCGGATGGTTGCCCTGAAGTCCGTTTCGGTGGACTGCATTGCGGCAATCGGTAGCGTCAGAGTGAGGGCAAGCAAGACGACGATAACGGTGGTTCTTATTCCGGTGACGCGGCGATTCAGAGAAGGATTCAACATGGCGATGAGTCTCCTTTCAAGATTGGACGGGCTCGCCATAGCCAGCGCGGCGGCCCGGGGTTGGCCAGAGTGCTTTAACGTGCGCGCCAGATCGAGGACATGCGCGGCATACGTGGGGCCATCAATACCGAGTTCGACGCCCAACCTCATGGCCGTGTCGTCGCAGGCGTGCTCGCTTTCGCGACGCAAGTGAGTGCACGCGATCCAGAACAGCGGATTGAACCAGTAAATCGCACGAGCCAATTCCGCGATGACCTGCACCAGCCAGTCGTTGCGCTTCACATGTGCGAGTTCGTGCCCGAGCACCACGCGCATGCGTTCGCTCGGCCAGGATTCGGATTCGCGAGGCAGGAGTACTCTTGGCCGGAGGGTTCCCCATGTACCAAGTACGGAAGCATTGGGATTCCGCATCAGGCGAACATGCCGCGCCAATCGGAGAGCTTGCGAGACTTCGCGTGTCAGTTCACGCCACGAAAACTCGTGGACGGTGCTGGCTCCGAACGCTACGCGTGCGAGACGGACAATTTCACGAAGGAGCAGGGAAGCCACCAGCAGGATTCCTGTCAGCCAGATCAGCAACAGTACCCGCTCCGGCGTGAGCCAGTTGGGTGTCGACGGAATAGTCGATGGCGGTGCCACTGTCACCATCCCAGATTCTGTGACAACCGGCTGCGGAGCAGTAACGTTTGTCGAATACTGCACGACTCGAATTGGTTCTACATGCCAGGCCGGCATCACGAGACTGAACAGAGGAAGTGCAAGCGAGCAGAGCAATCCCGCCGTCCATACCGTGTGCCGCAGCGCGGCAGACTGCCGACGAAGAGCCAGCGTTGCAAGGAATGTGAGGGCGAGAATGACGGAGGATTTGAGGACGGCTTCAATGATCGTCGTGACCAGCGCTGTCATTTCCGGCCTGCCTTCCTGGCTTTCTCGATCAGCTGTGCGAGCCTTTCGAGTTCTTGCTCCGAAAGCCGGGTACCATCGTTGCCGATGAGCGCTGCCAGTACCTTCTCCGGTGATCCGCCGAAAAACGTTTCGACCAGGTGCTTCAACGCCGGTTGTCGCACCGCATGGCGAGGCACCGTCGGAGCGTAAACGAACCGTGTCCCTTCCGTCTCGTGCTGGACATGGCCTTTCTCTTCGAGCACGCGCAGCTGTGTGCGCACGGTGGAGTAGTTCGGATCACCGGACAGTTCGGCCATCACATCGTTTGCCGTGGCGCGGCCGCGCCGATAGATGATGTCCATGATCTGCCGCTCGCGGCGGCTGAGTTTGGAATGCAGTGATTGTGCCATGCGGAAGGTTATACACGAACGGCTATAAAACTAACAGTATAAAAATAGCATATGCTGGCAAGGGGCATCTGCGGCGCAAATCCGTGGAATTCGTTTTCCACTTTGTATATTCGAGTCCACAACTTGAAAATCGCTGTCGTGAAGCGTGGGAAATGACTATTCGTGAATTGCGAGATGATATCGACGCATGGTGCGCCGACTGCAACTGGTGGATTCGGATTCCGGTTCTGCTCCTGATCCTTCACCAGTCATACTTCCAGATTCATGATCCGGAATGGGACGGCCTCTTCTCCGCTCTGGATTTTGGAATCCACGAACTCGGCCACGTCGTGTTCATGCCGTTGGGCGAATTCATGTCGATCCTGGGAGGGTCATTCTGGCAAATTGCCGCGCCCCTTCTTTCAGCGGTGATGTTCTTACGCCAGCGCGATTATTTTGCCATCTGCGTCTGCTCCATGTGGCTGGGCACCAGTCTGTATCGCATGGCGCTGTATATGGAAGACGCGCGGACAATGTCTCTTCCTCTGGTGAGCGTCGGCGGCGGCGAGGCCTATCACGACTGGAATTACCTGTTCACGGACTTTCGCATGCTTCAGTGGAATTCGCAGATCGGATACATGACTCGGGTGGTGGGCGAATTGTTGCTCATCGTTGCAGTACTCAGTGGCGCCTGGCTGATCTGGAAGATGTTCAATCTGCGACGCCTCTGACCCTTCTGTTCTATACAATCAACGGGCTCGGTGATTTCCGCGTCATGGCTTCTTGGAACCGCGTTTTCTCACCATTCGTAGTAGCCGAGGTTACCGAAGGACGCCAAGCGCTGCAGACGCGGCCCATTCGAGGATGCGGGAGGGAAGGATGCCCAGATACAGCGTTCCGACTGCGGCGATGATCAATGCGATATTCCAGCTGCGGGCCGAACGGAGGTTTTCAAAGTTCTCCGTGGGAGCGTGCATGTACATCTGCACAATCACGGACAGATAGTAGTAGAACGACACAACGGTAGTGACCACACCGATGACTGTCAGCCACACCAGACCGGATTCGACGGCCGAACGGAAGATGAAAAACTTCCCCGCAAAGCCCACCGTGCCGGGAACTCCAGCCAGAGAGAGCAGAAACAGCGACAGCAGCGCCGCCAGTCCCGGGCGCTTCGATCCAAGGCCGGCGTAATCGGAAATGTTGACAAGCTTATCCTCCGACCGGCTCAGAATCGTGATGATGGTGAATGCGCCGAGATTCATCACGCTGTAAGCCAGCAGGTAGAAGAGCGCCGCTGAGATTCCGGGAACACTGGATGTCGCAAATGCAACCGCCACATAGCCGGCGTGGGCAATGGAAGAATACGCCAGCATCCTTTTGATGTTCGGTTGTGCAACCGCGATGATATTTCCCAGGATCATCGTCAGCGCCGCGATCACCCAGATGCCATCCACCCATCGGTTCTGCAATGTCGGGAATGCTGTCAGGAAGATTCGAAACAGTACCGCAAATCCGGCGGCCTTTGGCCCCACAGACATGAACCCCGTCACCGGAGAGGGCGCTCCTTCGTATACGTCCGGTGTCCATATATGGAACGGCGCCACGGCCACTTTGAAACAGAGCGCAATCAGAATCAGCGCAGCCGAAAGGTAAGCCAGAGTGATCTGTATGTCCGGGCCGTTCAGGGAGGCGTGGATTGCATTCAGGTTCGTACTGCCCGTGGCTCCAAAAATCAGAGCGGTTCCGTAAAGGAAGAACGCGGATGCGAACGAGCCCAGCAGGAAATATTTCAATGCCGACTCGTTCGATTTGAGATCCGTGCGGCGGAGACCGGCCAGCACGTATGTCGCAATCGAGAGTATTTCCAATCCGAGGAAGATCATCATCAGATCGTTGGATCCGCTCATCATCAGCATTCCGGCGCCTGCAAACAGGAGCAGCGCGTAGTACTCACCCTGAGGAAGATTTTCCCGCGTGATGAAATCCATCGACGCAAGAATTGTCATGCCGATAATGAAGAGAAACACGACGTGGAAGAAGACTGTAAATTCGTCGACGGTCCAGAGATTCGAATACGAAAGGCCGAAATGTTCGCGGAGTATCAGCACCGACAATCCGCCCAGCACGACTCCAGCCAGTGCCACCCAGCCCGTCAGCCATCGCCGCTCGCGCGCCAGGAATGGATCAGCGACCATGATGGCGATGCCGAAGATGGCGAGCACCACGGAAGGCAGGATTGCGGGGATATGGATTTCCGGGATCGTCATTTTGGATTCAGAGCAAATTCGAGGTTTTGTTTGTCCACCTGGTGAAGCAACCTGGCTACGGCAGCGTCCATTGGCCGGAGGAAATGACTGGAGTACATTCCCATCCATACAATCAGGATCAGCAATGGGATGATCATCAGCTTTTCCCGCAGGTTCATATCGCCGAGAACTGCGTTCCTGGCATTCGTGATTTCGCCCCAGATCACCCGTTGATACATCCACAGCATATAAACTGCGGAAAGAATGACGCCGGTTGCCGCCACCGCCGCGTGCGCCGGGCTCACTCCAAAGGTGCCAAGCAAAATCAGGAACTCCCCAACAAAACCGTTAAGGCCCGGTAACCCGATGGACGACAGCGTTACGATCAGAAAGACGCCCGCAAACAGGGGCATGCGATGGGCCAGCCCACCGAATTCGTCGATCGACCGCGTATGACGCCGTTCATAGATCATGCCCACCAGAAGGAAAAGCGCTCCTGTCGACACGCCGTGATTCAGCATCTGATAGACAGCGCCTTCCATACCCTGCGTCGTGAAACTGAAAATGCCAAGCACGATGAAACCCAGATGGCTCACCGACGAGTAGGCGACGAGCTTCTTCATATCCGGCTGGACCATGGCAACGAATGCGCCATAAACAATGCCAACGATCGCCAGCATTGAAATGAACGGCGCGAACAATTGGCTCATGTGCGGAAAAAACGGCAGGCTGAATCGCACCAGTCCGTACGTTCCCATTTTCAACATGACTCCTGCCAGAAGAACCGATCCCGCTGTCGGGGCTTCAACGTGCGCATCGGGCAGCCAGGTGTGAAAAGGGAAGAGCGGCACCTTGATGGCGAACGCTACAAAAAATGCCAGGAAGAGCAACTGCTCCACTGTCGGTGTCAGCATCAGTTGTCCCGTGGATAACGAACTGAGGATTGCCGTATAGCTGAACGTGTAGTTACCCGTCGCATCGCCGTGCAGGAAATACAATGAAATGATGGCGACGAGCATCAGCACTCCGCCGATCATCGTGTAGAGCACGAATTTCATTGCCGAATAAATCCGGCGGTCGCCACCCCAGATTCCGATGAGGAAGTACATGGGTACCAGCATGACTTCCCAGAACACGTAGAACAGAAACAGATCCAGAGAGCCGAAAACGCCAATCATCCCCGTCTCCAGCAGGAGCATGAAGATGAAGTACTCCTTGGTGCGTTCTGTAATGGACCACGATGCCAGCATGGCAAGCGGCGTGAGAACCGTCGTGAGCAGAACCAGAAAAAGGCTGATGCCATCGACACCCATGTGATAACTGATGCCAAACGACGGTATCCACGGAACGTTGATGACGTACTGAAATTCGGGAGAGCCGGAGTCGAAATGCGCGATCAGATGCAGCGAGAAAACGAAAGACAGTACGGCAGTCGTCACGGCGACCGCGCGAATCGCACGGATGCTGGTGCGGTTTTGAAACAGCAGCAGCAAAGCGCCCAGGGCCGGCATAAATGTGACGATGGTCAGGATGTGATTGTTGATCATCTCAAAAACCACGCAATCAGAAGTACTCCACCGGCGAGTATCCAGGCGGCATAGGTGCGAACGTATCCGGTCTGCATGTGACGCAGACCATTTGCCGATGAACGAATCAGCTGTCCCACCCCATTTACGGTTCCGTCGATGATGATCACATCAACGAATTTCCAGAGGAATTCACGTGACGTTACCAGCAGCGGCCACACGATGATCGTTTCGTAGATTTCGTCGATGTAGTACTTGTGCGTCAGGATCGAATAAATGGATTCGGCGCCAGATGCCAGGCGTGCCGGAAGGTTGGGGCGTGCCACATACAACAGCCAGGCCGCGGCAAGGCCGAGCAATGCTGCGCCGATGGAATCGATTACCAGAAATGTATGAAGAGAGCTTCCGCCGGCTTCGCTGGATTCGAAACCGAGGAATCCGGGAACGTCCAGAAGCCCGCCGCCAATGGAGCCAATGCCCAGAATGACGAGGGGGATGAGCATTGCCGCAGGGGATTCGTGAACATGGTGTTTGTGATCGTCTGTGTAGCGGGCCTTGCCGAAGAACGTCAGAATCAGCAGACGAAACATATAGAAAGACGTCAGTCCGGCGGTGATCAGGCCAATAGACCAGAGAATCTTGCCGTAGCTCGGGCTGTGCCATACCGCCTCCAGGATCATGTCCTTGCTGAAGAATCCGGAAAATCCGGGAATGCCGGAGATGGCGAGCGTTCCCATGAGGAAGGTCCAAAACGTCCACGGCATTTTGTGGCGCAGGCCGCCCATCTTTCGAAGATCCTGAGTGCCGCTCATCCCATGAATGACGCTGCCTGCGCCAAGAAAGAGCAGGGCCTTGAAAATCGCATGGGTAAGCAGATGGTAGACGCCGACGGCATAGGCTCCCACGCCGCAGGCGAGGAACATGTAACCCAGCTGGCTGATGGTGGAATAGGCCAGCACTTTCTTGATATCGGTTTGCACGAGCCCGATTGAAGCTGCAAAAATTGCCGTTGCAGCACCTATGCATGCAACAACCAGCAGCGCACCGGGAGCGCGATCAAATAACGATGCGGATCGCGCAATCATGTAGACACCTGCCGTAACCATCGTTGCGGCATGGATCAGCGCGCTGACGGGCGTGGGGCCTTCCATCGCATCGGGCAGCCAGACGTAAAGCGGAATCTGTGCGGATTTTCCTGTGGCGCCGACAAACATCAATAGACAAATCGCTGTCAGGGTGCCGATCATTCCAAGTGGCTCAACAGGAAAGGATGCCGCGGCGGCGTATACCTGCCCGTAGTCGACAGACTTGAATGTCCAGAAAATCAACATCGTCGCCAGGATGAAACCGAAATCGCCGACGCGGTTGACGATGAAGGCCTTCTTTCCAGCGTCTGTTGCGGATTTCTTCCCGAACCAGAATCCGATCAGCAGATACGAGCACAGGCCCACACCCTCCCAGCCAACGAACATCAGCAGGTAGTTATTCGCAAGCACGAGCGTCAGCATGGAGAACATGAACAGGTTCAGGTAGGCGAAGAATCGATAGAACCCCGAGTCGTCGTGCATGTATCCCGTCGAGTAGACGTGAATCAGGAAGCCGACTCCGGTGACAATCAGGATCATCACGCCCGAGAGATGATCCAGCAGGAATCCGAAGTTTGCGTGAAACGTGCCGGCCTGAATCCACACGAAGTAGTCGTGGACGATCGGCATTGCCGATTCCGGCGTGCGACGCATCTGAAGCAATGCGCCGAGCGAAATGATGAACGACAGCGCAACGGATCCGGCTCCGATGATGCCAATAACGGATTTGGACATGCGCTTTCCGAAGGCGCCATTGACTATGGCGCCCAAAAGCGGGGAAACCGGAATAAGCCAGAGCCAGCTAAAAAAATCCATTTACCATTTCAGCAGATTGCTTCGATCGACATTCAACGACTCTCGATTACGGAACATTGCAATCACCAGAGCCAGACCCACGGCAGCTTCCGCAGCCGCGACGACAAGTACAAAAAAGACAAATATCTGGCCGCTGATCAGTCCGCGCTGGCTGGAGAACGCCACGAACGTCAGGTTCACGGCGTTGAGCATGATCTCCACCGACAGGAGCAGTGTGATGATGTTGCGTTTAAGGAAGAAACCCAGCGTTCCCAGAAGGAACAACACGGCAGCGAGAATGAGATACCAGTGGAGTGGAATCATAAATCCTTCTTGGCGAAGACCACCGCTCCCATCAAGGCAATCAATATCAACAGCGACGTCAGTTCAAACGGCAGCAGGTAGTCGGTAAACAGCGACTGTCCGATGGCCTGGGCCGTGCCGGTCATCTGCGTGGCATTAGTCGAGTTGCTCACATTCCAGACCGTGGCGCCGACCATCAGCAGCAGGAATATGCCGAGAGGAATTCCGATGAGCTTCAGCCAGCGCAGGCGATCGGACCCGTCTTCTCCGGATGGATCTGCGGGAATATTCAGCAGCATGATCACGAATACAAACAGCACCATGATCGCTCCGGCATAAACGATGACATTGATGACGGCGAGAAATTCGGCCTGCAGCAGAATAAAGAGTGCTGAAACTGCCGTGAGCATCACGATCAGCGACAGTGAGCTGTAGAGCACGTGCTTCTGCACAAGAACGTTGATGGCCGCGCCGACCGCCAGTGCTGCGAAAAAGAAGAACAGGATCTGGATCATGACAACGCCACCACCAGGCTTGTGATCAGGATGTTCGCCACGGCCAGTGGAAGCAGAATTTTCCATCCGAACTGCATCAGCTGGTCATAACGAATGCGGGGCACAGTCGCGCGCACCATAATGTAGGCAAAAATAAAGCAGAAGATCTTTGAAATGAACCATACCGTGGGTAGCGCCATTTGAAGCCACCACGGACCAAACGACGGTCCATTCCATCCGCCTAGAAAGAGAATAGTGGCCAGGCACGACACCGTGACCATGTTCGCGTATTCAGCGAGAAAGAACATGGCGAACTTCATGCCGCTGTATTCGGTGTGCCACCCGGCAACGAGCTCCTGCTCGGATTCGGCAAGGTCAAATGGAAGCCGGTTTGTTTCTGCAACGGCGCTCACCACGTAAACGAGGAATGCGACGGGCTGCAGGAATATATTCCATCTTGGTATGAATCCAAACCAGGTGCCCTGCTGGCTTGTCACCAGCTCCGCCAGGCTGAGCGTGTGCGCAATCATAAGGACGCCGACCACGGACAGTGTCAGGCTCAGTTCGTAGCTGAGCATCTGGGCCGCAGCGCGCATGGCGCCCATGAGCGGGTACTTTGAGTTTGATGCCCAGCCACCCAGCACGATTCCATAAACGCCAAGCGAAGTGATCGCGAAGACGAACAATAAGCTCACGCTGATGTCGGACATCTTCAGATCCGGTCCGAATGGTATTACCGAAAAGGACAACAGCGCGGGAACCAGCGAGACAATCGGTGCGGCGTAATACAGCAGAACATTGGCATTGGTTGGAACGACTTGTTCCTTGAACAGGAATTTTAATCCGTCGGCAAGTGGCTGGAGCAATCCCATTGGACCAACACGGTTGGGACCGGGCCGCATCTGCACAAAGGCCATCACGCGGCGTTCCATCAGAGTCGTGTAGGCAAGCGCGGTCATGACGCCTCCGAAGATGGAGAACATCTTGGCCATCAGAATCAGGAAATCCCTGTTGGTAAGATATTCGATCATCCGCGTTTGCGCAGTTCGTCGATGAGCGCTTCGACTTGGGGAACATCGAGGTTCTCGTGAAACTCGCCGTTGACCTGCATGGCCGGTGCGGTCGTGCAGGAACCGAGACATTCAAATTCGATGGCGGAGAAAAGGCCGTCGGCAGTGACCTGGCCAAGCTCGACGCCCAGCTTGCGTTTCACGCTGGCTTCAATGTCGTCGGAACCTCGCAGCATGCACGAGAGATTCGTGCAGATCAGCATGTGGTATTTGCCGGCCGGTTTCCGCCGCAGGAGCGTGTAGAACGACATCGTCGACTCCACTTCGGAGGCCGACAGATCCAGGATTCCTGCGATGTATTCCATCGCTTCCACCGTGACATAGCCCTGTTCTTTTTGTGCCAGCAGCAGCATAGGTATCAGGGCGGACCGCTTTTGCGGATAAATGGAAACAAGATG
>Ga0210380_10000274_pt1 | contig 25643 bp, 19 predicted proteins | sample PLM4_5_coexredo_FD_155476 | JGI IMG/M metagenome (GOLD analysis project Ga0210380, IMG submission 155476) | Groundwater sediment microbial communities from an aquifer in East River, Colorado, USA - PLM4_5_coex redo | ecosystem: Environmental > Terrestrial > Soil > Riparian zone | place: USA... | reverse complement strand
GCCCTGTCCCGTCTCCGGGTCGAGCGCGACGGTCGCGGGGTTGAAGTAGCCGCTGCCGATCGGCGGCTGGCCGGTGACGAGGCGGGCGTGGTTGGCCACGTCGCCGATGTGCATGTTCCGCTGCGGGTATCCCTTGACGAAGATGCGATGGTCGCGCGCCTCGAGCTGGTCTGGCTTGACGCCCATCAGCGGCGCGGCAACGTCGAACATCATCAGCTTGGCCTTCTCGGCCGCCAGCCGCGCCGCGTTCCCGGTGACATAGGTCGTGCGGCTGGCGATGGCCCCGGTGTCCATCGGGGTCGTGTCGGTGTCGGCGGACACGACGTGGACGTCCTCGGTGGCGACGCCCAACTCCTGCGCCACGATCTGCGCGAGGATCGTCAGCGATCCCTGTCCCGTTTCGACCGTGCCCGTCAGCAGCGTGGCCGTGCCGTCTTCGTTGACCTTGACCACCGCGGCGCTCGGATTGGCCGCGACGGTGAACCCGATCGGGTACCACATGCAGGCGATGCCGCGTCCCCGCCGCTTCATGCCGTCGCCCCGGTGGTCTTCTCGTTCCAGCCAAAGCGCTGGGCCGCCTGCAGCAGCGATTCACGGACCGCCACGCTGTGCAGCGTCTGTCCCGTCGGGCTCAGCGAGCCTTCCTTGAGCGCGTTGATCAGGCGCATCTGCAGGGGATCGATCCCGAGCGCCTTCGCCATATCGTCCATGTGCGACTCGTACGCGAAGCACACCTGGGGCGCGCCGAAACCACGCATTGCGCCCGTCATGGTCTTGTTCGTGTAGACGACGAAGGCTTCCGCGTAGAGGTTGTCGATCACGTAGGGACCCGCGGACAGGATGCACGCCTTGCCGAGCGTAGTCTCGCTCCACGAGCAGTACGCACCGCCGTCGAGAACGAGGCGAATCTTGCGTGCGAGGATCCGGCCGTCCTTCGTGACGCCGGTCTTGTAGTCCATGATGAGCGGGTGCCGCGTCGTCGATGAGGTGAACTCTTCGGGCCGGGTGAACGTGCACTTGACCGGCCGCCCGGTCTTCTTGGCGAGCAGCGCCATCACCGGCTCGGTCGTGATCTCGTTCTTCCCGCCGAAGTTGCCACCCACGATCGTGGCGACGATGCGGATGCGGCTCATGGGCACGCCAAGCGTGCGAGCGACATCGGCGCGGCCCAGCGTGATGCGGCCGAGGGTCGAGTAGATCGTCAGCCGGCCGTTGGCATCCCAGGTCGCGACCGTCGCGTGCGGCTCGAGCGGCACGTGCTCGACCATCTGCGTGCGGAAGCTGCCCTCGAAGATGTGGTCGGATTCGGCGAAGCCTTTCTCGACGTCGCCCTTCTTGATGACCTTGTGTCCGTAGATGTTCGAGCTGGGCGCATGCACGCCCGGCGTCTCGAGCTTGAGCGACTCGAGCGGGTCGAGCACCGGCGTGAACTCTTCGTACTCGACCTTGATCTTCTCGATGGCGTCGGCGGCCATCTGCTCGGTGAGCGCCGCCACCGCGGCCACGCCGTCGCCGGCATGGAACACGCGCGTGTCGGCCAGCACGGGCTGATCCTTGAGCGACGGGCCAAACGAATTGACCGGCACGTCCTTGCCGGTGATGACGGCCATCACGCCAGGCATCCTCTCGGCTTCGCTCGTGTCGATGCTGATGATGCGCGCGGAGGCCACACCTGCCCGCTTGATCTTCGCGTAGAGCATGCCCGGCAGGTAGAAGTCGTCTATGTACTTCGTCTGTCCCAGACCGTGCAGCCGCGCATCGGGGCGTGTCGCGCGCTGGCCGACCGCAGGCGTCTGCTTGTCGACGTCGGGCACCAGCGCCTCGACGGGATACGGAATCAGCGGCGCCAGCGCGGGCGCGCGCATCAGGTCTTCGGCGTCGAGCAGCCCGGTCGCGGCTGTCTTCTCGGCAACGGTGGTCTTCGAGTCCATGATGGTGTCCTCTTCCCCCTGCGGCTAGGCCGACTTGGCCGTCACCTGGCCACTGGCCGTACCGCGCGCGATCACCTGCACCGCTTCGATCATCTTGGTGTAGCCCGTGCACCGGCAGAGATTGCCGGCCAGCCCGTCGCGAATCTCCTGAACGGTCGGGTTGGGATTCTCGTCGAGCAGGGCCTTGGCCGCCATAATGACGCCGGGACCGCAGAACCCGCACTGCAGCGAGCCCTTGTCTTCAAACGCTTTCTGAATGGGATGCAGCCGCTCCATGGTGGCGAGACCTTCAATCGTCAGCACGTCGCGCCCGTCGGCCTGCCCCGCCAGCATGAGGCACGAGTTGACGATCTTGCCGTCCACGATGACCGTGCACGCGCCGCAGTCGCCGACGTCGCACCCGAGCTTGGCGCCGGTGAGGTTGAAGCTCTCGCGCAGCAGCTTGAGCAGCGTCGTCTCGGGCGGCACAGAGGCCGTCCTCGACTCACCGTTGACCGTGACCGTCACCTTCACCATTGACGTGAACCCCTAAATACAAGCCACAGAGGCGCAGAGCTGAGTCTCTGTGGCCACGTTACTGCTTCTTCCTCGACTGCGCGAGCGCGTAGGCGCCCTCGAGCGCGCGCTTCGTGAGCACGGCCACGAGATCGCGCCGATAGCCTGCCGACGCACGGAAATCGCTGATTGGCTTGACCTCGCCTACCGCGATCTGGCCTGCCTCGGCCATGGCCTCGGGGGTCATGGCACGTCCTTCGAGGAACGCCTCGGCCTGTGGAGCCCTGATCACCGTGGGCGCCACCGCTCCCAGCGCGATGCGGGGGGCGGTGAAGACATTCTTCGTCCAGTCTGGCCAGAAGCCGGCCGCCACGTTCACGAGCGCCAGGGCCTGCCCCTTGCGAAGGCCGAACTTGAGGAATTGCGTCGGCTTGGAAAGGCTCGCCTTCGGGATCAGGATCTCGATGAGCAGCTCGTCCGGCTTGAGCGCGGTCTTGCGCGGGCCGACGAAGAACTCGGTCAGCGGAATCTGCCGCCTGCCGCCCGACCCGTCGATGGTGACGCGCGCGTCGAGCGCCACCAGCGTCGGACCGCTATCCATCGACGGCACCGCGGTCACCAGGTTGCCGCCCAGCGTGCCGAGATTGCGGGTCTGCACGGCGCCAATCGTGTGGGCGGCATCGACCAGGGCGGGGAACATCTCGCGGATGACCGGCGACCGCATGATCTCGGTGTGCGTCACCAGGGTCCCGATACTGAGCCCCTCCTCGGTCACGGCGATGGTCCGCAGGTCGTCGGCGCGCGAGATGTCCACGACCACCTTTGGCACGTGCGACGAGAATTTCAGGTCGGCAAGCAGATCCGTGCCGCCCGCCACGACTCTGACGGACGGGGCGTATTGGGCGAGCAGCGCCACGGCGTGCTGCGAGTCACGTGCCGCTACGAACTCGAAAGCTTTCATAGGCGAAGTTGCGAGGTTACCACGCCTTACGAGGCCCCCTCAACTTGTTGGATGGTTGGTGGTTGGAGGTCGGTTGGTGGTTGGTTGGTGGTCGGTTGGTGGTTGGTGGTTGGTGGTTAGTGGTTGCGGCGGCGCGACTTCGGTACCGAGGGCGCGGCCGCCGGCGAGTCGTCCATCGGCAGCCGAAAGCGCCGAATCCCGTCGAACGAGTGCAGGGCGCCCGCAACGGCCCCGGCGGTGGCGACGCAGCCGATTTCGCCGACCCCCTTGGAGCCGTAGCCCCCCACTTCGTCGGGCTCCTCGATGAGGATGACGTCCACCTTGGGCATCTGCCGGGCGCTCACCAGGCCGAAATCCCGCATCTTCAACGAATGAGGCCGGCCGGCGGTGGTGGGAAAGTCCTCAGAGAGGGCGTAGCCAAGACCCATGTGGACGCCCCCCTCCATCTGCTCCGCGCAGAGCCGTGGATTGATCGCCCGGCCCACGTCGTGCGCCGCGACGACCCGTTCGAGCCGTCCGTTCTCGTCCAGAATCACCACCTGCGTCGAGTAGCTGAAGCTCAGATGCGTCGTCGGATTCGTGGCTGCCTCTGGTGTGCCGGGCTTGGTGGTGAACTTGAACACGACCTCGCTGGCGTACTCGCGTCCGACCAACTGATCGAGCGAAGACGACTTCAGGTCTGCGGCCAGCTTCTGCCCCGCCTGTTGCGCGGCCACGCAGCTCAACGTTGTTCCCCGCGAAGCCCACGTCTCGCCGCACTTCCGGCCGTGGGCTTCGTCCCACCGGACGGTCATGATGCTCTCGGGCAGCCCCGTCTCCTCGCAGACCGCCTGCATCGTCGCGGTGTAGACCCCCTGCCCCATCTCGGTGTAGCCGTTCAGGATCTCAAGGCGGGCTTGCCCCGCCGAAGCGCCGGGGCGCGAAGGCGGGCCCTCCAGAACACGGATGGTGATGTATCCGCCTTCGGTCGTCCCGTTGCCGAGGCCCGCGCTCTTGATGCCGCAGCCGATGCCCTTGTACTTCGCGCGCTTGTAGACGTCTCGCACCGCGTCGAGCGACTTCCGCATGCCGCCGACGCTGGCACGCATGACCTGTCCGGTGGCGAACGCATCGCCGGGGTTCAGGATGTTGCGATCGCGAATGTCCCAGCCGTCCACCCCCACGCGTTCGGCCAGCAGGTCCATGACGCCTTCCATGGCGAACTGGGCCTGGTTGCTCCCGAAGCCGCGCATGGCGCCGCTCGTGGGATTGTTCGTGTAGACCGCCTTCGACTCGACGTCAACGTTGGGCACGCGATAGGGACCGCACGAGTGGCACGCCGCCCGAAGCAGGCACTTGCCGCTCGTGCCCGCGTAGCCGCCGGCATCGCCGACGATGCGGGCGCGCACGGCCAGCAGATGTCCCTGGGCATCGGCCGCGACCTTGTACGACAGGTACATCGGATGGCGTTTGATGTGGTGCTGGGTCGACTGCTCGCGCGTCAGCACCATCTTGACCGGCCGGCCAAGCAGGTAGGCAGCCAGCGCCGTCTGGCCCTGAATCGAGAGCTCCTCTTTGGCGCCGAACGCGCCGCCGCTGGCGGCCAGCGCGATCTCGACGTCCTGTTCAGCCAGCTTCAGCGACCGGGCAATCTGCGTCTGGTCGAAGACCGAGCCCTGGCTGTCGCTGTGCACCTTCAGTCCGCTGCCCTGCGGATAGGCCAGGCATGCCTCGGGCTCGAGGAAGGCGGGCTCGACCGCCTGGGTGGCAAACGTGGCTTCGATGACATGAGCGGCGGTGGCGAACGCGGCCTCCACGTCGCCCCGCCCGAACTTCGTGGTGTCGATCAGGTTTGGGGCCGGACGAAGGGTGCTGGCCGAATGCACCTGCGGCGCGCCTGACTCGAACGCCTTCATCGGGTCTGTCAACGGCTCGAGCACCTCGTAGTCAACCACGACCTTCGCGGCGGCCTGCCGCGCCTGGAACTGCGTGTCGGCGACGACCATGGCAATGAAGTCGCCCACGCAGCATGTGCTCTCACCCACGGCGACGAACAGGGGCAGGTCGGGCACGTTGAGCCCCGTGCCGCGCTCGCCCGGCACGTCACGTGCCGTGAAGATGCGAACGACGCCTGGCATCGAGGCCGCCCCCTCGGTCCGAATCGCTCGCACCATTGCACGCGGGTGCTCCGAAAGCACCATTGCACCGTGCAACATGCCCGGTGCGTTCATGTCGTCGATAAACGGCTTGTCACCCAGCACCTGAGCCACGCCTCCGACGCGGGCGACCGACCGGCCGACCGACGGGCCACGAACCATGGCGGCGTCGCGCGAGAGTCCGAATTCTTCGCCGAAGTAGAAGTGCCGCCGGGGTTCGGTCCGCGGAAGCTTCCCGCCGTTTCTGACCGTTTCGCCCGCGGTTTGAATGGCATCGACGATTCGGCCGTAGCCGGTGCATCGGCAGATATGCCCATCGAGGGCCTTCACGATGGCGTCGCGATCGTCGGATTTGCCCTGCTGAATCAGATTCGCCGCCCGGACGACGATGCCGGGGATGCAGTAGCCGCACTGCACGCCGCCCTCGAGCACGAAGGCGTCGGCGATGGCCTGCCGAATCCCGGCCGGCATGCCCTCGAGCGTCGTGACCTCGTGGCCATCCATCTGCTCGGGCTTGCGCAGGCAGGAAAGCGCCGGGCGGCCGTCGATGACGACCAGGCAGCAGCCGCAGGCCCCTTCAGGAGCACAGCCGTTCTTCGCCGAGACGATGCCGCACTGCTCGCGGAGCACCTCGAGCAGGTGCATCCCGGGCTCATACGTGGTGTTGGTGGCGGTGCCGTTGAGTTGGAACGTGATCGAAGGCATGCGGAAGAGACCTGATGTCGATTGTATCTGTCATTGTGAGAATCCCGGGCAGACGCCCCCTACATCACTTCCGTTCACGGTGATCGAAGCGGGCGTGAGTGACGCTCAGTCACGTGCGATGTGGATGATTCCCCTCGTCACCGCGACATATACAGCGCCCGTACGATCGTGCACATCCAGCTTCGTGAAGATGTTTCTCAGGTGTACCTCAACCGTCTCTTCGCTGATCGACAGGGCCGCCGCGATTTCCTTGTTCCGCTGGCCCCGTGACACCAACTCGAGCACGCGCACCTCGCGCTGGGTAATCGTCGGCCGCGCCGCCCGGTCTTCGAGACGTGCCTTTATATCCGGCCGCAAGGGACTTTCACCCCGGTGTACTTCCCGAATGACGCGGACGAGATCATTCGAAAGCGACGCCTTGAGCAGATAGGTTGTTGCTCCTGCCTGGAGCGCGCGGTGGATATCTTCGTCGCCGTCGTACATGGTCAACACGATGGTTCTGGCCGTCGGGTCGATCTGACGGATGGCGTGAATGGCTTCAACGCCGCTCATGACGGGAAGCTGCAAGTCCATCAGCACGACATCGGGTCGCTCGCTGAGGAAACCCGCGACAGCATCCTCGCCCGTCGCGACGGATCCCACCACCCGGCAATCCGGCTCGCGTTCGATCATGAGCTGAAGGCCGTCCCGTACGATGCGATGGTCGTCCACAACGAGAATGCGAATCGGCGATTCTGTCATCGGCGAATCCCCGCGACTAGGCTTGGGGAAGGAGTGGAAACTCCGCGAAGACTTGCACGCCTGATCCCGGCGAGGATTCGATCGTGCAGCGGCCGCCTGCACACGCTGCCCGCTCCCTCATCATGACCAGACCGTAATGCGTCGCCGTGCCGTTGGGTTTTTGGCGGTCCGGATCGAACCCCCACCCGTCGTCGGATACGTGCAAGCGCACAAACCGATCGTCGAATCCGACCTCCATCTGCACTCGATGTGCATGTGAATGCCGCACCGTATTCATGACGGCTTCGTGGCCAATTCGGACCAACTGCATCTCGAGGTTCGAGGGGATCTGCCGGGGCGTCCCAGTGACCGTCAGCGAAAAACGGAGCTTCCCGGCGGTCAATTGTTCGCCAGCGGTCCTCAGTGCGCCGATAAGCCCCTCCTTGTCGAGCGCAGGTGAGCGAAGGTCCCAAATGGAATTCCGCGCTTCCGTCACGCATTCTTCAATCTGTTGTCGGGCCCGCACAAGCTGCTCTCGAACTCCGGACGAGGAATCCTCGAGGTCACGAGAGGCCGAGTCGAGCTGCAAGGCGATCCCAACGAAGCTTTGAAGCAGCGTGTCATGGATTTCACGGCTCACCCTCATCCGCTCGTCGAACACTGCCGAGAAGGCTCTCCGCACCTGGTGCAACCGAAGCTGCCACGCGGACACGGCGATCAGCACAAGCGCGACTGCGCTCAAGGCAAAGAACCATGCCGTCTGGTAGAACATCGGCTGGATCGAAAATGACCAGGTCGTTTCGCCTTGATCCCAATCCGGGTGGTCTGTCGCCTGCAGTCTGAAACGATACGGACCAGGTGAGAGATTCGTATAGAAGGCCTGCCGGGTCGTCGTCCCATCGACCCAGTCGGAATCGAAACCATCGAGCCGATAGCGAAAACGTGTCCTGGGGTTCAATGAGGAAAGACTCAGCAACGCATAGTCAATCCGCAATCTGCCCGTGCGCGGCGGCAGCAGCGCGCCGGCGTCAGCGCTCACGCGTCGATCGTCCGCCGTCGCGCCTTCGATGCGTGGTCGCTCCAGCGGAGCGACCACCTCGTTCCGAAGTCGCATGGGGTCCACGATCGTCAAGCCACGAGCCGTCACGAACCAGAGAGCACCATCCGGGGCCCTCGCCACATTGTCGACACCGAGCCACCGCGGCTGACCGGCAACGCCCTCGCGCTCAGCGTACTCGCCGTACTGCAATCGATATGACGCGGTGCTCATCGCGCTCACAAGATCGTCGCGACGAAAACGGAGAATCCGAAATTGGTCCGTAATCCACAGATTCCCCAAGTTGTCAGTCGTCACTGCGAGCGCCTCGGGAGGCCCTTGCCCCATCGCGAGCGTCTGGAAGCGATCCCCGTGAAACAGGCTGAGTCCACTGTTGCCGCCGACCCACAGGTGTCCAAGTTCGTCATCCTGAATGGCGTACACCGTTGTGTGTGGCAGGCCGTCAGCCGTCCCGTACTGGTGCACGAGTCCGTCGGCGTCGATCGATCGAACGACACCGCCCTCGAACGCAATCCATGCGCGACCGGCCCCATCGATATGCGCGAAGAGCGGTCGAGCCGACAACCCTGCCGTCGCCGCGGCCATTCGATCCATGCGGCCGTGCGCAACACGTATCAAGCCCTGTTGCCCGTCGACCACCCACACCGCGCCGCGCCGATCAGACGCAATCGATGTGATGTGCGTCAGCGGGGGGCCTGCGATCGAGGCAGGTTGAAGACGACCGTTGACGACCGACTGCAGCCCTTCAGCGGTCGCGGCCCAAATCGTTCCGTCTCTCGCTGCGTGTACGGTACGAACAGGGGTCGACCCAATCACTCTCAGCTTTCCGGGTGGGTTTGCGATGCTCGGAGCAATCGCGATGAGTCTGCTGGCCGTGCCCGCCCACACAGTCCCGTCTCCGCCGATCGCGATGCTCGAGACAACGCCGATATCGACCACGTGGGACATCCTGAGAGGCGTCAGCCGATTCAACCCCTGATCGGCTCCCACCCAGATGTTGCCCGCGCGGTCCTCGAGAAAGGCGGTCCCTTCGTCGCTCAACATGCCCGTGCGCGCCGTCGCTCTCCGGAGCGTCGGCGTCGAGCCGCTCGAAAGGCCCCGGACCTGCCAGAGTCCCTGAGCGTTCGCCGCGACCCACAGGTTGCCTTCGCGGTCATGCAGCAGACTCATTCCGCTCCCATCGAACAGATGGTTGCGCTCGCTCGTGCCGGCGCGCCGGAAGCCGCCGAGCTCATCGGTCACCCAGATGTGACCGTTTGAGTCCTCACTGATGGCCCTGACGACCCCCGCGCCGGGCGACACCACGTCGAAGCGTGATGCATCCGTTCGACGATACAGTCCCGTCGCCGTGGCCACCCACAAGTTGTGTGTACGATCTTCGTGTACGTCGAACACCCGCTGGTCATTGGTCGAGGACACGCGGATCGATTCCCACATACCTCCGTGGAATCGATGCAATCCCTGGTCGTGGCCCACCCAGACCGTGCCGTTCGAGTCCTCGGTGATCGTGTTGATGAAACCCGTGATCTGATTCTGCAGATACGCCTCGCGCACTTCTCCGTGCACGATGTGATAGACGCCCTGCCCGCGGCCGTATCCAACCCACATGCTGCCGTCGTGCGCCACGTACACGGCCCGACAGGGAGCAACCGGCAACTGCCTCGTGCCGCTCGTGAGGTCCGTGGCCGAGAACTGCAGTCCGTCGAACCGGACAAGACCGACGTTGGCCGCCAACCACAGATAACCGTCCTGGTCCTGCACAATCGCTCGTACTGGACCGAGGGCGATCCCGTCGCCTCCCCTCCAGTAGGAAATACGAAAGTCATCGAGATCTGGCGGGAGATCTTGTGCGAAGCAGGGGAACCCGCTGATGCAGATGCACCACATCGCGAGGGCAAGCACTCTCAGCTTCACGGAGGATGCTCCTGAAACGGCGCAGGCGTTCTCAGCGCTGCGTCAGTTCGATGCGGCCGGTAGCGCCCTCTAAGAAGGTCGCGAACGTCGTGGGGACGTTCGGATCCTGACGCGGCGCGCCGGTGACCTTCACGCCTTTCGAATCGAGATCCGCGACCGCCGCCTTGATGTCCTTCGTACGGAACCCGAGGTGGTCGATGGTGGTGCCGTCGCTCGCGCGGGGCGGCGTCGCGGCCTTGTCGACGACCAACCAGATACCGCCGAACTTGAGAGCGTCTGCATTCCCTATTTTCCCGGTTTCACCACCGAGCGTGTCGGCAAACCAACGTCTCATCCCGACCGGGTCCGCGGCCAACACGCGCGCGTGGTGGAACCCGAGCAGCTTCGGATCCTGGACGAGCTCGATCTTCGTGCCCCATGGATCCTCGATCACGGCTGTCCGCCCGAGCCCTGTGACGTTGTGCGGCGCCTGCAGCACCTTCGCGCCAGACCCGTCGAGCACCTTGAGGCGCGCGTCGAGATCGGCGAACGACAGGCCAACGGCGTCGATCACCGAGCCGCTGCTTGGCGCCGGATTCTCCAGTTTCCGCATGTTGAAGCGAATCGGGCCGAAGAAGACGCCGTCCGCCCCGTCGGGCCGCGCCGTTGCCCCCAGGTACTTGATGTACCAGGCGGTCGACGCCTTCGTGTCGGGAAAGGCCAGGTGCATGTGGTCGTATGTCAGGGCTTCCGTGCTACCAGCGGCGGAAGGGTTGCCGGCAAGCGCGCCCAGGCACGCGAGGGTGGCTATCGCTCGTTTCATAGAAATGTCCTCATGTTGGAACGCTAGGGCGCCAGCGAAGCGAGATAGGCGGCGACGTCTGTCATCTGACGCAAGGTCATCTGCGCGGCGATCGGCTTCATCAGCTCGGCGGCTGGACCTGCACGGGCGCCGCTGTGAAAGTCGTACAGCTGACGGACGATGTAGATGGGCGAACGTCCCGGCAACGTCGGCACAGAAAACGTGGTGTCAGGGGCATGCGCGGCACCCTTCAAGTCCTTGCCGTGACACTCGGTGCATGTGACGGCGTTGGTCGGCTTCTGGACGAACGCCTTCCCGCGGGCGATGCTGCCCGTCGGCACATAGGCGATGAAGCCGGCGTGTGAATCATAGAGCCGAGTGCGGTCCACGTCCTGAGGAACCTCCACGATCCGTTCCCCGAGCGGCTCGAGTTCTCGTGGCTCGCGCGGGATTCGCAGTCCGCCGTCGACGATCTCCGTCTTTGGTACCATCTCGCTCTCAACGACCTTGATCCACGGGCGACGCCGAAGTCGACTGAAGTACATCACGGCCGCTTCCACTTCCTGCGTCGTCATCGCTAACGAGATGTTGCCCATGATCGAGTTCCCGACCGAGGAATGACGGGCACCTGTCTTGAAGTCCGCCAGTTGACGGGTCAGGTAGTCGACCGAGAGACCGGCCAGGCTTGCGGACTGTGGATGCCCAAGGCCATTCGGGAGATGACACCAGGAGCAGGCCCGCACGTCCGGTTTCCGGCCTTTAGCGACGGGAATCTCCGGCATCTGCGGATGCTCGTTCGGATACCAGTCAGCCGGCGCGAATGAATCATGGATCTGCGTGACATCGTAGGAACGCGTACTCCCGGCCAGGCGCTTCGGCGTGCCATCGTCCGGGTACGGCTTGCCGCGTTCGCCATCCCCGTACGCCCATGGCGGGGGAGAGAACGAAGCGGCCAGTAGCACACCCCCGCCGAAGGCCATCAGAAGCGCAATACGGACGAACGAGCGCAGGTGCCGCATGTTCATCGTGTTTGCGCGGCGTGGATCCATGCCTACTGCGGTCGACCGAACCGCGATTCCTCAATCGGCACATTCACCTGGACGTCGCTCAACTTCGCCGTATAGCGGCCATCCAACCACGAGAACATCACCTCGAAAGGGAACTTGATGCCGCCAACCTCGCGATAATCGTCGTAATCGAGCTGTGTGAGGGCTCGGCCGATCGGCGAGGTACCGTAGCGAACGACGCGCCTGAGCAGGCCCGTGTCTGGGTCGAAGTACAGCGTCCCGAGAAATCCACGTGGGCCATTGCCCTGGACGACGATGTAGCTGCGGTCACCGATGATGCGTGGCAGTCCTACGCGCCAGTTGGTAAGGGCCTGCTTGATCTGCCCGGGGAATGCCAGCTGCGCCTCAAACCGCTGGCCGTCCAACTCGTGTCCCACCAGCTCGTAGTCCTGCAGAAGCGCGCGAGGGCTCTTAATCCATCCTTGCAGGCCGTTGAACGCCCACACGCTGTTAGGTCGCTGTGGATTGTCCTTGAACGAAATCAGCGTCGTGTGCCGGTCCGGTGCCTTTGCATACGTGTTGAACACCGCGTTTCCGCCGATGCCGGCGTAGCCGACGCTTACGCCGGTGCCAACCCAACTGGTGAGTGTCGCGAGGCGCTGAGCGCCGCCGAGCGCCTCCAAATACTTGTCGAACACCTGATCGGGCGTTGGCTGATTCTTCCCGGGCACGACAACGTCATCGACTTCGGCGTTGGGTGCGTCGTACCAGTTGTCCAGCATGACCGACGTTGCCGGCGTCTGGCGGCCGTGATGGCACGTCCAGCAGGTGACCCGCTGCGCACCGCCAAACTGCGTGCTGTTGATCGTGGCGACCATCTCGATCATCCGCCGCGCAGTCCTCTTCTGTGGCGTATCGACCGCCCAATCGACCCGATCAGTGCCAGCATTCGGATGGCAATCCGCACAGTCGAGACCCAAGGCGGCCGAAATGATGCCCATGCTGGCGACGAAGTCGTCAACACTCAATTCCTTGAGCGTGCTCGTCGACACGTTCTTGAAGGCGCTGCCGGCGTTCACGCCTGGCATCGGTGTCGGCATCCGAGTTTGCGCGCTTGTCCGGATCACCGTGAGACCACTCGCGCCAAGATATGCGACTGCCGCGACACCAAGGACGACCTTCCAAAAGGGCTTCATGCTTCTCACTCCGAAACGACTCTGTTGTTCCTCTCCTCAGTGTCTACCGACTGCCCGACGCCGGAATCTCCAAGACGTCGTGCGCCTCGGTGGCATATGGGTGCAGGCTGTTGGCCGCCATGTCGGGTGCGCCGCCGCCTTCCTGCTTCCCACTCACCAGATGCAACCTGTTACCGATGAATCCAGCGGCGTTGCCGTGACGTGCGCTCGGCATCGTGGGCAGCACCTCCCAGGTATTGGCGACCGGGTCGTACCTCTCGAGCGCCCGAAAGGCCGCCGAGAGCTGACGATTGGTGATTTCCCCGCCCGAGACGTAGATCTGGCCGTTGTACGTCGCGGCCCCGCCGCCGCTGCGCGGGGTCGGCATCTTCTCCTTGACCGCGCCCCAGAGGTTTGTGGCCGGGTCGTACTCTTCGACGACGTCGGTCGGACTCGACGCGGCGACGGTGCCCGCCGCCAGCCGTCCACCGATCACATAAATCTTGCCGTTGACCACGCCCGAGAATGCATGGTTGCGGGTAGTTGGCATGGGGCTGCGGGGCGTCCACGTGTTGGTGGCCGGGTCGTACATCTCGTTGCGGCCCGTGACGCGCGTGCCCATGCCGTTTTCAAACGGCTCCAGGCCTCCAATGACATAGATCTTTCCGCCGACTTCTTCCGCCTGTGCCGCGCAGCGCTTGCCCGGCAGCGGCGCCAGCGCCTTGTACGAGTCGGCGACCGGGTCGAACTCCCACGCGTTCGTGACGCCACCGACACCCGAGATCCCCTGGTTGCAGCCACCGAAGATGTACAGCTTGCCGTTCAGGACCGCCTGCGCCTGGTGATGCACGGGCACGGGGATCGTCTTCTTCTTCGTCCACTTGTCCGGGCCCGGGTCGTACTCGTAGATGAATGCGGGGGGCACACGCGGGGCACCACCCCCGGCGCCACCACCGGGAGCGCCTGCACCGCCGCGTCCTCCGGCGGGCGCACCGCCGCGCCCCGGATTCTCAGGTGCCGGCTGGCCGACGTTCGCGTTGTAGCCAAAGCCACCGACCACGTACATCTTCCCGTTGACCACGGACCCGTACAGCTCTTCCTCCGGCTCGGGGAACGGCGCGGCTTTCGACCAGCGCATGCCCTTTGCCGGCGGATTCTGCGCTCCGAGTCTCTCTCCGAACGCGATCGCCAGCACCGCCGCGCCCACCAACACGACGAACATCCGCTTGGTCACAGACATCTGCACTCCTGGGAAGACTCGGCCTACTGCCGCGGCGCTTCTTTAGGCGGACCGTAATCCTTGTTGTAGACACTGGTCGGATGAGGACCACCGCGGTGGCACGTCCAGCACGTCACCATCTGGGTACCGGTCGGGAACGGTCCGGCGCCGGGGAAGTTACTGTTGATCTGGTTGACGAGCATGATCATGTTGCGCGCGATGTCTTTCCGGGGATTGGTCTCGGACTCGAACGGCCGTCCCCCGCCGTGGCAGAACCCGCAGTCGACGCCGAGCGCGTCACGGAAGTCGTGCATGATGCCTCCGCCTCCGTGAACCTGCGTGCCGACGGCGAGCACCTTCACATTGACGCCTGGTGTTGGGTCGGGTGGCGGGCTCCCGCGAACCGATTCGCCGCGGTTGTAGAACTCCTTCGGCGCCTTCGTCTCGGGCTTGACACTGCCGCGATGACACGTCGTGCAGTCCACCTCGTGAAACCCGGCGGGAAACACCCCGGCGCTGCTCGTGAACGAGTTATCGATCTTGCCGACGATGCCGATCATCTTTCGCGCGATGTCTTTCTTCGGGTTGTCGTCGCTCGCGAAGTCGCCCTGCACGTGACAGTACAGACAGTCGACGCCCAGCGCTTCGTTGAAGACCTGCATCGCGAACATGACGTCGGCGTTGGGCGGCAGCACCTTGAGGTTCTTGCCGGCTGGTACGACCGGGGCGCCGCCACGGCCTCCCGGAGCGCCAGGCTGCTGTGGACCCGGCTGCTGTGCCGCACCACCGCCGCGCGCCCCAGGCGGCTGCTGCGCGGCGACGGCCACCGAGAACGCAAAGACAATTGTCGCGATCCGGACCGTTGTTCTTTTCAGCACGTTAGCGTCCTGTCGGAATATCGAGCACATCGTGCGAGGCGGTCGAGAACGGATGCAGCGTGCCCGCCATGTCGGGCGCGCCGCCGCTTTCCATCTTCCCGCTCACCAGATGCAGTTGGTTGCCGATGAAGCCGGCGGCCACGCCGTGGCGTGCGCTCGGCATGGAGGGCAGAATCTCCCAGGTGTCGTCGACCGGATCGTACGCCTCGAGCGCGCGGAAGGCCGCCAGCATCTGCCGGCTCTGGAGCTCGCCCCCGGCGGCGTAGATCCTGCCGTTGTACGTTGCCGAGCCGCCGCCACTGCGGGGGGTGGGCATCCGCTGCTTGAGTGTGCTCCACAGGTTCGTCGCCGGGTCGTACTCCTCGACGATGTCGATGTTGGTGGCGCCGGTCATGTTGGGACCGCCAATCATCCCGGAGCCGATCCGTCCGCCGATGATGTAGATCTTGCCATTGACGACGCCCGAGAACGCGTGGTTGCGCGAGGTGGGCATCGGGCTCCGCGGCGTCCAGGCATTCGTGGCGGGGTCGTACATGTCGTTGCGTCCGGTCACACGCGTGCCGTCGCCGTTTTCAAACGGCTCCATGCCGCCAATGACATACATCTTCCCGCCGACCTCTTCCGCCCGCGCGGCGCAGCGCTTGACCGGCATCGGCGCGAGCGCCTTGTACGAGTCGGCGACGGGATCAAACTCCCACGCATTCGTGACGCCGCCAACACCCGAGATCCCCTGCGCGCAGCCGCCGAAGATGTACAGCTTGCCGTTGTAGCCGGCCTGCGCCTGGTGATGCACGTTCACCGGGATGCTCTTCTTCTTCGTCCACTTGTCCGGCCCCGGGTCGTATTCGTAGATGAATCCGGGCGGCATGCGCGCACCGGGCGCCCCGTTGGGGTTCGGGATCTGCGCGAAGCCACCGACGACGTACATCTTCCCGTTCACGACAGCGCCGTACAGTTCCTCATCGGGGTCGGGGAATGGCGCGGCCTTCAACCAGCGCATCCCGTACGCGGGCGGGTTCTGCGCCACCACGCGATCGCCGAAGACGTGCACGAGGACTGACACCGCCACGGCCACGCCGAGTATCCGGCTCACATTCAACGACATCGTCCAGCCTCCAACGCGATGTGCACGCGCTTACTTCGCCAGCTCGAACACTTCATTGACGGCGGTATGCGCCGCTTCGCCGCCCGTACCATTGAAGGCGATGTGTCCGGCCACCGCGTGCAGTCGATTGCCGAGCGCCGCCAGCACGACGCCATGGCGCGCGGTCGGCATGCCCGGCAGCACGTACCAGTCGTTCGCCGCCGGGTCGAACACCACGAAGTCGCGCTGAACCGTGTCCGCGTGGTCGGTACGCACTTCGCCACCGGCGACGTAGATGCGGTTCTGGAACGTTGTCCAGCCCTGGCCGCTCGTCGCATAGGGCATTTTCGTCATCGCCTTCCACTTGTCCGTCGCCGGGTCGTACTCTTCGACGATGTCGGTGGGACTGGACAGCATGTTCGCCACCGCCGCGGCGGAGATACGACCGCCAATCACGTAGAGCTTGCCGCCTACCACTCCGCCCGCCGGATGGTTTCGCGCGGTCGGTAACGGACGCTTCATTTCCCATTTGTTGGTCGCGACGTCGTAGACCTCGTTGGTACCGACCGACAGGTTTGCCGCGTCGCTTCCGCCGATGACGTAGATCTTGCCGCCCGCTTCCATCGCCACCGCCGCCGTGCGTTTGCTCGGCGACGGCGCGAGCTGCTTCCAGGAGTCAGCGGCGGGGTCGTATTCCCAGAATTGGGAGGCGTTCGGCTGGCCCGGCACGTCGCCGGCGTTGGCCACATAGACCTTGCCTTGATAGCCCGTCAGCGCCATGTGATTGGTGGGCCACGGCGCGGGCTTCTTCGTCGTCCACTTGTCTGCGGCGATGTCGTACTCCAGGACGCGGGTGTTCTGCGGAGTCTGACCGCCTCTGCCGGCCACTCGTCCGCCTCCCATCATGTACAGCTTCCCGTTGACCACGGTGTTCCAGTACTCCTCTTCGGGATTCGGTACCGGCGCGAACTTCTGCTGCGTGAGCCATCGACCGGACATCTGCGCAGCGCCAGTCAGTGTGGCGAAGATGAGGAGCGCAGCGACCGAGAGGCACTTTCGCTCGAAGGTGGGTGACACGTCCGTCTCCTACTTGCTGCCCGTCGCGGTGAACTGGAACACTTCATTGATCCCCGTGTGCAGGCTCGGGCCGCCACCGCCAGCAAAAGCGGTGTGCCCGGAGATGGCATGCAGGCGGTTGCCAAGGGCGGCGAGCACGACTCCGTGCCGGGCCGTCGGCATCGAGGGCAGTCGATACCACTCATTGGCCGCCGGATCGAACACCACGAAGTCGCGGAAGATCGAATCCCCGTGGCTGTCACGCAGTTCACCGCCCGCCACGTAGATGCGACCCTGGAACGTCGTCCAGCCCTCGCCGCTTGTCGCGTAGGGCATCTTCGTCATCGTCTTCCACTTGTCCGTCGCCGGATCGAATTCTTCGACCACGTCAGTCGGACTCGACATCATGTTCGCCACGTTCGCGTGTGCGAGCCGTCCGCCGATGACATACAGCTTGCCGCCGACCGCACCGCCAGCCGGATGATTACGCGCCGTCGGCATGGGGCGCCCGGTCGCCCACGTGTTGGTCGCGATGTCGTAGACCTCGTTGGTCGCCACCGATAGACCAGCCTCGTCGCTCCCGCCGAGCACGTAGAACTTGCCGCCGTTCTCGATCGCGATCGACGCCGTGCGCTTGGTCGGCATCGGCGCAAGCTCTTTCCATGAATCGGCAACGGGGTCGTATTCCCAGGACTTCAGCGCGTTCGGCTGGCTCTCCTGCGTCGCGCCGCCAAACACGTAGATGTGGCCGCGGTATTCGCCGAGCGCCATGTGGTTCGCCGACCACGGCGCGGGCTTCTTCGTCGTCCACTTATCGGCGGCCAGGTCGTACTCGAGCACGCGATCGTTCTTGCCGCCCTGGTTGCCGCCCATCAGGTACACCTTGCCGTTCGCGACGGCGTTCCAGTACTCCTCTTCGGGACTGGGATTCGGCGCGAACTTCTCTTGCGTGAGCCATCGCCCCGGCGACTGCGCGCCTCCAGTCAGCGTGACAAGTCCCAGGAGGGTGGCGACCGTCAGGCACTTCCACTGAGTCATTCGTGACATGTGTCGCTCCGCTTCTGAGCCGCTACTTCGTGGTCGCCAAGCCTGCGGACGAGCCCGCGCTGAGAACCTTGCCATCGGGAAGCTTGACGGACTTGCCGTTGGCCACCTTGCTGCCGTCTATCGCCTGGTAGCCCTCGACAGTGATCTCCGAGCCGATCTTGAGCAGGTCCTTGGAAAACCCGTAGCGGATCAGCAGATTGGGACTGCCGAGCTCGAATGCCCAGTGGGTCACCGTGCCGTCGGCTTCCTTCGCGTCGATATAGAACCGGGCATGCGGGTTGGTCCATTCGACCTTCATCACGGTCCCGGTGATCGTCACGGGCTTCTTGAGGTCGTACTCCCCGGCGAAGGAGTGATGAGCCACCGCCGGCGTCGCGGTCACGAGTACGACGAGCACTGCCCGCCACACGCGTATCGCTACTGAGTTCATCAGAGTCATGAAGTTCTTCAGTCCGTAGCGCGCAGTCACTTACTTGGTGTCCGCCAGATCGGCGGACGAGCCAGCGCTCATGACCGTACCATTGGAAAGCTTGACGGTCTTGGTATTGGCGACCTTGCTAGCGTCTTTCGCCTGGAAGCCCTCGACGGTGACCTCCGAGCCGATCTTGAGCAGGTCCCGAGTAAACCCGTAGCGGATCAACAGATTCGGGCTCCCGAGCTCGAACCCCCAGTGACTGATCGAGCCGTCAGGCTCCTTGGTGTCGACATAGAAGCGCGCATGCGGGTTGGTCCACTCCACTTTCGTCACAGTCCCCGTCACCGTCACGGGCTTACTGGAGTCGTACTCGGCCGCGAATGAGTGATGAGCCTCCGTCGCCACCGGGGCCACGAGCACCACGAGCACCGCCCACCACACGCGCATGCCTACTGAATTCATCACAGTCCTCATGTTTTCAGAACCGTCCAAATGTGTGTCTCGACGAACCGCTCCCCGACGGTGGTCACCCTACTGTCCGCCGGTCGATGGAGCCGCCGCAATCGGGAGCCGGTTGTTCTCCTGGCAAATGAATTCGAGGATCTCCTGGTCGAGTGCCAGGACGCCGTGGATGTTCTGCTTCATGACCGCGCCGGGCATCCACGCCCCTGGGTCTTCCGTGGTGATCTCGATCTCGAGATGCGCCATGTCCGGACGCTGCATGCGCTCGACGACATGTACCTGGTCGGAGTGGATAGGACCGATCTGCACCTCGTCGTTGAAGCCGACCGTGTCCACGACGAGCGTGTCACCCTCCCACTTTCCGATCGAGTGGCCCTGCCATGCCGGATTCCAGTTCTGGGGATGCGGTCGCCCGTCCAGGAAAATCTGGCGAAAGCCGGGGGTCGACTCTTCGGCGATGTTGATGAGCGTCGACGCCGCCTGTACGAACTTGAACACGTGATTCCACCCGGGCTGGGCGGTTGGAAGACAGATCCTCGCGCCTCGGGGACCGGCCGGGCCTGCGGCCTGCGTCTCTTTTAGCTTCTCTGCCGCCCACGGCTGCAGCGCCACTTGTAGTGGGCGGCCACCGCCGCCACCACCTTGCGGAGCGCCCGCCGCCCCACCTCCCCCGCCCTCGGGGAACCCTCCAAAGTTCACCCAGACTCCGGTGAAGTCGGGCTTGCCGTCCGGCATCCGCGGCGTGGGCTGCGGTGGCATGCTCAACGCCTTCCTCGCCATATCTCGAATGAGCACGTCGGGGGCGTCACCGATCGTTCCGAGATTCATGCCCCATCCCAGAACGATCTTCTTGGCCAGGGTCTCGCCAGCCTTCACCACGACACCCTTCTCGTTGTACGTCTGATAGAGCGCGCCCCCGAATGGGGCCGTCAGGTCGTAGGTGCCAGCGGGCAGCGCCGTGAACTGGAACTCTCCGGTCTTCTCGGAGACCGGGGCCTTGAATACGGCCGCCGTCGCGGTATTCGTGACCTGAACGATTCCGCCAGCAAAGTTGGTGACGGCGTTGCCGTTCTGGTCGAGCACCGTACCCGTGACCACGCCGGACGCCTGCTGCGCCAGGACCAACACGCTCGTGAGCGCGACACAGACAACCAGCAACGAGAACGTGAACGTCAGACGCATGTGCTGCTACCGTCCTAGAAGTCGTACTGTACCGCGAACTTGAAGATGCGCGGGCTGAGGAACCCAGTCACGTTTTGCCACGTCGGACCGTAAGTCGTCTGGATCTGCGTGACGGTGTTGCTGTTTGTCAGGTTCGCGATCTCGACTCGGGGCTGGATGCTGTGCACACCGATATTGAAAGAGCGCGAGAACGCCAGATTCACTTGATTGAGTCGCTTTTCCCGATACAAGGCGTTTGGCTCGATCAGCTGCACTGACTGCGTGCCGACGTTGTTCGGGGGACGCCCGAGCGCCGCGGTGATTATGGCGGGGCTCACGTTGTACGTCGCGACCGTGCTGACCCCAGGGATGTTCTGGTAGTTGATGGACGTACGAATCGCGGCCGGCAGCTCATACGTGCCTGACAGCTTCAATTGTGTCAGCCATGCCGCATTCTCGTTGTTGCAGTACCGCGAGGGCGAGGCGTTTTGCGCGGCATTGCCGGACGGGAACACCAACGCCTCCGGCACCTTGGCAACGACGTCGCAATTGTTGGTGACCTGTCGACCCGTACTCAGCCCGCCGAGGATGGTGGCGCCGTAGACCCGGGCGTTCGTCGTGAAGTCGAAGCCGTTGAACACGTCGCTCTGCTTACCATAGCGTGATGCCGGCAACGCGACATTCTGCTGCGCCGTGGTGACGCCCGGCTTCAGGTCCTGCAATCCGCAAATCTTCTCGCCGCCGCCGTTCGGCAGCTCTCCACCGACCGGCAGCGCCGGGTTCGTGCTCGGCCCAGTGATGCAATACGAGTCGAAGCTGTTCGCATCCAGGAGGAGGTTGTCGATCACCGTGAAGTTGCCGTAGGACGTCCGGAAGTACCCGACGTTCACGCCGACGCCGTCCGCCAACTGGTGCTGCATCGACACCGACCCTTGCCAGTTGTATCCACGGACGCCCCAGCCGCGGGTGACGCCCGGGTCGTAGACAAACGCTGGAGCTGAGGTGCCGAAGTTCGAGGGGCTGATCGGCCCGAGTTCGCCCTGCTGAGGAACGAAATCGCCGTTGTCGCTCCAGGTGCGCCGACCGACCAGCACCAGCGCCTGGCTCGGATTGGCGTTCTGCACGATGCCACCGTTCGCTTCGTACGAGACGAAGCGACCGAGGTTGGCCTTGATCGCGGTTCGGCCATTCCCGAACACGTCGAACGCGGCACCGGCGCGCGGATTGATGTCCTTCCAGTTCGGCACATCCTTGACTTCAGGATAGGAACGCGCGCCGATCCACGGGCCAGCGTCCATGGACGTTGGCGGGACGGTCCCGGTCTGCCCCTCATAACGCACGCCCAAGTTCAGTGTCACGCGCGCGAGCGTGCGTTGCTCTTGCGCGTAGATCGCCACCTGATGCGTTCTGGCGCGCAGTTGTGTCGGAAACGCGTAGTGCACGACCTGCGCTGGTTGCGGGTTGTTGAGTGGCCCGGTGAATACGTACGTGACCGCCTTGTTGGTCGAACCCTCTCCGGGAATGTCCATGTCGCGCGCAGACCTGAGCAGCATGAGGCCGACCTTCAGGTTCTGAGCGCCAGTCACGTACGACATCGACGCCGTCAGGTTGCGCTGCCAGTACGCGGTGTGGGACAGGTTCGTCGTGAACCCGTTGCCGCGGTTCACGCCGCCGTAGGTGTAGTTCGCACTCGTGTTCTGAACCGCGATGTTCGTCGCAGCAGACGCCGGCGAGTCGTCTGCCAGCCGATGATCGAGTCCGCCGCCGGTATCCAGCGCTCCGACTTCGAACAGCAGCTTGTTCGTCGACGGATGCGTCCAGTTGCCCTGCAGAATATGCAGCGGCGAATACCAGTCGCTGCCGGCCGCTTCCGGCGCGGTGATACCGGCCCCCAGGCCGAACTGGCAGTTGCAGTTCTCCTCCCAATGGCCCGTGAATCCGAACTTGTTCTTCGCTGTGGGCTGCAGCGTCAGGTGGACGCCACCTTCCCGCGCCTGCGAGCGGTCGAAGGCCTGGCGCGCAAGATCGGCCTCGTAGAACAGCGGGTTGGCCGCCTTGTTGTAGTAGTTGCCGGGCTGGAACGTGGAGGTCTCGAGCGTGCGGAAGCTGGCGAAGAACCAAGCCATATCTCGACGCAGCGGGCCACCGAACCCGCCGGCAGCGTCGTACTGTCGGCGCACCGTGTTGATCGTCAGCGGTCGCGTCGTGCCGACGTTGGCATTGCGGGTGCGCAACTCGTCGCTCAGGTTGTCACCCTGAAGGGCCTTATTGCTGCCGTCGGCGACAAACATGCCGTGAAATTGGTTGCCGCCGTCCCGCGAGACCACGTTGGTCTGCGTTCCGCCGCCGAGGGACTCAGCCGTGAGGCCGCCGGTCACCTGGACGACGACTTCCTGCTGCGTCGCCGGGTTCACGCTGGAGTTGAGGTTGCCGCCAATCCCGATGTGGCTGCCGAAATACATGCCGTCGCGAAGCTGGAACGATTCGGCTGTCCGGCCGCCGTGAATCTGCATCTGCTGCGAGGTCTCGCCCTTGTTACCGCCGACATCCTGATTGGTCAGGCCGACCGATGCGCCGGGGATCAACGCGACGTAGATGCCCGCGTTCTTGCCAATCGGCAGCGCGCGGAGCGTTTCCTTCGAGAAGGTCTGCTGCTGCGTGACCCCCTGCACGTCCACGATCGGCGCCTCACCCGTCACCGTGATCGCCTCTTCGAGACCGCCAACCGCCAGGGCGCCGTTGATCGTCGCCGTAAAGCCGGTGGTCAGTTGCAGGCCTTCGTGACGCTCCGGGCGAAAGCCAGCCAGCGTGAACGTCACCGAGTAGAGGCCGGGCGGGAGATCGACGAGGCGATAGCGTCCTTCGTCGTCGGTGGACACCGAACGCAACTTTTCAATAAGGGCCGGGCTGGATGCCTCGACCGTCACCCCGGGCAGCACACCGCCAGACGCGTCTTTCACTTGTCCGACGACCGTTCCGCTCGTGGCGTTTTGAGAATACGCGTTCGCCGACACAAGCACGATGCTCGCGAACACGCCGAGCATTCCGATTCGCAGACTCTTCATGAGTTGATGACCTCCACCAAGCCGCCGGTAAACGCGAGATTGTGGACGGGGATCGCGCGAACGAATGAAGCCAGTGAAAGCGGTCGTGCTCTCGTTTACGCAGGGCGGATTAGACTCGGTCGGATCTCCCCATGCAATACCGGAGTTCCGGTATGTCCAGCAGATGACCGGGTCGCTGCCGATCCGGTAATCTGGGGCCACAATCACTGGCTCATCTGCGCCTATTCGGATTGATCACCGACCACTTCGCGTTGGGCATCGTCCGCGAGAAGCGTGGCTCGCACGTAGCGGGACTTGATCGGCGGGAGGCTCTCGGAGGGTCGCCCGCCCGTGTATGATGATCGGCTGCGGCATCAATATTTCGGAGGGAATATGCAGGAACCTTGGAAGACGGACAAGTGGTACACGAGCCTGTGGAATCACCTGCCCGAGGCGCGGCGACAGACGAAGTTCCAGTCCAACATCAAGATCCACGACGTCACGCTCCGCGACGGCGAGCAGCAGACGGCCGTGGTCTTCCGACGCGAAGAGAAGGTAGCGATCGCCAAGAAGCTCGACGCGCTGGGCATCCACCGCATCGAGGCTGGCATGCCGGCTGTCTCCGAACAGGACAAAGCCGCCATTTCCGACATCGCGGCGCTGGGACTCAAGGCCGAGATCTTCGCGTTCGCCCGCTGCATTCCCGAGGAGATCAAGGTCGTCAAGGCCTGCGGGGTGAAGGGGGTCGTGGTCGAGATTCCCGCCAGCGACCACATGATCAAGAACGCCTACGGCTGGTCGTTCGACCGCGCGATGAAGTCGTCGATCGACACGACGCTCGCCGCGAAGGAAGCCGGCCTCTACACGGTCTTCTTCACGATTGACGCGACCCGCACCGAGCTCAACCGCTTCCTCGACATCGTCTCGCAGGTGGCCACCGAAGGACACATGGACGCGCTGACCATCGCCGATACCCTCGGCGTTGTCACGCCCGAAGCTCTTCAGGTGGTCATTCCCAGGGTGATCGATCGCCTGAAGAAGCCGGTTGAAATCCACTGCCACCAGGACTTCGGGCTGGGTGTCGCCAACACCGTCGCCGCGCTCCAGGCCGGGGCGTCGGTGGCGCACACGACGATCACCGGCCTCGGCGAGCGCGCGGGCAACGTGCCGATGGAAGACGTGGTCATGTCGCTGCTCTGTCTGCAGGACGTCAACCTCGGGATCAAGACCGAGAAGTTCGTCGAGACCTCGAAGTTCGTGATGGATCTGGCAAAGGTGACGCAGCCGCCCAATCGCCCAATCGTCGGCGACAAGCTGTACGAGGTGGAGTCGGGGATCATCGCCGGCTGGGTCCGCCTATGCCGCAAGGAACACCCGCTCGAGTACGTGCCGTTTACGCCAGACCTCGTGGGTCAGAAGCCGGTCAACATCGTGCTCGGCAAGAACAGCGGGCCGCCGTCGATCGACGAATGGGCCGAGAAGACGGGCATCAAGATCACCGACGAAGAGCGCATGGCGCTGCTGCTGGCGGTGAAGGCGAAATCGTTCGAGAAGAAGGATCTCCTGACGGCGGACGAGTTCAAAGAGATCGTCGCGCGTGTGATGAAGGGCAACGCGGCGCTCGCGTAACCCAACCGCGAACCGCGAACCACCAACCACCAACCACCAACCACCAACCAGAAACTCCCAACCCCCTGGGGTTGGGAGTTTCTACGTACGGCGATGCCAGTGTCGTCACATGGCGATACGACTACTCGATTAAGGCTCGTGCTAGGATCCGGCCGCCATTGGCCTTGTCGCTGCGAACACATCGTCGCGCGGCCGCACGTGGCTGGCGGCTACACGGCGCGTCGGTGCGCATACTGGCTGGTTGCTGTGCGTGAGCGGGGGGCAGCATGAGCGACTGGCTTCTCAGCCTTCCCGTCCTGTGGATGGGAGTCGTAATCCTTGGGGCCATCTACACAGTCGCTGCAGGGGTCTATGTGCTCGTCACGGCGCTCGCGGTTGGCGAGCGGACGGCCGCGTTCAAGGCGATCTCGCCGGGGATGCTTCCCCCACTAGCCATCATCTTTGCCCTGCTTGTCGGATTCCTAGCCGCGCAGGTCTGGAACGATGCTGACCGGGCGAGCATGGCGGTCAACCGGGAAGCGAGCGCCCTGCGCGCCGTCGTTCTCCTCGCGGCTGAGTTCCCAGGCGAGCCCGAGGCGCGCGTGCGCGACCTCGTCCGACGCTACATTCAGGACGCGGTGACCCAGGAGTGGCCGGCGATGGCCCGAAGGGACGCCACGCTCACAATCGCCCCGGCGCGGATGAACGAGGCACTACGACTGACGCTCTCGCTCGACGCTCGAAGCAGCGGCCAGGTGGCCGCCCAGCGGGAGATGCTCGTATCCCTC
>Ga0210380_10000273_pt1 | contig 25711 bp, 25 predicted proteins | sample PLM4_5_coexredo_FD_155476 | JGI IMG/M metagenome (GOLD analysis project Ga0210380, IMG submission 155476) | Groundwater sediment microbial communities from an aquifer in East River, Colorado, USA - PLM4_5_coex redo | ecosystem: Environmental > Terrestrial > Soil > Riparian zone | place: USA... | reverse complement strand
GCTCGCGCGCCGGGTTGAAGAGCCCGAACCGGCCCGTCGGAAGCTTCATCTTCCTGGGACCCACCGGCGTGGGCAAGACCGAGCTCGCGCGGGCGCTGGCGAACTTTCTCTTCGGCAGCGACCATGCGCTCATCCGCTTCGACATGTCCGAGTACATGGAGAAACACTCGGTGTCGAAGCTGATCGGGTCGCCTCCGGGGTACGTCGGCCACGAAGAGGGCGGGCAGCTCACCGAGAAGGTGAAGCGGAATCCGTACTCGGTCGTTCTCCTCGACGAGGTCGAGAAGGCGCACCCCGACATCTTCAACATCCTGCTGCAGGTGTTCGAAGACGGCCACCTCACCGACGGCCTCGGCAACCGGGTGAACTTTAAGAACGCCATCATCATCATGACCTCGAACATCGGGGCGCGCTTCATCCAGAAGAAGGCGTCGCTCGGGTTTCAGGCCAGCGACAGCGTCGCGATCGACAAGAACGTCAACGACATGGTGCTCGGCGAGGTCAAGCGGACGTTCAACCCGGAGTTCATCAACCGCATCGACGAGATCATCGTCTTCGAGGCGCTGACTGACGAGGATCTGCGGCGGATCATGGGGCTGCTCGTCGAGCAGCTGAATCTCAACCTCGTTGACCGCCGCATGCGGGTCAGCGTGGCGCCCGAGGTGGTGGACTGGATCATCGACGTGACGTGCAAGGACCGCTCGTACGGCGCACGTCCGCTACGCCGGGCGATTCAGCGGTACGTCGAAGATCCCCTCTCGGAAGAGCTGATTCGCGGAAACCTGCGCGATGGCGACATCGAGGTCTACCTCGACGGCGGCCAGCTGTCGTACCGTCCCGCGGGTGAGTTGACCGGCGGCCGGAAGCTTTCCTGACGGCGGGTCCAGCAGGACTGGCGCCGCGCAGGTCCGGGTGCGCTCGGCTCTTCCGGCCGGCGTCCCCTGTTGGTCGTCTTATACCCCCAGAAGATCCAGTAAACTAAGACGTTTCTGAATTCCGTCATGCACAAAGCGCTCGTTCGATCGTTGGCGTCCGCGACGCTCGCGGCCGCTCTCGGTTCGACCCCCACGTTCGCGCAGGCGGTGCAGAGCCCTGCGGCGGCGAACACCAATCCCGCCACCGTGTGCGGCGCCCAGGTTCCGCCGCCCGCGTCGCTGCCGGCGGCCGGGTCGGGGCCAGTGGTCTACCTGCTCGTGCCGTGCTTTGCCAAGCAGGGCGGGTCGCCCGTCGTCGAGGCTGAAACCTACCTCTACTACATCCAGCTTCGTCCCAGCTTGCCCTCGCAGAACGTGTGGGTGGCATGGGATGAGCGGGCGCAGCAGACGGCGATGGACGACTTCAAGCGCCTGTGGGGCACGAACTTCCTCGACGACCTGTCGATCGAAGTCAGCGACTACGTCTTCTCCAACGGCGTGGTCGGCAAGATCGTGCTCTACGACATGGAGGAGCGCGAGCGCATCAAGGTGGTGGACTACCAGGGGTCGAAGAACATCGACCGGACGAAGATCGCCGAGCAGTTGAAGGAAAAGGGCATCGAGCTGCGCCTTGATTCCTTCCTCGACGAGAACGCCCTGCATCGCGTCGACACGATCCTCGACGAGATGATGGCCGAGAAGGGGTTCACCAACGCGGAAATCACCCACAAGATCACGCCCGTCGCCGGCGGTCCGAAGCTCGTGAACGTGACGTTCACGATCAGCGAGGGGCCGAAGCTGCGCATCCGCAACATCGACTTCATCGGCAACCAGGCGTTCAAAGACGGGAAGCTGTCGCGCCACATGAAGGAGAACAAAGCCAAGAAGGGGCTCATCTCCCTTTTCCGGGGCGCCACCTACAAAGAGGACAAGTACGAGGCGGACGCCGAGATGGTGTCGGCGTTCTACCGCGAGAACGGCTACGTGCGTGCCAGGATCGGCAACCCAGAGGTCAAGACGCTCCAGGATTCCAAGGACGGCAAGACGCGTTGGATCGAGCTGCGCATTCCCGTGACCGAAGGTCCCCGGTATCGGGTCGGCACCTTCAACTTCGACGGCAACACGGTCGTGAAGAGCGACGCACTGCGCCCGATGTTCAAGGTCAAGGAAGGCGAGTGGTACAGCGAGAAGGACGTGCGTGACGGGTTGAAGAAGGCGCAGGAAGCCTACGGCGCCGGCGGCTACATGGAGTTCACGGGCTATCCCGATCTCAACCCGAAGAACGACGGGCTCCCCGCGGCCACGGACGGCACTGCGCCGGCACCGCCGGCCCCGCCGGCGGTGAGTGCTCCGGCGGTCCCTCCGGGCGGAACACCCGCCGGCGACGCCGCGATCAAGCCAACGGTGGACGTGACGATGCGGCTGCAGGAGGGGAAGCAGTACTTCGTCAACCGCATCGCGTTCATTGGCAACACGACCACACGCGACAACGTCATCCGCCGCGAGATGCGCCTCGTCGAGGGCTCGGTGTTCAACACCGAGTCGCTGAAGTACAGCATTCGACGACTGAATCAGCTCGGGTACTTCAAGCAGCTCGAAGGCAACGACAAGGACATGAAGGTCGACAAGACGGCGGGCCGCGACAACGCCGTGGACGTCACCCTTCGCGTCGAGGAACAGAACCGGAATCAGGTGACCTTCGGCGCCGGCGTGTCGCAGTACGAGGGATTTTTCGGTCAGCTCTCGTTCCAGACGGCAAACTTCATGGGCCGTGGCGAGAGCCTGACGGCGTCGGTGCAGGCCGGCTCGCGATCGCAGAACTACCAACTGGCGTTCACCGAGCCGTTTCTGTTCGACCGCAACCTGACGGGCGGCATCGACGTCTTCAAGCGCTCGCTCCAGTACGTCGGGTACTACACGCAGAAGTCCACCGGCTTCAGCACGACCCTCGGGTTCCCGGTCTCCGACTTCGCGCGCATGTTCATCAACTACTCGTACGAGTCGGTGGGCGTGAGCGATCTCAACGAGGCGCTGCTCAATCCCTCGTGCGTCGTGTCGGCCCGCGGCTGCAGCACGGTCAACGTCACGGACCTCTCGGTGCTCAGCCCCGCCTCGCTCGAGGCGATCCGGCGGAATCCCTTCCTGTTCGATTCGTATCTGATCGGTTCGAACGGGAACCGGACGATCAGCAAGATCTCGCCGAGCTACGTGTTCAACACGATCGACAATCCGATTTTCCCGACCAACGGCAAGCGCATCACGCTCTCGATCGATCTGGGCGGGCTGGGCGGCAACACGAGCTACGTCAAGCCGACCATGGAGGGCATCTGGTATCACCCGCACACCTCGCGCTCGTCGTTCGGTGGCCGCGCGCGGTTCCAGTACATCGATCCGTACCGCGGGACGACGGTGCTGCCGGTGTTCGAGCGCCTGTTCCTCGGGGGCGAGTACGATGTGCGGGGGTTCGATATCCGGTCGATCGGGCCGACGCTGCCGAATTCGCAGGTAGTGCTGGGCGGCAACAAGAGCCTGCTCTTCAACGGCGAGTACATCATCACCATCGCCGGTCCCGTGCGGCTCGTGTTGTTCTACGACGCCGGTCAGGTGCGCGACTTCGGTGAGCGGTTCGGATGGCACGAAGACGTGAAGGTGCAGGCCTATCCGCCGCCCCCGCTGCTGATCGATCCCTTTTCCGTGCTGGCGTTCGGCGGCCTCGAAGATCCCAACGCCCCTGGCGTGACGACGAAGGTCGTCGGGACGACGAGCGCCTTCAAGACCTCGACGGGTGCCGAGGTCCGCTTCTTCATGCCAGTCCTGAACGTCCCGTTCCGGTTGATTTTCGCCGCGAACCCCCAGCGAGGCGGCGTATTGACAAACCAGTTGCAGCCGGCGAAGGGCTTCACGTTCAAGTTTGCGGTGGGTTCTACCTTCTAGGAGCGTTGATGGAGTGGATGTCGGTTTCCCGTGGGCGCACGTTGTTGTGCGCGTCGCTCGTGGCGCTCTTGTCGGCGTGCGGCGAAGACAACGTCATCGGCATCGGCGTCAACCCGACGCCCGAACCGCCGATCGTGCTCACCGTCACGTTTTCCGGCACCATCACGCGGAACGCTGCGTACACGCACCCGTTTACAGTCGGGGATCAGGGCAACGTGTCGGTCTATCTCCTGAACAGCGCCGACACCGCGGATCCCAGCAACAATTCGCTCCCCCTCGGCGTGAGCCTCGGCACCTGGAATGGGGCGGCGTGTGCGATCGTGATCGCCAACGACCAGATGCTACCCGGCGGCTCGGTGCCGCTCACCGGACGCGCCACGTCGGCCGGAAACCTCTGTGTGCGCGTGTATGACGTGGGGTACGTGCCCGCGGCCGCCAACTATGAACTGCTCATTGACCACTACTAGGGTAAAATGGCGCCGTTTCTGCGTCAGACGAAAGGATTGACAGTAATGAGAGCTTTTGCCGTTGCCGCGGCGCTCAGCGTGATGCTGGCCGCTGCTCCGACCTTCGCTCAGGCCCCAGCCGCCGCCCCTGCGGCGCCCCAAGCGGCGCCGGCGCCGCCCGCAGCACCAGCCGAGGCCCCGTTTCCGACTGGAGCCAGGTACGCCTTCGTCAACATCCAGCGTGTGGCGGGTGAATCCGGACAAGGCAAGGCTTTGAGCTCCCGTGTGCAGGCGCTCAACGCTCAGAAGCTCAACCAGTTGACCGAGAAGAACAAGGCGCTGCAGACCTCGCAGCAGAAGCTCGAATCAGGTGCGAGCGTCTTGAGCGACGTGGCCCGCGCCCAGCTCGAGAAGGACATCGACCGGCAGCAGACCGAGATTCAGCGGTTCACCGACGACGCGCAGAAGGAAGTGCAGGAGCTGCAGACCGAACTCCAGGCCGAGTTCCAGCAGAAGCTCGGGCCGGTGATTCAGACGATCGCGCAGGAGAAAAAGCTCGAGATTCTGTTCAGCGCGCTCGACGCGGGCATCATCTGGGCCGACGCGGGTCTGGATCTGACCAACGAAGTGATTCGGCGTTTTGACGCGGCAGCGCCGGTCGCGGCCACCCCTGCACCGGCAGCCCCGCGAGCGGCCACTCCTGCGCCCGCGGCCCCGCGCCCGGCGGCGCCCGCCCCGGCCCCGGCGCCGAGGCAGTAGGTGGCCCTGGCTCGAACGCCGGCGGCGAAATTCCCGGCCTGGCACCAGCGCGCGCGAGCGTCCGGGAGCCGGTAGGTTCCGGCCGTGCCCATCGACGTCGCCGCGCTGCTCGACCGAGTTCAGCATCGATACCCGTCCTTCCTCGTGGACGCCGTCGGCGAGCACGTGCCGGGCGAGCGTGTCGTCGCGTTCAAGAACGTCACCGTCAACGAGGAGTTCTTCCAAGGTCACTTTCCAGGAGTGCCGGTGCTGCCGGCCGTGCTGATGATCGAGGCCCTCACGCAGGTCGCCGCCGTGCTGGTGCTCGATCGCGAGCCTTGCCAGCCCTACGCCACCGTGTCTCTGCGTGGGGTCGACAACGCGAAGTTCAGACGGCAGGTCGTACCTGGTGATCGCCTGACGCTCGAAGCGACGCTTGGTCGTACCCGCTCGAGCCTCGCGCGCGTGCAAGCGTCCGCGCACATCGACGGCCAGCCCGTCGCCGAAATGGAACTGCTGATTGCGATCGAGGCCGGCGCGGCCCACGTCGATCCAACGGCGACCGTTCACCCGCTCGCCCGTGTCGGTCGAGGCACCACGATTGGCCCGTACTGCACCATCGGTCCGGACGTGAGCATCGGTCGGGGCTGCATCATCGACTCGTCCGTCGTCATCGACGGGTGGACCGAGATCGGCGATGGCACGCGTATCTTCCCCGGGGCGTCGATCGGGCTCGCGCCGCAGGATTTGAAGTACAAGGGCGAGCGCACCCGACTCGTGGTGGGACACCGGAACATCATTCGCGAATTTGCGACCATCAACCGGGGCACCGCCGGCGGCGGCGGCGAGACCGCGATCGGCGACGACAACCTGCTGATGGCCTACGTGCACGTCGCGCACGACTGCCAGATCGGCAGCCATACGATCTTCGGCCCCCATGCCACGCTGGGGGGCCACGTGCACGTCGAGGACTACTCGAACGTCAGCGCCGGGTCGGCCGTGCACCAGTTCTGTCGCGTGGGTCGGCACGGCTTCATCGGCGGGTACTCGGTCGTCACGAAGGACGCGCTGCCGTTCGGGCGGACCATCGGAAGTCGTCCTGCCCGTATCTTCGGCGTCAACTCCATTGGGCTGTCGCGCCGTGGCTTCACCACGGAAACGATCGAGCAGCTGAAGCGGGCCTACCGATACCTGCTGCAGTCGAACACGACGCGGGCGCTCCGGCAGATCGAACAGGACGCGGCGCTGACCTCCCCCGAGGTGCAGTATCTCGTCGAGTTCATCCGGACGTCCCGGAGGGGCGTGATCCTGCGCCGGCCGACGCGGCGCGCCGAGGAGCTGGTCGCGGACGAATGAAGATCGGCCTCATCGCCGGCAATGGCCGTTTTCCATTCCTCGTCCTGGACGCCGCCCGCGCACAGGGTCATGACGTGACGATCGTCGCGGCTCGGGAGGAAACCTTTCCCGAGCTGACCGACGCGGCGGCCCGCCATGGAACGGTTATTCATTGGATCTCCCTCGGCCACCTCGGCACCTGCATCCAGGTCCTCGAGGAGGCCGGCGTCACCCACGCGGTGATGGCAGGGCAGGTCAAGCACACAAAGCTGTTTGCCGGCGGCATCGTCCCCGACCTGACCTTCCTGCGCGTCCTGAAGCAGCTCGCGTCGAAGAACACCGATGGCCTGATCGGCGCCGTGGCCAACGTGCTTCGGGAACGTGGCATCGAGCTCATGGACTCGACAGCGCTCCTGCAACCCCTGCTGGCACCGTCAGGTGTCCTCACGCGGCGCGCGCCCACCTCCGAGGAGCGGCAGGACTTTGAGTTCGGCTACCAGATGGCCGACGCGATTGCGGCCCTCGACGTCGGCCAGACCGTGGCCGTCAAGGATCGGGCGGTCGTGGCGGTGGAAGCCATGGAGGGCACCGACGCAGTGATCGCGCGGGCCGGCCAGTTGGCCGGCGCCGGCGTGCGGATCGTCAAAGTGGCCAAGCCGAGGCAGGACATGCGCTTCGATGTGCCGGTCGTGGGCGTGGCCACGATTGCCACGATGCGCGCGGCGGGGGCGTCGGCGTTGTCGGTCGATGCCGGCCGGGCGCTCATGATCGACGGCGACGCAATCGTCGCCGCGGCCGACGCGGCGGGCATCACGATGGTGGGCCGCGAGCGATGAGCCGCGTGCGGGTGGGCGTGATCGGCGTCGGGCACCTCGGGCAGCACCATGCGCGGTTACTCGCCGCAATCGATACGGCGGAACTCGTCGGCATCTGCGACACGAACCACGATCGCGCGGCTCAGATCGCCGGAACATTCGGCGGGCGGCGCGTGGACGATCCGCGCGAGCTGCTGTCGATGGTCGATGCGGTGACGATCGCGGCGCCGACGGTGTCGCACGTGGCCCTGGCGCTGCCGTTCCTCGAAGCCGGCATTGCGACGCTCGTCGAGAAGCCGATGGCGTCGAGCGTGGAGGAGGCCGACCGGTTGATTCGCGCGGCCGCCACGGGGAGCGCGCTGCTCGCAATCGGTCACACCGAGCGGTTCAATCCTGCGGTGAGGGCGGCGATGCCGCTCGTGACCGCCCCTCGCTTCATCGAAGTCCATCGCCTCGGGACGTTTCCGGAGCGCAGCCTCGACATCGACGTGATTTTCGACGTGATGATCCACGACCTCGATCTGATCCTTGCGCTCGTCAGATCGGACGTCGTGTCCATCGAGGCCGTGGGGGTCCACGTGCTGACCGCCAAGGCCGACATCGCGAATGCACGCCTTCGTTTTGCGTCAGGCTGCATCGCGAACATCACCGCGAGCCGCATCAGCCGCGAACGCGTGCGGCGCGCGCGCTTCTTCCAGCAGGACGCATACGTGTCGATCGATTTCGGCGCGCAGGAAGTCGAGGTGTACCGCCTCGATCGGCACGGCGCGCGCCCCGTCATCCAGGGGGGCAGCGTCGATGTGCCGCGGGAGGAGCCACTGCGGAAGGAGCTGGAGGATTTCGTCGATGCCGTTCGCACGGGCCGCGCGCCGGGCGTGACCGGGCAGGATGGTCGTGCCGCGCTGGCGCTCGCCACGCGCGTCGCGGAGAAGATGGAAGGGCATGAGCATCTCAGTCCAGTTTGACGAACTGCTGGATCGCATCGCGGCCGGCGGTGAGCTGAGTGACGGGGAACTGGCCGCGCTCGGCGCGACGCCCGACATTCTATCGGTCGGCATGCTGGCCGACACGCTGCGCCGTCGGCGACACGGCACGCGCGTGACCTACCTCAGGGTCGCCCACTGGCCCTGCGACGCGCCGCTCGACGTCATCCCGCCCTCGGCGCGCGAGATTCGGATCGCGGGCGCTCCAGAGACGCTGTCGGCCGCGGTCGGCGTCGTCGAGGCCGTGCGCGCCCGCGCCGAGGGGCGCAGCCTGTCGGGGTACTCGTGGGCCGATGTGGAGCGCTTCCGCGCGGGAGGCCCCGCATCGGCCGTGCTCGCGCGGCTCAGGTCGGCTGGCCTCGAGGCCATCGCGCACCTGCCGCTCGATACGATCGAAGACCCGCCGGCTGCGCTCGGCGATCTCGCGACCGCGGGGTACGAGCGCCTGCGGCTGTCGATTGACAAGGCTGCCGCCGACGCCAGGCTGGTCCTCATGCGTCAGGCGGCGCGGCTGCAGGATCAGTTCGAGTGCATCCAGTCGATCAGTCCCCTGCCGTTCACGCTGGGAGCGTTCAGACCCACCACGGGCTACGACGATGTGAAGACCGTGGCGCTCGCGCGGCTGGCCGCGCCCAATATCCCGCACGTGCAGGTTGACTGGCTTCGGTACGGTCCCAAGCTCGCGCAGGTGGCGCTCACCTTCGGCGCTGACGACATCGACGACGTCACCGCCAGCGATGTCGCGCCCGACGGACACCGCCGCGCGCCGCTCGAAGAGGTTCGAAGCAACATCACGGCGGCGGGATTCGAACCCGCCGAACGCGACGGCCGGTTCGCCCTCGTCTGATGCGACCGACGCGGATCGGCGCGGTCGGCTATCTCAACGCCCGTCCGCTCACGTGGGCCCTCGATCGCGTCCCAGAGCGCTGGCAGGTGCGTTACGACCTGCCGTCGGTCTGCGCCCGCCTCCTGTTCGACGGCGAAGTGGACCTCGGACTCGTCCCGTCGATCGAGTTCCTGCGCGCCCCGGACTATCGCTTCGTGCCGGGCGTGGGGATCGGATCGAGGGGAAGCGTTGCGTCGGTGGCCTTGTACACCAGGCGCCCCGTGGGCGAGATCCGGCACATCGCGCTCGACACCAGCTCTCGCTCGTCCGTTGCGCTGATCAAGGTGCTGAGCGAGCACTGGTTCAAGATCCAGCCCGAGTACGTACCGCATGGTCCAGACCTCGCGGTGATGGTGCGCGACTACGACGCGGGACTGCTCATCGGCGACCCGGCGCTCGAGGCCGACCCGGTGCAGCTCGGCGTGACCAAGGTCGATCTCGGCGAGGCGTGGACGACGATGACGGGCCTGCCGTTCGTCTACGCGGCGTGGACGGGGCGCGCGAACGCGATCGCGCCCGAGGTGGTCGGCCTCCTCCAGCGGGCCCAGGCCGAAGGCGTGGCGTCGTTGGAGGCGGTGGCCCAGGAGTACGGTCGTGGCGATGCCGCGGCTGCGACCCGCGCCCTCGCGTACCTAAGGGATAATATTCGCTACGGCCTGGGCGCCGACGAGGTCGCGGGGTTGCAGCTGTTTCTGGACTACGCCGCCGACCTGTCGCTCGCCCCGCGCCGGCGGACGCTGGCCTTCTTCTAGGACGTGACGATTCACGCGATCGCGGACACCGTGCGGGGCGGGGGACGGATTGACACCGCCCAGGCCCTCGAGCTCTATCGGCATGCGCCCACGCATCTGCTGGGGCGTCTCGCGGATGCGATTCGCGTCCGCAAGCATCCCGAGCGCGTCGTCACGTACATCATCGATCGCAACGTCAACTACACGAACGTCTGCGTGGCGCGCTGCAACTTCTGCGCGTTCTACCGGCCGGTCGGCGCGGCGGATGGATACGTCCTGGGCTTCGAGGAGATCTTCCGGAAGATCGACGAGACGATCGCCGTCGGCGGCAATCAACTGCTCCTGCAGGGTGGGCACAACCCCGACCTCCCGATCACGTGGTACGAGGATCTGTTCCGGGCAATCAAGGCGCGGTATCCGGAGTTCAAGCTCCACGCGCTGTCACCTCCCGAAGTGCTGCACATCTCGAGGTTGAATCAGATCCCCGTGCCCGACGTCATCCGCCGGCTGATCGCGGCCGGGCTCGATAGCATCCCAGGCGGCGGTGCGGAGATTCTCGTCGATCGCGTTCGCCGGCTCCTCAACTGCTACGGAAAGGCGACGAGCGATGAGTGGCTCGGCGTGATGCGCGAGGCGCACCGAGCCGGCCTGCGCACGACGGCGACCATGATGTACGGGCACGTGGAAACCGATGAGGAGCGCATCGAGCACATGATGCGGCTGCGCGACGTGCAGGACGAGACCGGCGGATTCACCGCCTTCATCACGTGGAGTTATCAGCCCGAACACACCGAGCGTGGTGGGACCGAGGCCACCGGCGTGGACTACCTCCGCACGCTCGCGCTCGCCCGCATCGTTCTCGACAATTTCGACAACCTGCAAGCGTCATGGGTGACGCAGGGCGGGAAGGTGGGCCAGCTGAGCCTGGCCTACGGCGCCAACGACATGGGCAGCGTGATGATCGAGGAAAACGTCGTGCGGGCGGCCGGTGCCAGCTACTGCATGGACGAAGTGGAGATCGTCGTCAACATCGAGGACGCGGGGTTCGTGCCCAAGCGGCGCAACATGCACTACGAAGTGCTCGGCGACCCTGTGTTTCGCGAACGGGACGTGCCGCGGATGCTGGCGCTGGCGACCGCGCGGCAGGACGGGGCATCCCCCGAGATGCCCGACGAGCTCCGCAACTATCCGGCCCGCAGTCGCGAAGGTAAACGCGTCCGCCTCTCTCAGTGAGCACCTACACCGCGGAATGGATTCTGCCGATCGCCGGCGAGCCCGTTCATCGTGGTTTGGTCGCTGTCGCCGACGGCCGGGTGGTCGACCTGGGTGGACGAGCCGAGGGTGCCGTCGATCTCGGCCGCGTCGCAATTCTGCCAGCGCTCGTCAACGCGCATACCCATCTCGAGTTGTCGCACCTTCGCGACGCCGTTCCACCGGCGGATCGCTTCATCGACTGGATTCGCGCCATGCTCACGCGGCGCCGCGAGTTCCCGAATCCTGACGACTCGCGCGTCGTGTCGGCCGCGCGGGTGGGGATCGCGGAGGCGCGTGCGAGCGGGACTGGACTCGTGGGCGACGTGTCGAACACGCTGCTGACGGTGCCACTGCTGCGTGAGGCTGGCATCCACGCGCACGTCTTTCATGAGCTGCTGGGTTTCAACGCCGCCGACCCTCGGGCCATAGCGCACGCGGCCCGGGTCCGAGTCGACGCGGCGGGGGGCGGTCCGCACGTCCGCGTCAGCCTCGCACCTCACGCGCCCTACTCGGTGTCGCCAGCGCTGTTCGGCGCCATCCGCGCCGACCTGGAGGCGCATCCAGGCGACGTGTCGAGCGTTCACTTGGCCGAGTCGCCGGAAGAGGTGCGCTTCATCGCAGACGGGACCGGGCCGTGGCGGACGTTGCTGGACGAGCTCGGCGCGTGGTCCGACTCGTGGACACCGGTCGGTGTGTCACCGGTCGTCTACCTCGATCGCCTCGGGTGCCTCGGTCGGCGCGTGCTCGCCGTGCATGGCGTGCAGTTCACGGCCGCCGACCTCGATCGGCTGCGTGCGCTCGACATGACGATCGTCGCGTGCCCGCGCAGCAACCGGCACGTCGGTGTCGGGTCTCCTCCGATCGAGACTTTCTACGCTGCCGGCGTACGGGTGATCTTTGGGACGGACAGTCTCGCGAGTGTTCCAGACTTGAACATGTTCGCCGAGCTGGCCGAGGTGCGGCGCCTTGCGCCGCGGGTACCGGCACGGCGCCTCTTGGAGGGCGCGACACGCGCTGGCGCGGACGCTCTCGGATTCGGCGACCAGTTGGGCACGATCGAGGTGGGCAAACGCGCGCTGCTCATCGCTGTACGCCTGCCTGACGCCGTCGGCGATGTGGAAGAATACCTCGTGAGCGGAATCGAGCCTGACGCCGTGTCGTGGCTCGAGCCTGGATTCGGGATTCGGGGTTCGGGATTCGAATCGTGATCGGAAAACTCTCGACCTACCTGTCATTCGTTCGTTTTTCGCATTCGGTGTTCGCGTTGCCGTTCGCCCTGACTGGCGCGTTGCTCGCGTGGCGCAACCATCCGATGAGCTGGGCGCAGGCCGCCTGGATCGTCGTCTGCATGGTGAGCGCGCGCAGCGCCGCCATGGGGTTCAACCGGCTGGTGGACGCCAATCACGACGCGCTGAACCCACGAACGGCGATGCGCGAGATCCCGCGTGGCGCGCTCACGCGGGTCGAGGCCTCAGTCTTCGTCATTGCCTCCTCTGCGATGTTCATCGTCGCCGCGTCGCGGTTGAGCACGCTGTGCCTGATCCTGGCCCCGGTGGCTCTGGCGATCGTTTTCTGGTACTCGGTCGCGAAGCGTTACACCGCCTACACGCAGCTCTTCCTGGGGCTGGCGATGGCCGTGGCCCCCGTGGGCGGGTGGCTTGCGGCCGGAGGTGGCGGAGGCGCTGAACCTTGGCTACTCGGCCTCGCGATCGGGTTGTGGGTGGGCGGGTTCGACATTCTCTATGCGTGCCAGGACCTCGATTTCGATCGCGGCCACGGGCTGCGATCGATTCCGACACGGTTCGGGATCCGCGGCGCCATCCTGTTGTCTCGGCTCATGCATGTGGCCACCATCGCCGCGATGACGCTCCTCTGGCGGGTGGCAGGATTACCGCCTCTCTATCTCGTGGGCGTGGGTATTGTCGCCATCCTGCTGACCTACGAGCAGACGCTGGTCAGCGACGACGACTTGTCACAGGTCAAGGCGGCGTTCGATCTCAATGGGTACGTCGGCATCGTGTACTTCGTCGCCACGGCGGTATCTGTCTATCTCGGATGACCAGCCAGAGTCCTGCGCCAGTCGGGCTCGACAAGTCGCCCGATCGCATCGCCGGCATGTTCGATGCGATCGCGCCGCGCTACGACCTGCTCAACCACCTGCTCAGCGCCGGTATCGACCGGCGCTGGCGTGAAGCGGCGATTCGATCGCTCCGGCTGACCGGCGTCGAAACGCTTCTGGACGTGTGCACCGGCACGGCCGATGTGGCGATCGCGGCGCGACGGGGGCGAGGCGCTGGGCGTGTGGTCGGCATCGATTTTTCGGCGTCGATGATCGGCCTTGGCGCGCGGAAAGTCAGAGCCGCCGGTGAGGCGGGACGCATCGCGCTGCTGCGTGGAGACGCGATGTGCCTGCCCGCAGCCGATCGATCGGTTGATGCGGTCACCGTGGCCTTTGGCATCCGGAACGTGCAGCAGCCGGCCGTGGCGTGCGAGGAGATGGCTCGCGTGCTGCGCCCGGGCGGGCGTCTGGCCATTCTGGAGTTCGGCATGCCTAGGGTTCCGGGGATTCGGCCGCTGTACACCTGGTACTTCACTCGAGTGCTTCCACTGGTCGGTCGCGCGGTGTCGGGTCACCAGGCCGCGTATTCCTATCTGCCGGCGTCGGTTGGAACATTTGCGCTCCCCTCGGAGTTCGTGGACACCCTTCGTCGAACCGGGTTCGCCGACGTCCGCGCAGACCCGCTGACCCTTGGGGTCGTCTATCTCTACACGGCGCGGCGGGCCGGCTAGTGGTTGGTGGCTACTGGTTCGCGGCTGGTGGTTAGCGTTCTACCACCGTCCCCAAGTCGTTGTGAGCGTGAGTGTTATAATTTCCGTTCGGACAGGCCTCAGTGATCCACTTCGACATCGACAGCCGTTATCAGGACGAGCTGGTCGTCGGGAGCGCGATCTCCCGCCGCGAGGGAATCATCCTGTCGATCGCCGGCCACCTGCTTTTCATCCTGGCCGTGCTCCTGGTGCCGAAGCTGCCGATCTTTCAGGTGAGCCCTGAAGAGCTGGCGCGTCGGCAGGCAGAACTGGAGGAGCGCCTTCGGCAACAGGAGCCCACGCGGTTCGTCTTCGTGCAACCACGGGTCGATCTCAAGACGTTGACGCCGCCGCCGCGGGCGCCGCTCTCTGACGCCGATCGTCTTGCGCGCTCGAGAGTGCCACCTCCGGCGGCCAACAACCCTGAGCCGTTCGCGCGGGGTAATACGTCAGAGCGCGTCGAGGAAGCCGAACGCGAGGTGGCTCGAGGCGAGGAGAACCCGAACCCGCCCACCCTGCAACCTCAGCCCGAGTCGCAGGAAGCGCGCGCGCTGCCTCCCGCGGATAACGGGCTCCAGCGTCCAACGCCGCAGAATACCCCGCAGCTCCGCCCGAGCGGATCGCTTGGCGAGGCGCTGCGCAACCTTCAGCAGTACGTCCAGAAACAGACGTTCGACAACCCGCAGGGCGGGCTCAATCAGCCCGGAGCCGCGATTCAGTTCGACACCAAGGGCGTCGAGTTCGGGCCGTGGCTGCGCCGCTTCATCGCGCAAGTGCGCCGGAACTGGTTCATCCCCCAGGCAGTCATGACCTTTCACGGGCACGTCGTGTTGCAGTTCAACATCGACAAGGCGACCGGAAGGATCACCGACGTCAACGTCGTGCAGCCGGCCGACATCGAAGGCTTCAATCGTGCCGCCTTCGGCGCGATCACCGGGTCGAGTCCGACCGAGCCGTTGCCGCCGGAGTACCCGTCCGAGTCGGCATTCTTCACCGTGACGTTCTACTACAACGAGGATCCCGACCGCTGATGCCGACACGCACTCAGCAACTGGGACTCATCATGCTGCTCGCCGCCCTCGTCGGCTTCGTCTTCCTTCGCGTCAGCTGGTAAGGCCGTCACACCTCTCAAGACCTCTCACTCCTCGTCCCGTCTAAGATCGTCCGATGCGTCCCCAGGTGTTGGCGGTGCTGGGCCCCACGGCATCGGGCAAGAGCGCGCTGGCCGTGTCGCTGGCCCGCGCGTACGACGGCGAAATCATCAACTGCGATTCGACCGCGGTGTATCGCGGGTTCGACATCGGCACGGACAAGCCAACCCTGGAGTCTCGCGGCGGCATTCCGCACCATCTGATTGACGTAGCCGATCCGGTCGAGGTATTCACCGCGGCGCAGTACGCGCACGACGCCGCCCTGGCCATTCGCGACATTCACGGGCGTGGCAGACTGCCGATCCTCGTCGGCGGTACGGGGTTCTACTTCCGTGCGCTGACTCGAGGGTTGTTTCCGGGCCCCGGGGCTGATGACGCCCTGCGGGCACGGCTTGCGCGCGTGGCAGACGTCCGCGGCGACGCGAGCCTTCACCGCATGCTCCTTCGCGTGGACCCGGCCTCGGCCGAGCGGATCATGCTGCGCGACCGCAAGCGCGTGATTCGCGCCTTGGAGGTCTATCTGACGACCGGCCGGCCGCTGACCGATCATTTCGAGGCGACCGCCTCGCCCATCGCCGATTGCGACGTCGCCGCCGTAGCCCTGCAGTTGCCTCCGCCCATGACCGCTGCTCGTGTGGCGCGCCGTGTCGACGAACAGTTCGCGCGAGGCATCGTGCAGGAGGTACGTGACCTTCTGGATCGCGGCGTGCCCGCGACGGCGCGCCCGTTCGGTGGACTCGTCTATCGACAGGTGATGGAGATGCTCGCGGGCGTTCGTGGCGAGGTCGAGACGCGCGCGCTCATCGTTCGAGAGAACCAGCGATATGCGCGGCGGCAGTTGATCTGGTTTCGCAAAGAGCCTACTCTAATGTGGTTTGAAGGCCCTGGCGAGAGTGACGCCACGCGTCGGCGCGTGGAGGATGCGCTCGCATCGCGCGGGGTGCGAAGGCGAGGAGACGTCCACTGATGGCACAGGCTACTGAACCCCGGTCCTTGTCGGCCCAGCCCAATGTGCAGGATGTCTTCCTGAACTATGCGCGTCGCGATCGTCTGTCTGTCGTCGTGCACCTTCTCGACGGGCGCCAGTTCGACGGTCGTATCAAGAACTTCGATCGCTTCGCGGTCATCGTCGAAGTGGACGGCGCCGATCAACTGGTCTTCAAGCACGCCATCGCGACGATCGGCACGCCACGGTCGGTCGCGAACTACCTCGCGGCGCACGCGTAAGACCGTAGCGCGAACCCTCCGGGTCGCGAGAACGTGTTTCCCATCTTTCATCGCGCCATTGTCATCGTGCTCGACAGCGTCGGCATCGGCGAACTGCCCGACGCCGCACGATATGGTGACAGCGGTAGCAACACCCTGGGTCACGTCGCCGCGCAGGTGCCCCTGGGCATCCCCGCTCTACGATCGCTTGGATTGGGGCGCCTCGTCTCGCTCGGTGGCAGCCCCGAGCTCTCTCCACGCGGCGCGTGGGGGCGGATGGCCGAGGCGTCCGCCGGAAAGGATTCGGTGACCGGTCATTGGGAGATGATGGGCATCGTGCTCGACCGCCCCTTTCCAACCTTCCCCGATGGATTTTCGCCAGACCTCATCGCCGAGTTTGAGCGCCGGATTGGGCGCGGTACTCTTGGCAACGTCGCCGCGTCCGGTACGGAGATCATTAGTCGCCTGGGCGCCGAGCACGCACGCACTGGCAAGCCGATCGTCTACACGTCGGCGGACAGCGTCTTTCAGATCGCAGCGCATGAAGAGGTGATTCCCATTCCGGATCTCTACGCCATCTGTGAGGTCGCGTTCGACCTGGTCGTCCGGGGACTTGGGGTGGGACGGGTGATCGCGCGTCCCTTTGTTGGACTGGAAGGGGCGTTTACCCGAACCGCCAACCGTCACGACTACGCGATGGAGCCCATCGGCGAGACGCTGCTCGACCGTTTGACCCGGGCCGGCATCTCCGTCGTGTCAATCGGGAAGATAGGCGATCTGTTCGCTCGTCGGGGCACTGGGCGCGCCATCCACACGGCTGACGACGCCGAGGGGATGGATCACCTCGGGGACGTGATGCGCGAGGCGCCCTCAGGATTGATCTTCGTCAATCTGGTTGACTTCGACACCCTCTACGGTCACCGAAACGACGTCGCGGGGTTTGCGGCGAACCTCGAACGATTCGACCAACAGCTGTCGCGATTGCTGCCGGCGGTTCGCGAGTCGGACATACTGATCGTGACCGCCGATCACGGCAACGATCCGAGTACCCCGAGTACCGACCATTCCCGCGAGTACGTCCCCCTACTCATCGCGGGCGGTGTGCGCCCCGGCGTCGATCTTGGCACTCGGCCGACCTTCGCCGATCTCGGGCAAACGCTGGCGGCGGTTTTTGGCGTCGCACCGCTCGCGCACGGTTCGAGCTTTCTGGAGGAGCTGGTTGGCCACCATTCGTGAAGGTCTAGAGGAGCGCGAGTTCGAGACGCTCGCGCCGGCCGCGGCCAAGAGCGCCGAGACACGCGGCCGGCTCAGGCCCGAGCCCGAAGACGACGTGCGTCCGGCGTATCAGCACGACCGCGATCGCATCATTCACAGCAAGGCGTTTCGCCGGCTCAAGCACAAGACGCAGGTGTTCTTCGCGCCCGCGGGCGACCACTACCGTACGCGCCTGACGCACACACTCGAGGTGTCGCAGATCGCTCGCACGATCGCCAAGGTGCTTCGTCTGCACGAAGAGCTGACGGAGGCCATCGCGCTCGGGCACGACCTTGGGCACACCCCGTTCGGACACACCGGCGAGCGCGTGCTCGACGAGCTCGTGCCCGGAGGCTTCCGACACTACGAACAAAGCTTGCGCGTGGTGGACGTGCTGGAGAACGACGGGAACGGCCTCAACCTGACGTTCGAAGTGCGCGACGGCATCGGACGCCACTCGAAAGGGAAGAGCGGTTCGCCGATCGGCCTTGAACCGTCGCAGCGCGCCGCGACGCTCGAGGGCCAGATCATGCGGGTCGCCGACCTCATCGCGTACGTCAACCACGATATCGACGACGCTATCAGGGCGGGCGTGCTGAAGGAATCGGACCTGCCGGCGCGGGCCGTGAGCCGGCTCGGTGCCACCTCGTCGGCCCGCATCTCCTGCATGGTGAAGGATGTGGTAACGGCAACGCAGGATGGCGGCCTGAGCGAGATTCGGATGAGCGCGACGGTGCTGGAGGCGACCCTGGCCATGCGCAGTTTCCTCTTCGAGGCCGTGTATGAGAACGACGGGGCCACAGCCGAGTTCAGGAAGGCATCCGGCATCCTGGGCGGCCTGTGGGAGAGGATCCGCGATCGCCCCGATGAGTTCCTCGACCGGCGCATCCTCGAGGCTGATGGCCTCGACATCGCCGCGCGCGATTTCCTTGCTGGCATGACCGATCGCTTTGCCGTGGCGCTCTACGAACGGCTCTTCATCCCCAAGCCGTGGATCGGGCCCATGGCGTGGAATCAGCTATAATTGGCGGTCTGCCCGTCGCGCACCGGTCGCGAGAGTGGCTATGCTGCTCGATCTCACTCGCTATCGTCAGCCGGTCGGCCATGTCGGCCGTGTATTCCAGCCGAGCGAGCTCGGCGGCGACGAGCAGGCGTACCGGGTTGTGGTCCCGGTTGAGCTGGCATTCGACATCCACAAGGACAAAGACCGGTTCCGCCTCGTGGGGGGGCTGCGAACCGAACTCGAGTTGTCGTGCAGCCGATGCCTGGAACCCTATCGGTTCCCGGTGGATGTGCAGTTCGATCAGCGGTACCTGCCCGCCTCTGAAGCGTCAACCGAGGTGGACCGGGAAGTCGAGGAAGACGACCTCGAGACGAGCTACTACCGGGATGATCAGATTGATCTGGCCGAGTTGATGCGCGAGCAGTTCTATCTGACGGTGCCGATGAAACCGCTGTGCGTCGAGGGGTGCAAAGGCCTGTGCCCGATGTGTGGCACGAACCTGAACGCGAACACGTGCACGTGCACGCCGGCGTGGGAGGACCCGCGTCTGGCGGCGCTCAAGGCGCTGCAGCGCCGCGATACGTAGAGAACGACGATGCCTAATCCAAAACGCCGACATTCGAAGACCCGCACCGCGAAGCGGCGCACGCACGACGCGCTCTCGCCGGCGGCCACCAGCCTGTGTCCGCAGTGCCACGAGCCGAAGGCGCCTCATCGCATCTGCCCCCACTGCGGGTTCTACAGACAGCGGCAGGTTCGAGCGGTCGACGAGGAGTAGGGCACACACCGGCGCCCATGATTCGCATCGCCGTAGATGCGATGGGCGGCGATCACGCGCCGTCGGCCATCGTTGACGGTGCGGTGGCCGCGGCCCGTCACCTCGACGTTCACATCGCGCTGACCGGCGTTCCCGACGCCATCGAACGCGCCCTGAGCCATCATCCCGATTGGCGTCATCTCGACGTCGCCATCGTCGAGGCTCCGGACGTGATCGACATGGCCGACGCGCCAGCGGCCGCGCTGCGACGCAAGCCGGGTGCGTCGATCAGGGTCGCGGCGGAGCTGGTCGCGCGCGGTCGGGCAGACGCGCTGTTCAGCGCGGGTCACACGGGAGCGACGATCGTGGCCTCGCACGGCTCGCTCGGCATGCTGCCGGGGGTCGAGCGGCCTGCCCTGGCGGCGACGATTCCGACGCGGGCACGGCCAGCCGTGCTCCTCGATGCTGGCGCCACCGTCGAGTGCCGACCGCAGCATCTGGTCCAGTTCGCGGTGATGGGTGGGGTGTACGCGCGGGTGGCGCTGGGAGTCGAACGGCCCCGTGTGGGGTTGCTGTCGATCGGTGAAGAAGCCACGAAGGGCAATGAGCTCACGCGAGAGGCGCATCGAATGCTCAAGTCGGCGCCGGTCGATTTCATCGGCAACGTCGAGGGACGGGAGATCTACAGTGGCGTGGCGGATGTCGTTGTTTGCGACGGGTTCACGGGCAACATCGTGCTGAAGACGAGCGAGGGTCTCGTGGACGCCGTCGAGACGCTGCTCGGCGACGAACTCCAGGGGACCTTTTCGAGCCAGGTCGGCTACCTGCTGTCGCGCCGCGCGTTCCGGCGCTTCCGACGACGGGTTGACTACTCGGAGTACGGCGGCGCGCCACTGCTCGGTGTGAGTGGCTTGGCCATTGTCGGCCACGGCCGTTCGTCGGCGAAGGCCGTGCGGAACGCGATTGCGATGGCGTACCGCTTCGCCACGGGCGATGTCCTGCAACGCGTCGAGCGCGAAATCGCTGCGGCGACGGTGTCGCCCCGGTGATCGCCTTCCTCTTTCCCGGTCAGGGATCCCAGAAAGTCGGCATGGGCCGGCAGCTCGTCGAGGCCTTTCCGGAGGCGCGCGCCGTGTTCGACGAAGCCGATGCCGCGCTGCGTCCATCGGACGACCCGGAGATCGAGGTCACACCGCTCAGTACCCTGATGTTCGAGGGGCCGGAAGACGAGCTGACGTTGACCGAGTACGCCCAGCCCGCCATCCTCACCGCCAGCATCGCGGCGTACCGGGTGCTCGTCGCGCGCGGGGTTGTCCCGGCGTTCGTGGCGGGCCACAGCCTGGGCGAGTATTCAGCGAACGTGGCCGCGGGCACGATGGCCTTCACGGATGCCGTCCGCATCGTCCGCCGGCGGGGCATGTATATGCAGGACGCCGTGCCGGTCGGGGAGGGTTCAATGGCCGCGATCTTGGGCCTCGACGCCGACACCGTGGCGCGCGCGTGCGAGGAGGCCGCCGAGGGTGAGGTGGTGAGCCCGGCCAACATCAACGGCGGCGGACAGGTCGTGATTGCGGGCGCGGTCGCCGCGGTGGCGCGCGCCGGGGCCCGCGCCAAGGCCCTGGGCGCCAAGCGCGTGATCCTGCTGGCGGTCAGCGCGCCGTTCCACTGCGCTCTGCTCAAGCCGGCCGAGGAGCGCCTGGCCCCGGAACTGCGCGCGCTGCACGTGCGGGATCCGATCGTGCCGATCGTGGCGAATGTGGACGCCGAGCCAAAGCGGGACGCCGCCGCGGCCATCGAAGCGCTCGTCCGTCAGGTGTCGGCTCCGGTTCGTTGGGACGCATGCATCCGGCGCCTTGCGTCGGAGGGCGTCACCACGTATGTTGAGGTGGGTCCCGGGACGGTCCTCGGCGGTCTGGTCAAGAAGATCCACAAAGACGCTAGCGTGTTCAGTTTTGCGGCGCCAGACGACTGGGCGAAGCTCGAGGCGATGATGGCCCGCGTGCCGCATGAGTGATCTGACGGGACGAATCGTCCTCGTGACCGGCGCGTCGAGGGGCATCGGTCGCGGCGTGGCGGAAGAGGTGGCGTCACGCGGCGCGCTGGTCGTGGCCGCGGCGCGAGGCGATCATGCCGCGGCGACTGTGGCCGCGATTGAGGCCGCCGGCCATCGGGCCGAACTGGCATCGCTCGACGTCACGGAGGCCGGGTCGATCGATGCGACGATCGCGGCCGTTCTCGAACGGCACGGCCGGCTCGACGTACTGGTCAACAACGCGGGCATCACCCGCGACCAGCTCATGCTGCGGATGAAGCGCGACGACTGGGATCAGGTGATCACGACGAACCTCACCGCGGCGTTTCTGTGCTGTCAGGCAGCGCTGAAGCCGATGCTGAAGCAGCGGGGCGGTCGGATCGTCAGTATCAGTTCGGTGGTGGGACAGACTGGCAATGCGGGGCAGGCGAACTACGCGGCGTCCAAGGCGGGCCTGATCGGGTTCAGCAAGGCCCTCGCGCGAGAGGTCGCGTCGCGCGGCATCACCGTCAACGTCGTTGCGCCGGGACTCATCGAGACCGATATGACGAAGGCGATGCCCGGCAAGGCGCAGGAGACGTGGGTAGCACTGGTGCCGCTGGGGCGGCTCGGGACGCCCGCCGATGTGGCCTCGGCAGTTTGTTTCCTGGCCTCGGATGAGGCGTCGTATATTACAGGCCAGGTTCTGGCGGTCAACGGCGGCATGTACATGTAGACCGGTGGGAGATTGGCGGTTCGTGGTTGGCGGTTCGTGGTCGTTGGTCGTTGGCGGTGAGTGGTTGGTGGTCGGTCGGTTCTCGCCAGCCATTCAACCCATCCAGCCACCAACCGACAAGGAGGCAGAATGGCAGTCGCAGACAAGGTGAAGAGCATCATCGTGGAGCAGCTCGGCGTGGACGAGGAGGAAGTGACGCCGGACGCCTCGTTCGTGGACGACCTTGGGGCTGATTCGCTCGACACGGTGGAGCTCGTAATGGCGTTCGAGGAGGAGTTCGGGATCGAGATTCCGGACGAAGACGCCGAGAAGATCACCCGCGTCAAGGAAGCCGTCGACTACATCGAGGCACACGCAAAGTCCAAGAAGTGAGGGCCACGGAGGCATCTTGAACAGGCGAGTCGTCGTCACCGGCGTCGGCTTGGTGTCATCGCTGGGCATCGGCACCAGGGCCAACTGGGACGCGCTGGTGGCTGGCACGAGTGGCATCCACCGAATCACGAAGTTCGACGTCAGCGCGTTTGCCACGCAGATCGCGGGCGAGGTCAAAGGATTCGACCCCCTGCAGTTCATCGACAAGAAAGACGTCAAGAAGATGGACGTCTTCATCCAGTACGCCGTCGCGGCCGCCCAGTTCGCGATGGACGATTCGAAGCTGGAGGTGACGCCCGAGAACGAGGCGGCCGTGGGCGTGTTCATCGCCTCGGGCATCGGCGGGTTTACGACCATCGAGCGCGAGCACAAGGCGTTGCTCGAGGGCGGCCCCCGCAAGATTTCGCCGTTCTTCATTCCGTCCGCCATCATCAACCTCGCAGCCGGGCAGGTGTCGATTCGCTTCGGCGCCAAGGGCCCCAATTCGGCCACGTGCACGGCCTGCTCCGCGTCGGCGCACGCGATTGGCGACGCCTACGAAATCATCCGGCGCTGCGATGCGGACGCCATGATCGCCGGCGGCAGCGAGGCGGCCATCACGCCGATGGGCGTTGGCGGCTTTGGCGCCCTGCGTGCGCTGTCCACGCGCAACGACGAGCCCGAGCGGGCGAGTCGGCCCTTCGACAAGGATCGTGACGGGTTCATCATCGGCGAGGGGGCCGGCGTCCTCGTCCTCGAGGAGCTGGAGCACGCGCGCCGCCGGGGCGCCACGATTTATGCCGAGATCGTTGGCTACGGCATGTCGGCCGATGCGTATCACATGACCGCGCCGTCGGAAGATGGCGACGGAGGGCGACGCGTGATGCTCAACGCGGTCAGGAAGGCGGGGATCGCCCCCGAAGACGTCGACTACATCAACGCCCACGGCACGTCGACCCCCTACAACGACAGACTCGAGACGCTGGCGATCAAGAAGGCCTTCGGCGACCACGCCTACAAGCTGGCCGTCTCGTCCACCAAGTCGATGACCGGCCACCTGCTCGGCGCGGCCGGCGGCCTCGAGGCCGCCATCACCGTGCTTGCCATCCAGCACCAGCTCGTACCGCCGACGATCAACCTCGACCACCCCGATCCGGATTGCGATCTCGACTACGTACCGCACACGAGCCGTTCGATGCCGATCCGGTACGCGTTGTCGAATTCGTTCGGGTTCGGCGGCACCAACGCGGCGCTCTTGTTCAAGAAGTACGAGTAGGCGCCAGGCCCAAGCCTTAGTCCCTAGCCCATGAAGATCGCCGTCTGCATCAAGCAGGTCCCCACGCGTGAGTGGCAGCCGCGTCTGAACGATCAGAAGACGTGGGTTCGCGAGCAGGACGTCAGCTACGAGATGAACGAACCCGACGCCTACGCGCTCGAGGAAGCGCTCCGCCTACGTGAGAAGCACTCGGGCGAAGTGGTCGTCTGTTCCGCCGGCCCGGCGCGAGTCCAGAGCGTCGTGCGAGAGGCCTTGGCGCGCGGTGCCGATCGGGCCATCCACGTCGAGGACGATCGTCTGGGGGCCGCCGACGCGTCGGTTGTGGCCGGCGCGCTCGCGGCCGCGATGCGCGACGAGCAGTTCGATCTGGTGCTCACGGGCCTTCAGTCCGACGATCAGGGGCACGGGCAGACGGGCGTCATACTCGCCGAAGGGCTGGGCATGGTGTCATCCACGATCATCATGGAAGTGCAGGTCGAGGGCGGTTCGCTGCGCGTTAAACGGGAGCTCGAAGGCGGCTGGTTTCAGTGGATTGGCATGCCTCTTCCGGCGCTTCTGACGATCCAGAGCGGCATCAACCAGCTGCGATATGCGACGCTCAAGGGCATCATGGCCGCCAAGAAGAAGGAGATTCGCAAAGTGGCGCTGCCGGACGGCCTCCAGCCCTCGCAGCAGATCGTCGGGCTGGCGGTGCCGACTCGCAGCAAGCAGACGCGGATGATCGGCGGGTCGCCCGCAGACGCCGCACGAGAGCTCGTGCGATGTCTGCGCGAGGACGCGAGGGCCTTGTGATCCTCGTCATCGCCGAGCAGCGGGACGGGAAGCTCAATCGCGCGACGTGGGAAACCGTGGCCGCGGCGCAGCAGCTGGCCGGGGTCGCGCCCGACGGCTCGGGCGGCGACGCGATCGCGATCGGCGTCCTCGGCGCGTCGGGATCGGCGGCGGCAGGGGAGCTTGCGGCCGCGGCGGTCTCGCAGGTGCTGGTGGCAGAGCATCCGACGCTGGATCCGTACACGCCGGACGCGTACATCGCCGCGTGCCGCGCCGTCATTGACTCAACGGCACCCACCATCGTCCTGCTGCCGCACACATACCAGACTCGCGATTTCGCCCCGCTGCTGGCCACGCGGATCCGGAGCCCGCTCATCACGGACGTAACCGGCATCACCGGTACCGGCGGGGATGCCACATTCACGCGGCCGATGTTCCAGGGCAAGCTCGCGGCCCAGGTCAAGCCGCTCGGGGCGGCGCCCGCCATCGTCACGATGCAGATCGGGGCGATTCGGGCCGACGCCGCGCGATTGGGTGGCTCCCCGACGACGAGCCGCGTGAGCGTGACAGTCGATCCGACTACGATTCGCCAGAGACCAGAAGCGCCGTTCCGCGAGGCCAAACAGGCTGTGGATCTGGCACAGGCCGATCGCATCGTCGCAGTGGGACGAGGCATCAAGTCGCAGGAGAACATTCCGCTCGCCGAGCGTCTGGCCAAGGCGATGGACGCCGAGGTGGCTGCCTCTCGCCCGATCTGTGACAACGGCTGGCTGCCGATGGAGCGGCAAATTGGGAGTTCGGGTCAGACGGTGGCGCCGAAACTGTATGTCGCGCTCGGCATTTCAGGCGCCATTCAGCATCTGGTGGGAATGAAGGGCGCCCGTACCATCGTGGCGATCAACAAGGACGCCGAAGCCCCCATTTTCGAGGTCGCCGACTATGGCATCGTCGGAGACCTGTTCGAGATCGCGCCCGCGCTGATCGCGGAGCTCGAGAAGGGCTAGTTCGCCCGCTGCAGCGCTTCGCTGCCTGCGGCGAGCTGCCAGCTGCCGGCTATGGAACGCGACATCCTCGACGTGGACGTGCTGATCGTGGGCGGGGGCCCGGCGGGGCTTTCGGCCGCGCTTCGTCTGTCGCAGCTTCAGAACGCGCACGGCGGGGAGCCGCTGTCAATCGCGGTCCTGGAGAAAGCCCGAGAGTCGGGCGCCCACATGTTGTCCGGGGCGGTTCTCGATCCCTCGGTGTTGCGCGAGCTCCTGCCGGACTACCGCGAACGCGGTGCCCCGCTGGCGGTCGAGGTCGGGCACGAGGACGTCTACATGCTGACGCAGTCGGGAAAGCTCCCGCTGCC